>Ga0068872_10000896_pt1 | contig 24398 bp, 25 predicted proteins | sample NOAtaG_7_FD_66441 | JGI IMG/M metagenome (GOLD analysis project Ga0068872, IMG submission 66441) | Freshwater lake microbial communities from Lake Erie, under a cyanobacterial bloom - NOAA_Erie_Diel1S_2200h metaG | ecosystem: Environmental > Aquatic > Freshwater > Lake | place: USA: Ohio, Lake...
CCAGTGGGATGGTATTTTTAAGGGGGATGAAGCAGCTGAGGGGGTTTACACCTGGGTGATTAGGGCTACTGATGTAACCGGAAAAACCTATCGGAAAAACGGACAGGTAAGCTTAATACGATAGCGTATTGCAACGCATTCTGCTAGTATCTGATACACATAGTTGTTTGGATGAATTCATCCTGAACAATACTTCAAACATCGACGAATTATGGCATGCGGGGGATATCGGAAATATTGAATGGGTTCATCAGATTGAGAAATACACTCCCCGAGTATTAAAAAGATTTGTCTTTGGAAATATCGATGGAAAAGAGGTCAGGCAATCATGTCCCGAGTGGCAATTTTTCGCTTTGGAGAACATGTCATTTCTAATCTTACATATCGGAGGTAATATTAGAAAGGTATCTGAAAAAGCCAATGAACTAATCAGGCTGCACAAACCTGATGTATTTATTTGCGGACACTCACATATTCTTCAGGTAAAATGGATGGAATCGCCAGCACGATTTTTATATATGAATCCGGGTGCTGCGGGTGTTTCGGGTTTTCATAAAGCAAGAACAATGCTGCGTTTTGACATCAGAGAAGGTGCTTTACACGATTTAAAAGTTATTCAAAAAGAGAGAGCAATTTAGTTTCCTCCTTTTTGGCGTTCGCAAAGACAATTTTTCTTCAATGATAGAGTGCGCAAAAAAGATGTGGTTGTTTGGGCAGCAAAAAAGATTGGGGAAAAATTCATATAACAAGCGGCAGCTATAAGTAGTTTTATCGATAAAACAATGTATGAACTTATTCATAAATGAAAAATGATAATTGATCAAACGAATTAGAGAGCAATAAAAAAATCAAATAAATCTATTATGAATGAACCTTTGAAAACAGATTTTAATTTTTTCAAATTTCTAAGAGTGGAGATATGTACATCGAACAAGAAGTATGTAAAATTTCTTTGTTTTCTTCTCTTTATTGGCGTTATCGAGGACTGAAGCCGGAGAAAAACTTCTGCATCATGAAGAAAATGATTGAGGCGAACGGTAAAATGATAAGCGATGTCAGGCATTGAAGATAAGAATATCTTCCTCTTTTCCTTGATGGTCAGAACAAAATCAATAAAATATCCTTCGAGAAAATTATGCTAAAGTGATTAGAGGGATAAACAAATGGGATTCCTGAGGATTAACCAGCTCATTTAATTTTTATTCTTTTGATTAACAACATATTAACAATTTTTTCACGGGGCGATATTTGTTTTGTTTAATGAATAGATACTTTTGTTCAACAATATCTGTTTAACCAAACAGGCCAAACATTAAACACTATGTCAACACTTGAGTTCAATCAAAAAATACTGGGATTTAAACAGGCGCTCAACTATTTCGCGATCAGCCTCACCCATGATTCTGAAGATGCCAAAGATCTTCTTCAGGAAACTATGTATAAGGCTATCCTTTACAAAGACAAATTTACTGATGCGACCAATTTAAAGGCATGGTTGTATACCATCATGAAAAACACCTTCATCAATAACTACAGAAGGAATCAAAAAACGCGGCAAATTGTGGATCATACGAAAGACCTGTACTTTTTAAATGCTCCTCAAACAAACTCAGAAGTTTCGCCGGTATCGCAAATCTCTCACAAGGATATCCGTAAGATTCTGGATTCATTGGAAGAAGAACTCAGGATTCCATTTGCTATGTTTTATGAGGGCTACAAATACAAAGAAATTGCAGAATATTTGGCTTTGCCCATAGGCACTGTAAAAAGTAGGATTTTCCTTGCACGCAAAAAACTTATGTTCCAGCTCAAAGATTTTAGATAATTTTCCCCTGTGAATGCATCCCGAAAAGTTGTTGTAATCGGGGCAGGGTTTTCCGGTTTAGCTGCTGCCTGCTTCCTTGCAAAAGCCGGCCATAAAGTTACCATACTCGAAAAAAATGAAATGACAGGAGGAAGGGCGCGCACCTTCTCTTCAAATGGATTTGTGTATGACATGGGTCCAAGTTGGTATTGGATGCCCGATATTTTTGAAAGGTTCTTCGGCTCTTTCGGAAAAAAAGTTTCTGACTACTATCATCTCACCAGGCTTTCACCCTCATATAAAGTTGTTTTTCCCGGAAATGAGAGTCATAACATCCCATCTGATTTGGGTGCACTTTGTGCATTATTTGAAAGTATTGAGTCCGGTAGCGGGGAAAAGCTTCGTTTGTTTCTCAAAGATGCGGCATACAAATACCAGAAAGGCATTGGAGATCTTGTGTATATGCCCGGTCATTCCGTTTGGGAGTTCGCTAAACTCTCCCTTCTACCTGATGTATTAAAACTCAATTTACTTAGTAGTTTTAAAAAACATGCCGAAAGGTATTTCAAGGATCCCAGGCTTCTTCAGTTGGTTGAATTTCCTATTTTGTTTCTAGGTGCTACCGCCTCGGATACACCTGCCCTTTATAGCCTGATGAATTATGCCGATATGCAATTGGGAACATGGTACCCGATGGGCGGCATGTATAAAATAGTGGAGGGAATGACATCGTTGGCGAAAGAACTAGGCGTTCATATACAAACCCATTCGGAGGTAAATGGTTTTGTATTCGAAGGAAAAAAAATAAGTAAAGTATTATCGGTAAACGGGGAGCATTCTTGTGATGCGGTTGTTGCATCAGCGGATTATCAACATGTAGAGAGCGTCCTTTTGAAAGAAAGATCCAATTATAGTGAGGCATACTGGAACTCACGCAAATTGGCGCCATCCTCCCTTCTCTTTTATCTTGGTATCAACAAAAAAATCAAAGGGCTACTGCACCACAATTTATTTTTCGATGCAGATTTTCCTGCACATGCTGCCCAAATTTATTCTCGTCCACAATGGCCCGATCATCCACTGTTCTATGCCTGTGTTCCATCAATTACAGATTCAACAGTTGCACCAGTGGGTCATGAAAATCTCTTTCTCCTTATACCAATTGCTCCCGGGCTGAAAGACGATGCCCAGCTCCATGAGAAATATCTGCAAAGCCTGCTGGAACGAATGGAAAAACAAACAGGAGATACGATTAGAGAGCATGTTGTGTATTCCAGAACTTATTCCGTAAGTAACTTTATCCAAGATTACCATTCTTTTAAAGGCAATGCGTATGGCCTTGCGAATACGCTTCCACAGACCGCCTTTTTAAAGCCCGCACTGCGGAGTAAAAAAGTAAGTAATCTCGTTTTCGCCGGTCAGCTTACAGTGCCCGGACCGGGGGTTCCGCCATCTTTGATTTCCGGAGAGCTTGCCGCAAGAGAAGTTTCGCTGATGCTTTCCTGAACATTTCCAAAAACGCTTAGTTTTGTTGACCTTTAAAAGGTATCATTGTTCACCATGAATCAACGCATCAGCCAAACCCTATTCGAGAAAGCAAAAACTTTTTTTCCCGGAGGCGTCAATTCACCGGTCAGGGCTTTTGGTTCGGTTGGTGGGACTCCGGTATTTCTGCGTTCCGGAAAAGGTGCAGTAGTAGAAGATGAGGATGGCAATAGTTTTATTGACTTTTGTTGTTCATGGGGTCCACTTATACATGGCCATGCATGCGATGAGGTGCTACAGGCTTTAAGCGAAACGATGCAAAACGGCACTTCGTTTGGCACCCCTACACGCTTGGAAAATGAGTTGGCTGCTCTTGTTATCAATCATCATCCGATGGTGGAGAAAATTCGTTTTGTAAGTTCCGGTACTGAAGCTGTGATGTCGGCCGTTAGGCTGGCAAGAGGGTTTACAGGAAGAGATAAAATACTGAAGTTTGAAGGTTGTTACCATGGTCATGTTGACTCTCTGATGGTGAAAGCCGGATCGGGCCTTGTCACCTTTGGTACTTCCTCATCGGCAGGCGTACCTGCAGCGCTTGCAAATGAAACATTGGTTGTTCCGCTGGGCGATACAGAGGCCTTACAAGAGGTATTCGAAACATATGGCCAGCAAATTGCGGCCGCTATTATTGAACCTGTTCCTGCCAACAATGGCCTGTTGCTTCAGGAAAAATCTTTTCTTCAGAGACTTTCTGAGCTTACCAAAAAAAATGGATCTCTTCTCATATTCGATGAGGTAATCAGCGGATTTCGTATAGGTTTTAGTGGAGCGGCCGGATACTATGGTATTGCACCGGACCTGTTTACATTCGGTAAAATAATCGGAGGTGGTCTTCCCGTTGGTGCCTATGGGGGAAAAGCTCAAATCATGTCATGTGTTGCTCCTGAGGGCAATGTATACCAGGCGGGTACACTTAGCGGAAATCCTCTGGCAATGGCAGCCGGTATTGCACAATTAAAAAAATGTCTTGCACAAGGATTTTATGAATCGCTGGAAGCAAAAACAAACTTGCTATGTACAGGAGTAAATAACTTTTGCAGGGAAAAAAATATTCCTCTCAGTCTGGTCTCCATAGGATCTGTTTTCTGGTTTTCTGCCTGCTCAACAGAAGTGATTCGCAGGGCTGACAACATCAGCGAAAAGGGAGTCAGTTTATTCAATAGAATGTATCATTTGATGTTGGAAAAGGGAATCTACTTCGGACCTTCAGCCTATGAAGTGGGATTCGTTTCCTCAGCACATAAAGAGGATCAATTGCATCAGGCCGTTGAAGTAATCACCGGCACAGCGGAACAGGCATGGAAAATAATCCGATGATTTGTTTGGAGACCAAAGATTTGGTGAAAGAATATACCAGCAAAAGAGTGCTGGATCACATCAATATTTCGGTTCCAAGGGGAAGTGTTTTTGGATTACTTGGTCCGAATGGTGCTGGTAAAACAACACTCATCAGGGTAATCAATCAGATTACCATGCCGGATAGCGGTACTGTCTTTTTCATGGGAGAACCGATTCAATCCAAACATTCTGCCCGCATAGGATATTTGCCGGAAGAACGGGGTCTGTACAAAAAAATGTCTGTTGGAGAGCAAGCACTATACTTTGCAAGACTAAAAGGAATGAGCAAGTCTGATGCCATGGATAATCTTATTTACTGGTTCAGAAAATTTGAAATTGAATCTTGGTGGAACAAGAAAGTAGAAGAATTATCGAAGGGGATGCAACAAAAACTTCAGTTTATTATTACTGTGGTTCACAAGCCTGACTTGCTTATCCTTGATGAACCATTCTCCGGTTTTGACCCAGTGAATGCTCAATTGGTTATTGATGAAATCATGACACTGAAAAAAATGGGCACAACAATCATTTTATCCACACATAATATGGGTAGTGTGGAAACTCTCTGTGAGCATATTGCCCTTGTAAACCAATCGAGAATAGTTTTGTCAGGAAAAGTCAATGATATCAGAAAGCAATATTCTGCAAGTGTTTATGAAATTGGTTTTCGGGGAAATTTAATCGCCTTCACCAATGCAGCATGGGGTGGATTTGAGTTGTTGGATCATCACACAGAAGAAGGGATAACCAAAGCAAAAATAAAATTGTTAAATAACCATACTGTATCCTCCCTTCTGACATATCTTATAAATCATGTTGAGATACATGGCATCAGAGAGATTATTCCGGGAATGCACGAAATATTTTTACAGGCTCTACAAAAGGAGTCTGCGTCGAAAGATGCCGGTGAATAAATCTTATGGGAACCGACAATTCCCTATTCATTGATAATTTCTTCAACAATATAAAACGGCCTTCTTTTCACTTCAAAATAAATACGGCCTATATATTCTCCGATAATTCCGAGAATGAGTAGAATAACACCTCCGATAAAAAAAACACCTACTGCAAGAGAAGCAAGACCTGGTGTGTCGGAAGGTGAATACCCCAGAATTTTAAAATTAAAAATGCGATGAATGATAAAAAAGATACCGATAAAAAATGAGGGCAGAGAGATAAACAATCCCAGATAAGTTGCGATGCGTAGCGGAAAAGTGGAGAAATCAAGCAATCCATCAATGGCCAGTTTCATCAGTTTTTTAAAAGTGTATTTCACCTCTCCTGCTGCTCTTTCGGCACGCTCGTACTCAATTCCTATTTGTTTAAATCCGGAATATGCCCTTAATCCACGCACAAAACGGCTTTGCTCAGTGATATCATTATTAAGCACTTTTACTACTTTTTTATCCATCACACAAAAATCCCCTGAGTCCAGAGGGATGTCGATGTTGCTGATGACCTTGAGCAATCGGTAAAATGTCTTGTAGGCTACTTTTTTAAAAATTCCCTCTTTTCGTTTTGTACGGATTGCATATACTACATGATAACCTTCTCTCCACTTGGCTAAAAACTTTGGCAATTCTTCAGGAGGATCTTGCAGGTCTCCGTCCATGATGACTACCGCATCGCCTTTGGCATTTTTTATGCCTGCGCTGATGGCGGCCTGGTGACCATAGTTTCGGGAGAGTTTTACGATTTTGATATGTTTATCGGAAAGACAAATATCCTTTAGAAGAGAAATGGTATTGTCAGTTGATCCATCGTCCACAAAAAGAATCTCGTAGCTATCCTGCCAGAGAGGAGCTGCAGCAGTAAGTCTGCTGTACAACTGATTTACATTTTCTTCCTCATTAAACAGTGGGATTACTATTGATATCATACTAAAATCCTATTTGTGCTGAGAGAGAATTGGTTTTTTCGGTGCGGTAGGAGTCTATGTTCATCATCTTTAGCGCCTCCATGGCAATCTTGATGGAATTATTTGTGCTTCTCTCATCCGGATATACATGCGCCATGTTGGCAAGATACATGTTGGGTATTTCGGTTTTACAACGAGGTACTTTTTCTGAAAACTGTAAATCACATACAGTGGCTGCTGTATTGGTACGGAAAACATGTACTTGTTTAATCCAATCCTTGCTGAAACCGGGATAAATTTTCCCTAGTTGTGAAATCATCATTGTTTTGATTTCTTCCTTATCCATTTTGGCAATTTTTTCTTCCATGGCAAAGTACCTCGAAAGATATGCAATATGACTTCCGTTGTAGTTTGACTTGTCTATAAAATTGGTGTGTTCAATAATACCGCCAAAATCAAAATCATGATCGGCAACATTCAGCCAGTAGATATTACTTAATGGTCGGTTCAGTTCTAAAATCACACAGATGGCTCCAAAATATTTAATTTCAGAAAGCTGTCTGCCAAATTCAGGAAAATCAGATTTTACAAGGTCTGACAAATAGATACCGGGAATAGTAAACAGGAAATTTTCTGCCCTATGATCTTTTCCACCGGCATATAAAGATTCAATTTTCCCCTGCGTGAAATTTATTTTTTCAGCTGCTGAATTATTTACCAATTCAACATCCATGGCTTTGAGTTTTTCCAGCAGGGCATCTAACAACACCTGCAAACTACCCTCCAGATAGCCGAGTTTTTCATCCCCGTTTTTACGGGAATTCATTCTTTGGCGAAGTCTTCCAATCATCCATGCCAGAGGAACTTTTTGCGCAAAGGGACCGAACTTGATATTGAGAAGTGGTGTCCAGAGTGCATCTGTAGTAGATTTTCCTGCCCACTTTTCAAACCATGCGCTGCATGATACATGTTCGAAATTACGCCAATCGGCAAACTTTCCCAAAAAAACACTGGTGAGCACAAACCTTATTTTATCGATGAAACGGATGGGCGTGAAGCGAAGTAAATCCACAGGAGAATTAAAGGAATATATTTTTCCGTTTTTAAAAACACCCATGCTTGTTTTCTTGTAAAACAAACGATGGTCAATCCCAAGATCCTTGATGAGGAAATGTAGTTCCAAATCATGCGTAAAAAAATGGTGGTAATAAAACTCAAGACGATTTCCACCGATTGGGAAAGTACTTAGCAAGCCTCCGAAAGAATCACCTGCTTCAATTACGCGGACCTTTAGTCCTTTTCTGGCGGCAAGGTAGGCCGCACTCAGGCCCGTGATTCCTCCTCCTACAACTACAAGATCCACCCGATTTAATTCGCTCATCCTTTCTATTTATTTTCTCTGTTATTAACTGCAAATCCATCTGAAAATGGCTTGCAGGTCAAGGCGTATACCTGCCATTGCCACATACAAAAAGTGAATCCATGCATATTGGTTACGAAAGTAATAAAAACTGCTTTTGTAGGATTCGCACGAAATAGGGTTTGGCATATTATCGCCACCATGTTTTATCATTACTTCCTCAACATGAAAAATCTGTGCATGCACCCGGCTGCAAAAACAAGTTGAAAACAGGGCGTATCAATTGGTTGTTCCTGAGAGTAGCGGTCTATCTGATTTGCGTTTCAGTAGATTTATCGCTGTTTGGTTCATATTTCACCATGATGGTTATCCATAGGGTACGCGCCAAACGAAAAGTATAAGGAATAAGCATGAGCAATACCAGCGCATTTAGGATAAGATACCACATAAGAGAAAAACCGGCAAGAAGTTTAAAAACAATAAAACACCCCACGCCATAAGCAATGGTGAGTGCATAACTCACATACATGGCTCCGAAATAAAAACTGGGTTCTCTCACATAATCCAATCCGCATGAACTACATTTTTGATGCATGTGGGTTAATTTTTTTAGATTGTAAGGGTTGGCATTAACAAACATATTTCCCTTTCTGCAGCGCGGACATTTAAGTGTTAAGCAGGCATAAATCATGGATTTTTTTATCATGGTTCAGCAGGTATTGGTTGTTTTATTTCACATAAACTTTACCGGTAATAGGATCTTCGCCTTTTTGCAGGATACGGAAAATATACATTCCGCAGGGAAGATTTTCTGACTGCCAATCAAAAAGCCCCGGCAACAATTCCCGATGCACAACAGACAAACCAGCCGCATTGAACATTTCGAAATGAGCAGCCTTGGATAGAAAAACAGGCGTGCCGGGATTCCAAGTTATTTTTTTTGAAAATGGTTGATTGTTTCCGGTAATTATGTTGTGATAGAATACCACGGTGTTGTTTCCTGAATTGGGAATGGCAATTGAGTCGCCTCTAAAATTATAACATATATCTGCAGGATTACTCAAGCCGGTAAGGAGTGTTTGGGGCGATGAATACGACCAAGCTGGATACATCACAAGTGAATTGTTACCCCAATTGCTTACATAAATATTTGAAGCATTGTCTACACATATTCCATCAATACTCATTAACGATGTATTGACCACATTTGATTGGGTAGAATCGATGAGGGAAACTGCTTTTATTCTGGCGCCCGAACCCCAGGTACCATAGAGAAGTCTTTGGTTTGGTGAATCATATATGATGCCATTCGGAGTTTGAACAGTATTGTTGACAAACACATTGAATGCATTGGTTGATGCATGAATCCTGTAAATTTTTTTCGCATTAAAATCTGTAACAAACACATTCGAAGAATCAGAATGGGTGATGCCATTTAGGAATGTTGCTCCCAGGTTGATGCTATTCAGCAAGGCACCTGTAAGCAAATTAAAAACCCTTACAGATCCGCCGTTACAGGCATAGAGTTTATTATTCAGGATTTCAATTCCGTGAGGCCCTGTTCCAGCGAGGGTGGCAAAAACTTGCAAGCTTCCGCTAGGCGTTCTTTTCAAGATTTGGTGGGTGGTGGTATTTGCCACATAGTAGCAGGATGTAAGGGAATCAAATTCTACACTTTCGGGTCCGCTGTAACTTTGTGCGGTAGAAAAATGAAAGGATAAAAAACCCAGCAGGAAAAGAAGAATGGTTGGTTTTGTAAACATGCACAAATAAACCAATTTTTAATTTCACAGACCTGGCTTTGTCGATGTTAAATGGTATTTGCCTGAATGATATCCCTCCTTTATTTGGATTAAACTTTCAGCAAAAAAAATCCCGGACAAGCCGGGATTCGTAATTTTTTCGTGCGTGACCCATTCACTCAATTCTTGGTAAGTACCAGAATTTCGTTCACCTGAACCTCGGTAACATACCGCTTGTTACCCTCTTTGTCTGTATAGCTGCGGCTAACGAGCTTGCCTTCAATGGCTACCTCGCTTCCTTTGTCGAGCTTGCGTTCGCAAAGGCTGGCCTGGTTGCCCCATGCAACGAGATTGTGCCAGGTGGTTTGGGTTTCCCATTCACCTTGTGCATTTTTATAAGACTCGTTTGTGGCTACACTAAAGCGGGCCATCTTTTTGCCCTTGTCAAACTCCTTGATTTCAGGAGCCTTTCCAAGATTGCCAATCAGCTGTACTTTGTTACGAATTGTGTTCATGTTACTTGATTTTGATTTGTTTTTGACTTGTTGTTTTTTTATCGACTTGAATGAACTGTAAAATGCTTCCTTAAAAAGGACGCTTGTGTGGTTTGTTCTTAGAAACAATCATCATGTTTTGCGCGATGATCTCCGTAATCAGCTTTTTTTGACCTTCTTTAGAGGTATAATTACGCTGATTGAGCTTCCCTGAGATGGCTACTTCAAGCCCCTTTCCGGCTTTTTTCTCCACCAGTTCTGCCGCAGAGCCCCATGCCACAACCTGATGCCAAGTAGTAAGTGTTTCCCACTCACCTTCCTTGTTTCGTTTCGACTCATTGGTAGCCACTGAAAATCGTGCTACCTTCTTACCTTTTTCGGTAACGGTTACAACAGGATCTTTTCCGATGTTTCCGATCAATTGAACTTTGTTTTTCATTTGTTTAAATTAATTGTTATTACTACTTATTTACCTGTTGTGAAAGATTCGGTTTGGGTCACGCCGAAAAAATCACAGCACAAAAATGCAGGGAGTTTTTAATCCGAGCCGGATATACTCGGATATATCCGGATATATCCGGATATACACGGATATATATTTGATTATGTGTGTTTTATTGAATTTTATTGGGCGCCGGAATACACCATGTCTACATGTAAAATCCCATCCTCATCATAGGGTTCGGTTACCGGAACAAAGGATAAGCTCTTATAAAAGTTCTCAAGCCGATGCTGGGCACTGATGCGGATACCTGCTTCAGGATACATGGATTGACACTTTGCAATGCAGTCCGCAGTGAGTTTCCTTCCGAGGGATAATCCTCTGTAATTGAGATTTATTGCAATTCTCCCTATCGACGCCTCCGTATATTTGGCTCCAGGCTTGAGGATACGGGCCGTCCCTACAAGATTTCCATGCTTATGATACATAAGAACATGTGTGGCCTCGAAATCATATTTATCCATATCTGGATACAAACAAGCCTGTTCAAGAATAAAAACCTCTTGTCTCAGGCACATGCTATCCCACACCTCTGTGGCAGCAAGTTGATGAATGGTTCCGGATTTATATAACAGTTCCGATAAGTTGGGTATTTCTTTCATCAGCAGGGGATGATTACTTTTGCCAAAAATACCATGATTACCATCAGCAACTGCAATTTTGCGGGCAAAAAAGCCATCATCCGCGTGGATTACAATGTGCCACTCGACGAAAACTTTAGGATTACTGACGACACCCGCATGAGGGCAACCATCCCCACCCTTCACAAAATCATTGCCGATGGTGGTAGCATTATTCTCATGTCTCATCTGGGCAGACCCAAAGAGGGTCCCTCAGAAAAATATTCACTGAAACACCTGGTGCCTCACCTTTCGTATTTGCTGGGCAAACCCGTGCAGTTTGTATCTGATTGCATCGGTGAAGAGGCTTCTCAAAAAGCTGCTGCCTTGCAAGCGGGTGAAGTATTGCTGCTGGAAAATGTGAGGTTTTACAAAGAAGAGGAAAAAGGTGATGCGTTATTTGCGCAAAAACTTGCTGCTCTTGGCGACATTTATGTGAATGACGCATTTGGCACTGCGCATCGTGCACATGCTTCCACCGCTGTGATGGCTCAATATTTTCCCAATAAAAAATACTTTGGATATGTGATGGGGGCAGAAGTAGAAAGTGCAACAAAAGTGATGCAAAGTGCTCAAAAACCTTTTGTGGCGGTGATGGGTGGAGCCAAGGTGAGTGATAAAATCCTGATTATTGAAAACCTCCTTTCTACATGCAACAGCATGATAATCGGAGGAGGAATGGCCTTTACTTTTTTAAAAGCCATGGGGTATTCTATAGGCAACTCCATCTGTGAAAACGACAAACTAGAATTGGCAAAAAACCTTATGGAGTCAGCCAAAGCAAAGGGTGTTAATCTTTTGCTTCCGGTAGATTTTGTGGTGGCCGATCGCTTCGACAACAATGCCGAGACCCTTACGGTTGCAAAAGACGCCATTCCGGATGGATGGATGGGTCTTGACATTGGTCCTCTCTCTTTGCAGTTATTTGAAAAAGAAATCATGGGAGCGAAAACCATCCTTTGGAACGGACCAATGGGGGTTTTTGAAATGGAAAAATTTCAGGCCGGAACTGCTGCCATTGCTAAGGCTTGTGCCGCTTCTACCACAAATGGCGCTTATTCTCTTATAGGCGGAGGCGATTCTGTGGCTGCCATCAATAAGTTTAAACTTGCCAATCAGGTAAGTTATGTGTCTACGGGAGGAGGGGCACTGCTTGAATTTATGGAAGGAAAAGAATTACCTGGGATTGCAGCAGTACTTAAAAATTAATGTTGTGTCTCGCCGCCGGTAAGTGAACGGAATACTGATTCCAGATCACTCTCTTTTTGCTGCATCGTAAGCACCAGCCAATTTTTTTCTTGTGCTTTTTTAGCAACAGCAGGTCTTGCATCTACCCCAGGAGCAACTTTTAGAAGATACTGACGGGTTCCGGTCTTTCGCGCATCCTGAACACCTTCTATCCCTCTCAGGGCGGAGGACTCCACTTCACAATCAAACTCCACCAAAATCATGTTGCTGATGCGGGAAGTAAGTTCGTCCTTGATGCGCTTGCTGATATCATTGGCAACTACTTTGCCTCCCTTGATGATGATGATACGCTTGCAGATGGCTTCAACCTCCGGCAGATTATGAGAAGAGAACAACAATGTTTTGGTCTTTCCGGTATCGGCTATCAGGTTACGGATTTCATTCAACTGGTTAGGATCGAGACCGGAGGTTGGTTCATCCAGGATGAGAACTTCAGGATCATGAATGAGCGCCTGTGCAATACCCACTCTTTGGCGGTATCCTTTAGAGAGGGCACCCAATTTTTTTTTCTTCTCGGGCGATAGTCCTACCCGCTCAATCATATCCTGACTAATCTTTTTGCTGTTTTTATTTTTCCCGTAAAGGCCAAGCACAAATTCAAGATATTCTAGGACATACATATCGAGATAAAGGGGATTGTGTTCGGGCAGATAACCTATTCTTCGCCTTGCCTCCAGAGGATTTTCCTGCACTGAAATTCCGCAGACTTCCACCTTTCCACTATTGGAAGGGAGATAGCCACAAATGATTTTCATCATCGTAGACTTTCCTGCACCGTTTGGACCTAGAAATCCTGTTACCTCACCTGGAAACACTTCAAAGCTCACCTCATCGAGGGCTTTTTGATTGCCAAATAATTTAGTGATGCCTTCTACCTTGATGCTCATGTGGCGACAAAAGTAAACATGCAGAACAAATAGCCAAGCCCCTGTGAGATGAAACGGGCTCGCTAAAAAAGTGTAGCTTGCAATATACTGCTGAAAAGTACTGCCATGGAATTTGAAAAATTTTTGAGAACAACCGGAAATGGGTAGAAGAAAAACTGAAAAAGGAGGTCGACTATTTCGAAAAATTGTCGCGCGAACAAAGCCCTGAAGTTCTCTACATCGGCTGCAGCGACAGCCGCGTAAGCGCAGAAGAATTGATGGGTATGGCTCCCGGTGAAGTTTTTGTACACCGCAACATAGCCAATTTGGTGGTGAGTATAGACAACAATTTAAATGCTGTGGTGCAATATGCAGTGGAGTTTTTAAAAGTGAAACACATCGTGGTTTGTGGCCACTATGAATGCGGAGGTGTTAAAGCTGCACTTGCACCCAGCGATTTGGGTCAGCTCAACAGCTGGCTGCATAAGCTGAGGGATGTTTACAGATTTCATAGAATAGAATTGGATGCCCTTGCCGATGAACAAAAAAGATTCGACAGGCTTGTTGAAATCAATGTAAGAGAACAATGCCTCAACATCATTAAAATTGATCATGTGCAAAGGGCATGGGCGATGGGTGGCTACCCAAAAATTCATGGATGGGTCTTTGATGTGCGTAGCGGACGACTGCTCGATCTTGCATTTGATATGCAAAATGAGTTCAATCATGTGAGGAGCATTTATGACCTTAAAGCCGGCCTGCAGAATAGCAGGGAAAACTAACTGCATTTTTCGAAAATTTCTGCAGCGTCACCGCTTGTTATCGGAACTTTAATTTTTAGTTGATAAGCGGTTCACGCAAACAAGTGTTTGCTATCTTTAAGCGCCCCATGAGCGACCCCATCAAACATGAGTGCGGAATTGCACTCGTCCGCCTGCTGAAGCCTTTTGCCCATTACAGCAAGACATACAATAGTCACCTTTTTGCCATCTCTAAACTTTATTTGATGATGGAAAAGCAGCACAACCGTGGACAAGATGGCGCGGGAATTGCCTCCATCAAATTTGATACGGCGCCCGGAGAGAGATATATCTCACGCAGGCGATCTACCGATAGCCATGCCATTAAAGATATATTTAACAAGGTCAGTTCCAAATTCAGCGAGGCCTCACAAAAACATCCTCTTCAATACAAGGATCCATCCTGGGTAAAAACCCATGTGCCTTTTGCCGGAGAATTGTTGTTGGGTCATCTCAGGTACGGGACTTTTGGGAAAAATGATATCGAGAGTTGTCATCCCTTTATCCGCCAGAGCAATTGGAAAACGCGTAACCTTGTTGTTGCCGGGAATTTCAATCTTACCAATGTTGACGATTTGTTTGAGCACCTGGTAGATTTGGGACAGCATCCGAAAGAGAAAGCCGATACAGTAACCATCATGGAGCGCATTGGTCATTTTCTGGATGTAGAAAATGAAAGAGTCTTCAGGGAAGGAAAAGCCAAGGGCCTTGATAATAAAGAAATTTCTGCGGTGATTGCTAGGGAGCTCAATATTGCCCAGATTCTCAGAGATGCCAGTAAAAAGTGGGATGGTGGATATGTCATTGCCGGCATGTTTGGTCATGGGGATGCTTTAGTCCTGCGCGATCCCATGGGCATCAGACCATGCTGGTTCTTTGCCAATGAAGAAGTGCTTGTTACCGCTTCAGAAAGGCCTGCCATTCAAACTGCATTTCAGGCTCCTTTGGAGCAGATTCGGGAAATCCCTCCCGGACATGCGCTAATCATTCGAAAAAATGGTGAATATGCTTTGGAGAGTATCAATCCTGCCGGAATAAGAAAGAGCTGTTCCTTCGAACGCATTTATTTTTCCCGAGGTAGTGATCCAGCCATCTATGCTGAAAGAAAAAAGTTGGGTGCTGAAGTTGCGAGCAAGGTCATGCAGCATATTGAAGGTGATATCATGCACACCGTCTTTTCTTTCGTTCCTAACACTGCGGAAGTGGCTTTTTACGGAATGGTCAGGGCTATTGAAAGCATGATGGCTGCCGAAAAAATTAAAAAACTGGAGGCCAATCCTACTTTGAGTATTTCAGAAAAAACAAAGCTTATTGCCCTGAGTCCAAGAGTAGAAAAACTGGTCATCAAAGATGCAAAACTGCGTACTTTCATCACCGACGATGTGCACCGCAACGAACTGGTGGAACATGTGTATGATATCACCTATGATTCCATTCAAAAACACACCGATCAGGTTGTAGTGATGGATGATTCCATCGTGAGAGGAACTACGCTCAAGCAAAGTTTACTCAGGATGCTCGATAGACTGGATCCCCGCAAAATCATTATCGTTTCTTCCGCTCCTCAAATTAGATATCCCGATTGTTATGGCATCGATATGGCCAAGCTGGGAGACTTTATCGCTTTTCAGGCCGCGGTGTCACTCCTCAAAAAATCCGGAAAAGAAAAACTACTCACCGAGGTATATGAAAAAGCTTTGGCAGAACTCTCTCTTGATCAATGTAAAACCAATCATGTGAAAGACATCTATGCCCCTTTCACTGCAGAAAGCATCTCTTCGGAGGCCGCATTGCTGCTGAGCGAAGGCATAAAGGCTCCCGTTCTTCTAGTTTACCAGTCCTTGGAAGGCTTGCATCATGCCTGTCCGGAACATAGCGGAGACTGGTATTTTTCAGGAAATTACCCTACTCCCGGTGGCTTGAGGGTAGTTAATCAGGCCTTTGTAAATTTTTACCACGGAAAGAACAAACGGGCATACTGAAAGGGATTTCAGATTTTTTAAACATTTCTGCGAAGGTGTTGTTAGAACTCACATTAAAGGAAACTCCGTTAAGTGAATACTTTCTCTATCAAAGACCTCGAAAGCATCTCCGGCATCAAAGCCCACACGCTCCGTATTTGGGAACAACGATACAATCTTTTTAAACCCTACCGAAGCGAAACAAATATTCGTTCATACAGCAATGATGACCTGAAGATGCTGCTTAATGTAACCCTGCTTAACAACAACGGGATAAAAATTTCCCGCATTGCAGGAATGAGTCATGAGGAGATTTACAATGCTGTAAGGCGCATCACCGAAACTGATTTTACCTCGGCCACCCAAGTAGACAACCTAATTATTTCTATGGTTGAGGTAGACGAACAACGATTTGAACAATCCGTTTCTGCCAACATCTCACAACTCGGGTTTGAACACACGATTGAACAAGTTATTTATCCGTTTTTGGTAAAAGTGGGTGTTTTATGGATTACCGATTCCATCAATCCTGCCCAGGAGCATTTTATCACCAGCCTGATTCGCCAGAAACTGATTGCCGCTATCGACAGTCAAGCATGTAACTATTCTCCGGATGCCTACACTGCATTGCTCTATCTTCCGGAAGGTGAACTGCATGAAATCAGCTTGTTGTATTTCCATTATTTACTCAGAAAAGCAGGTATAAGAGCCTATTATCTAGGTCAGTCATTGCCCTTCGAAGACCTCAAGAAAATTTATGCATTACGAAGACCTCATTGTATGATTACCGTTCTTACCTCAGGTCATAAGGTGCAGGATTATGTGGATGCACTTCACGAAAGTTTCCCTGAATGTCTCAAACTTCTGAGTGGTTACCTTGTGGTGAGTCAGGAGGTAAAGACACCTGAAAATACCAAGCTTTTTAAAACACCTTCTGAACTACTTGCACAACTTCCTTTGCCTGTGCTCCATTCTTGAAGCGAAAGGTATTGCTGAAGAACATTGCAGTTTATTCTTCTTACTTCAATAGCACTGTGTTTAATCCATGAGTGCTTTTGCGATATCTGATTTATTTACCTGAAAACATAAATTTTGTTTGAGTCCCTCCTGATCTATAAGATTGAGGGCTTTTGCGAAAGAATCAGATGCTTCCATCATCCTGCCTGTTTTTTTAAGTGCCAACCCAAGGTAATAATAGGTATCCGGAAGCAGGCCGTTTTGTAATAATTGTCTCTTGCAAGAAAGGATCGCATCGTCATGGTTTCCCTGTAAAAATTGAACCACTGCAAGGGCATGAAAATCGAACAATCCAATAAGGTTTTCTCTTTGATTTTCTCTGATACCGGCGGAAATCATCTCGGCTGCCCTTTTGTAATTCCCCAATTTTGCATAGGCCAGACCCAGCACTATTTTCATATTCATTTCTCCGCTGGGTGTAAATTGAATGGATGGGTTTGGCAGTGCAAAATATCGCTCTAAATCGGCAATACAATTTTGATAACTCTGGTATTCAAAAAACCATGAAGCCCTATAGCAAAGATAATTTTGTGGCTCTAGTTCCACTGCCTTGTTAAGCCAATGTATTCCCTTGTGAGGAAGGCCTCTTTTAAAATAAGGAACACTCTTTTCCATATATGACCAAGCATATTTGGGTCGTACAGATATGGCGGAGTCAAAATAGCGTTGGGATTCTCTGCTGCCCTGATGAAACTCAATGGCTTTATAGCTGTATTCACACGCTTTTCTCTCAGGGCTTGCTTCAGGAAAAATCAAACAGTTCCCCTACGCAAATAGGATGATGGGCGAAAAATAAACCATTAAAAAAACAATAATCTGTTTCATAACAGCGGAAGGATTTGCAGGATTTTAGCCTTGCTCATTTTAAAAGTAAGGCACATGTATATATCAAAATCGTTTTGCTCATATACAGCATGCTTCCACCCTTTTAGTTTTTTTACAATGGCAATCAGGTCATTTCGTAAAGTTTCGGGACAATCAATTTCTCTGAAAGAATCATCGAATGCTTCTGTACGGAACATGCCTGCTTCATCTTTGCAGGTAAGCACAAAGCGCACCATTACATAGCCTGAGTAATGGCGATATTCCGGTTTTTTAGAAAAATACAGATCAAAAATTTCCTGAATGGCGGGCGTGTAGCCTTGATAACCCACATAATAATTATACCAATGAATGATTTTTTAAGTATCACAGGGTGCAGAGTGTGGATGATCCGTTAGCGGACTAAAAAAATATCTCCTACATCTCTGGGATAGGATGTTGTTGTTTGAGAAAGACTACTGTTGCAACACAGCAAAACAGGTGCAAAAAATAAAATCGTAGCAATTGTTTTTATGGTTTATGGTTTAGAATGAAAGGTTAGGGTTAAGAAATAATGTTGCAAAATAACACATTGCCATTTTTTTAAATTGTAAAATATTGCAGCTTCTTTTGAATGAACCCCAAGAAGATATGTAGAAACAATTACCGGAGGGGTTGAAAACGAATGTGAAATATAATCGGAGATGCGTTTGGTTCATTTGTATGAAAGATGACGAAAGGGCTTTTCTATATTCTGTCATTTGAATGCGTTACTTATATTTGAGAAGAATTCCTGCTGTCTTCCAAAGACATTTTTAACTGTTCATTTTTTGCACGATGACAAAACAAAAATCACTAACCACGGCATTATCAAAGCTTGTTTTTTCTTTGATTTTCCTCCTATCCTACAAAATACACTTGCTGGCTGCACAGCCATCAATTCCCATAACGAGAGTGTATTTTGACAAGGAGCATCCTGCGGTAGGATTGCTTCAAAAAGGAATTGCCATGGATCATGGCCAAATGAAAAAGGGATATTGGTTTGAGTCCCAGTTTTCGGAATATGAGCTGAATATTATCCGCAGCCTTGGCTACAAAACAGAACAAAGAATGCCTTCCGTTTTCGTTAACAATACTTGCCAGGAAACACCCTTGGTTGAAGATCCTGCAGGATTTTCTCTCGGCAGTATGGCCGGCTATTTTACATACTCTGAGATGCTGGCACATCTGGATACACTAAGGGCCAGGTTTCCCAATCTGGTAAGTGCTAAGCTTCCTGTGAGCGATACCATACAGTCTGTGGAGGGAAGACCCATATATTATGTGAAAATATCTGATAATCCTGAAAGTGATGAACCGGAAAAAGAAATGCTATTTAATGCGCTGCATCATGCCAGAGAACCGGGTTCATTAAGCCAGTTGATTTATTTCATGTATTACCTCTGTGAAAATTATGACAACGATACGCTAGTACAATCTATCATCAACAACAGCGAACTGTATTTTATCCCATGTATCAATCCAGATGGATATCTATTCAACCAAAACAATAACCCTCAGGGAGGCGGCATGTGGAGGAAAAACCGAAGAAATAACGGAAACGGAACATTTGGTGTGGATTTAAACCGTAACTATGGATACTTTTGGGGATACAACAACAGTGGATCCAGTCCTCAGAGCAATTCTGATGTTTTCAGGGGACTATCAGGATTTTCTGAACCCGAAACCCGTGCAGTCAGGCAATTTTGTATTGAACATGAATTTTTAATTGCACTGAACAATCACACCTATGGCAATTTATTGGTTTATCCCTGGGGCTACGAACCCTCGCTTTTTACTCCCGATTCAGCAGTATTCGTAAACATGGCAAAAATCATGACTGCCGAAAACAACTATTCTTATGGCACGGGTGACCAAACCGTAGGTTATGTAACAAATGGAGACAGTGATGACTGGATGTATGGCGAGCAAAACGACAAGCCAAAAATTCTTTCCATGACTCCTGAAGCAGGCGATGCAAGTTTAGGTTTCTGGCCTCCCCAGGATCAGATTCTTCCCTTTTGCAGAAACATGTGCCACATGAATCTTGAAACAATTAAGTTATTGCATTCCTATGTGCAAGTCAATCCCAAAGAAGTAAAATTCGTTTATAATCAAACTAGCTTAATGGCAGGATATACCTGGTCTATTGCCGGAACAACTGATAGTATTCAAGCAACTGTTTCCGTTGTGCCTGTCTCCTTAAATATTCTTTCCGTGGGGCCGCCAAAAGTTTATTCCAATCTGCAGCTGTTTCAAAATGGAACAGACTCCATATCCATTCAATTGCAGCAGGGAATTTCATATGGTGATACCATCACTTACAAATTACGCGTAAACAATGGAGTATACACATATGAGAAAGTGGTTTCTGTATTGTACGCTCAATTACAAGCCCTTCTGGTAGATCCCTGCAATACGCTGCAAAACTGGCAGAGTGCAACTTGGGGTACAGAAAGTCCCGGTTTCCTCTCCAATTCCTGTTTTTCAGATAGTCCACTTGGGTTCTATGCAAACAACAGCGAGTCGGTTTTACAGTTGTCTCAACCGGTGAATATTGATTCCTCTGAAACCCTTTGGCTTTCTTTCGATGCCACCTGGTCTATTGAAAAAGGATATGATTGGTTTGTTACAGAAGCCTCTTATGACGGAGGTAACCAATGGATCCCATTGTGCGGAAAATATACTCATCCGGGAAATGAATTTCAGCTACAGGGAGAGCCTATCATTGATGGCAATCAGTTGGACTGGGTGAAAGAGGAGATGTCCATTCCAACAGGTATGGGCGACAGTTTGCTTCTGCGATTCCGACTTGTATCCGATGCGTTTGTCGGAGCGCAAGGAGTAAAAATCGACAACATCAATATCACCCGAAAAAGCAAAACTCCGCTTGGGATAGATGCCATCCATGAAGCGTTGATGGTTCCGGAAATTTATCCAAATCCTGCCTCTCATTCCGTGTTCATGATGATGCCACAAATGGCACTGTTGGGTACCTTCCTGGAAGTATATTCAATAGAAGGAAGAGAGGTTTTACGCATGCCGGTGCTCCAGCAGAAAATGGTTTTGGATATTTCCTCTTTTGCGCCCGGCATCTACACCGTTCGTCTCAACCAAAATGGGGTGAGAGGGAAAGCAGGAAAACTAATTGTGCAACAGCGATAGCAGAATACTTACAGCCTGAATTGGAGGTCAGGCGTTGTATAGAATCATGCCGGTCATTTCGCGCATGAGTTCTCCATCCGAAGTACCTGCCGAATCAACACCTTTTGCCTTTAGGTCGTAAGTATGAAGGATACTGACTACCTCCATACAGCTTCGAAATGGATAAAATTGTCCGGCTCTTCTGAATTTCTCAAGCATCATGGGAGGAATGCCAAGTTCTTTTACAATTTCTGAATCGGATGCCCTGCCCATGGACTGCATTTTTAAGAGCCTTGAAAAATTATAGTACAATGCCGGGATGATTTTTACAAGTGGATTCTCCCTTGAGTTGGCAGCAAAATAGTGAGCAATCTGCATTGCCTTGGCATCATTTTTATACATGAGCGCATCCGAAAATTCAAAAGCATTAAACTCCTTGCTGATACCGATAAACTTGAGCACATCGGCCTCGGATATACGCGCATTATTATTGTTTGCTATCAAAAGTTTATCCAGTTCATTTACGGTTTTTGAGAGATCATTTCCGAGGTGGTCAGAAATCAACTGTGCTGTTTTTTCTGATATCTGAAGGTTTTTTTCCTTGGCATAAGAAACAATCCAGGAGGCCACCTTGTAATCTCTGAGCTTATCTGATTGAAACAACTCGGTGTGGCTTGCTACCAGTTTTGAAAGTTTGCTGCGACCGTCTATCTTTTTGTATTTATAACAGAACACCAAAACGGTGGATGGTGTGGGCTTTGTGATATATTCTTCGAGGGGATTAATTTCCGGACCTTTATTTCCCGTTGCTGCTTTCTGGGGCTTGTCAATATCCTTCATGTCCTGGGCTTCCCTTACCACCACCAATTGTCTTTCTGCCATCATGGGAAATCGCTTGCAGGTGTTTAAAATATGTTGCAGGTTGCTGTCTTTCCCATAACAGATGGTTTGATTAAAATCTCTTTCAAACTCCTCTAGGCAGTGCATCTCAATTTCTTTGGAGATTAGATCGATAAAATAGGGCTCTTCTCCCTGCAGGAAATAGACGGGAGAAAACTTTTTCTTTCTGATGTCAGCAATCAGTTCTTCAAACTTTCTCTGTGGCATTATTCGAATCTGAGGTGTTTTACGGTGAGCCCATTGTTTTTTAGCTGATTCAATGAGGCAATTCCGATTGTAAGGTGCATTTCAACAAATCCGGATGTAACCTTTTTGTCGCTATCAGATGTTTTTACCCCTTCGGGTATCATCGGCTGATCACTCACAAGAAGCAGCGCACCGCTGGGAATCTGGTTGTAAAATCCGGTACAAAAAATGGTGGCTGTTTCCATATCAATTCCCATGCAGCGCAACTTCCGCAGGTAATTTTTAAAAGCTTCATCGTGTTCCCACACCCTGCGGTTGGTGGTGTACACTGTGCCCGTCCAGTAATCGAGGTTATGATCTCGGATGGTGGTAGAGACAGCCTTTTGCAAGCTGAATGCCGGCAAGGCCGGGACCTCGGGAGGGAAGTAATCATTAGAGGTTCCTTCACCTCGGATAGCAGCAATAGGCAGAATCAAATCTCCGAGTTTGTTTTTTCTTTTAAGACCTCCGCATTTGCCAAGAAAAAGTACAGCCTTGGGTGAGATGGCTGCAAGTAAATCCATGATGGTTGCGGCACTTGCGCTTCCCATGCCAAAGTTGATGATGGTGATGTTGTCGGCAGTTGCACTCAGCATGGGATGTTCTGTGCCATTTACGGGTACACCATGCTGGTTGGCAAACATGCGTACATAATTAGAAAAATTGGTGAGAAGGATGTATTGTCCAAACGATTCCAAAGGAACACCCGTATATCGGGGCAACCAGTTTTCTACAATCTCTTTTTTTGTTCTCATAAGAATGTTAAATGGTGTGTGTCGGAAAACATAATTCGGTAAATATCCATATGTTTGAGTATCACCTTGCGAATGATGGATGAACTTCCCGGGCTTATTTTTCCTGCCCACGAATTTAGTATTAAAACAGAAAAACGAGGTAAGCTAATTTTCGACCGTTTTCGCAAACGATGGATCAGACTCACCCCGGAAGAATGGGTGAGGCAACATTTGGCGATGCATCTTGTCAACAATTGTAGAGTGCCACCTGGATTATTGGTGATAGAGGGGGCGCTGGACTACAACAACACCAAAAAAAGATTTGATCTGTTGGCTTATGGAAAATCCGGCAAACCATTGTTATTGGCAGAATGCAAAGCATATGACATAAAAATCAGCCAAGATGCCTTCGACCAGGTTTCTGTTTATAACATCAAGCTTGAAGTACCTTACCTGCTGGTAACCAACGGAAGAGAACTCTATGTGTGCAAAATTGATTTTCAACAGCGCACCTATACTTTTCTGGATCATCTTCCGGCGTTTGAACTTATGTGATAATTTTTACGCTTTACGCTCTTCAAGTAAGTCTCTTATGTTGTACATTTGGGACAAACCTTTAATCATTGCAATATGGCCTTTGAACTACCAAAACTCTCTTATGATTACAATGCGCTCGAACCACATATTGATGCGCGTACTATGGAAATCCATCACAGCAAACACCACCAGGCATATGTGAACAACCTAAATGCAGCCATCAAAGGAACAGATGCTGAAAAAATGAGCCTGGAAGAAATCTGTCGCACTATCTCCAAATTTCCTGCTGCCGTGCGCAATAATGGCGGAGGACATTACAACCATTCCTTGTTCTGGACATTGTTGGCTCCAGGAGCCGGTGGCCTCCCAAATGGCGCGGTAGCTGATGCCATCTCAGCAAGTTTTGGATCCTTTGACAACTTAAAAGAAGAATTCGGAAAAAGCGCTGTGGGAAGATTTGGTTCAGGCTGGGCTTGGCTTATCGTTCATGCCGGCAAACTGAGTATTTGTTCTTCCCCAAATCAGGATAATCCCATCATGGATGTTGCAGAAGTAAAAGGTGCACCCATTCTGGCTTTGGATGTATGGGAACATGCGTATTACCTGAACTACCAAAACCGCCGTCCGGATTATGTGGCAGCTTTTTGGAACCTTGTCAACTGGAACGAGGTGAACAGACTTTTTGCAGCTGCAAAATAAACGCATCCCAAACCAGGTGTTTTATGAGCGTAAAGCTTTTTGTTTCAGTGATTGATTGTATACTTTTATTAGTGATATAGTTTATGTCTTTGAAGAAACGATGGAAATACAAATCTCCTCCCCCTGCCAGAGTGGTTGACGCTTTGCAGCAATCTCTCTCGGTG
>Ga0068872_10000902_pt1 | contig 24282 bp, 26 predicted proteins | sample NOAtaG_7_FD_66441 | JGI IMG/M metagenome (GOLD analysis project Ga0068872, IMG submission 66441) | Freshwater lake microbial communities from Lake Erie, under a cyanobacterial bloom - NOAA_Erie_Diel1S_2200h metaG | ecosystem: Environmental > Aquatic > Freshwater > Lake | place: USA: Ohio, Lake...
TTATGACGTACTCTCTAAAGAAAATGGTAATCCTTCAGCCGCCATTGTGCTTAAACAAAGACCAGGCAGTAATGCCAGCGAGGTAATTAGCAATATTAAGTTGAAAATGGAAGACTTACAAAAAAGCTTTCCTGCCGGCATGAGCTATACAACAAGCTATGATGTTTCAAGTTTTTTAAATGCGTCAATACATGAGGTACTCAGAACTTTAGTGGAAGCGTTTTTACTTGTAGCGCTTATTGTATTTATTTTCTTAGGGGATTTTCGTTCTACACTAATTCCTGCAATTGCAGTACCTGTTTCACTTATTGGAACATTCTTTTTTATGCAGCTATTTGGTTTCTCAATTAATTTAATTACACTATTCGCGTTGGTATTAGCCATTGGTATAGTTGTTGATAACGCTATTGTAGTTGTTGAAGCTGTGCATGCAAAAATGGAAGAAGAACATTTAAATGCAAAAGAAGCTACAGAGAAAGCGATGAAAGAAATTAGCGGGGCCATTATTGCAATTACCTTAGTAATGTCGGCTGTATTTATTCCGGTAGCATTTATGAGTGGCCCAACAGGTATATTTTACAGACAATTTTCAGTTACAATGGCAATCTCTATCATTTTATCCGGTGTAAGTGCATTAACACTCACACCGGCATTGTGTGCTATGTTACTCAAAAATCAACATGGAATAGAAAAAAAGAAAAGCATATTAAGTAAATTCTTAAACGGATTTAATAAAGGATATAGCAATCTTTCGGATAGGTATAAAAAACTATTAACATTGATTGTGAACAGGCGCGCTGTAACTATAGTTTCACTTCTTTGCTTTTGTTTTGGAACCTGGGGTTTAGCTTCTATTTTACCTACCGGATTTATTCCAAACGAAGATCAAGGAACTATATACACAAGCATTACAACTCCTTCAGGTGCAACTCTTGAAAGATCAGAAGAAGTGTTAAATGAGATTCAAAAAGTAGCTTCCAAAATTGAAGAGATAACCTCTATTTCAAGTTTAGTTGGATATAATTTTGTTACCGATGGCACCGGTGCCTCTTATGGCATGAAATTAATTAGTTTAAAAAATTGGAATGATAGAAAGAAAACGGATCAAGAAATCATTGCGATCTTAAAAGAAAGAACAAGCTATATTAAAGACGCTAAAATTGAGTTTTTTACCCCACCACCTGTACCTGGATACGGTAATTCAAGTGGATTTGAATTAAGAATCCTTGACAAAACAGGAAAGGGAGATCTAAAGAAAATGGAAGAAGTAGCTATAACCTTTGCTACTGAATTGAATAAAAGAAAAGAAATAAAAAATTCCTTCTCTTCATTCGATGCAAGCTTTCCACAGTACTTGATCAACATTGACAATACCAAAGCGGCCCAAAAAGGAGTTGTTATAAAAGATGTATTAAGTACACTTCAAACTTTTTTAGGAAGTGATTATGCGACAAATTTTATTCGCTTCGGACAAATGTACAAAGTAATGGTGCAAGCAGCCCCAGAGTTTAGAGCAAAGCCTCAAGATCTATTAAAACTTAATGTCAAGAATAAAGATGGGAATATGGTTTCAATCTCTTCTTTCATAACCATAGTAAAAGTATATGGTCCCGAACAAGTAACGCGCTACAATATGTATCCATCAGCTATAGTAAACGGTGAACCTCAAACCGGGTTTAGCAGCGGACAAGCTATAGATGCAATAAAAGAAGTAGCTTCTAAGCAACTACCAAAAGGCTATGGATTTGATTGGGCAGGTTCTTCTCGCGAGCAAGCAAACTCGGGAAATGAAGCTATTTACATTTTTTTAATCTGTTTAATATTTGTGTACCTGATTCTTGCAGCTCAATACGAAAGTTTTATGTTACCATTACCTATCATTCTTTCTTTACCTCCTGGAGTATTTGGAGCATTCTTCTTACTATCAATATTAGGTTTAGAGAATAATATTTACGCGCAAGTTGCAATGGTGATGTTAATAGGATTGCTTGGAAAAAATGCAGTATTAATTGTAGAATATGCCGTATTAAAAACCAAAGAAGGTTTAACGCCTTGGCAAGCTGCCATTGAAGGAGCCACGTTAAGATTACGCCCCATCTTAATGACATCATTTGCCTTTATAGCCGGTTTACTGCCTTTGATTTTTGCCAGTGGTGCTGGAGCTATTGGAAACAAAACCATTGGGGCAGCATCTGCCGGAGGAATGCTCTTTGGAACTTTATTCGGTGTAATTATAGTTCCCGGATTGTATTTTATTTTCGCAAGCATTTCAAAAAATAATTTGCCTAAACATACAACAGAAAAAACTCCATTAACTGAAGAAATCATTTAATATGGCATTTAATACCAAAATTATAGTTATTGTACTTACTGTTACTTCTTTAATTTATTCGAGTTGTAAAACAAATGAAAAGATCAGTGGTTCAGAAATAAAAACTCTGCCTTCTACTTATATTGGAAACACTGATAGTACTAATTCAGTTACCTTAAAATGGAAGGAGTATTTTACAGATAATTATTTATTGAACTTGATTGATACAGGGTTAAAAAATAATTTAGATGTACTGATGACCCTACAAAAAATAGAAATTACAAGAAATGATCTGCGTTTAAGTAAAGGTGCAATGTTACCTATTGTGAGTTCAAATTTTTCATATTTACAACGTAGATTTGGATATTACACAATGGATGATGCAGGTAATAGAGTTACAGAAATTCGTCCGGGAGAATTAATACCAAACCAATTACCCGACTATTTTGTGGGTTTACAAACTAATTGGGAAGTTGATATTTGGGGTAAACTAAGAAATAAGAAAAAGGCAGCATTTTCAAAATACCTTAGCAGTATAGAGGGGTCAAATTTGATATATACAAACTTAGTGGCTGAAATTGCTAATAGCTATTATGAATTATTAGCGCTAGATGTTGAATTAGATATCATTAAAGAAACAATTCAGCTACTAAAAGAGGCATTAGAAATTGTAAGGGTGCAGAAGATAGCTGGGGTTACAAACGAATTAGCGATAAAGCAATTTGAGGCACAAGTATTAAATTCTCAAAGTTTTGAATTTGAGGTCAAACAGAAAGTAACTGAATATGAGAACAAAATTAATTTCTTATTAGGCCGTTTTCCTCAAACCATTGTTCGAGATAAATCTGAATTTTCTAATAAACTTCCTATCCAGATAAAAGCAGGTATACCCTCACAACTTTTAAAAAACAGACCAGACATAAAAAAAGCTGAATATGATTTAATGGCCGCCAAACAAAATGTAAAATCAGCTAGAGCGGCATTTTTTCCAACTTTTAACATCAACGGGTCCTTAGGTTTTCAAGCTTTTAATACAGCATTTTTGTTCATTTCACCAAGATCAATAGCCTATAATTTATTAGGAAGTTTAGTAACGCCGCTCGTTAACAGAAGTGCTATAAAAGCACAATTTAAAAACGCTAAATCATATCAATTAGAGGCTTTGTATAATTATCAAAAATCTATTTTAAATGGCTATGTTGAAGTTTCTAACGAATTATCTAACATCAATAATTTGGAAAACATCTATGCGTTAAAATCAGATGAAGTAAAAGCACTTACTGCTTCCATAGAAATTTCTAATGATCTTTTTAAATCTGGAAGAGCTACTTATTTTGAAGTGCTGATGACACAGCGCACTGCCCTTCAATCGCGTATAGAATTAATAACTACAAAAAAAAGACAATACAACGCTACAATAAATATTTACAAAGCTTTAGGCGGAGGCTGGAAATAAAATATCACTAACTTTAATGAACCAAACAAAAAAAGACTACAACTCTTAAGAAATCTTTAATGCTTTTGTGTTCATCACCTTTTAAAGAATGATAGAGTAAACTAACGATACAGGTAGTTGAATGATTTTAAACAAAGGAACAATGCTATTAATGACTAGATAGTGTTTGGAGTAAGACTAATATAATAAGTAAAATTCACTATACATGCCAATTGCATTCCACATTTCCGGAACACACTATAAACGGACTAAAACAGTAAATTCTTAGTCTGAATAAATATAATGAACGCGTTTTCGAAGCCTTACGCGAAATAAATTGTTTTTACAATAACAAATACTTTTTGAAGGCAATAAACTTCAGTAAACCTATAAAACTATTAGAATACAAATAGAATTTTGTAAACAGTTTGATCATAAAATAAGATATGAAATTGGAAAGATACTTCTCACACGAACTAGTATCTTACAATTGTAAATATTTATTGTTATAAAAACACGATTGGGGTATAAGACAGCTCTGTAATAACAATATGATTAATTATTTTAATGTATACTATAAATAACATAAATAAATATATATGAATTGATATATGTAATTTTACAGCAGAATCTTAAAGTAAATATTTTGAAAACTGTATTAACAATATCAATCTTATCAACTTTAATATTTTCAAGCTGTGCAGTCATCAGACCCGGAGAAGTAGGTGTAAAACAAAAACTAGGTCGCTTGTCAAATAAGGTTCATGCTACCGGTTCTGTTGTTTATAATCCTTTTATAGCTAAGGTCATTAAAGTCTCTGTACAAACGAACAACCTCGAACTTTCTTTAAGTTTACCTAGTAAAGAGGGCTTAAGTATAAATTCACAGATCTCTATTTTGTACAAGTTGAATCAAGATCAGGTACCCGAAATAATTAGAAATATTGGTTTAAGATACGAAACAATAATCTCAAATGTCTTTAGATCGGCTTCAGCCGACGTTTGCGCACAATACTTCGCTAAGGATCTACATTCTGGATTAAGATCTGAAATTGAAAAAGCTATTAAATTAAAAATGATGGAAACTTTGAATTTGCAAGGAATTCAAATTGACGCGGTTTTAATGAAGAGTATACAGCTACCTGCAGGGCTTGCTGCATCCATTGAACAAAAGCTGCAAGCAGAACAAGACGTGATGCGGATGGAATTTACTCTTAAACAAGCCAAACTTGAAGCCGACCGTAAAATTATTGAAGCTAAAGGCACAAGCGATGCTCAAAAAATAATATCGGAAGGTTTAACAAGTGAAATAATTAAGATCAGAAGTATAGAAGCATTTATGGAGCTTTCTAAATCTCCTAATAGCAAAATAATTATAACTGATGGACAAACACCTTTTCTAATAAATCAAGAAAAGTAATTAATTAAGTTACAAACGTAGACGTATCATTTAAATAGTTTAAAAGTGATTAACCGGTGAATTAAATATTGATTTAAAGAATAAAATTTAAAGCGATCTATTATGAAAGAGACAAAAAAAATAGAAATATCTCGGCTGAATGCTCTTCTTATTATTATTGCTACAGTTGCAGCCTGTGTAGTTATAGTTAGTATAACTTTGCATATCAAACTAGTTGAACTAGAGCATGATCTTGAAGATTTTGCTTCACATCATACATTCTTAGCTGGTTTTATTTCATTAATCATAATGCTTACCTGTATTAGACTATACAACGATACCCCTTCTAAAATTTCTTCATTTAACATTTTTAAAAAGAAAACCAGAAACAAAAGACTTCTTCGAAAAATTGAACTGGCCGATGAATATAAAAAGCAAATAAGAGGAGATTTAGGAAATGAGAGTAGTAAGCTGATCGAAAAAGAGAATGTGGCCTCCTTAAACTTCCCTTCAGAAGACGTTCTTTTAACTAACGACGAATTAAACAACAGAGACCATGAGCTTAACGCGGCTCTTAAGTTAGGAAACAATTATAAACACAAAGTAAAAATTTACTTTAAAGATTCCATAGGCAACAAACATATTGAAACAACAATCTGGCAATTAGATAAAACTAATTTGACCATAAAAGGCGGTATAACCATACCTATAAGAAGCGTGTACAAAGTGGAGTTATAATGGTTTAAAAAAACATACTGTTCTAACAATTCTAAAAACACATGTCGCTTTTACATGTTTAAGAACCAAGTCAGTTATTTTAAATTAAATCTAAAATTAAAAATACTCATTGAAATCGAACTGCTCTTACCAAATAAGCACTTCAGGTGGTTCAATAAATACATAATAATGACTTTACTAATGGATCAAAATGATACAAGAAAAAGTAATACATAAATTTACTTAATGTATAGTATAATAAATATAAATAAAAATATATGATTAAGGGTACCTAAATTTGTATAAAACAAAATTATGGAAACGATAAAAAGCAATTCAAATTCAGAAATCAAGGCTTTAATGATCCTTATAGGCCTCACTGCTGCATTCATTTTAATAGTGTCGATCGTTTTACACATAGATCCTTTAAATATGGCTGATTCGATCATTGACTTTGCCACGCACCACTATTTCCTTATGGGCTTTATTAGTTTAATAGTAATGCTTGTTTGTTTAAAGGTTTATAAATCACTTGACAAAGTAATTGACAGAAATTACGACAAAAACAATTTGATTGGTTATACAAGAGCTAAAAAGAAAAGAAGAATGTTGCTTTCTCTTCTTGAAAATACCTACTATCAGGCACAAAAATTAAGAAGTCATACTATTGACAAGGATAATATTAAAGAATTAAAATTCGTAGAGAAAGATGTTTTAGACCAAGAAAGTGCTTTAGAAAGAAAAGCCAATCTTGAGAAGGCGGTAATGTTAGGAAATGCCATCAAACACAAGGTGAAGATATTTTTTAAGGACCAACACTCCAATAAACATGTAGAAACCACCATTTGGCATGCCGATGAAAGATACATCAGTTTAAAAGGTGGGATAACCATTCCTGTTCGAAGTATTTATAAAATCGAAATATAATTAAATCAAAATAATAATTTAAAAAAAAACAAAATGACTAAAATTACAGTAGCAAAAGGTGATGGCATTGGTCCGGAAATAATGGACGCCACTTTAGAAATCATTTTAGCAGCAGGCGCTAAATTAGAAATTGACGAGATTGAAGTTGGTGAAAAAGTTTATTTAGCAGGTAACACTTCAGGAATTGCAAACGAATCCTGGGATATTATAAGAAAAAATAAAATTTTCTTAAAAGCGCCTATTACAACACCACAAGGAGGTGGTTATAAGAGTTTAAATGTTACTACCCGAAAATTCTTAGGCTTATATTCGAACGTGAGACCGTGTAAAAGCTTGCATCCTTTTGTAAAAACAAAGCACCCTGTAATGGATATTGTTATTGTAAGAGAGAACGAAGAGGATCTATACGCTGGAATTGAGCATCAGCAAACTGACGAAGTTGTACAATGTTTGAAATTGATAAGCAGACCTGGTTGCGAAAAAATTGTTAGATACGCTTTTGAATACGCCAAACAACAAAATCGCAAAAAAGTAACTTGTTTTACAAAGGATAATATCATGAAACAGACTGATGGCTTGTTTCACCAGGTATTTGATGAGATCGCAAAAGAATATCCCGAAATTGAAAATGAACATTGGATCATCGACATTGGTGCAGCAAAAATGGCTGATACGCCTGAAGCATTTGACGTAATTGTGATGCCGAATTTATATGGAGATGTTTTAAGTGATGTGGCCGCACAAATTACCGGTTCAGTAGGTTTAGCAGGTTCTGCTAATATTGGCGAAGAATGCTCTATGTTTGAAGCTATACATGGGTCAGCCCCAAGAAGAGCCGGACAAAACGTTGCAAATCCATCAGGACTGCTTCAAGGAGCAATAATGATGTTGAACCATATCGGAGAAACCTCTGTAGCAGAAAAAGTTCAAAATGCCTGGTTAAAAACCTTAGAAGATGGGATACACACATACGACATTTATAAAGAAGGTACAAGTAAACAAAAAGTAGGAACAAAAGAATTTGCCAAAGCTGTGATCGCAAACCTTGGTAAAAAACCTTCTATTTTAAAACCTGTTACCTATTCTAATGATGGGGCCTTAAATCTACCAAAATACAAACGCAAACCCTCGGCCGATAAACAGTTAGTTGGTGTAGATCTATTTGTACACTGGGAAGGTTCAGATCCAAATGAATTAGCGAAAAAAATTAAAATGATTGAAAGCGGAGGCATCACCTTATCTATGATCACAAATAGAGGTATTAAAGTATGGCCCGATGGATTTAAAGAAACTTTTTGTACTGATCACTGGAGATGCAGATTTAAACCTAACGAAGGATCAGAAATTAATAAAACACACGTGATCGAACTTCTAAAAAATGCACATAATGAGAAAGTAGATACTATCAAAACGGAGAACCTTTATACGTTCAATGGTAAAGCCGGTTATTCATTAGGGCAAGGACAATAAAAAAATTTAGACAAATGGTTAATATCATCGTATACTTAAAAAAAGAGCACAACGCGAAGGAACTTGTAAAATACTTGCTCAACGAAAAACTGATCGCTTCAGCGTCCATTGATGAAAATAATGTGTCTTATGAAATAGAAAATCATTTGCTCGTAGAAAGTGTATACAGTGTTATAACCGCCCAGTCTAAAGCTCTTTTAATTAATGAAATAGTCTCTGCGATAGTTGCGCGAATTGGAGAGGAGATCCCAATTAATTGTACACCAATTGTTGCCTCCAATAAAGTATTTGATACCAAAATAAAAAGTAGAACCAAACCAATTTAAAACAATTAATAATGAATATTCAATTGATAGAAGGTGAGTTTTTTGCAAATGACGCTTTGGATCTCATCACAAAAATGATTCACACAAAGATCAAGTATCACGAAGAGAAGATACTAAAAGAGAATAATGAAGAAGACATTAAAATGCGAGAAACAAAGATCAAACGGCTTCAAAAAGATCTCTACGAGGCAAGAAAGAAGATCGAAAACACGTCAGGTAAAATAATTTTAGACAGTCAATTAACTTTTAATAATTGATAATGAATGAGGTGAAATTACAACTAATTGACGGGAAATTTATTCCAGAGAATGCAAAAGTTATACTTACATCCTTGATAAAAAGCAAGCTGGAGTTTCATAAAAACAGTCTTTCTTCCGGAGATATCCTATCTTCTAAGAACAGAATAAATGAATTGGAAAAATTAATAGAGATTGTAAATGAAGCCACAAATGACGCAATTGAACAAAAAAGAAACATTTTAGTTGAAGGCACGATCACTTTAAAGTATACAAACTAAGAAATAAAACATGAAAAATAAACAGGATTTCAAACTAATTGATGGGCAGTTCACGCCTCTTGAAGCCAAAAGCATTCTTTTTACACTTGTAAATAGTAAAATAAATTTTCATTCGATGGAGTCTTTTGGCATAACCATTAGATCAAGCGGCGACGTTACTTTTCATGAAAAACGTATAAAAGAACTAAAGAAAACTAATGCTGATATTAAAAAACTAATGGATTATGCCTTGAAAAATAAACTTCAAGTGAGAGTACATGGGAATATTGAAATTCAAATGCTAAATGCGCCAAAAAAACCTACTAGAAAAGTTTCAAAGTAGAACGTTGGTGATTGCCACTAAGCACAAAAAAGAAGACGTGATTGACCCCATTTTTTCTTTAAATTTAGGTGTGAAATGTATTACTCTAGCTAATTTTGATTCTGATATACTTGGAACGTTTACCGGTGAAATTGAACGAACCCAAGATGCGTTTGAAACTGTACGAAAGAAGTGCAAACTTGCCATGCAACTCGCTAATTGCGATATGGGCATTGCAAATGAAGGTTCTTTTGGCCCCCATCCTACTCTAGGTTTTGTAAATTGTGATGATGAACTACTTTTGTTCCTGGATGCAAAGAACAATTTAGAAATATGGGTAAGAGAGATAAGCTTACAAACAAATTTCAATGGAAAACAGATCAAAACTGTAAGTGATCTTGAAGAGTTCGCTAATAATGCCAAATTTCCAAGCCACGCCTTGATCCTTAGAGCCCACAAGGACGACCATAAAAATATTACAAAAGGCATAACCGATCCTAATGTATTAGTGTCTACGTTTTTAAAATTACTTTCAGAATTCCAGTCTGCTTATGTTGAAACCGACATGCGGGCAATGCATAATCCAACCAGGATGCAAGTGATAGCTGACGGCACACAAAAACTCGTAAAAAAAATACTCTCTCAATGCCCTTCTTGCAACACTCCAGGCTTTGGCATAACTAATGCCATTCCCGGATTACCTTGCGAGGGCTGTGGATTTCCAACCAGATCCACCTTATTTTATGAGTATAAATGCGATTCCTGTGCTTATGTTGAAAACAAGAAATTCCCACACGGAAAAACAAAAGAAGAACAAACTTACTGCGATATGTGCAACCCTTAACCAAAAAAAATGAATATAGATCTACTCTTATCAAACATTACGAATCCAGCTTTCCTTTTCTTCATACTCGGTATTGTTGCCGTTAAACTTAAAAGTGATCTTGAGATCCCTCCTAATTCTTCAAAATTTATTTCTCTATACTTACTTTTCTCCATTGGATTTAAAGGCGGACAGGAATTATCACATGAAACTTTCTCAGCAGAAATTGTTTGGTCGATGCTTTTTGGAATTCTTATCTCATTACTCATACCTGTATACACCTTCTTTATTCTTAAAAGAAAGATGAACGTACACGACGCAGGAGCAATTGCTGCAGCTTATGGTTCGGTGAGCGCCGTAACCTTTGTAACTGCCGTTTCTTATCTTGAATTTCAAAAAATGGAATTTCATGGGCATATGGTTGCCATAATGGCCTTAATGGAATCACCTGCAATTATTGCGGGATTAATACTGATGTCTATTTTTAATAAGGAAGAAAAACTTAACGTTAATAAAACAGATGTTATAAAACATTCTTTTACAAATGGCAGCGTATTGCTGATCTTGGGTAGTTTAGTTATTGGTTTACTCGCAAATGCCAAACAGGCCGAAGGTATTAAACCGTTTACCAACGATCTTTTTAAAGGATTCTTGGCTATATTTTTGCTTGACATGGGAATTACGAGTGGACGTAAATTAGGTTCATTTTTTTCTAATGGTTGGTTCCCCGTGGCCTTTGCGGTTTTAATTCCCTTAATTAATGGTTGTGCTGTGGCGTATTTAAGTCGCTTTGTAACGCACGAGGTTAGTAGTCGCTTTATTTTTGCCGTTCTGGCAGCCAGTGCATCGTACATTGCGGTACCTGCGGCCATGAAGTTAGCCGCTCCAAAAGCTAATGCAGGTCTTTACATACCAATGACATTGGCCATTACCTTCCCATTTAACATTACATTTGGAATGCCTATATTTTTATCGATAGTTCTATTATAAAATATAGCTATTTAAGATATTATTATGATTTGCAAATTAAGCGTATATCTTTGCTTTCATGACCAATAACGATATCATTCGCCGCCTCCGTTTTGCATTTGAATTCAAAGATGCCGAAATGATCGATCTGTTTGATTCGGCCGGACTAAGTGTAAATCGTACCCAAATACATAATTGGTTATTAAAAGAGGATGACGAGTCGTATGAAGAATTAAGTATTCAGCAACTCGCTTACTTTTTAAATGGGCTGATCATATACGGGCGTGGTAAAAAAGAGGGGCCGCCGCCTGTAGCCGAAACCAATTTAAATAACAATATTATTTTGCGAAAATTAAAGATCGCCCTGAATTATAAAGATGAAGATATATTAGAGATCCTTGAAATGGAAGGAATGCGTATTAGTAAACATGAGCTAAGGGCCTTTTTTCGCAAACCCGGCCAGGATCAATATAGAGAGTGCAAGGATCAGATATTACGCAAGTTTATTTATGGCTTACAGGTAAAGCACAGAGGTGATGGCAAATGATGTGATTCAAGAAATCAATTCAATTAAGGTAACTTTTTATATTATCTAATAATTCATATATTAGAAGTCATGAAAAAAGCTATCTATACTTTTATTACTACATTAAGTTTTTCGATTTGTGTATGTCAAACAACAAGCATTGTTCCTGAAAGCATAAAGAGTAAATTTGCCATACAAAATCCAAATGCTCAAAATGTAAAGTGGACAGCCTTTAAGAACGACTGTATGGTTACTTATTCAGTTAGTAATATTTACAACGAGTCGTACTATAAGATGAATGGTGAGCTCATTCTTACCGCATCAAATTTAAAAGAAGATCAATTACCCAAAAAAACAAATCGCTATTTAGATAGTATTCGTCCCTATACTAAAATACAACTGATCGGTAGAAAAATAGATTCAAAAAGTGACACCACTTATCAAATAAAAGGCGAAACAATCCAAAAAAAGGGTAAAAAAATGAAACAAAACCCTATTAACCTGACATTTAACAGCAAGGGAATTCTAATTGATCAGGTTAAATAATTGTCTAAATATCACGTCCAAACTATAGGAAAGAAAAGCTAAGGTAGAGTTAACATTAAGAAATTAACACTTAAGAAAGTTGGCTTTATTTTAACTAACTTTACGAGGTGAAGATCCGCATTATTTTAATATTTCTACTCGCAATTTTTTTCGTGCGATCGCAAACTCTTAATTATTATTTTGGCAATCTTCATTCACACACCGGTTATTCGGATGGCAACAAAGATTCTAACAGCACCGGGGTAAGTAAACCTGCTGGAAGTTATGCCTACGCAAAGCTTTCACAACATTTTGATTTTTTAGGAATAGCGGAACATAATCATTATTCCAACAATAACAATCCCGGAATGGTTCGTACAAGTTACGCTTTAGGCTTAGCTGAAGCGGCTGCAGCAACTACGCCTTCTTTTTTGGCTTTATACGGAATGGAATATGGTGTTAGTTCAAGTGGAAACGGCCATGTTGTTATTTATGGTTTTAATCAATTATTAGGTTGGGAAACAACGGGCGTTCCGGGCCATGCACCTAATTATGATATCTATTGCCCAAAAACAAAATACGATAGTTTATGGAGGATCATAAATAATAATCCAAATGCATTTGCAACATTAGCGCATCCAGGTTATACTGATTATAATGGCTTAGCCGGCGGAGGATACAACGCTGCACGCGATTCGGCTATTGTTGGCGTACCTTTTAGAAATGGAAATGCAACTGTTGCAGCTGCCGATTATACCACCTACCCTGCCAGCGATTTTTTTGGATATTACCGAATACTATTAAATAGAGGTTATCGCGTTGGGATGAGTTATGATCACGATAATCATTATTTGAATTTTGGCAGAGGAAATGCCGGACGTTTAGTGATCATGGCGCCATCACTTACCGAGGCAAACTTGTACACCGCCATGAAAAAAATGCGTTTTTATGGAAGCGATGATTGGAATGCCAAGATCGATTTTAAAATAGGTTCAAATATGATGGGCGATACAATGAGTGGAAATAACGCACCCACCATAAGTATTATCCATAATGATGATGATGGTGAAATCGCGGATTCAATAAAGATCTGGTCAGGAAAATCAGGCTCGGGGAAAGATCCGGTCATTATTGCTATTGTTAAACAATCTAACACTTTACTTCATACAGATTATTCTGTAATTGCCGATGATACAGCGCGTTATTATTTAGCAGAAATTAAACAAGCCGACGGACATCGCATCATTACATCGCCTATTTGGTTCAAAGGCAAAAGCCCTATTGGACTAAAAGAAAATAGTAAAGACATCTCCTTCATCATGTTCCCAAACCCTACTCGCTCTAAACTAAATGTGAGTACCGGCATATGCGATAATTACAGTGTAGAAATATATGATGTGAGCGGAAAAATATTATTTCAGCAAAATTATAACGAACCCGACATCACAATCACTACAGCCGAATTTACCCCGGGGTTTTATTTTATTAGAATAAAAAGTGGTTCCGTTTCAAAAACGGAAAGATTAATTATTGAGTAAACTTTCAATTATTGAGATCTAAATATGTTTCGTATATTTATTTCATGCAAAAAATAATTCGTGTTTTCATACTTACCGTTTTTTTTACCAGCTTAGTTCACGCTCAAAATAAGGCCCCTAAGAAAAGTTCTTACACAGTAAAGAAGGAACCAAACACAAGTGGTAAAAAAGATAAGTGCATGTTCAATATAAAATTTATAGGTGCTGACGGAACACCACATAAAAGTGGAGCTAGGCTTATTATTAATAATGATACAATTTTCCCGAAAATAGATGCGCAAGGAAATTACCACAGCTATTTACCTCAAGGCAAATACAAGATCTTTGCGTTTGTACCTTATTGGCAAGATGTAGTTACCGACTCCATTACATTTAAAAAGAATGAGGTTACTACCATAAGAATGAAGTTTGAGGCCATTGAGATCAGAAAACACTGATCGCCTTCTCGGAAAAACTGATCTGATACAATATCTTCATTCTTGTTGCGTTACATCATAAAACGCAACCTATTGATCAACTCATTACTAAACTTCATGTTATGAAAAAAACGGTAATGATCCTTGCTATTATTTCTTGTACTACGCAAATAACGGCTCAATTCAAAGAGTTGCCTGCGAATAAAAAAATTATGTTGGGCTTCAACATTGGTCTTAATTATTCCAATCTTCTTGTTCCAAATAATAACTCCTATTCCAAAGTAAACAACGGAAGTGGTTTTAGACTTGGATTGGTTATGAGTGAAGAGGTCAATAAAAAAATGTCCATTTCTCCTAAAGCCGAACTTAGTTTTAATAATTGCAGCGTTGTTTATTCGAACTCAACTAATACAGAATCGAGTTACAGAGTTTATCCAGCAGATCTTGACCTAATGATACACTTCACGTATAAATTAAAACAAGGAAAGTACGAACCTTACATTTTGGCAGGACCAAACGCTAAAATTCCAATGATAGATTATAAAGCCATAACCCAGATATACGGTAATAATCCTGATTTCGCGATCGATCTTGGTTTTGGATTTGAAAAAAAGTTAAGCTACTTCAATTTAACGCCAGAGCTAAGATATTCCATTGGTTTACTTAATGTAAATAAAGATCCATCGCTCGGCCATATGTACTTTCATAACATAGCTTTGGTTTTTAATTTTAAAGGATAGCATTTAGAACTAATTAACTATTGCTTCTTGCAAAGAGTAAATGCCTTAAGTACTTTTAAGCAAATGAAATTACTTGCTATTACTCTTTTTTTTGCACTTTGCTTTTCTACACTTTCTTTTTCCCCAAAGATACAAGCTAGCAAAAAGATCATCATTGATCTACAACCCTTCGATGATCTTCCAAAAGAATATTTGAACTATGTGCATACCGAACTTAAAAAAATGTACTCAGATGTTGAAATAAAAGGCTCGATCGCACTTCCAAAACATGCTTGGTATGCACCACGTAAACGGTATCGAGCCGATTCGCTGATCAGTTATTTGAGCAAAAGAACTCCTGTTGGACACTTAACGATTGGATTAACCACCAAAGATATTAGCACCACAAACGGAAACATTAAAGATTGGGGCATAATGGGGCTTGGGTATTGTCCTGGAAAGTCATGTATTGCTTCTTCTTTTCGCCTGAATAAAGGAAATAAACTTCTCCAACTATTTAAAGTTTCCATTCATGAGCTTGGCCACACTCAAGGCATACCCCACTGCCCTCAAAAGACTTGCTATATGCAGGATGCAGAAGGAAAGAACAAAACTGATACCGAAGTGGGATTTTGCGATAAATGTAAAAAAGTACTTGTTAAAGCCGGTTGGGCCCTTAAATAATCAAATATTTGTTGACTTTTCTTCAACTTAATACTATCTTGCACAGGTATGTTCAAAAAGCTTATTCCATTGTTTGCCCTACTGATAGTTGGTTGCGGCAATAAAAAAAATTCAGACTCTAAAGAAGAGGCTGTTAATGAAAAAGGTGATGCGAGTTACAAGATCGTGTATTTAACCGCGCCCTATAAAAGTTATATTGATGCGGTAAAAAAAGATTATTCCAATAAAGGAAAGATCTACGATGAAAAACTCATCAATCCTTTAATAAGTAACTATTTTTCGAAATGCGAGTATCTTGATCTTTTCAGGTACGGTTACTCTTACTTTATTCCCGATACTATGGGCATTGAGCATGCGATCAATGGAATTAATTCAAATAAAAGTGAGATCGCAGAAGCCATTCATAAATCTATCAATAAATGTAGTGAGTATTTAAAGGATGATAGCATCACGTTCTATGTACAACCACCGAACATCTCTAAAAGTGAGATCCTCAACAAAATGGGTGGTGTAACGGGAATGACGGTGGGTGGTAAACATATTTTAATTACTGTGGATACGGATGTGAATGGATGGAAAGAAGGAATGGAATATACTGTAGCTCGTGAATTCTTGCACTCTTATTGGACAACCACACATCATGATTCTACATTTAAGTGGACCTTATTGCGCTACCTAGCATATGAAGGAAAGGCAGACAAGTTTGCAAAAATGATATACCCCACTGCAAAAGCACCATGGACAAATGCTTTAGATGAACCAAAGAAAGTTGAACTGTGGGCAAAGATCACACCGAGATTGAATACGCGTAATTTCTTTTTTATTCCTGAAGTTATGTTTGGTTCTAAAGATTATCCTTTGTGGAGTGGATACACATTAGGTTATAAAATGGTGGAAGATGCTATTAAAACCCAACCAAATTTAAAGCTGGAAGAATGGGTTGCCCTTGACGCGGAAAAACTCCGAGAGATGAGCGGCTGGAAGTAAACTATAATAGTACTGCCAAATTATTTTTGATTACTATGTTTTTGGAATAAACTTAAACAGTTTCCACGATCATACACTCCGCTGCCTTTGAGCTAATGCTAACTTCTTTTTTATCGCAAATAAGAACTATCGTATTATCAAATTCCTCAATTCCTTTGATCTCAATATCAGCACCAATGATCAACAAATGTTTTTCTAAGTATTTCAAAAATGTGGTAGAGTGATCGGTTACACCCATTAATATATAACGACCTTTTGTTTTAGCCTCTGATAATTTAATAAAGTTACTCTTCTTTATTTTTCCTTTCGCATCAGGAATAGGATCACCGTGTGGATCGAACATTGGGTTGCCTAAGATCGCGGCAAGTTTATTAATTAGCTTGTCATTCTTAATATGTTCTAACTCCTCTGCGATCTCATGAACTTCATCCCAACCAAATCCCAGCTCTTTTGCCAAATATGTTTCCCAGATCCTATGACGGCGCACTATACCTAAGGCAAGCTTTACGCCGGTTGCCGTTAATCTTGTGCCATACGACTTTTCGTATACAACATACTTTAATTCGTGAAGCTTTCTTAATCCCTCAGTAACCGAAGCCGGACTAATACTTAATTTATTGGCTAATTGCTGATTCACTACAACATTACTATTGTTCGACGATAAGTTATAAATGGTCTTTAGGTAGTTCTCTACAGTTTCTTGTCTCATAAATTAATTTTTAGGCATACCAAAATTAATAATTTATTCTTAATAAAAAATAAGCACCTTTGTTTTGCTAAATGAAACGCCTTTTTATACTTTCCATTATTTTGATCACAGCCATTTTAAGCTGTAAAAAGATAACACCGAAACTACCCAAGGAAGAAGAAATTTTAGACGGGCCTATTGCCGGTCTTAGTAATGAAGAACAAGATCAGTTTTTGAAAGGTGATATTGGTTTTAACGAAGTGTTCGCTCCACAAAACGGTTTGGGTCCCTTATTTGTTTCAAACTCATGTGCATCTTGCCATCCGGTAGACGGTAAGGGACATCCCTTTACAGCATTAACCAGATTTGGGCAAACAGATAATACAGGTAATCAATTTTTACTGCAGGGTGGACCACAATTGCAAAACCGAGCCATACCGGGATACTCACCGGAAGTAATTCCAAACGGAGCTACTTCGTCGAAGATATTAGCTCCTGCTAGCGCAGGTTTAGGATATCTAGATGCCGTAAGTGATCAAGATATCATTGCTATGAGCGACCCTTTAGATGCCGACGCAGATGGCATCAGCGGAACAGTTAATTGGATAAATATTCCGGCTTATTGTCCAGTTAGACAAAATGCACTAATCTCTAATGGAAAACACATTGGACGTTTTGGAAGGAAAGGTGCCGCCTACGATCTATTACAACAAACTGCTAATGCTTATAATCAAGACATGGGCATTAACAGTACTTTTGAACCTATAGACACCTACAGAAAATTACCTGTAGAACCGGAAGTGAGTAATGTTGTGTTGCAGGATGTTGTATTTTATTTAAAAACTATTAAAGCCCCCAAACAAAGAGATCCTGAAAATTCTGACGTAAAAGCCGGAAAAGATCTTTTTATGTCTATTGGTTGCAATAAATGTCATCGATCAGAACTAAAAACAGGTCCATCGCCAATCAAGGCATTATCTGAAGTAACATTTCATCCATACACGGATATGTTGTTGCATAATATGGGGCCGAAACTTGACGATAACTACACCGAAGGATCAGCAGCCACGTTCGAATGGAAAACTCCTGCGCTTTGGGGATTAGGTCTTTCAAAAAATTCACAAGGCGGTTCGTATTTTTTAATGCACGACGGAAGGGCTAGGTCAATAAATGAGGCTATTCTTATGCATGGAGGCGAAGCAGTTCAGGTGATCATAAATTACGAAAAGCTATACGATATTGAACGTAATCAATTAATTAAATTTTTGGAAAGCTTATAATGGATCGCCGAAGTTTTATACATACTTCATGTGTGGCCTGTGCGGCAAGTATTGGCGTATTAACTTTCTTGCAATCCTGCTCTTCAACAAAATATGTTACAGCTTATAAAGTAATTAGCAACAAACTATCTGTTAAACGTTCTGAGTTCACAGTTATAAAAAAAGGAAAAACAATTCAGCAGTCTTTCATTTTACTGAAGCCTGAAAATTCTCCTTTTCCAATTGCACTGTATAAATTGCCCAACGATCAATACAAAGCCCTCTATCTGGAATGCAGCCACCAAGGATGTGAATTGAATGCCTATGAAACAACTTTAGTTTGTCCTTGCCATGGTGCTGAATTCAATACAAAAGGAGAGGTAACTCAGGGTCCCGCAGAATTACCTTTAAAAACATTTATAACAAGCAGCGACGCTGACAACATCTATATTCAAATTGCATGAGGAATGTTGTGATCATATTTATTATTTTAACCTTCAAGTTAAATTCACAATCTGATTCAAGTAAGATCAGCCGCACGCCAACTGATACATCCAAACTATTATTAAATATGGATGCCGTTTATAACCGTCCATTCTTGCAATACGGTAAGATCCCTGTTGCGTTAGGCGGCTACATGGAAGCAAACAGCAATTATGCAGTTACAGATGGAATTACAAATGGTTTATCGTTTCAAATGCGCAGGATGAGCTTATTTGTTTCATCAAGCATCCATCGTAAACTAAAGTTTTTAACTGAAATAGAATTTGAGGGTGGAACAAAAGAGATAAATATAGAATTTGCTGCGCTTGATTTTCAGTTTCATCACCTTTTTAATTTTAGAGGTGGTATAGTTATGAATCCAATTGGCGGCTTCAATCAAAATCATGATGGACCTCGTTGGGAAATTATTGATAGACCGATCTCGGCAACACAGCTATTACCGTCTACTTTTAGCAATGTTGGCTTTGGTTTTTTTGGCAAAACATACAAACCAAATTATGTTTGGGCATACGAATTGTACTTAACAAACGGATTCAATGATCGAATTATAGGAAATCAACAGAATAAAACATATTTACCAGCCACTAAATTGGATCCTGATCGTTTTGAAGAAAGTTTCAATGGAATTCCATTAACGAGCGCAAAAACCTCTTTGCGATTTAAAAACCTAGGAGAACTTGGTGTTTCATATATGGGTGGTGTTTACAATAAGTTTGAAGTTGACGGCCTAACACTTGATAAAAAAAGAAGAGCCGATGTATTTGCTTTAGACTTTAATACAAGTTTAAGATCAAAAACAAACATTACCGCTGAATTTGCTTGGACATTCATAGATGTTCCGGATACATATACGCAACACTATGGTAAAAAACAGCATGGTGGATTTATTGATATTGTACAACCCATTATTAAAAAACCAATGTTTGGATTTGACAAAGCAAGCCTGAACATGGCATTGCGTGTAGAGTATGTTGATTGGAACGTTGGAAAATTTAATGAGACCGGAGAAAATATATCTGATGATATTGTGGCGATCGTACCAGCAATTAGTTTCAGAACATCTTCGCAAACAGTGATTCGTTTGAACTACCGCTATCATTGGCAAAAAGATATCTTAGGTAATCCAGCTGCTCGAACCGCAGTGATCCAATTTGGCGTGAGTAGTTATTTCTAATCAGATCAGTCTTTCTTTGTGCTCATAATTATGCATCACGAAGAGATCTCCATTTTTACTTTTCTATTCTTGATCTTTTCTTCCTTTACCAATTGCAATGTTTTTACGATCTTATTAGCTTTTACTGCAGCGTATGCGGAATGATCAAGGACTTCAATTTTACCAAGTTCGTCTTTTTGCAATTGTCCTTTTTGAAGTAACATACCCACAATATCCATCTTATTGATCTTATCCTTTTTACCGGCGCCAATATATAATGTTTTCCATTCAGTTGCTTTTGGCAATACCAATTTTTTAGGTAGTTCCATCTCTTCAGGCTTTTGATCTAAAAACACAGGTAAATGATCATCTTTATCTAATAAAAAATAACAAGTACCTACTCCATTCATTCGTGCCGTTCTGCCATTTCTATGGATCATCACATCTTCAGTGGCAGGAAATTGATAGTGAATTACCGCGTCAATTTCTGGAATGTCCAAACCACGCGCCGCAAGGTCAGTAGTGATCAATAAATTGACACTTCCATTGCGTAATTTGATAAGCGTTTTCTCTCTGTCAATTTGTTCCAAACCTCCGTGGTAAAAACCATGAGCCACTTTATGAATTTCTAATTGCTCCGAAATACGATTCACCGCATCGCGATGATTACAAAACACAATAGCAGATTGTGCTTTGATGCCGCCTAACAATAACATTAAGGCTTCCAATTTATCATCACTTTCTACTCTTACAGCCTTTACTACAAGCGAAGACTTTAATTGATGATGCTCAGTTGTATAATTCAACACTTTTTTGTGACCCATCCCAAAAAAATCAGGGATCTCTTTTAAAGCTGTTGCAGATATTAAAATTCGTTTTCTAAGTTTCTTGCAAGATCTTATAATATCTTCCATCTCTACTTTAAATCCCATCTCCAAGGATTTATCAAACTCATCTAAGATTAAGGTTTGAATAGACGCTGGATCTAAATTATTTTTACGCAAATGATGTGAGATCCTTCCGGGTGTGCCAACCAAAACTGCAGGTGGATGCGCCAAATTATTTTCTTCAACACCAACCGCGTGTCCGCCATAACACGAATTTATTTTGAATGGTGTACTCATTTGCTTGAATACTTTTTCAATTTGAATGGCTAATTCGCGCGTAGGCACTAAAATTAAAACTTGAACGCCTTCCTTTTCACCATCCAATAATTGCAATAAGGGTAATAAATAAGCTAAGGTTTTTCCCGAACCCGTAGGAGAAATTAAAACAACGTCGTTTTGCTTTTGAATAGCATCAATAGCAGCTTTCTGCATTTCGTTAAGCTCTTTGATATTGAAATGAGAAAGTGTAGAAGAATAATTCATGAAAGTGATGCTTTAAATAAAGTGCAAATATACTACTAAATAAATGATTTGGTCCTTACTGAAAGTGTTATCAAACACCAAACCCAACGATGGTTACGTCATCAATTTGATCTAACTTTCCTTTCCAAGCATTAAATTCGGTTTCAATTATTACTGCTTGCTCACTAAAACTCTTATTAGCATGCTTTAAAAGAAGTTCTTTTAACTGCTTTAACTTAAATTTCTTTCCTTTTAATCCGCCAAATTGGTCTGGAAAACCATCCGTTGCGAAATAGAATTTATCTCCTGCAAGCAGATCGATCACATGATTTGTATAATGTAATTGGTCGATAGAATTTGAGCCACTTATACCCCACCTATTTGCTAAAAAGTCATGCATTTCATAGTTTCTAATGAGCATCAAATTACTTCTTGCGCCAGCAAAAAAGAGTTTCATTTTTTGCTTATCTACAACACAAATTGACATATCCACGCCATCGTTCACCATTGCCTCTTCATCCTTTCCTCGTAAATTGTTTTTGAACTGAATACACAATTCGTGCAAAATAGCAGCCGGATCGTTTTCAAAACGATGTGTAGTGATAATGTTCTTTATTGCAGAATTTGCAAAAACACTTAACATTGCCCCTGGCACACCATGCCCGGTGCAATCTACAACTGCAACATAAATTAATCCATTTATTTCTTCTACCAAATAAAAATCCCCACTAACAATATCTTTCGGTTTAAAAATCACAAATGAATTTGGCAATAAAGCTTGAAACCTATTTGATTGAGGCAAGATGGCGTGTTGAATGTGCTTTGAATAATTTATACTATCAGTAATATCTTTATTCTTTTCTTCAATGATAGAGCTTTGTAGTTTGATCTTTTCATTTTTATCAAGTAATGACACATTTGCCTTTTTCTTTTGATCATACTGCCGATATACAAAGAATAAAAGAACAAGGAAGACCAGCATGCTTAGAGCAAAAACATAAATTAAGTTATTACGTTGATTAACTTCCATCTGCGATTTTTCGAGCTCTATATTCTTCAATTGTAATTGTTGTTCCTTTTTTTCAGACTCGTATTTTGATTCCGCTTCCGCAATGGCCTTATTATTTTCAATATTGACCAATGAGTCGTTGTACTGCAAACAGAGTTTATAATTTGCTAGTGCCTCAGCTGGTTTATTCATTGCTTCAAACACCTCACTTAATCTTAACGCTGAATTCTTAATATTGATCCATGCTTTTCTTTTCAAATTAATCTCTAATGCAACTCGATAATATTTAGCTGCCAAGGGGAGATTCTTTTTAATTCTAGAAATATCTCCCAAATTAATATACGTTGATGCTAATCCATACTGATTATCAGTTTCCTTAAACATTGGAACAGCTTTTAAAAAATTGGTTTCAGCTTTTACATAATTTGAATCGTTCATGTATGCTTCGCCGATCTGCGGTTAATTGCCTCTAAACGCTATACGCACATGCCTATCCGCCCTAAAAGGCCAACAGGATCTGGGGATACATTATAAGGCTTTTTATAAACAGCCGCATAATAAGCCAAGTAGCCCGTTTACGTGTACAAAACGCCATTGCAAAAGGGCTCTAAAAAAGGGGTGTTTTGGCAAGCCACACGGCTCATGGCAAAGCCTCAAATCACCAAAAGTTTTCAAAATAATGAACATAAAATTGTTCATGTGCTTAATGGCTCATTTTGTGCAACTTGCAACATTTAACAATGCCGTAACCTCAATGCCTATTATTTTTGATCTCAACAACAAAAACCTGTTAACATGGGAACACACCACAACCAAACCTTACAAATGCCAAGTCCCGGCTATGTAAAAGCCACCATTAAAATTGCGCACCCCGATTGGACCGCCGAACAAGTTGAAGCGGAATTTCAAATTAAAATGATCGAGATCCAAAAGCAAATGGAAGATGGATCGTGTGAATTTTGTTCGAGTTGATTTTTTTGCCTTAGTGTAAGATGTTGCCAGTGGCAATGGTCTTTTACTAATTGATCATGATTGTTTTTTGGGAAAAAAAAAGCGCCGGCAATTTTGCCGGCGCTTTTTGATTTTATGGTATTCAAAAATTAATTTTTGATCAATTTATGACTTACAACCTCTTTGTTGTTAACCAACACTCTTACAAAATATAAACCATTTGGTAAGTTGCTTAAGTTAAGTTCAATTTGATCGTTTGTAGCAGTAGTGTTAACCATATCCTGTCCTAAAACATTGGTTAATTTTACGCTTGTGTTATGTAGATCAAAACCTGATAACTTCACATTTAACACGTTGCTTGCAGGGTTTGGATAGATCTGAACAAATGATGATCTGTCTGCCGACTCATTGATACCCGCACAAGTGCTTACGCTTTGTGTAATGGTAGCAGTATTTTCACAACCATTTGCATTTACTCCGGTAACAGTATAAACTGTAGTAGCTGTTGGAGAAACAACAATGCTGGTGTTTGAAGAAGCTGTGTTCCATGTATACGTTACCGCACCGCTTGCAGTTAAGGTAGCACTTTCGCCACTACATAATACAGAACTGTTTGATACAGCGTTAACTGTTGGGCTTGGATTTACACTTATATTAGCAGTAGCTGTGTTTGTTCCTACACAACCTGCGCTGCTTGTACCTACCACTGTGTAAGATGCGTTTGCAGTTGGAGAAACTACCGCGTTACCACCTTGGATGGTATAAGTAGATGCACCGTT
>Ga0068872_10000909_pt1 | contig 24200 bp, 25 predicted proteins | sample NOAtaG_7_FD_66441 | JGI IMG/M metagenome (GOLD analysis project Ga0068872, IMG submission 66441) | Freshwater lake microbial communities from Lake Erie, under a cyanobacterial bloom - NOAA_Erie_Diel1S_2200h metaG | ecosystem: Environmental > Aquatic > Freshwater > Lake | place: USA: Ohio, Lake...
GGGCGGCGCGCTGCAATGCGTTCAACGAAGGCCTGTGCCGCGGTCGGCAGCAAGCCGTGCTTTTCCCGACGGGCCTGAGCAAAGAACTCCATCAGCACCTGGGTGGAAACGCCCCAGTCGTTGCGGGCCACCCACTGGCGAGCACGATCGCGCTTGGGCAGGTGGTCGGCTGCCTGAGACGTGGCGTAGATCAGGATGTTGGTGTCCAGGAAGTAGGGGGCCGCGGTCATGACACGCCCTTCCCTGGGCGCTGCTGTGCAACCCCGCGCTCGGCCTGGCGGGCATCGAAGTCGATTTCGCGGGCCAGTGCCCGATCATGCAGTTGCTCGCGGGTAAGCAGAGGTGCCTCGCCCCAATGGCTGCCTGAGACGATGGCGTCCAACTCGTCCAACAGCCCGTCGTCCGATGATGGCGGCACGACTTGCCAGACCGGTTCGGACTCGCCAGCAGTCATGACCGCCCCAAGGCGCACTGGCACGGCGTACATCCCCACTGCTTGACGCGCAAACGGCTGCACTGCCGCTTCGACGATGGCCATCAACTCACGTTGCAGCGAGCGATGGTTGCTTTCGGCACGGCGGCGCAGTCGCTCCACCAGTTCGTCAGGCACGGCCTTGATCGACAGGCTTACGGGCATGGTCAGCTCCAAAATGACACCATGGCGCCATTTTGGCGCCATGGTTCCAGGCTGGCAAGCGTAAGTCGATCAGTAGCGGTAGGTGTCGGCCTTGTACGGGCCGGACTTGGGCACGCCGATGTACGCCGCCTGCTCGTCGCTCAGCTCGGTGAGCATCGCGCCGACCTTCTTCAGGTGCAGGCGCGCGACCTTCTCGTCGAGGTGCTTGGGCAGCACGTAGACCTTGCCCAGGTCGTAGGCATCGGCATGCGAGAACAGCTCGATCTGCGCGATGGTCTGGTTGGCGAAGCTCGAGCTCATGACGAAGCTCGGGTGGCCGGTGCCGCAGCCCAGGTTCACGAGGCGACCCTTGGCCAGCATGATGATGCGCTTGCCGTCGGGGAAGATCACATGGTCGACCTGGGGCTTGATCTCTTCCCAGGTGCAGTCGGCCAGCGCCGCGACGTCGATCTCGTTGTCGAAGTGGCCGATGTTGCAGACGATGGCCTGGTCCTTCATCGCGGCCATGTGGGCCTTGGTGATGACGCTCTTGTTGCCGGTGGCGGACACGAAGATGTCGGCCTTGTCGGCGGCGTACTCCATCGTGACGACCTTGTAGCCTTCCATCGCGGCTTGCAGCGCGTTGATGGGGTCGATCTCGGTCACCCAGACCTGGGCGCTGAGTGCACGCAGGGCCTGCGCGCTGCCCTTGCCCACGTCGCCGTAGCCGGCGACGACTGCAACCTTGCCGGCGATCATCACGTCGGTCGCGCGCTTGATGGCGTCGACCAGGCTCTCGCGGCAGCCGTAGAGGTTGTCGAACTTGCTCTTGGTGACGCTGTCGTTGACGTTGATCGCGCGGAACATCAGTTCGCCGCGGGCGGCCATTTCCTTCAGGCGGTGCACGCCGGTGGTCGTCTCTTCGGTCACGCCGATGATCTCGGCGCTCTTGCGGCTGTACCAGGTCGCGTCCTCGGCCAGCTTGGCCTTGATCGCGGCGAAGAGGATCTCTTCTTCTTCGCTGCCCGGCTTGCCCAGCACGGAAAGATCCTTCTCGGCCCTCTTGCCCAGGTGCATCAGCAGCGTCGCGTCGCCGCCATCGTCCAGGATCATGTTCGGGCCTTCGCCGGTGGTGCCCTTGGCGCCGAACTCGAAGATGCGGTGCGTGTAGTCCCAGTAGTCGACCAGCGTCTCGCCCTTGTAGGCAAACACCGGGGTGCCGCTGACGACCAGCGCGGACGCGGCGTGGTCCTGCGTGCTGAAGATGTTGCAGGAGGCCCAGCGGACGTCGGCACCCAGGGCTTGCAGGGTCTCGACCAGCACGGCGGTCTGGATCGTCATGTGCAGGCTGCCGGTGATGCGCGCGCCCTTCAGCGGCTGCTTGACCGCGAACTCTTCGCGGATCGCCATCAGGCCGGGCATCTCGGTCTCGGCGATCTTGATTTCCTTGCGGCCCCAGCCAGCAAGAGAGAGGTCGGCGACGGCGTAGTCGGTGGTGTGCAGGGGTTTCAGAACGGCACTCATGGATCAGGCTCCAAACGGGGTTGGCTGGCCTGCACGAGCGGCAGAGGACGGTCTGGGAAGACTCACCCGGATGCCACGTGGCGTGCAGGTGAGCGCAGTTGCAAGGGTGGATCTGCCGAGCCTGGCTTCCAGAACGGAAGTTGCAACGCTCCTCGGCAGCAGGGCCGCATTCTAGTCACGACCCCGCGGATGCGGGGGGACAAACCCTGGTGCCGGCGTGACTTCAGACCGACGAATCGAGGTGGAGGCGGTGTTCAGGCCGCACCCGACATGAACTCGTCGGCGCGACCGGACACCAGCGACGCGCGGCCGACGAGCAGCGGATCGACCTTGCCGATGGTCGCCGCTTCCTTGTTGGCGTAGGGCAGCCGTTGCAACAGGTACCGCATCGCGTTGAGCCGTGCCCGCTTCTTGCAGTCGCTCTTGATCACCGTCCACGGGGAGTCCGAGGTGTCGGTATGGACGAACATGGCCTCCTTGGCCTGGGTGTAGTCGTCCCATTTGTCCAGGCTGGCCAGGTCGATGGGGCTCAGCTTCCACTGCTTGAGCGGGTGGGCGCGGCGTTCCTTGAAGCGGCGGCGCTGCTCGTCGCGACTGACGCTGAACCAGAACTTGAACAGGCGTACGCCAGAGCGCACGAGGTGGCGCTCGAACTCCGGGCACTGGCGCAGGAACTCGTCGTACTCGCCGTCGTTGCAGAAGCCCATCACGCGCTCGACGCCGGCACGGTTGTACCAACTGCGGTCGAACAGCACGATCTCGCCGCGGGTGGGCAGGTGCTCGATGTAGCGCTGGAAGTACCACTGGCCGCTCTCGACTTCGCTCGGCTTCTCCAGCGCCACGACACGGGCGCCGCGAGGGTTCAGGTGCTCCATGAAGCGCTTGATCGCGCCGCCCTTGCCGGCGGCATCGCGGCCCTCGAACAGGATCACGACGCGCTGGCCCGTGTCCTTGACCCAGGCCTGGAGCTTGAGCAGTTCGACCTGCAGCCGGTACTTCTGCTGCTCGTACTGGCGCCGGTTCATCAGGTTGCGGTACGGGTAGGCGCCTTCGCGCCAGTCCGCCGCCAGTTCCAGATCGGGGTCGGCGCCGGGGGCCTTGGCCTCGGGCTCGCGCGCGAAGAGCAGCCTTCGCAGCGCCTTGGCCTCGTCGGGAGAGGCGCCATCGATCAGGGCCTTCACTTCGCGCAGCCAGTCCGGCGACTGGGGCACACCGGCCTTCTCGTCGCGGTTGTGGTGCGCCAGCAGGTCGGCCAGTGCCATGGCCTGCACGGTCTGGTGGCGTGTCGTGGCGCGCTCGACGCGATGCGCCTGCATGGCCTCGTCGTCCAGCCGCGGCGCGGTGTCACCGGCCGAGGCGCGGCGGGGCGCCGGGCGCCTGGGTGCGCGGGCGGTGGGCTTGGCGACACCCTTGGCGGTGGACGCAGAATTGGCAGGCATGCAGACTCCCCTTGAGCCAGATCGTGACTGTTCAGTGACTGCATCATCATGACGGCCGCCCAATCGCCGCTTGATCCGGATCAAGCCCGCCGCGGGGCCCGGCCGTTGTCTGAACTGCCGCCCGGCGCCTGGCGCTCGGTGCTCGGCCTGATGACCGACATCGACGACACCTTGACACGCGACGGGTTGATCGAACCGGCGGCGTTGGCCGCTTTGCAGCAACTGGCGGTGGCCGGAGTCCCGGTGGTGGCCATCACCGGCCGGCCGCTGGGCTGGTGCCGTGAGCTCACGGGCGACTGGCCGTTGGCCGCAGTCGTGGCCGAAAACGGCGCCGTCGCCCGGGTCCGAGACGCCGATTGCGGCACGATCCGCACCGAGTACGCACAGGACGCTGCGACCCGCGAATCCAACGCCTTGCGCCTGCGTGCAGCGGCGGCCCGCGTGCTGGCCGAACAGCCCGGCACGCAACTGGCCCGCGACAGCGCCGGCCGCGAAACCGACATCGCGATCGACCACGGCGAGTTCACCCGCCTGCCGGCGGCGGCCATCGAGCAGGTTGTCGCCATTCTTCAGGGCCAGGGCCTCACCGCGACGGTCAGCTCGATTCACATCAATGCGTGGTTCGGCGACCACAGCAAGCTCAGCGGCGCGCGCTGGATGCTGCGCCGGCTGTTCGGCCGCGAGCTCGACGCCGAGCGCGACCGCTGGGTCTACGTCGGCGACTCGACCAACGACCAGGCGCTGTTTGGCCACTTCCCGCAGGCGGTGGGCGTGGCCAACCTGATGGCCTTCGCGCACTCGCTTCACACCTGGCCCGCGTGGATGACAGCGGGCGAACGCGGCGTCGGTTTTGCCGAGGTCGTGGCCCGGTTGCTTCACGACCGCGAACACGCAAGACCCCAGCGTGGCGCGGTCTGAGCCATCAACCGCCCTGACGACGCTGGCCCTGGCGCTGGCCGCCGCCGTGTCGCTGGGCATGGCGCGCTTCTCCTACGGCTTGCTGCTGCCCGCGATGAAGGCCGACCTGGGCTGGAGCTACCTGGTCGCCGGGGCCATGAACACGGTCAACGCGGCCGGTTATCTGGCGGGCGCGCTGGCGATGCCGGCGCTGCTGCGTCGCTTCGATGCCCGGGCGGTCATGCTGGCCGGCGCTCTGATCGCGGCCGCGGCCTTGGCGGCCCATGGCGCGGTGCGCTCGGACGGGGCGCTTCTGGCGCTGCGGCTGATCGCCGGGCTGGGCAGCGCTGGCAGCTTTGTGGGTGGCGGCCTGCTGGCGGCGCGCCTGGCCGGGCGCCTGGGCCCGGGCGGCCTGAAGCCGGGCTTCGTGCTGGCCGGCTACTACGGCGGCACGGGCCTGGGCATCGTCGGCTCGGCGCTCGTGGTGCCGCCGCTGGACTGGCCGCAGGCCTGGTGGGCCCTGGGTGCGGCCTGTGCCGCCGCGACCGCGTTCACCGCCTGGGGCACGCGCAGCCTGCACGCGCCGCCGACGCCAGGGGCGGCTCGGGTCCCGGTGCGCCACCGGCAGATGGCCTGGATGCTGGCCGGCTACACGATGTTCGGCCTGGGCTACATCGGCTACATGACCTTCATCGTCAGCCTGCTGCGCGAACAGGGCCTGGCACCCGCGTGGGTGACGGCGTTTTTTGTCCTGCTCGGCCTGGGCTGCGTGGCCTCGTCGTGGCTCTGGGCCGGCGTGCTGCAGCGCTGGCGCGGGGGCCAGACGCTGGCGTTGCTGAACGGCCTGTTGGCGGTCGCGACCCTGCTGCCGGTGCTGAGCACGGCGCCGGTGCCGGTGTTCGTGTCCGGGCTGATGTTCGGCGGCGTCTTCCTGTCGGTGGTGGCGTCGACGACAGCCTTCGTGCGACACAACCTGCCGCCGGCCGCCTGGCCGGCGGGCATTGCCGCCTTCACCATCGTGTTTGCGGCGGGGCAGGTGGTGGGCCCGGTGCTGGTGGGTCTGGTGGCCGACGCCCGTGGCGGCCTGCTCGGCGGGCTGGCGCTTTCGGCGGCGATTCTGGGCCTGGGCGCGGTGTTCGGCAGCCGCCAGCGCGCGCTGGTCTGAACCCGCCTCAGCCGTCGACGAGCTGCGGCTCGCGCTCCAGTGCCAGGAAGTGGGACATGCGCCGGGCTTCGTCGTTCAGGCCTTGGGCAAATGCCGGGTCGCCCGGCGCCTTGCCGCTGACATGTCCGGTTTGCAGCGTCAACGTGCCGTCCTTGACGCTCGCGTTGGCCCAGCCGATGACCGCACCGCGCCACAGCAGCGGCAGCGCGTAGTAGCCGCGCAGTCGCCTGGCCGGTGGCGTGTAGGCCTCGAAGCGGTATGACCAGCCCCAGAAGGCCTCGAAGCGGCGTCGGTCCCAGACCAGCGGGTCGAACGGCGCGAGCAGGCGCACCCGGTCCAGGTCTTCGGCGGCGTTGGCGTGGCGGCGGCTGGCCGGGTTTTCGCCAGCCGGCCAGTACCAGCGGATGCCGTCGACCTCGGCACTGACCAGCCGGGCCTTCGTTCGGGGCAGCGCGGCCCGGAACTGCTTGCCCCACTGCGGCGCGCCGTACCGCAGCCGGCTCACCCATTCGTGAAGGCTGCGCTCGGGCAGCGGGGCATAGCACCGGACGAGCACGTCGATCAGCGCGTCGACAGCCACGGCCACGTCGCCTGGCGGCTCGTGCATGTCGCGTGCGGCGTACAGGCGGATGCCACTTTCGCGGCCCGCGGTGCGTACCAGTCCGCGGTAGTGCATCCCGTCCAGCAGTTGCGTGCTGGCGTTGCTGCTGCCGCCGAACCAGTTCTTCGTCTTGCCATGCTGGAACTCGGCGTCGACCTCGCGCGGGTGCACGACGCCGCGCGCCTTGACGAAGTCGAGCACGGCATGTGCCTGTGCCCAGCGTGCCTTGGGCCACACCGTCTCCGGTGTCCGTGGGTGCATCAGGCACTGCGTGGCCCTGGGCAGGAAGCCGTAGTTGATGAAGAAGTCCTCTTCGATCGCCAGCCGCGGGTAGCGCGCCTCGAGCATGCCGGCGCGGTAGTCGACCACGCGGTGGCGCAGCATCAGGTCCTGGGCACGGGCCGGCGCGCGAATCGGGTCGGCCTGCACGAAGCCCATCCGTGCGATGGCCTGCGGCAGCGTCGTCGGAGCAAACAGCGTGCGTGCAATCGCATGGTCGCGCAGCTGGGTCAGTGTGATCGGTTGAATGGTCCGCAAGGTTCGCAAGGGGCGTGACATGGTGCGATGATGCCGGCATCCTTCGCCCCGATCGCCGAGCCGCGCCGCCATGGGACAAGCCGCACTGAACCTGCCGATGTCGGGCCTGGAGTTCCTGGCCTGGGAGACGACGCAGCCCGAACGCCATGAGTATTGGCGGGGCGAGGTGTTTGCAATGGCCGGTGCCGACGAGGCCCATGGCACCGTGGCAGGCAATCTTTATGTGGTGCTGCGCCAGCATCTGGCCGGCGGCCCTTGCAGGACCTTCATGACCGACATGAAGCTGCACGTGCGCGCCGCCAGCGCCTACTTCTATCCCGACCTGATGGTCACCTGCAGTCCAGGCGACGCTGCCGATCCGCTGATCAAGCGCGAGCCGGTGCTGCTGGTCGAAGTGTTGTCCCGCAGCACCGCGGCCTTCGACCGCGGCGACAAGTTCGCCGCCTATCGCCAACTGCCCAGCCTGCGCGAGCTGTTGCTGATCGATCCCGACAGTCGCCGCAGCGACCTGTACCGCCTGGGGCCTGAAGGACGCTGGGTGCTGCACCCCAGCGAGCCCGACGAAGGCGTGACGCTGGACTCGGTGGCGCTGGAGATCGCCGGCTCGGCGCTGTGGGCCGAAGTCCCCCGACGCAGCGCCAGGCCTGACGCGGCCTGAGCCTGCGTCAGCCCAACGTCTGCACGACGCGGCCGCCTTCGGCAGCGCTCCAGGACACATCCACCCAGGCACCGTTGACGAGCATCAGCTGCGGCGGCCGGTGGCCGATGTCCACGTCCACCAGCACCGGGCAGGCCAGGGCGCCGAGCTCCTGCTGGATCGCGTCTGCATAGCGCAGGTTGCTTGCGCCGGTGCTGTCGGGCGCGCTGCTGCGGCCCCACAGCACGCCGGCCAGGCCGTCGAGCCAGCCCGAGCCGCGCAATCGGTGCAGCGCCCGCACCAGCGCGACCGGCGACATCTCGGCGTTTTCGAGGAACAGCAGCGTGCCCGCCCCGGGCCAGGGTGCCCAGGCCGAGCCGGCCAGGTGGACCAGCGTGTCCAGGCAGCCGCCGATCAGGCGGCCCGAAAACCGGATCTCGTCGGCGCCGGCGGTCGGCGGATTGAGCCAGCGCCAGTGGGTCGGCTCGGTCAGGCGGTAGGGCACATCGGGCTGGGTGGCAAAGTCGGTCCACTTGAGCTGCCAGCAGCGGGATTGACGTTGCTCGAAGCGACCGCCGCCGGGCGTGCCCAGATGCGACAGCGCGGCGACCGTCAGCGCATCGGTCTGCGTCGGGGCCAGGTCCATCAGGCAGGGTCCGTGGGCGGTCGGCCAGCCCAGGCGCAGCGTCAACGGCACTTGCAGCGTGCTGGTGTCGGAGTAGCCGATCAGCCACTTCGGCCGAGCCGAGGCCAGCGCCGACCAGTCCAGTCGGGCCAGCAGTTCGATGGCCAGCTCGCCGCCCCAGGGCGGGAACACGGCCGCCACGTCGTCGCGCCGCAGCGCCTGCATCAACTCCGTCGCGCGGTGGTCGGCACTGGCACTGGCGCCCTGGTGCTGCTGGCGCAGGCACTGGCCTTCTTCGACGACGAAGCCCTGCGCCTGCAGATGGGCGATGACGAGGTCCAGCCGTGCATGCAGCGAGGGCTCGACGCCACTGCTGGGCGCGGTCACGACGATCTTCGAGCCCGGTCGCAGCGGGGCCGGCCAATGCAGGGGGCGGTTGTTCCAGGTCATGGGGCGGGGTCCTTCAGCTTTTGTGTCCGGCCGTCGGGGGCGATGAACACGGTCCGGTGGGCGCGGCCGTTGACGCCGGTGGAGGCGATCACCGCGGTGCCGGGTTGCACGGCCGTGGTTTGCTGCACCTGCTGCAGGGCGTCGCAGGCAAAGCGGTTGCAGACCGCGGACCGGTCGTCGCGCGGCAGGGCGCAACCGCGGGCGCCGTGGAACAGGCACGAGCCCTGCACATGGCGCTCGGGCAGGGCGCCGACGTAGGCCTGCAGGGCATGTGCAACGCCGCTGCCGGGGTGGCGCTCCACCCAGCGCTCGAGCAGCGCAGCGTCGACGAAGGCGTGAGACGCCAGCCCGATGCGGCAGCAGCGCCCGGCACAGTGCGCACACAACGCACTGGGCTGCGGAGCAGGGGTGGCGGACTGGGGCAGGTCGTCCAGGATGTCGGCGGCTTCGGTGGCCTCAACCTTGCCGAGGTCGGGCTTCTGGCCTTGCAGAGCCAATGCCGCAGCGGCCAACAGGTGTTGTTCGAACGCGGCCGTCTCCACAGGCTTGCGCTTGACGAGCCGCGGCGGTGCATGCGGCTCGAGCCAGACCGCAGCGGTCGGCGCAGCGGCATCGGCCGGCCAGCGGCGGATGGCCTGCTGGCGAGCCAAGCGCTCGTGCTCTTCACGTCGTTGCGAGGTGCCGTGGCGTTCGTGCCGGTCGCGGCACGCGGGTGAGCCACAGTGCATCAGCCCACGCAGCCGTGCCAACACGGGCATGGTGCGTTGGCACTGGGCGCAGCGCAGGGGGCTGGTCATCCTGCGCAGAGTAGCCGTGCTCGGCCAGCGTGCCAAGCCGGGCCGGGGCAGCCGGTCGGGATTCAAGGTTCGCCCGGACCCGAACGCCGGGTCGTGAAGCGGGCTTGTCGAACAGCCGCCAGCCCGGCACCCACGACAAGGGGCGCCGCGGCGCCCCTTTGCCATGGCGGCTCGGAATCAGACCCCGGCGGCGGCCTTCAGCGCCTCGACCTTGTCGGTGCGCTCCCAGGTGAACTCGGGCTCCTCGCGGCCGAAGTGGCCGTAGGCGGCGGTCTTTTCGTAGATCGGGCGCAGCAGGTCGAGCATCTGGATGATGCCCTTGGGGCGCAGGTCGAAGACCTCGGCGACGATGGCCGAGAGCTTGTCGTCGCTGAGCTTGCCGGTGCCCTCGGTGTAGACCGTGATGTTCATCGGCCGTGCCACGCCGATGGCATAGGCCACCTGCACCTGGCACTGCTTGGCCAGGCCGGCGGCGACGACGTTCTTGGCGACGTAGCGCGCGGCGTAGGCGGCCGAGCGGTCGACCTTGGACGGGTCCTTGCCGCTGAAGGCGCCGCCGCCGTGCGGGCAGGCGCCGCCGTAGGTGTCGACGATGATCTTGCGACCGGTCAGGCCGCAGTCGCCCTGGGGGCCACCGACGACGAAACGGCCGGTCGGGTTGATCAGGTACTTGGTCTCGGCCGTCAACCACTCCTTGGGCAGCACCGGCTTGATGATCTCTTCGCGCACCGCCTCGTAGAAGGTCTCGGTCATCTTGTGACCCAGGCTGTACTCGGGCGCGTGCTGGCTGGACAGGACCACGGTGTCGATCGAGTGCGGCTTGCCATCGACGTAGCGCATCGTGACCTGGCTCTTCGCGTCGGGGCGCAGGAAGGGCATGCGGCCGTCCTTGCGCAACTGGGCCTGGCGCTCCACCAGGCGGTGCGCGTAGTAGATCGGCGCGGGCATCAGCTCGGGCGTCTCGTCGCAGGCGTAGCCGAACATCAGGCCCTGGTCGCCGGCGCCGGTGTTGAGGTGGTCGTCGGACGCATGGTCGACGCCCTGGGCGATGTCGTTGGACTGCTTGTCGTAGCAGACCATCACCGCACAGCCCTTGTAGTCGATGCCGTATTCGGTGTTGTCGTAGCCGATGCGCTTGATGGTGTCGCGCGCGACCTGGATGTAGTCGACGTGGGCGTTGGTCGTGATCTCGCCGGCCAGCACCACCAGGCCGGTGTTGCACAGCGTCTCGGCCGCCACGCGGCTGCGTGGGTCCTGCTTGAAGATGGCGTCGAGGATGGCGTCCGAGATCTGGTCGGCGACCTTGTCGGGATGGCCTTCGGAAACGGATTCGGAAGTGAACAGGAAATCGCTCGCCACTTTGGGTGCTCCAGGAAAAAGGGATTGACAGCAGACCTTGCGTCGCTGCGCGGTGTTGTCCTGAAGCCGCGGCGAACGCTTTAGCGGTACTTCGGTGCACCAAGGCACCGGGCGGTGCTGGTTATCCTTGCCGCGCCCTGACCCGATCGAAGCCCGATCAGGGCAAGGGCAGCGGGGACGAGCCCGCACCGCTTGTGTCGCCCCGCAAGTTGTCCTTTAACTCGGCGACAAGCCCGCAAGTATACGAACCATGCCGTTGTTGCTCGCTGCCCTGGCGCGCTGTCCGCTGCGGCTTCTTCACGTTCTGGGCGGCCTGCTGGGCTGGCTGGCCTGGCTGTTGTCGGGTACCTATCGCCAGCTGCACCGCGAAAACGCGGCGCTGGCTGCAGTGCCGACCGCGGCTCGCCGGGCCAGCATCGCCGACGCCGGCCGCATGGTCGTTGAGTTGCCGCGCCTGTGGCTGCGCCCGCGCGAGTGCCCGATTGCCGACCCCGTGCTGTGGGATGGCGAAGGCCTGGTCGAGCAGGCCTTGTCGGCTGGCCGGGGCCTGGTGCTGCTGACACCGCACCTGGGCAGCTTCGAGGTCGCCGCCCAGGCCTATGCCCAGCGATTTGGTCACCGTCAGCCGATCACGGTGCTGTACCGGCCTGCCCGGCAGCAATGGCTGCGCGAGCTCGAAGAAACCGCCCGCGCCCGCGACCACCTGGCCACGGCGCCGGCCACCCTGGCCGGTGTGCGACAACTGATGCGCGCACTGAAGAACGGCCAGACCATCGGGCTGCTGCCCGACCAGGTGCCACCCGACGGCATGGGCGTCTGGGCGCCGTTTTTCGGCCGCGACGCCTACACGATGACGCTGGCCGCCAAACTGGTGCGCCAAAGCGGCGCGACCCTGCTGGCGATCTGGGGCGAGCGGCTGCCGCGGGGTGGGGGCTACCGGGTCCAGGTGCTGCCGATGCCGCATCCGCTGCCCGATCCGGCTCCGGCCGGCGATGGCGCGGCGCTGGCCGACGCGCAGGCGATCAACCGCTCGATGGAGGCGCTCATCGCCTTGCACCCGGCCCAGTACCTGTGGGCCTACAACCGCTACAAGGCGCCGCGCGACGGCGTCGCTGGCGGATGAGGCCCATGCTCGCGTCGGTCGGTGCCCGGGGGGTCCTGGTGCTGGTGTGGCTGTTGCACTTCCTGCCGATGGCGTGGATCTCCGCGCTCGGCCGCGGCCTGGGCGCCTTGCTTCACCGCTTTGCGCACGAGCGTCGCCGGGTCGCCTCGGTCAACGTCGCGCTGTGCCTGCCCGAACTCGACGAGGCGACACGCGCAGCCTTGGTGCGCGAGCACTTCGGCTGGCTGGGCCGCAGCCTCATCGAACGTGCGGTGCTGTGGCATGCCTCTGCGGCGCGGCTGAAGCGCCTGATCCGGGTCGAGGGCGATGTGGCCTTTGCCGAGCGTCACGACGGCCCGGTGATGTGGCTGGTTCCGCACTTCCTGGCGCTGGAGGTTGCCGGTGCAGCGACCCAGCTGTTCCAGGGTCGGCGGGTCATGGACGTTTACACGCCGCAGAGCAACCCGGTGTTCGACGCGGCGCTGCTGCGTGGCCGCGGCCGCTTCGGCCGCGCCGAGTTCCTGCGTCGCGACGAGGGCGCGCGCGCCATGGTGCGCGCGATCCGCCGCGGCCTCGTCTTCTTCAATGCGCCGGACATGGATTTCGGCCTGCGCGATGCCGAGTTCGTGCCGTTTTTCGGCGTGCCGGCGGCGACGTTGCTGGCACCGTCGCGGCTGGCCCGCAGCGCGGCGATGCGGGTGCAGCCGGTGGTGGCCGAAATGCGCCCCGGCGGCGAGGGCTGGGTCGTGCGCTTTCTGCCGGCCTGGGAGCACTGGCCGAGTGACGACCCGCTGGCCGACACCGCGGCGATGAACCGCTGGATCGAATCCGAGATCCGCCGCTGCCCCAGCCAGTACTTCTGGGTCCACAAGCGCTTCAAGACCCGACCGCCGGGAGCGGCGTCGGTTTACGAGCGACGGGGATAATCGCGCTTCATGCGTTTGCCGTTCACCAAGATGCAAGGCGCGGGCAACGACTTCGTCGTGCTCAGCGAGATGCATGGCCCGCTGGTGCTGACGCCGGCGCAGGTGCGGCGGCTGTGCGACCGCCGCTTTGGCGTCGGCGCCGACCAGGTGCTGGTCGTGGGCCCGCCGCGGGCGCCCGGCCTGGACTTCGGCTACCGCATCTACAACAGCAGTGGCGACGAGGTCGAGCACTGCGGAAACGGCGCGCGCTGCTTCGTGCGCTACGTGCACGGCAAGGGCCTGAGCGACAAGCGCGAGCTGAAGGTGGCGACGGTCAACAACACGCTCGTGCTGGCGCTCGGCGACGATGGCGAGGTCACGGTCGACATGAACCGGCCGCGCCTGGCGCCTGGTCAGGTGCCGTTCGACACCACCGGCCTGGCGCCGCGCCGCGAAGGCACGGCCGAGCTGTGGCCGCTCGCCGATCTCGGCGCCGGTGTCGAGGTGCAGGTGCTGTCGATGGGCAATCCGCACGCCGTGCTGCGGGTCGCCGACGTCGAACAGGCCCCCGTGGCAACGCTCGGCCCGCAGATCGAAGGCCACTCCCGCTTCGCCCAGCGCGTCAACGCCGGCTTCATACAGGTGCTGGACCGGCGGAGCATTGCGCTGCGGGTCTTTGAGCGGGGTGCCGGCGAGACGCTGGCCTGCGGCACCGGTGCCTGCGCGGCGGTGGTCGCGGGCATTCGCGCGGGTTGGCTGGACCGCAGCGCGCCCGTGGCGGTGCGTACCCGCGGCGGCCTGCTGCATGTGGGCTGGCCGGCCGACACCTCAAGCGTGACACTGGCCGGCCCGGCCGAGTTTGTTTTTGAAGGAGACATCGAGCTGTGAGCAACCCCATTGCCGGGATCACCGAAGGCGACATCGCGCACTACCTGGCCAGCAACCCGGCGTTTTTCGAGCGCCATGCCGAGCTGCTCGCGACGGTGCAGATCACCAGCCCGCACGGCCAGCGCGCCGTCAGCCTGCAAGAGCGGCAGATGGAAATGCTGCGTGAGCGCATCAAGGGCCTGGAGCTCAAGATCGTCGAGATGATCCGCCACGGCCAGGAGAACGTGGCCATCGCCGAGCGGCTGCACCGCTTCACGCGCAACGTGCTGCTCACGCGTGAGCCGGCGGCGCTTCCGGGCACGATGGTGGCGTCGCTGCAGCACGAGTTCCTGATCCCGCAGGCGGCGATCCGGCTCTGGCAGGTCGACGCCGCCCTGGCCGATCAGCCCTGGGCGGTGGCCGTCAGCGACGACGTGCGCAGCTTCACCGACAGCCTGACGGTGCCCTATTGCGGCGTCAACTCCGGATTCGAGGCCGTGGGCTGGCTGGCCGACCCGTCGACCGTGATGTCGCTGGCGATGATTCCGCTGCGCCGTGGCGACACCAGTTTCGGTCTGCTGGTGCTCGGCTCGCCCGACCCGACCCGTTATGCCGCCGAGATGGGCACCGAGTTCCTGATGCGCATCGGCGAGGTGGCTTCGGCGTCGCTGGAGCGGTTGCGGCCGATGCCTGCATCCGCAGCCGCAGCGGTTTGAGCCGGCGATGAGCCCTCTGGGCGCCGGCCCGGCCGGGTTCATCGAACACCTGCGGGTCCAGCGGCGACTCGCCCCCCGCACCCTGGAGATGTACACGCTGGCACTCGGCCGGCTCGAGGTCCTGGCGCAGGCCGAAGGGGTGGCGCTCGAGACCGCCCAACCCCACCATCTGCGGCACTGGCTTGCCCGCATGCGCCTGGGCGCAGCCGATGAGCCGCTGGGTCCGCGCAGCGTGGCGATCGCGCTCGCCGCCTGGCGTGGGCTGTACCGCTGGTGGGGCCAGCAGGGCGTCGTCATGGCCGACCCGCTGGCCGGACTCCGCGCGCCCAAGTCTCCGCGCCGTCTGCCCAAGGCGCTCGATGTCGAGCAGGCGGTGGCGCTCGCCGACCAGGGCGGGACGGCGGTTCAGGCCGGCACGGGATCGCCGGCCGACCGGGCCCTGGCGGCCCGCGACCGGGCCATCGTCGAGTTGCTCTACGGCTGCGGCCTGCGGATCGGCGAGCTCCAAGGCCTGGACCTGAATGCCGGAGAGCGCAGCGCAGGCTGGATCGAGTTCGAGTCCGCCGACGCGGCCACCGCCCACGTGCTGGGCAAGGGCAGCAAGCGGCGCAGCGTGCCGGTGGGTCGCGCGGCGACCTTGGCCCTGCGCGACTGGATGCAGGCACGGCCGCTGCTCGTCGACGCGGCCCATGCGGCAGAGCCGGCGCTCTTTGTCAGTCGGCTCGGCCGGCGGCTTTCGGCCGGCCCCCTGCGCGAGAGGCTGCGCCGCCAGGCCGCAGCCGCCGGGCTGGCGGTGCCGGTGCACCCCCACATGCTGCGCCACAGTTTTGCCAGCCATGTGCTGCAGAGCAGCGGCGACCTGCGCGCGGTGCAGGAACTGCTCGGCCACGCCAGCATCTCCAGCACCCAGGTCTACACGCGGCTGGACTTCCAGCACCTGGCGCGTGCCTACGACGCCGCGCATCCACGCGCCAAACTTCGGAAGTGAGCCGGATCCCTGGCTCCTCGCCAGTTCCTTCGGGCACGATCCCGAGCGGACTTGTCCCCCCTTCTCGCGACCCGCGTTCAGGGGGTGGATACCGGTGGGGTGATGTTGCCGCGGCCCAGCTTGGGCAAAACTCCACGGCGATGGAGGATCCCATGAAGCTTGCGATTTCTGCGGCTCTGGCCGCTTCGATGCTCGTGCCGGCCGCCCAGGCCGAAACCCGCGTCTACGAGTTCAACCTGGCTTGGAGCAACCAGGACTTTCTTCCTGGCGTCGGCGTCCGAACTGCCGGCGCGCTGTTCGACGGACCGATGGTGGCCCGGCTGACGCTGGACGACGTGCTGGTCGACGGCCAACAGCGGGTGCGCTTCAAGCTTGAGTCGCTTTTCGCCGGTTCCGGACTGCCGTTCGGCCTCGGGTCCAGCACGGCACCTTCGATCGGCAGCTTGCGCTTCGATGCACCTGGGGCGACGGTTGCCAATGCACTGCCGCTGTTTTTGGATCGCACCGGTCCTGTGCTCGCCAGTGCGACCCGTGGGAACTTCTCGACCAACCTGACCGACGGACTGGACCCGGACGGCGACCCGAACCTGGCGCTGCGCAACGGCTACAGCGTCAACTTCCAGAACCTGGCGAACATCTCCGCGTTCAACGACGGTGAAACGGCGGTCTGGGAGATGGCCGGCGCGGTGGCCGACTTCAGCGCCGATCCCGCCAACCGGCCGTGGATGACGGTGACCAACTTCCGTGTCCAGGCCGCCGGGCCGGCGGAATACCTGGGCGTGACGGTGGAGAACGTCGCCAGCGTGATCTTCTCCGGCCAGGTGGTGGCCGTGATTCCCGAACCCGGCACCTGGATGCTGTGGCTCGCCGGTCTGGCGGCCGTGGCGGGCGTCGCGCGGCGCCGCCGCTGAGCCGCGGGTGGTCGGGCGGGGTGGTCGGGCTGGGCACCCGGCCACAATCCCGCGAATGAAATCCATCCGCCTTCGCGAAGGCAAGGAGCGTTCGCTGCTGCGTCGGCACCCGTGGGTGTTCGAGGGCAGCATCGCCAAGGGTCGGGCCGACCCGGGCGAGACGGTGCGGGTCGAGGCCGCGGACGGGCGCTTTCTGGCCTGGGGGGCGTACAGCCCCACCTCGTCGATCCGCGTGCGGGCCTGGAGCTTCGACGAGGCCGAGCGCATCGATGCCGCGTTTTTTGCACGCCGCATCGCACGCGCGGTGGCGTTGCGGCGCCGGTTGCCCGTGGCCAGCGACGGCGTGCGGCTGGTGCATGGCGAGGCCGATGGCCTGCCGGGGTTGATCGTCGACCGTTACGGCGAGCCCGATGGCGAGCACACGCTGTGCGCGCAGTTCCTGGCCGCCGGGAGCGAGCGCTGGAAGGCCACGATCGCCGATGCCTTGCTCGCGGCCACCGGCTGCACCCGACTCTACGAACGGTCGGACGCCAGCGTGCGCGGCCAGGAGGGCCTGCCCGAGGTGGCGGGCTGGCTGAAGGGCGAAGGCGCCACCGAGGTCGCGATCCGCGAACACGACTGGACGCTGACCCTGGACGTGGCCACGGGCCACAAGACCGGCTTCTACCTCGACCAGCGCGACAACCGCGCGGCGCTGGCGCGGTGGGTCCGTCACTTCGGCCTGAAGCGGGTGCTGAACTGCTACTGCTACACGGGCGGCTTCACGGTCGCGGCGCTCGCCGGTGGTGCCGACCGGGTGCTGAGCGTGGACTCGTCGGCACCGGCGCTTGAGCGCGTGCAGCGCCATGTCGAGGACAACGGCCATGCCGCCACGTGCAGCCAGGTCCGCGATGCCGACGTCAATGCCACCCTGCGCGAGCTGCTGCAAGGCGGAGAGTCGTTCGACGCCATCGTGCTCGACCCGCCCAAGTTCGCCCCGTCGGCCGCCCACGCCGAGCGTGCGGCACGGGCCTACAAGGACATCAACCGGCTGGCGCTGATGCTGCTGGCACCCGGCGGCCTGCTGCTCACCTTCAGTTGCAGCGGCGGCATCTCGCCGGAGCTGTTCCACAAGATCGTGGCCGGCGCCGCGGCCGATGCCGGCTGCGACGCCGCCATCCTCGCACGCCTGGAAGGGGCTCCGGATCATCCGACGACGATGGTCTTCCCGGAAGGCGAATACTTGAAGGGTCTGGCCTTGCTGAAGGCCTGAATCAAACACCTCATGAATCGATCTGATTGCGGCCGGCTCGCGCTCTCTCTGGCTCTGGCGACGGCACTGACCACGGCCGATGCCGGAAAGGCCCACGAACACGGTGTGGCGAAGCTTGACATCGCGCTGGCCGGCAGCGGCATCGTCGTGCTGCTGGACACGCCGCTGGACAGCATCGTCGGCTTCGAGCGTGCCCCGCGCACCGATGCCGAGAAAACGCGTGTCGTGGCCGCCGAGGCCAGGCTGCGTGACGCGACCCAGCTGTTCCAGCTCGACACCTCGGCCGGATGCACCTTGGCCAAGGTCGTGCTGAAGGCGCCGGTTCTCGGGTGGGGCGGCGCTGCGGTCCCCGAGAAGGACACGGGCCACGCCGACCTGGACGCGAGCTTCGAGTTCCAGTGCCGCGACGCCAGCCGCGCCGGGGCGATGCAGCTCGGCCTGTTCGACGCCTTCCCGGCGCTGTCACGCATCAACGTGCAGGTCGCCGGGCCCAAGGGCCAGGTCCAGGCGGTGCTGCGCAAGCCGGCAAGCCGGGTCAAGCTGACGCGCTGATGGCTGGGGCGGCCATCGCCATCGCCGGGCTTCGCTATGCCTGGCCGGGCACCCACGAGGCGGTGCTCGACCTCCCGGCGCTCGACATCGCGGCCAGCGATCAGGTGTTTGTGCAAGGGGCCAGCGGCTGTGGCAAAAGCACCTTTCTGGGGCTGGTGGCCGGGGTGCTGGTGGCCGGGCGCGGGCAGGTCCGGGTGGCCGGTGTCGATTGGGCCGGCCTGGCCCCCAGCGAGCGGGACGCGCGCCGGGCCGCAACGCTGGGCGTCATCTTCCAGCAGTTCAACCTGTTGCCCTACCTGAGCGTCGTCGACAACGTGCTGCTGCCGTGTCGACTGTCTGCGTTGCGGGCCGGGCGCTGTGAAGGCGGCATGCAGGCGCAGGCCCGGCGCCTGCTGGCGCGCATGGGCCTGCCCGAGCCGGCCTGGACGCGACCGGCGGCGCAGCTGTCGGTCGGCCAGCAGCAGCGCGTGGCGGCGGCGCGGGCGCTGATCGGTGGGCCGGATCTGGTTCTGGCCGACGAGCCGACCTCGGCGCTGGACAGCGACACCCGGGACCGCTTCATGGCGCTGCTGCGCGAGCAGTGCACCGCGGTGGGCAGTACCTTGGTCTTTGTCAGTCACGACCGGCGTCTGGCGCAGGGCTTCGACCGCGTCGTGGATCTGCCGGCGCTGAACCGCGTCGCGCCAACCGCCGCCGAGGTCGCATGACGGCCTGGCTGCGCATGGCCGCGGCCAGCGCCTGGGCGCGGCGCGGGACCTTGGTGTGGGTGATCGTGGCCATCGCCATCGCGACGGCGCTGCTGCTGGCCATCGAGCGCCTGCGCCACGACGTGCGCGCGAGCTTCCTGCAGGCGGTCAGCGGCACCGATCTGATCGTCGGCGCGCGCACGGGGCCGGTGCAGTTGCTGCTGTATTCGGTGTTCCGAGTCGGCGGCGCGAGCAACGAGGTTCGACTCGAGGCGCTGGACGAGGCTTTGCGGCACCGAGCCGTGGCCTGGTGGGTGCCGCTGGCGCTTGGCGACTCGCATCGCGGCTATCCCGTGCTCGGCACGACAACGGGCTACTTCGAGCACTTCCGCTACGGGGACCGGCAGCCGCTGGCGCTGGCGCAGGGGCGGCCGTTTGCCGGCACCCTGGACGGCCTGTACGAAGCCACGATCGGCGCCGATGTCGCCGCACGGCTGGGCTACGCGCCGGGCCAGAAGATCGTGCTTGCACACGGCTTGCCGGGCCAGGGCAGCGGGCCGATGGCCGAACACGCCGACAAGCCGTTCACCGTGGTCGGCGTGCTGGCGCGCACCGGCACCCCGGTGGACCGAACGGTGCACGTCAGCCTGGAGGCCATCACCGCCATCCACCTGGACTGGATGGGTGGCGCGCCGGTGCCAGGGTTTGCCATCCCGGCCGAGGCGGCGCGCAAGTTCGACCTCGCGCCCAAGACCGTGACCGCGGCCCTGGTGGGCCTGAAAAGCCGGTCGGCGGTCTTCATGGTCCAGCGCCAGGTTCAGGCCTACGAGGGCGAGCCGTTGATGGCGGTGCTGCCGGGCGTGGCGCTGGACGAGCTCTGGCAGGCCATCGCCATCGTCGAGCAGGCGCTGCTGGCGGTGTCGGCCCTGGTGGCGCTGGCGGGCATCGCCGGCCTCGTGGCGGTGGTGCAGGCCGGCCTGGCCGAGCGCCGGCGCGAGCTGGCGGTGCTGCGCGCGATCGGGGCCGGGCGCCGTGTCATGCTGGGCCTGCTGGCGGCCGAAGGGCTGTGGATCGCCAGCGCCGGGGTCGCGGCCGGCGTCCTGCTGGCGTTGTTGGCCCAGACCGCCGCCGGGCCCTGGCTTCATGCGAACTACGGCATCGCGCTCGTCGGCGCCGCGCCGTGGTCCGGCCAGGCCCTGCTGCTGTTGGCCGTCTGGGTGGCCGCTATGCTCGCCGCCATTGCGCCCGGTTGGCGCGCCTGCCGCATGGCGCTGGCCGACGGCCTGGCGCCGCGGGCCTGAGAGCCTTTGCCCCGATGCTGCGAAAATACTTTCTTCTTGTCGGCCTGAGCCTGCTGTCGTGGCGGGCCTGGGCCCAGGTACCGGCGACGCCGGGCCCGGTCCACCCCGGTTCGCTGCAAGGCCGTGCACAGCCCGGCGCGGCTTTCCGGACCATCAAGTGGGACGCCCTGGTGCCGCCCAACTGGAACCCGATGGCCGAGTTCAAGGGGGTCAACTTCGACCTGCTCGACGACGGCGACCCGCGTGCCATTGCGATGCTGAAGAAGCTGCGCGAGGTCTGGGACTCGGCGCCGGTGCACACCGCGATGGTCGGCCAGGCGGTGCGCATCCCCGGCTACATCGTGCCGCTCGAGGACAGCAAGGAGGGCATGAAGGAGTTCCTGCTCGTGCCCTATTTCGGCGCCTGCATCCACAGCCCGCCGCCGCCCGCCAACCAGATCATCCACGTCAAGCCGCAGCAGCCCGCGCGTGGCATGCGCTCGATGGACGCGGTGTGGATCAGCGGCGTGCTCGAGCAGGACCGCATCGACACCCACATGGGCGTCAGCGGCTGGACCATGGCGGCGCAACGGGTCGAGCGCTACGAAGAGCCACAGCCGGGTCGGCGCTGATGGCCCAGCATCACCAGTTGCCGCCCCGGCACGGCGCCGACATCGCGCGGACCACGTTCTCGGTCATCGCGATGGTGGCGCTGGTGGCCGCCTGCGGCTGGGTGATGCGGCCCTTCCTCGGGCCTGCGGTGTGGGCGACGATGGTCGTCGTCGCGACCTGGCCGGTGATGCTGCGCGTGCAGTCACGGCTGTGGAACCGGCGCGGCCTGGCGGTGACGGTCATGTCGTTGCTGCTGCTGCTGCTGTTTGTCGTGCCCTTGATGGCGGCCATCGTCACCATCGTCGGCAACGCCGACCGCCTGGCCGACTGGGCCCGCATCGCCACCACCTGGCGGCCGCCCGAGCAGGCGCCGGCCTGGCTGGTCGGCCTGCCGATGGTCGGGTCGACGCTGGCGGAGCTCTGGCCCAGGCTGGCCGATCTGGGCGCGTCCGACCTGCTGCAGAAGCTCACGCCGTATGCCGGCAACCTGACACGCTGGTTTGTCGCCGAGGTGGGTGGCATCGGCGTGCTGCTGGTGCAGTTCCTGGCCACGGTGGCCATCGCCGCGGTGTTGTACGCACTGGGCGAAGACGCGGCCGAACTGGCGCGCAAGCTCGCACGCCGGCTGGCCGGCGACCGTGGGGTCGGCGCGGTCGAGCTCGCCGGCGGGGCGATCCGCGGCGTCGCGCTGGGCGTCGGCGTCACGGCCATCGTGCAGGCGGTGATGGGCGGCCTGGGGCTGGCGGTGGCCGGGGTGCCGTTTGCGGGGCTGCTGACGGCGGTGATGTTCATGCTCTGCATCGCGCAGGTGGGGCCGGTTCCGGTGCTGCTGCCGGCGGCGATCTGGATGTTCTGGCAGGGCGACACCGCCTGGGGCGTGGCGCTGGTCGTCTGGAGCGTGGTCGTCGGCTCGCTCGACAACGTGCTGCGGCCGATGCTGATCCGCATGGGCGCCGATCTGCCGCTGCTGCTGATCTTCGCCGGGGTGATCGGAGGTCTGTTCACCTTCGGCCTGGTCGGCATCTTCGTCGGCCCGGTGCTGCTGGCGGTGGGCTGGACGCTGATGGACGCCTGGGTGTCCGAAGACGCGGGTGACCCCAAAGGGCCGGCGTCCGCGCCGGGACCCGCCCCACGCGACTGGCGGGACTGAAGCGCAATGGGGCTGCGGCTTCTGGCCCTGGCCCTGGCCGCCAGCCTTGCCGGCTGTGGCAAGGCGCCGCCCGACCCGCCACCGGCCGCACCGGACGGCCCGCCGCGCCCACCGCGGCTGCCGTATGTCGCCGCCGCGCCGGACTTCAGCGCCAGTGCGGTGACGCAAGGTCTGCGGGCCGAGCGCGCCGATTGCGAGGCCCCGCGGGCGCCCGGCACCGTGCAAGGCGACACGGTCTGGGTTGAACACCCGCAGCACGGCGGCGAGTGCCTGCGCGCCTGGAAGGCCGGCTTCCCAACGCATGGACCGGCGCCGCGTGTGGCGGTGTTCTTCGAAGGCGACGTCTGGGGTGCGCAGGGCGTGCCCGAGGTCTATCTGGCGCTGACGCCCCGATCGGTCCAGGCCGAGGTGGAGCAGCGCGCCGAGCAGATGGCCATGCCTTACGTGATGCTCGCCCGCCCCGGCATCTTCGGGTCCTCGGGCGACCACATGCAGCGCCGCCGCCCGGCCGAGTCGGCACTGGTGTCGCTGGCGTTGGATGCCTTGCAGCGCCGCCATGGCGTGCGCGAGTGGGTGCTGCTCGGCCAGAGTGGTGGCGGCCATGTGGTCGCCTCGCTGCTGGCGATGCGCAGCGACGTGCTGTGCGCCGTTCCGGCGTCGGCCCCGGCGTCGCCGCGGGTGCGCTGGCTGCTGCTCGGCTACGAGCGCGACTCCACCGGCTACGCGGATTCCTACGAGCCGCTGGAGCACCTGCGCGCCGAAGGCCGGCACCCGCAGCAGCGCGTCTTCGTGCTCGGCGACCCGGAGGACCGCAACACCCCCTGGGCCAGCCAGGTGCTGCTGGCCGGCCGCGCCCGCGCGCTGGGCCTGCATGCGCGGGAAGTGCCCACCCGCGGCCAGGGCGCGGCCCGGCATGGGCTGGAGGACAGCGCCCATGCGGTCGCGGCCGCGTGTGCCCAAGGGCTTGCGGACGACGACGTGGTGCGCAGCGTCGATCCGGTCAACTGATCCGGTCAACCGATCCGATCAGGCAGCCGTCGCCCAGGCCGCGGCCAGCCGCGCCACAGCGGCCAGCACCGCCTCGTCCTGCGGGCGCACCCAGTCGGTGCTCTTGGCCGGGCCTTCGTAGAAGCAGGACAGCACCCAGGGCGTCGGCTTCGGCGCCAGGGTGGAGGCCCGCTTGGAACCGCGCGCCGGGGGCCAGAAGATCGCGGTGTCGTTGATCCGGTCTGGCTGGGTCTCGTGGAAGCCGGTGCCGGTCTTGTCACCCGCCCGCCACGCCTTGGGCAGGCCCGCGCGCAGACGGCGACCGCCGGTCCGGGTGGCTTCCATCCAGGCCAGCAGCCGGGCGCGGCTGTCCGCGTGCAGCAGGGTGCCGGTGCACAGCCGCGCCACGGTGGCCGCGAAGGCCTCGGGGCTGCTGGTGTCGCGTTCGTCGCCTGGCAGCAGGCGGTTCATCTCCGGCTCGTAGCGGTCCACGCGGGTGGTCGCGTCGCCCTGATCACGCAACCACTGCGTGAAGCCTTCGGGGCCACCCAGCGCGCGCAGCAGCACGTTTGCCGCCAGGTTGTCGCTGCTCACCTGGGCGCCTTGCGCCAGATCCAGTGGCGTGGCCCAGCCGCGCGCCATCAGGGGCTCGGTCGTGGGCATGTGCGGCACCCGCTCGGCCTCGCGCAGTGGCAGCCGCGCGTCCGGCGCCAGCCGTCCCTGGTCGATGGCATGCAGCACCGCGCCAGCCAGTGGCAGCTTGAATGTGGAGCACATGCCGAAGCGCTCAGCGCCCCGGTGGCTCCAGGACAGTCCGCTGCCCGTGTCGAGCAGACAGGCACCGAGCCGACCACCGCTGCGGCGTTCGAGCGCTGCCCACGCCAGTGGCAGGTTCTGTGGTGCGCGGGCCTGGATCAGGGCAGGGCTGAGCAGCAGCGCGGTCAACAGGCTTCGGCGGGTCGGGGTCGTCATGGCGCAAGGGCGGGGGTTGGGAGTGCCCGCATGCTCGCCAGACGAGTGCCCGGTGACCAGCGAATTGCCATCGGGCCTGGCACAAGCTTCTCTCATGCCTCACCGGCCCGGTCCCATCGAAGGCCGGTTTACTTCGGCGCCTTCTCGCGGTACAGCGCGCAGAGCTTGTGCCCGTCCGGGTCGCGAACATAGGCCAGGTGGACGCCGCTGTCCGGACGCAGGCCCGGCGCGCCTTCGATCGACTGCCCACCGTGCGCCACCGCCACGTCGTGGAAGGCCAGCAGCTGCTCGGCCGAATCGCACTTGAAGCCCAGGGTGGCGCCGTTGGCCACCGTGGCCGGCGCGCCGTCGATGGGCTCGGTCAGGCAGAAGGTGCTGCCGGCGTGGCGGTAGAAGTAGCGCACATGGCCGGTGCCGGCGACGTTGCGGATCGGCTCGCCGCAGCCGAGCACGCCCAGCACGGCGTCGTAGAAAGTCCTGGCGCGCTCGATGTCGTTGGAGCCGAGCATGACGTGGTTGAACATGGAACGTTGCCTTGGGGAAGTGAAAAGCGGGCATTCTTGCGCGAGACCG
>Ga0068872_10000912_pt1 | contig 24166 bp, 18 predicted proteins | sample NOAtaG_7_FD_66441 | JGI IMG/M metagenome (GOLD analysis project Ga0068872, IMG submission 66441) | Freshwater lake microbial communities from Lake Erie, under a cyanobacterial bloom - NOAA_Erie_Diel1S_2200h metaG | ecosystem: Environmental > Aquatic > Freshwater > Lake | place: USA: Ohio, Lake...
GGGCCACGATCGGTTCGCAGCGCCGAATCCAACCGAGCCCGAGCGCATGGTCGCAGGCGGACATGCGCGCCTCGTCGAGCTGCTCGTGCCTGCGCTGCGCGAGTGCGTCGCGTCGGCCCGAGTCGGCGCGATGCCATCTCAGGGAGCGGTCGTGCTCTACCTCGGGCTCGACAACGCGGAACCCGGGGCCGCGGCGGTCGCCTCGCTCGCCGAGCACGCGCTTGAACGCATCCTGCGCGCCGAGGGTTGGAGCGCCGCGCCCGGCTCGGGCGCGAAGGTCGTTCCGATCGCAGCGGGACGCGCCGCAGCGCTCGTGGCGCTCGCGCGCGCCGCAGCCGATCTCCGCGAGGGACGGGCTGCGCTCGCGATCGTCGGCGGAGTCGATTCGCTCGTGCGCCCTGAAGTCGCCGAGCACCTCGAGCGGACCGGACGGCTCAAGGGGCCACAGCGCCCGCACGGCGTGAGTCCCGGCGAAGCGGCCGCATTCATCTGCGTCGAGACGGCGCTGCGCGCGGCGGCCCGCGGCGCGCCGACCCTTGCGCGGGTCCTCGGCTTCGCGGTCACCGCCGAGCCGACGGTCGGTACGGACGAGCCGAACCAGGCGCGAGGCCTGACGCACGCCTTGCGCGAGGCGCGCAGGGGCGCGGAACCCTTCAAGGCGCCCCCGCTCTTCGTGTGCGACCTGAACGGCGACCGCTACCGCGCCATGGAGTGGGGATTCGCCAGCATGCGCGCCTACCACGATCTCCACGGCGACGAGGATGTCTGGCACCCTGCGGACTCGATCGGCGATTCCGGCGCTGCGAGCGGCGCCGTCTGCCTCGTGTGGGCCGCGACCGCGCTTTGCAGGAACCTCGCGGGCAACGAGCGCGTGGTCGTCTGGGGCGCGAGCGAGACGGCGGAGCGCGCGGCGGCCACGCTGGCGCCGCCGGAGAGGAGGTCCTGAGATGCCTGTCACGATCGCAGTCAACTTCCTGACTCCATCCCATGGCGGCAGCAACGGCACGAGCATGGCGTTTCCCGATGTCTGCAAGACGCCGACGCCGGCCGGGCCAGTGCCGATCCCCTATCCGAACATCGCGATGTCGAAGGACATCTCCGACGGCTCGGATACCGTGAAGTTCGACGGGCAGCCCGTAATGCACAAGGGCTCGAACATCATGATGAGCACCGGCGACGAGGCGGGCAGCGCCATGGGCGTCGTATCGAACAAGATCAAGGGCAAGGCGACCTTCGTGAACTACTCGTTCGACGTGAAGGTCGACGGCCAGAACGTCTGCCGCCTGAGCGATCCGACGCAGCAGAACAAGGGTTCGGCCAACACCTTCGGACCTGCGCACATCCAGGGACCTGCGGTCGTAGTCGGGGCGCAGTATGAGGAATGCGAAAAGACCCGGAAGAAGCAGCAGGAGCAGGAACAGAAGTCCGAGGAAAGCCGCTGGTCCGCCTCAGGCATCGTGCCGCCGCATCGACCCGTGATCCAGCAGGTCGCGACCGACCTGCAGATGATCTTCTACTTCCGCGCGACCAACCTCGCCTGCACGCCGTGGATCCTCGGATTCCATAAGCCGAAGCCGCACGAGGTGATCGCCGCCAAGTCGATCTCGGGCGGCTCCAAGGGCAATCTCGGCGACGTCGAGTCGTGGCTCGTCAAGTTCTTCTACCTCAAGGGAGAAAGCACTTCGGGCATCATCCCCCTCGGCCAGTACATGGCGTTCAGGCTCTCGCAGGGGATCAAGATGGCGCCTCCCTACTTCTCGGAGGAAGCGGCAAGCTACATGGGCATCATCATGGATCTCCGCAGCAACCGGAAGGGAATGCCAATGCAGGCCTACGGCAAGGATTTCCGCAGGAAGCGCTACGTGTCGAAGTGGATCACCGGCGACTACGACCTGATGGACGTGGTCTGCGTCGGCGACCGCTGCGAGCGCCCCGCGCAGGACGGACCGTCGTTCGCGCGCATCCAGGCCGCGATCAACGACAAGCTGCGGTGGGACGCGATCCAGCACGGGCCGCAGTCGCAGTGGGTCGCGGTGTCGGAAGCCGAAGGCGGCCATGACTACTCGAGCTTCTCCATTCCACAGAAGCTCAAGGACTACCTCAATAGCGACAAGGTCGAGAAGGTTCCGACGGTTCCGATCGCGCCGACGCGCGATCTCGCGATCTGCGACAACAAGCTCACCGTGGTCGCGCCCGGAAAGTGCGTCGTGTACCTCGAATCCGATGCGGACGTGAAGAGCGCGATGCGCTGCCTCGGATGCTTCCGGGACGATGGCGGGAACCTCGTGGATGAGAAGAAGAAGTAGCTTTCGTCGCGGGAGCCGCCGCGGAATGCGACTCGATGAAGCGCGATCCGATGAATCGCGCCGCCGCCGTCGCAGGACTGCGGAAGCCGCGCCCGGCGCGGGCAGGCAAGCGGAGAAGCCTCGGTGAAGGAATCAACACATGGCCGATGACAGTCTCACCAAGCCCGAACGCGACGCGCTGCTTGCCGAACTCCAGGACATCTTCGCGCGGCGCTACCCGGAGGATCCGGCGCAGGATCCATCGCCGCGCGAAGACGAACTGCTCCGCGAGCGGTACTACCTCCGCCTCGGCGAGTATGCGGACCGACTGCCGCGCATCACGCTCTCGGTCTGCCCCTACTGCGATTCGCCGCTCAAGCGCGCGTTCGATCCCTTCGGCGTCGATGGCCCGTGGTGGGTCGTTCGTTGCCAAGTTGCGTTCGAGGAGCCCCGCGCGTGCGAGCACTTCAAGGTCCTTCAGGGCGCGCTGGGCCTCAACAGCCTCGTGCCGCTCGAGGCGCGGGAGCAGGTGCAGCCCGGCCCGGCCGTCCCCTTCTTGATTCCCGCCCTGCTGCGTCTGCCGGGCATGAAGGCGGTGGTCTCGCGGACCACGCTTGCCACGGGACACATCGCGTATCCGATCGCGTACTTCAGCGACCATGAGATCGACCCCGCGCGGCTTTGCCAGACCTGGTGCCGCGATGCGCACTGGTTCAAGGACGCCGAAGGCAACGCGGGATGGCTCATCGCCACCTATCCCTACGACTTCGAGCTCGAGCCCTACTTCAAGCAAGGCAAGTTGCTGTGGTCCGACCTCGCCGAGAAGGAACCGCGCGTACTTGGTCCGGGTGACGGACCTTGCCCGCTGCTTGCGCTGCCGGGGGACCGCGAGAGGCAGGACCTCAGCGACGGGGAGCGTGAACTGATGGGCCTGCCGTCCGGCGAACCCGTGATTCCGTTCGGTGATTGAGCTGCATGGAGCAATCAGAACGCTATCGCGGCTTGAGAGCCGAAGAAGGATCAGGTGGCTTCGGTGCCTCGGGCGGCTTGAGCGCCTTCGAAGGGTCGGCGGCTTCCGGAAGCTTGGGAGCCTCGGGAAGCTTGGGAGCCTCGGGAAGCTTCGGAGCCTCGGGAAGCTTGGGAGCCTCGGGCAACGCAGGCGACTCGGGTGCCGTGTCGCCCATCGCCTCTTCCATGGCGGCGCGCTCCTTCGCGTGCGTGGCTTGAAGCGTCTCGGAGTTCTTCCGGACATCGGCGAACATCTCGTTGCGGCCCGCGGCGTCCTTCGAGAGCGCGCTCTTGGCGAAATCCGGCTGGGCGATGCTCTTCGGATTGTTCTCCGGCGTCACCCCGCCCGGCAACTTGGGTGCAGACGGCGCTTCGGGCGTCGGCAGCGTCGGGACTTCAAACTTTGGAACTTCGAGCTTCGGCACCTCGAGCTTCGGCACCTCGAGCTGCGGGGCGAGGTTCTCCGTCGCGGGAAGCTTCAATGGGGAGTCGGGAATCGGAAGGTCCATGGATTTCCAATCTCTTCGGTCGGTGAGCGGTCGCATTGATCTTCGCAGCACGCGCGGCCTCGTCAACCGGAAACCCGATGGATTCCGGCCAGAGATTCAGTTCGGTCGGTGGTTGACTTGCCAAAGACATCCTGCGATTGTGGTCCGCGTCGTCTCGGACCGATTCTGCCAACGAAGGAGCCTGCCGTGCCCGGTGACCGCCACTTTCTGCAGATCGAGGGGATCAAAGGCGAATCCGAGGAAGCCGGCCACAAGGACTGGATGGAGGTCGACTCGATGGAGTTCGGCGTGACGAACAGAGGGCCGGGCGGCGAAGGCCTCGGCATTCCGTCGTTCACCGACGTCACGATGGTCCGGCGGCTCGACCGCGCCAGCGTGAAGCTCGCGTTCCACTGCGCCGCCGGAACGATCTTCTCCGACGTCGAGTTCCACGCGACCATGGTGATCAAGGGCAAGAACGAGATCGTCTACGTCCTGAAGCTCAAGTCCGCCGCGATCAAGTCCTACAACATCCTCATGCCGGAGAACGCTGCTGCGTCCGAGAGGATTCAGCTCGGGTTCAAGGACATCGAGGCCTCGTACACGGTGCGCGATCCGAGAACCGGCGATCCGAAGGGCAAGTCGACCGCCGGCTACCACATCGCCCGCAACGATGCGCGCGGCGTGGGAACTTGACGCGCACCGCAGACCGCGAACCCAACCGACCTGCCGCGATGACTCGCATGAGGTGACCCATGGCCTACAGCCTCGTTCGGACCCGAAACGCGGAGTACTCGATCGACTGGAAGACGGTCTATGGCATCATCCGCTCCCACCACCGGGCGCGGCTGCAGTACGAGAACGCGCAGGAGATTCGAGAATCGCAGTCGCCGTGGTACGTGCCGACGCTTCTCGGCGGCATGCCCGACCTGTGGTACGTGAGCGTCGACTGGAAGCGGGTCGAGCAGGCCGGGCAGGACGCGTTCATCGAGCTCGCGCCCATCTTCTACAACATCAGCTCGAGTTCGTTGAACGTCGACCGGCTCGTCGAGAGGCTTCGATTCGCCCAGATCGAGACGCGGCGCTACAACGAGCTCTATGCGAAACTCGCACGCCAGGCGAGCGAGAAGTCGTTCGCCGCCATCGAGAGCAACCTCGCCACGCTTGATACCGCCGTCTCTACGGCGCGCTGGATCCGAGACATCTCGGGCAGCATCCTGATCGGAGCCGCCTCGGCGCCTGCCGCGGCGTTCGGAGCCACGGCGGGCGCGGGCACGCTCGTGCTGGTGGGAGCGGGCGGTACCGTGATAAAGACCGTGGCCAAGTACCAGGACACGGGCAACATGGGCGTGGCTGCGGTCGAGGCCACCGCCAACATCATCAGCACCGTGATCCCGGTGTTTCCTCGCGTCAAGAGCGCGCTGGGAGGCTATGCGCCCGCGGCCGTCGATCGCGTGAAGGTGGTCATCAGCGCAGTCAGCGACACGTTGCAGGCCTTCATCAAGGGCGACTCGCCAGGCGTCGCCCTTGCGGTCGGAACCGCCGCCGCCGCCACCGGCACGGGAGGGGACGCGATCAAGACCCAGCTCAAGAAGCTCACCGAGTCGGCGGCGGTGCCGATCTCCGTCAAAGTGGGCAAGGACGTGTCGAAGAAGCTCCTGCAAGGCGCCGCTCGCGACCTCCTGCGCGACGGTGAAGCGGGGCAGGTAGACATCGACATCCGGGGCGGCTACGAGAACTATGCGCGAACATCCGCGCACGTCGATCTACCTGGGCGGACGAACATCCAGGAGCCGGCGGGAGTCGCCGATGCCACCATCTCCGACGAATGGCTCGTCAAGCTCGCGGTCGTCGACATGTCGAAGGGCATCGGCCACAGCTGGTGGTAGGACGGTGCTTCACGCGGTCGCGAGGGAAGCGACGCATCGCACGCGCGAGGCGGGAGACGACCGCGCGTCAGCCCGCGAAGCCGGCGAAGTGCACGTACATGGACCCGCCTGTCGACTGCGATCTGCCGTCACACATCGAGCGCGATGTCCACCCACGAGAGGTTCGGGATGAACAGCTGCCACGCGCCGCCGATCAGGTAGACATTCGGCGCCAGCATCGCGCCCGTCCTCTCGTCGGTCGAGACGGAGAGGCGCTGCGTCCGGCAGCGGCCGACGAACGCCCAGACGGGGCTGATCAGCCGCACGCGCTCCAGATTGGTCATCGCGTTCCACTCGAGGGTGACCGCAGCGCGCGCCCGTGCGAACTCGTTCGGCGAACTGCCGACGCGCTCCGCCCGCTCGAGCGTTCCCGCGAGCCCCGGGTCCGACGCGTCGAGCGGATCTACCGACGACCACCAGGGCGTGACGGCTCCGTCGAACGCGGTGCGGTGGGCGGCGTACTGGGTGAACTTGTACAGCCTGAACCCGGCTGGCAGCGCGCGCTTCTCGGGAGTACCGATGAACGCGCCCTGATCGGCGGGACGGAGGCTTTCGAAGGTGAGCGTCTCGTTGAGCATGATCTACTCCGGATGCAAGGTGATGGACTGGGAATCGGCTCTCCCGCCGCTCAGGCGCCCGCCGTCGCCTCCGCCGCCGCGCGAACCTCCTCGACGCCGATCACGCCGTCGGCGCCGAGCACGATGCGGATCTCCTCTGGCTGGCGCGACTCGCTGAGCGCCGCGAGCGCGACGCGCGACAGCTTCACCGTGACGTCGTTCTCGACCGCCTGACGCACGTTGCGCGCGCCGAGGCTCGGGTCGAACGCGCGCGACGCGAAGTGGTCGACGATCTCCTTGCCGTAGGTGATCTTCGTCTTCATCGCCCGGCCGGCGCGGGCCGCGAGGCCGCGCAGGTTCTTCTCGACGATGCCGCGGATCGCGCCTGCGTCGAGCGGCTCGAAGATGACGAGACGGTCCATGCGACCGAGGAGCGCCGCATCGAAGTGCTTGCCGAGATGCTTGCGCAGCGCGTCGACGAGGCCCTTGCGCGGCGGACGCGTCGCGGGGTCCTTCCACATCTCGAGCAGTTCGTCGCTGCCGGCGTTGCTCGTGAGGACGAAGACGCAGTTGCGGAGGTCGAACTCCTCGCCGGCGCCGTCGCGGATCTTGCCTTCGTCGAACGCCCGGAAGAACGCGTTCTTGATCGCGCGCTCGGTCTTCTCGAACTCGTCGAGGAGCACGATCGAGTACGGCCGCTGGCGCACCGCCTCGGTGATCGCGCCGCCCTGGTCGAATCCGACGAAGCCCGGGGGCGCGCCGAGCAGCTGCTGCACGCTTCCCTCGGACTGGTACTCGGACATGTTGAAGACGATCATCGCGTCGGGCGTGCCGAAGAGGAACTCCGCGAGCGCCTTCGCGGTCTCGGTCTTGCCGATGCCGCTCGTGCCGAGGAAGAGCATGACGGCGAGCGGACGGGTCGGCGTGCCGAACCCAAGTCGCGCCGTCTGGATGACGCCCGAGATCTCGTCGAGCGCCGCATCCTGGCCGACGACGTTCTTCTTCATGAAGTCGGCGAGGTTGAGGAGATCCTTCATCTCGCTCGCCTGCATCTTGCCGGCGGGAATGCCGGTCCACGACGCGACGACCTGCGCGATCGAGGGCGCATCGACGTCGATCGGCATCATCTGCTGCTCGCCGCGCTCCTTCGCGAGCTCGCCCAGCAGGCGCTCGCGCTCCTCGCGCAGCATGGTCGCCTGCGAGCTGGCCTCGGTCTGGCCGAGCGTGGTCTGGATGCCGCGGATCTGGTCGACGAGATCGCGGCAGCGCTTCCACCGCTCGGTGAGCGCGTCGCGCTCCTTCTCGGCGTTCGCGAGCTCGGCCTTCGCCGCATCGATCGCCTCCTGGCCCGCGCCGGTGACGCGGTTCTCGCGCTCGAGCATGGTGATGCGGAGCGTCGTGCTCTCGCAGCGGCGCTCGGCGTGGAAGAGTGCGTCCGGCTTGGCTCCGCCGCCCGCGAGTCGCACGTCGACGCACGCGGTATCGAGAAGGCCGCGCGCCTTGTCGGGCAGCTTGCGCGACGGGATGTAGCGCCGCGACAGCTCGATCGCCGACCGCACCGCCTCGTCGAGGATGCGCACCGAGTGGTGCTTCTCGAGGACGGGGATGAGGCCTTGCAGCATGTCGAACGCGGCTGCGTCGTCCGGCTCCTTGATCTTGACGTCGACGAAGCGGCGCTGCAGCGCCGGATCCTGCACGAAGTACTGCTGGTACTCGCGCCAGGTCGTCGCGCCGATCATGCGGATCTGACCGCGCGAGAGCGCCGGCTTCAGGATGTTCGCGGCGTCGCCCGTGCCTTCCTTTCCGCCCGCCCCGACGAGCGTGTGCGCCTCGTCGACGAACAGGATGATCGGCTTCGGCGACGACTTCACCTCGTCGACGAGCGCCTTCAGGCGGTTCTCGAACTCGCCCTTGATGCTCGCGCCCGCCTGGAGCCGCGTCAGGTCGAGCGAGAGGAGCGACACGTCCTTGAGGCCATCGATGGTGCCTGCGACGATGGCCTGCGCGAGGCCCTCGACGACGGCGGTCTTGCCGACGCCGGGATCGCCGAGAATGATCGGATTGTTCGCCGTCTGCTTCAGCAGGATCTTCACCATCTGCTGGATCTCGACGTCGCGGCCGCGCACGGGGCTCAGGCGTCCCGCCTTTGCCTCGGCGCAGAGATCGATCGTGAAGCGCTTGAGCGCGCTGTCATCGGCGAGAGGACGCTCGCCCGCGCCCTCGCCGTCGCCGCCGTCGCCGCCCGCCTCTCCGACCGCCGCATGCGCTTCGGAGGACCCGGCGACCACGTCGGCGAAGCTCTTGCGGAACTCGGCGCGATCGATCTTCGCGAACGCCGGCCACATCTGGATCGCGGATGCGCGCAGCGTGTCGTCGTCGAGGAGCGCGTAGAGCAGGTGTCCCGAGCGAATGCGGTTGGCGCGGAAGAGAAGCGACCCCGCGAGCCAGGACTGCTTCATCCAGAGCACCACGTCGCCGAGGATCTGCGGCGGGTTCCCGTTTCCCGTGTTGAGGCGCGACAGCCGCTGCGCGAGCGTACGCGCGAGGTCGGCCGCGTCGAGCTCGAAGAACTTCAGCAGCAGTCCGATGTCGCCCTTCTCGATCGCAAGCAGGTGGATGAGCCAGTGCTCGGGGGTCAGCGAGAAGTGCGTGCGCGTCATGCAGAGCGCGAAGCCCTGCTGGAAGGCGTTGACGCAGGACGGGTTCAGGCGCTCATGGAGACGATTCGGTTCGATTTCCATCTGACTGCTCCTCTTGATGCTTCTCGATCGACGATGGGCCCGTGGCTCCCGCCGACTTGCACGCCGCCTGCGCGGCGCGCGGTCATGCTCGCCGTCCCTCCTCGTCGAAGGCGGAAAGCGGCACGATGGTCTCTGAAAAGTCGGTGTGTCTCTCGCGCGCGGCGAGCCAGGAGCTGCGTCCGAGCGCCGCGGGTGCGTGCTCGCCACGTCCAAGCCGGCTCGTCGGCACCTCCTCCTTGCGAAGGACCGGCCTGAGCCGCACGCGCAGATGATGCCCCGCGTACATGGCGACGAGGTCGGCGACCTTCCCGTGCAGCTCGCCCGATGGCAGCAGCGCGAGGAAGAGCGGAAGATCCATGGGACCGATGGTCAGCAACACGCCCGACGCGATGTCGCAGAAGCGCGTCCCCGCGACCGCGTTGCGCCCGAGACGCGCATAGACGTTGCCCATGCGGGTACGGTCTTCCTCGGGGATGTCGCGCCAGACGGGCTGGAACTGATCGACGCCGACCGGAACTCCAAGGAGCGTCTCGAGCACATCGGCAAGGCCCGCGGCCGATCGATGCGGCGCTGCGAAGGCGCTCCCGAGGCGAATCAGCTGCCGGAGCTGGAAGCGCGGGCCATCGGATCCGCGCAGCGCTTCGCTTGCGACTCCGCGCAAGGAGAGCATCGTCGACTCGAGCGGATCCGCACCCTGATACTCCTCGCCGCCCACCACGGCGGCGCGCTCCCACTGGAGCGGCGCGCGGTACTTGCGCATCGATTCGGCGAACAGCCGGATGAAGGGCGCGCCGAGAAGATCGTAGAGCGCGAGCAGCGACTTGTTGTTCGGCAGCCCGGCGAGGGCGAGCGCTTCGCCGACATCGCTGCGCGGGAGAGCGCCTACCGCGCCATGCAGGCCCATGAAGTTCACGGAGACGTCCCAGACGCGCGCAACCTCGCCGCTGGTTCCGACCTTCTCGTCGCGCGAATCGACCGACGCGACCTCGCCGACCGGGAACGCCATGGAGGGCGACGTGCGGTAGCGCACCAATGGAGGCTCGGCGGACGCGGCCATCTCGCCGGGGGCGCTTGACTGCTGTGCCGCAGCGACCCCACGACGCCGCCCGCGGTTCGCGCGGTCGAAACGCTCGAGTGCCCGCGCGACCTGGATGAACTCCCATTCGCGCGAGTTGCGGCGGAGATGTCCCTGAAGGGCCTCGCTCATGAGAGGAGCATCTCCCCCGCGCGCTTGCGCCAACGACCGAAGGAACCGCCGCGCTGCCTGCAGTACGACTCGAGCTGCACGAACGAGTTGATCGGCGCGAGGAATCCCAGCATGCGCTCGAGCGCGGCAGCGAACAGGAACATGCTGCCATCGGAGAACTCGTCCTCATTCAGGCTCACGCGAACCTTGAGGCCTTGGCAGAGGCGATCGCCCTCGACGGAAGAGACGCGGCCGAACGTCGAGAGGAACTCGACATCGGTGATTCCCTGGATGCGGCGCGAACTCATCTGCACACGCTGCGGGTCCTCGCGGAAACTGTGAAGTCGCAGCAGGTCGCGGAACGAGCGCGTCAGCGCGCGGCGCGTGGCCTGGTCGTCCCGACCGGCCCGAGTCATCCACATTCGGCTTGCGCTCATCATGGCGATGGCACGCCATGCCGGACGGACCCGGTCGCCCGAATCGATGCCCATGAGTTCCGCGAGATGCCGACGGCCCGGCTCGGTCGGCGCGACAAGCGTCCGAATCGAGAGCTGGTGCTTTCCGCCCTCGACCGCCGTCAGCTCGATCGAGCGCCCGCTGCTGGTGAGCACGAGATCGCGCACGAGGTTCCGATTCGTGACAAGCACGTCGGCGGCGATCGCCCACTGCCCGTCGCCGCGCTGCGCGCCGCCGCGCCCGCCCTCCCACGCGCGGAACTGCTCGGGGTCGACCACGCGGAGGAACACGTCGGTTCCCAGCGCGCAGTCGTGTCGCCCTTCCGACGCGCGCCGCGTGGCGCTCCAGTAGCCGACGACCGGCAGGTTCGCATCGCCGGGCGCCGAAGCGGCGGCGTCCTGGTCCATCAGTTCGGATGCTTCGGACTGCCTCGGGTGATAGAGCGGCTCGAAGCGCACCCGGTCGTCGGGTGCGCCGATGCGGCTCGCCGTCACGTCGAGGACGGAATGCACTTCGTACGCGGAGCGCCGCTGGCGATCGGGCTCGACAGGCTGATCGACGCTCGTCCAACGATGCGGGAACTCCGCCGTCATCGGGAAGAGGTTGATGGCCGGAACGCAACCGAGCTGGAAGAGGCTCGCTTGCACGCGCGAATGCAGCGACAGCGCCTCGCGCTTCAGGTAGATCACGATGGTCCACTCGCGCTTGCCGGTGCCGGGCGGAATCTGCGGCAGCAGCGGCGTTGCGCCGTCCCTCGGCTTCAGCTGCACGTAGAGGAACTTCTCGGGCAGCGCGGCGAGGTCGGCCATGAGCGAGTACGGCCGAAGCGCCTCGCCGCCGATCGGCGGCGGCACCAGCGGCGTGTCCCAATCCGGACCGAACATCTCGACCGTGTCCGCCTCGAGATAGCGCGTGGTCCCGTCGGGCGCGGAGATCGCGACGTGGTCGACCGAATCGCCGAGCAGTTCGAACATCGAGAACGCGGTGCTGCTTCCCGGGCTGTGCAGGAACAGGACCAGCTCGTCGGCAGACGCCTGCATGCTGAGCGGCTCGATCACGAGACGAAGCTCGTTGATCGCGTCGGAGCTCGCACGCGGACGCAACGAGCCTACGCGCAACGCAGGGCCGAGCTGGGCCTCCCTCACTCGCACCCGCGGCAGATGCAGCGGCCAACGCGTGACGAAGCGCGGCTTCACGTCGCTCGGGCTCTGCACGCACTCGACCGCCGTGCCGGCGGGAATGTGCACGGGTTCCTCGCCCGAGGGCCGGTCGACGGGAAACTGGAACTGGACGATCGTCACCGACGGGTACGGCTGCACCTGCATCGGATTCGTGACGGAGAGCAAGCTCTCCGTCAGCTCGGGGAAGTCGTCGGCGAGGCGCTTCTCGACGCGCGCCGCGAGAAACGCCGTGCCCTGCAGCAGACGTTCGACCGAAGGATCGCGCGACTCGCCGTTTTCATCGATCGCAAGTTCGCTTGCAAGCGCGTAGCGCTCGGCGAATGCCTTCGCCTCGCGGCGCAGACCGTGCAACTGATCGCTGTAGAACTGGAGAAGTGAGTCGTTCATTCGAGTCCAGTGCACCCGCCGCTGCGGGAAATCGCGTCACTCTTTCCTGCGGAACCACACACGATGCTCTTCGATGCCCCACCCGGCCTCGACCTCGACGCGCGCGCCGGTCTGCCGCCACTCGGCTTGGATACGCAGCAGGATCTGGTCGCTCCACGTCGTGCCATCGCTGGCCGCGGCGCCGCCGGCGTCGGCCACGCGCACCGAGACGCCGAGCACGCGAATTCGCGGCTCAAACCGTTCGATCGCCTCCTCGACCTCGCGCGCGAGGGCGTTCTGGTGGGCGTCATTGGCGAGGCGCCAGTTCTCGACCGGCGGGATGCCGTAGTTGAGCACGGACGCGCCAACGCCAGGCGACTCGCGCGTGTCTGGCTTCTGCCAGCGCTCTGGCAGCGGTCGGCGCCTGCTCTGCAGGAGCGACTCGAGTGCGAGCGTCAGCGCCTCGGCCGGAGTCGCGCGGCTCATTCGAGCGTTGCCGGAGAGGCGCTGCATGAGGGTGAGCCCACGGCCATCCATCATCGACCGACCTTCCCGGCGCCGCCGGACGCGACGCCATCGCCGCTGGCGACCGCGACGTGCGAGAGAGAGACCGCTGCGAGCGGCGACTCGCCGTGCAGATAGACGCGCTGGCCAACTCCGATGCCGACACCGGGCGCCGGCTCAGTCCACTCGGTGGCGCCGCCGGCGCGAACGGCGCCATCGGTCGACGTCTCGCTGCCGGGATATCTCGTGGGCAGGAAGACAAATGCGACGTTGGCACTGGCACCGGCGTCTGCGACGGGAGGACGCGCCGAGTCGCCGAGCGTCACGACGGCGCTCCGCCACGCGAGGTCGCGCAGGGTGCGCACCGGCGCGAACTCGATGCTCAGGACCGAGGAGAGCGGAATCCAGTAGTACTTGCCGGTCGCGCTCAGGGCCTCGAGCGTGGCGCCGAAGCGCGCGTCCCAGTCGAGGAACGGCGCGGGTTCGCCGGCGTTGGCGATGGCGACGTACTCGGGCTCGATGCGCTGCGCCTCCGCCAGCATGCCGTGCGCGGTCGCCGCGTCGCCGCTGCGGATGTTCGCAAGCGCGCCGAGCCGGAGCTTCATGCTTTCGGTGGGCGGCGTCAGGAACTCCGGCGTTCGACCCTCTGCGAACACCTGCTGACGATCGCACTCGGCGCGCAGCAACTGCATCAGCGAGTCGATCTCGCGCTGCTGCGACGGATCGAAGCGAAGCACGGCGCCAAGGTGGGTCTCGGCGCGCTCGAAATCGCCTCGAATCATGAGGATGTCGGCGAGGAGGCCGCGCGCGAGGGGGCACGACGGATTCTCGCGAACGCCGTTCTCCGAAAGCGCGAGCGCCTTGTCGAGTTCGCCCGAACGAACAGCATCAAACACGGGGTTCATGTCCTGCCTCCAGTGCCGCCACGGCGACTCGAGTCGTTGACCGACGCGACAAGATGCAGGTTCGCCGTCGCGCCGCTGAACTGGCTGTGCGGCTGCAGCCAGATGTCGACGAGAAGCCGACCGAGATTCTCGGGATCGCTTCGCACGTTGGCGCGCACCCCCCGCAGCGGGCGCTTGAGGAGGAGCGACGAACCCGTGTCGGGGTTGTCGACCTGGTACTCGGAAAGCCACGACTGCAGGTGCTGCTCGATCTGGCGTGCCGTGAGCGTCGATCCGATCAGCGTCTGCGAGTAGCGGTGCACGAGATGCGCGACCCGGCACGCGCACAGCAGATACTGCACCATGGCGCCGAGGCGTTCCGACACCACATCCCTGCCGCTGGCGATCGCGGCGATGTCGCGGAAACTCGGGATCGAATGGAACGCCGTCCATCCGCGCGTCGGGGAGCCGGAGATGACGGCGAGGCCGAGCGTGCCGAGCCGTTCCTCCGTGTCCTCGGAGAACACGGCGTCGACGCTGGGCTTGACCGCCGTGGTCGGCGTGTCGGTGCCGAACTCCTCGCTCGCCGGCGGGATGAACACGCCGCCGCCATCGGGCGCCCAATCGTCGCCGCATTCGACGCCGCGAACGTAGGTGAACCAGCTCGAGAAGGCAAAGCTCCGCGCGATCACCGAGGCGAGCGCGAACGCGCCGCTTCCGAAGAGATGCCGATCATCCACGCTCTCGCCCCGAGAAGCCGCGGCCGCAACTCCACGATCGGCAGTGCCACGCCAGAGCGCATGCCGGAATCCGAAGCCGCAACGGACATCCTGCGTCGGACGATGCGGGCCGCGAAGAAGGATGCGCGGCATGGTAAAGACAAGGAAGCGCGACTCGTCGGATCGGCGGAGCCGGTCGAGCCACGTCGTTCGGGCGAGCCTCTGGTGGCAGAGCCGATCGGGCATGACGTGCGCGATCTCGTCGAACGAATCGAACGACAGAAAGGTCGGCGACATTCCCATGACGACCGGCGCGAGACACTCGTTGCCAAGCCAGGCGAAGTACTCGGCGAACTCGCGCACGGCAACGTCGTCGAGACCGGCGCGGCGCAGTTCCTCGCCGGCGAACTCGAAGCCGACCACGATGAGCCCGACCGGTTGGCCGGCGGGGAAATCGATTCCCTTCCCGTAGAGATGCCGGAACATCTCGGTCTTGCGCCGGCTCATCGCGCCCTGGATGTCGCGAAGCAACTCCTCCGCGCTCAGGTCGAGCACGCGAACGACGACGCGGGCCCGCACGTTTCCGCTGCGTCGCCCGTGCTCGAGCGACTTGGCGACGTCGGACACGAGCAGATGCGTCTCGCGCCAGGTGCGCTCGAGCCTCTGCAACTCGGCGTCGGCGACGATGGCCGCCAGCTGGAGGTTCAGCCGCTCGTCGAGCTCGATCAGCATGTGGCGCAGCAACTGCAGCCCGCGCCGCGACAAGCGCCGGACTCCGTCGCCCGACGACGAACGGCGCACCGCCTCCGGACGCCCATCGGGCGCGGCGGCGGTGGAAATCGGGCGTTCGATCCGCGTCAAGTCTCTCGCCTCTCGATGCGCGGCCATGCGAGCGACGCCATGGGCGGCGCAGACCCGCGGGCGGGGAGGCCCGCGCCCTGCGCTCCACGACGAAGGTCCGTGCTGGACGACATCGCGGGAGGGCCGGCGCGGAGCCTCCTTCGCCGACGCGCGTCGTTAACTCGCCTTCGGCAGCTTTCCGACGAGGTGCACGGACCCGTGCAGTTGCTCGATCTGGAGATGCGGCCTGAGGAAGAAGTTCAGGAGCTTCTTGCCGGCATCCTCGGGGTCCGATGCGACCTCGATCTTGATCTCGGCAAACGGCTTCGTGCGCTTCTCATGCTCGGTCGTGGCGCTGATCGAAACGAACTGCGACACGGCCCAGTCCATCAGCTCTTCCTCGATCTGGCGGTCGGTCTTCGAGCTTCCGATCATGGTCTGCGCGTGCCGCGTCAGGCAGTGGATGAGGCGGCCGGTCGCCAGCACGTACGGGAGTCGCGCGCAGATGTTGGCGTCGTTCGAGCGGTCGGGATCGGTGAACTTCTTCGGCTTCTGCACGGTCTGCGCGCCGTAGAAGCAGCACTTGTCCTGCTGGTCGAGCTGGGCCATGCTCCAGAATCCGAGCTCGCTGAGCTCGTTGTCGGCGCGGGTGCCGTTCTGGACTTCGGCAGGGCCGACCATGACCTGCGTGCCCTTCTTCGTCTTGTAGACGAAGTTGGGCAGCGAGCCGGTGAGGCCGCCGTTCTTCTCGCCGCGGATCGCGACGCCGATGCCGAACTGATAGAACGCGTTCACGATGTTCGCGCCGGCCAGATAGGCGGCGTTCGACCAGCAGAGCTGCGACTGGTCGACGCCTTCGAGCGAGCCGTCGGCCGCGTACTCGAACTCGTTGAAGCCCTCGAGCCCGTCGGCCTTCTTGGTCACGCCCTGGTTGCCGTAGACATGGCGTCCGAGGAAGCGCGGAACCGTGAGCGCGACGAAGTTCGAGTTCGGCGACTCGCGGAACGTGTTCCACGCCGCGTACTCGGCCTTGTTCGACTCGAAGATGCGCGTGAAGCGGTCGGCCTTGTTGAGCTCCTGGAAGTCGTCCATCTTGAACATCCCGGCCGAGGCGGCCGTGATGACCGGGCTGTGCGAGCCCTTGCCGATCGACGCGAGCGCGTCGAGCATGGCGACGTCCTCGGGTGCGTGGCTGAACTCGAAGTCGCAGATCATCGCGGCCATCGGCGTTCCGGCGTACTTGCCGATGCGGGCCTCGAAGATCTTGCGCCAGAGCTGCGACTTGTCGAAGTTCATGGCCTTCGTCAGGTCGTCGGAAAGCTCCTTGCGCGTGCAGTTCATGACGTCGAAGCGGATCTTGGGATCGTCCGGCGCCTCCTTGATCATGTGGTGGAGGCCGCGCCACGAACCCTCGAGCTTGAGGAGCTCGGGAGCGTGCATGACGGCGGCGAGCTGGCGGGAGATCCGCTTCTCGAGCTCGGCCTTCGCCTCGTTGAGCAGCTTGACAAGACCGGCCTTGAGCGGCTTCTTGCCTTGGTCGATCGCGCTGTCGACGAGACGCGCGATGATCTCCGCGACCTCCGACTTGCCTGTCGGCAGCTGCTTGGCGCCCTTGAGGGCGTCCTCGATGAGATCCTTGAACTCGATGGCGCGGGCAGAGAGCTCTGCCGCGCTCGTTGACTGGGTCTGTGCGTCGGACATTCGTCAATCCTCTTGAAGGCGCCGACCAAGATGGCGGCGCGGGCCCACGGGAATTCGCGATGGCGCTTTGGTTAGGAGAACAGCTTCTTCACGCGCTCGTCGCCGAAAAGCGCCTGCAACGCGTCGTAATCCTGCGGGCGCACCTCGGCGTTGGCGAGGATCTGCTCGATCTTCTCACGCTGGTCGAGCAGCGCCGCGAGCGCGGGCACCTGCTTGGCGATGTTGTGCGGCTCGAAGTCGGCCATCGACTTGATGGTGATCGTCGCGCTGATCTCCTCGGGCTCGCCGGAGTTCTCGTCGCGGAGGACATTCGGCACCTTGATGGTGATCTGGGGCGAGATCTCGCCGAGGACCTTGTCGAAGTTGTCCTTGGTGATCTCGGTGAAGTTGCGGTCGCGGAGCGAGTCGCGCTTCTTCCCGGGGTTGCTCCCGAGGTCGGCGAGCACGCCGATCACGAATGGAAGCTCCGTCTTCTCGACGCCATTCGGCATCGGGATATCGAAGACCACGCGTGCCGGACGTTCCTTCTTGAGCTTCGAGTCGGTACCGATTCGGGTCATGTCAATCTCCTCGGTTGAAACAAGGGCGATCTGCCCCTTTGGGAACGCGATGATAACGGAATGCGCTCAAATCGCGGAACAGTCCCCTGAGCGTCATTCATTGAATACACAACAAATCCGCGGCGGTTCCTCACTCGATCAGCCAAAGTTGCGGCAAAATCCGCGCGCGGCGCCGCAAGCCCCTGCGTCGCCGCAAGTCCTTGCGTAGCCGCAGGTATTGCGCAGCCAAGCCTCCCGCCCGGCCCCTCGGCCTACGCCAGCGGATAGCACCCGCAGCGAACCTCGAACGCCACGGGAAGCTCCTGCGATTTCGTCGGCGCGAGCGCCCCAACGCCCCCTCCACGCGCGGCGAGCGCGATCTCGAGGCGCAGCGACCGCTCGTCAACGCCGTCGAACCCTGCGCAGACCGTCACCGCGGCTCCCTCCCCGACAAGCGTTCCGGCCTCCGGGGAGAGGGTGGAGGCGAGAAGGGAACCGAAGGCCCCCAGCGACCCGGCATCCCGGCCGGGAGCGCCCGTCTTTCGTGTGGCAATGGACGCCAAACGCACCAGCCTGGAAAGGGCGAGCCGCGTCCGAACATCGAGACCCGCGGCGCGGGAGGCCTCGTCGGGACCTCCGACCATGCGCGGCGGATCGAGCACGACCGGGGCGCTTGGGCCCACGTGGATCGCACCGGAGACATCGCGGACGAATCCGATCAGACCGCGTGCTGCAAGCGTGTCGGAAACCTCGGACGAAGAGGGGCCGCTCGGGCCTGATGCGACGGCCGTCGCGGGAATCGGACACCGGACACCGGTGCGGCCAAATCGAAGCGATGTCTCGCCCGAAGCGACGAGCGACTCGCACAGCGCGCTCGCACCGCTCTGGAACCATTTTGCGGAAGGCGCGTGCTCGTGAGGGCGCTCCACCATCGAGGCGACGACTGCAAGAACCGCCGCAGATGGCTCGCGGCGAAGCGCACGGAACCCGGCATACGTCGGCTCGTCGAGGAGGCGCGCAAGAGCCGATGCCGCCGCTGGGCCCGACGTCGGCTCGGCGACGATGGCGGCGGGGTCGAGCGACGCCAGCGCGAGAGCGGCCGACTCCATCGAGAGCCGCGCGAGACCACGCAGCGCGGCGACGCCATCGGGAGAGAAGCCGAGAGGGTGGTCGACGACGATGAGATCCGGCCGGGTCTCGGCGTCGGCGGAGAGCGCATCGAGGATCGTGGCGAGGGCGGATTCGCCGCCTGCGTCGATCTGCGCGAGTTCGCGCGAGAGTTCGCGTGCGCTCAGATCGAGGGTCGAGACCTCGCAGGCGTGTCGCGCAGTCTGCGCGGCGTCTAGGACGCGTGAAAGCCCGAGCCACGACCGCTCGAGCGAGACGAGGCGCGCAACGCCGCGCACAAGCGCAAGCTGCGCTTCCGCGCGCGCCTGTCCGTCGCCATCGCCCGGGGGCGGCGCCGCCGCGCCGCGCAAGGCCGCGGCGATCGCACGCTCGAGGTCGGTGCCGCTCCGCTCCGCGACGCTGCCGTGCGAACCACCGCGAGCACGCGTGATCGTCGGAACGGCGGCCTCGATCGCGGCCGGGGAGAAATCCGAGAGCCTGCGGAACGTGAGCGCCGTGTCGACGAGCGAGTCGTCCGTGCTCGAGAGATCGTCGACCCGCACCCGGACCCTCGGCGCGATCTCTCCGAGGAGCGCATCGACGTCGACCGCCCTCCGCGGTGCGCGATCCTCGATCGCGCTGTCGACATACTCGCCACCGAAGTCGCCGATCACGAGGATGTTCGTCGGACGGCCGATGAGGGCCCGGCCGATGTCGTCGTCGGCGCCGAGGGCAGCGTCATGTTGTCCTGATGCCATCGAGCGGCTCCGATCTCCTCGATCTCGAGGAACGTTCAGCTACCTGGAACGTTCAGCTACCCGACGAGCCCTCTGCCGGCGGCGCGGGCTCGGCGACCGAAAGCGCTTGAAACACCTTCGTGCGGTCGCCGTCGGTGAGGCCGGCTCCGTTGCAGAGCTCGAGCAGAAGCGAAGGCAGGTCGAGCCCCGCGCGACGCACCAGCGCGGGCGTCACGTATCCGATCGGGTTGTGCGGCTCGAAGCGGCGGAACCACGAGCCGATCGACTCGAGTTCGCGCATCTTCCGCTCGCGCGCGATGAGATAGGCGTTCTCGGCGTTTGCGACATCGACCACCACACCTCCCCCCTGCTGTGCAGGCAGCGCGGCGCCGGCGGCGCCTTCGGCCGGTGCGGCGGAGAAGAGCTCCGGCGCCTCCGTACGGATGATCTCCGCCGCCCGCCATGCGAGCACGCGGCACGCCTCGAGGAGGCGCGAACTGCTTTCGATCCCCACGCGCGAGGCCGCGGACTGGAGCGCCTCGATGCGCTGGGATGTCTCGCGATAGAGGGCCTCGAGCGTCACGATCCGCTCGTCGTCGATCGCGGCGACCTCCTGCTTGAGCGCGGCGAGCGACTTCGTTCCGCGCTCGGACCCCTGCAGGTCGCCGACCTTGCTGCGGACGACGCGGTCGATGGACGTCGCGGAGTCGACCGAAGGCGCGGCCCCGAAGATGCCAGCGCGTCCGAGGACGCGAGGGAGAACGTCGTCCGGCTCGCCGGCGTCGAGCGACGGAAGCATCTCCCACCGCTCGAACTCGTTCGGCTCGGCCGGATCCGTCACCCCGCCCAGCAGCTCGACGACGACGTCGACTCCGGCACGGAAGCCGGATGCGCCGAAGAGCCGCGTCAGCGCCCAAAGCTGCATGATGCCGAGCGACGGACTCTTCGAGCGGAAGAGCGCCTCCTGAACCGCCTGCAGTTCACGCTCCCAGTCCTCCGTCGCCGCACGCCAGTCGGTCTCGGCGCGTGCCGCCACGTCCGGATCCGTCGAGCCGGTCGTCGCGATCACGGCGTTGTCGCGCGAGTTCAGCGACTTGATTCCGGTGAGGCGGGTGCGCTCGATGACTCCGAGTTCCTCGCCCGCGAGGCGCGCCGTCTCAGAGCGGATCGCCTCCAGGATCTCCGTTGCGTGTTCGAGTACCGCCACCCTAGCGCTCCTTCTCGGCGGACTGTCCGCCGTCTTCTTCGCCTTCCTTCGCCGTCGCACCAGCGCCCATCAGCCGCCGCATGCGGTCAAGCGCACGCACGTTCAGCCGCCGAGCATACTCCTTGCTGACGCCGAGCTCGCCTCCGAGGTCGGAGAGCGACCATCCCTCGATCCACAGCCTGCGGAGGACATGCCGGTCCTGCTCGGGAAGCATCTCGAGGCAGTCGCGCATGCGGCGCAGCAACTCGCCCCGCTCGGCGGCGCCCTCGGGAGCGGAGTCGCCGAAGGCACGACGCGCGAGGGAGACCACGGCCGTGCGGCCGACGGCCTGCACTGCCCATCTTGCGTCGGCGCCGACGCGCGACGCACCCTCCCAACCCGAGTCATCGATCGAGGCGTCGAGCACCTCGCGCATCGACGAGAGGTAGCCGCCGACGGCGTAGCGCGACTCGTCGAACCAGCGCTTCTTACGCGCATGGTCGAGCATCGCGCCCTCGATGCGACGGTAGGCGAAGGTGGCGAGCGACGCGCCCTGCGAAGCGTCGTAGCGCTCGCGGCACTGCACCAGCGCGAGATAGCCTTCTGAGATCAGCTCGTCGAGTTCGATCCGCCCGCTCATGCGCCGATGCACCTCGCGCGCGATGCCGTGCACCAGTCCGAGCAGCGAGCCGAGTTGCTGGTCGCTTGCCGCGGAGGCGAGCGCCAGTTCGGCAAGAAGGCCTGCGGCATGGCCAGACACGGAGGAAGACGAGGACGAGGACGAGGATGAGTCAGACGCAGTCGAAGATTGCGGCCGCGGCGATGAGGTCGGAGGAGGCACCTCGCGCTCGATCTCGAGCGCGTCGTCTGGCCGACCGGCCGAGAGACGGCGACCGGACGGCGCGCTCAACCGCGCCCCCCGCGATGGTCGAAGCGCTGGTGGAGCGAGGCGGCGAGACGCTCGATCCGCCGGAGCGACTGCTCATGCGCGATCAAGGCGTCGGTCACGTCGGCTTCGATGGCGTCGAGGTCCGCGCCGCCCGCGAGCGCGGGGAAGGAGCGCTCGAGGATCACGCGCACGACTCCACCGACCAGCAGGCGCTGCGCTACCGCGGGATCGTCGCGGTCAGATGCCGATCCACCGGGGTCGGAAGCCTGCGACGCAAGACCTTCCGACAGAATGCGCAGCAACTCGTCCTCGCCGAGCGACTCGAGAAGACTTGACGCCATCGAGTCGCGGTCGTCGGCCATGCCCACCGGTCTCCCGACGCAGGCGCCATGTTGCCTGCCATCCACTGCCACCATGTCCATGAACTCGACGCACCCGCCAGACCCTGCTCGGATCGGCGGGTGCGTCGAACGACTCCATCACTTCGAAGCGATCGGACGCTCGAGCGCCATCCAGAACTCCGCGTCGAATGCGGATGCAGGCACGCTGAACGACTCGAGATCGCTGTTCAGCGTGACGAGGCTCTGCGGCCACATCGACTGCGCATCGCCCGCACGGCGCCGCTCGGCGTCGGTCAGGCCGAGCTCTTCGCCGAGCGTGACCCAGCGGCCGATTGCGCGCATGGCATCGAGTTCGGCGGCGTTGCCGGACTCACGTGCCTTCTCGACGACCGATGCGAGCGAGGCGCGCGACGTATAGGCGTCGGCGATCGCCCCGGCGGCCGAGGAGAGCGCAGCGCGCGGCATCGAGCTGAGCGCGTCCGACGTCGCAAGCAGTTCGCGCACGCGCGCGCCTGCGAAGCGCTGAACGACCGCAGGCAGCGGGCGCCGCCAATCGCCGCCACGCGCCGCGACCGACTCGACGTCGGACCCGGCCGCGAGCGCCGCGACTTCGTTGCGGCCGTGGTCGCGGAACGCGACCGAGCCGCGGCCGATCTCGAGGATCTCGGCGACTTCAGGCAGACGGATCTCGATGCTGCCGCCAAGCAACGCCTCGAGGCGACGACGCTCCGATGCGGAGAGCGCCACGCCGCCCGGTTCGGTCGAGCCTTCGGTATCGGCCGGTGCAAGCGCAGCGAGCGTCGTCGCGCTGCTGGCGTTGCTGGTTCCGTCCGCGATCAGGTCGAAGAAGGTTGCCATGTTCGCGAAGTCGGCCGCGACCACGCCGCCGGCTTCGCCGAGGAGGCCGAGGTCGGAGTCGTTGAGGTTGAGCATGACGAAGCTGGTGAGGGTGCCGTTCAGGTCGCCGGTCGCGTTCGGCGACGCGAAGCGAACTGCGCCAACGCCGTCCAGGACCGGCACGACGGAGAACCGGAATCCTCCGAGCGAGATGAAGTCGAGGCCGGTGTCGCTTATCGTTCCGATCGAGGTCAGTGCGCCGGCGCCGTTGCGGGCCACCAGCCGGATGGACCCTGCGTTCACCTCGAACACGCCGATGGTGTTCACATCGCTCAGGCGGACGGTGCCGGCGCCCGAGTTGATGGTGAAGTCGCCGATGACCGTCGCCTTGGTGCCCTGCGCCATCGTGAACTCGCCGGCGTTGAACACCAGGTTTCCAGCGCTCGCGAGATCGACGCCGACGTCGCTCGGGCGCGAGGCCGGAGCCAGGACGAAGCGGTCGGCGTTCACGATGAAGGTCGCGCCGGAAACCGAGCCGAGCTGGGTGAAGCCGTCTTCGATGCGGAACTCACCGAGGCGCACCGATCCACCGATGCCGCCATCGAGGATCGAGCGGTCACCGGCGCGGAGACGGAGCGTCTGAGCGCCGGGAGCCGCACCATCGATGGAGCCGGGCACGACGATGCGGTTCGCGCTCCAGGTCGAGTCAGCCGCGTTGAGCACGACCGGACCGGTGAGGGTGATCGTGTCGCCGACGTCGGAGCCACCGGTGAGGTTGCCGAAGAGACCGATGCTGCTCGCGGCGATGGTGAGGTCGTCGCCCGCGGTCACCGCGCCACCGAAGGTCGAGGCGCCGACCGAGATCGAGCTCAGCGAACCCGACGACTGCGCGGCGCCGGTGATCTCGAGCGTGGTGCCTGCGTCGAGGGTGAGGTCGCCGCCGGTCTTCGAGACCGCGCCGTCGATCAGGAGCGCTCCGTTGTCGGCGCGCACCGTCTGGCCTGCGGCGCCGTTGAAGTTGATCGCGCCGCCGTTCGCGTCGAGCGTGACGTTGTCGTTGGCGACGACGTTGCCGCCGAAGGTCGAGGCGCCGCCCGAGATCGTGCCGAGCGAACCGGCGACGTTGATCGCGCCGGTCACATCGAGCGTAGTGCCCGCGTCAAGCAGAAGGTCGCCCGGCGGGAGCAGGGTGGGGACGCCTACACCGCCTCCACCGCTGCTGCCGGTCTTCGTGACCGCGCCATCGATGATGATGGCGCCGTTGTCGGCGCGCACCGTCTGGGCGGCGCTGCCGTCGAAGGTCACTGCACCGCCGTTGGCGTCGATGGTGACGTTGTCCGACGCGAGGACGTTGCCTCGGAAGGTGAAGGCGTTCGCGGCAAGGTTCACGTCGTCGCCGGCGTTCACGTTGCCGAGGAAGGTGGCCGAGCCGCCGGAGTTCAGGACGATGTCGCTGCCGGCGCTCACGTTGCCGCTGAAGCTGGCCGAGCCGCCGGTGTTGACGACGACGTTGGTTCCGGCCGACGCTGCGCCGCCGATCGAGGCGTTGCCGGTGGTTGTCGTCACGGCGAGGCTTCCCGCGGTCGCGGTCGCGGCGCCGGTCACCGAGACCGATGCGCCCGAGAGCGAGGCGTCGTTCGCGGCCGTCACGTTCGCGGCAGTCAACGCGCCCGAGGCGCTCAGGTT
>Ga0068872_10000915_pt1 | contig 24141 bp, 22 predicted proteins | sample NOAtaG_7_FD_66441 | JGI IMG/M metagenome (GOLD analysis project Ga0068872, IMG submission 66441) | Freshwater lake microbial communities from Lake Erie, under a cyanobacterial bloom - NOAA_Erie_Diel1S_2200h metaG | ecosystem: Environmental > Aquatic > Freshwater > Lake | place: USA: Ohio, Lake...
AGACCTCCACCAAGGAACCGGTCAAGAATGCCGACCTGTGGCAGCAGCTCGACGCCCAGGCCGGCCGGCACCGCATCGAATGGCGCTGGCTCAAGGGCCATGCCGGCCACCCGCTCAACGAACGCTGCGACGCCCGGGCCAACGCCGAGATGGCCGCCGTGCGCAAGGCGATGTCCCCGGCCCAGCTCGCCGCCGCCCTGACCGAATTCAACCGGTCGGTGTGATGGCTGCCTCATGGACGCAGAAAAGACGCACCCGGCTTCACCCGGCTCGGGTCGTCCGGCCAACCCTCGGAGCGGGACATCGACCGTCTTCCCGCCTTGGGAATCGAAGCCGTCATCCATCTCGCCCTGCCGACTTCGCCCGGGTTGGGCGGGGAGACCGCCTGACCCACGGCGCGCGCCAGCACCACCGCCTCAGACGCCCGCTCCGGAGTCGAGGGCCGCTCCGTCGGCCGCGGTCATCCGATGCCCGTCGGCATCGAGGGCCCCGCAGGCGGCCACGTTGCTGTAGGGACCGTCGTCGTAGGAGGTGCACACACGGGTGCCGGTGATCCGGCTGACGGTCATGGCGTGGCCGGGCAGGGAGCCCCGCGCCCAGAAATCCTGGAAGACATCGCGCCCGTCGGACTTGCAGGCAAAGGCGGCAGCCGCCAAGGCCTGCTCGATGGGCTCGGCGAAGCGCAGGCCGGACGACCGGAGCAGGTCGAGCTGCTCTTCCCGCGACAGGCTCCGGCTTCCCGGGACGATCGGCAGCAGCCGGACCACTCGGGGCCGGGACATGTCGCGCTGGGCGACCGAGGCCGTCCGGGAATACCAGTCGAAATCGCCGGAGGAGACCGCATCCCGACCCAGCTCGGGGTGCCGGCTGCGGAAGGCCTGGTTCAGGGACCTGAGCGCCTCCAGATCCCCGACGCCGGCAGGCACCGTGAGAACGACCATTCCGTCGGAATCCGGATGCCACGAGGCGAGGATCTCGGCGGCCACCTCCGGGCCGGATCCACCCAGGACCACGGAGCGGGCCGGTGGGGCCGAGGTCGCCGGCAGGGCGGCTCCCATCTTGGCGACCATCCCCGGCATCTCGGCCATGAACCGGGCCATGCACTGCGGCGTCGCCCGGCTCATGAGGTGCCGCATCAATTCCATGCGTCCCTCCGGAGGCAGGAGGTCGGCGAGGGTCTTGGCGGTGGCCAGGGTGGCCACGGGGTCGATCGCGGTTCCGCTCATGCCCCGATGGATATCCCGAAACGCCCCGGATGAAAGTCCAGAAACGGGACATTTTTCCCGCCGCCTGGCGTGACGCTCAGGGACCGAGGTGGCGGGAAAGCCAAGCCACCGTGTGTTCCCACATCTCCGGCGTGTACACATGGCCCAGGTCGGGAAGGACGCGGCTCTCGAAGGCCGACTCGGCCCCGTGGAGCCGGTAGGCCTCCCGGATCGTCGGCTCCAGCCGCTCGATGCCCACCACCGGGGAACCCGAATCCCGGCCGCCGGTCTGGAAGAGCATCGGCCGGGGGGCCGCCAGGGCCATCACAGCCTCGGTGTCGAAGTGCCGGAGCATGCCCGGCACGAAGTAATAGATGCCATGCGCCTTGAGGCCGCCCTCGCGGATGAGCTCGGTGTAGCGGGTCATGCACGCCACGGCCACGCCGGCCCGGAGCCGCTCGTCCAGGGCCATGAGCCACCAGGTGCGCGTGGCCCCCATGCTGATGCCGGTGACGCCGATGCGCTGCGGGTCCACCTCGGGCCGCGAGGCCAGGTAGTCGAGGGCCATCCGGTCGTCCCGCAGGATCATCCCCCAGAGCGTCCGCCCGGCCCAGAGCTGGAACTTGGCGGCCGTCATCTCGCCGGCGGATCCCTTCTCGGCCGGGCCGCCCGGACCCTGGCCGTTGCGCTCGCCAAAGCCATAGGCGTCGATGCCCAGCACGACATACCCCAGGCGGGCCAGCGCCGGGCCGGCCGCCACAGGCACGGCGTTGGTGCGGAGCATCTCGTCCTTGCCGATGTCGTACTGGCCGCCGTGCCAGTGGCAGTAGAGGACCGCCGGCGAAGGCCCTCGCACCTTGGACTCCGGGGGCAGGAACACATAGCCCGCCACGGTCGCACCGGCGCCGTTGTCGAAGGTGAACTTCTCGAAGCGGTGGTCGCCGCGATCCTCGCGCAGCACGGTGGTGACCCTCGGCCGGGCCGGCCGCTGGGGCAGCTCGCCCAGCAGGCGCTCCAGGGTGGCCCGCACCTCGAGTCGACGGGCGGCCCAGGCCTCTCGGGTGGGCGGCACGCGGAAGTCCGGGGCGAGGTGCGCGCCGGCCAGCCAGGCCTCGGCGGCGGGAACGGCGGGAGGGCGGGACCCCGGAGGCGGGGGCGGAACCGGGGATGCCGGCGGGGCGGAAGGGGTCTGGGCCATGACGCGGAGGGCGACCGCACCCAGGAACCCAAGGACCCAACCGGCACGGAAGAGACGCGTTCGGAGGGCCATGGTCGGCAAGGGGTTTGGAGGGCGCGGCGGGAACAGTCGGGTCGGGCGATCGGGGGGCGGCCGGCCGGGATCAGTGCGGTCGGGAGGTGCCGAAGCGCTTGGCCCAGTGGTGGCCGATGTCCCGCGCCCCGCTGACGAAGCGGGTGCCCTGGCCCTCGGCGCGCTTCACCTCGGGCCCGTCGCCGGGAGAGCCGGCCGCCAGCACCAGGACCGGGCAGGACTGGTTGGCCTCGCCGATGCGGGCGATGACGTCGGGGCGCGGCCGCTGGAAGTCCACGTAGCGCACATCCACCGCATGGCGCAGCTCGGGATGGTAGTGGAGCAGGCCGTTCACCTCGGAGCACTCCGGGCAATAGAACGAGGTGCCCGGGCCGTCGACGAACCCGTGCTTCAGGAGGAAAAGCGTGTCGCGTTCCATGACCCCAGAAAGACCACGGCCGGAAACGCCGGGCAAGGTTTCTCTCCGAACACGCATCGATCCATCCACCCCGGGGTTTCCTGCGGTTTTTCTTTGCGTTCGGCCGGGGCCCGCCCGCAAATCGCGCCGACGATGAATGACCGGGTGATCCTGCCGACGCCGCCACCGATCCTGAGGAACCAGCAGGAGGAGGTGCGCGAGCTCTTCCAGCGCTTCGTGGTGCCGAGCTACGGGCGCTTCGACCTGGCCCTGAGCCATGGGGCGGGCAGCCACGTCTGGGATGTCGCGGGCAAGCGCTACCTCGACCTGGGCGGTGGCATCGCCGTGTGCTCGCTGGGCCACGCCCACCCCGAGATCACCGAGGCGCTGGTCGAGCAGTCGCGCCGGCTGGTCCATGTCTCCAACCTGTACTACCAGGAGCCCCAGGGCCGGTTGGCCCAGCGATTGGTGGGCCACCTGGCCCCGGGCAAGGTCTTCTTCTGCAATTCGGGTGCCGAGGCCAACGAGGGTCTCTACAAGACGGCCCGCAAGTTCGGCCACGACGAGGGCCGCTTCGAGATCCTCACGGCGGTGAACTCCTTCCACGGGCGCACGCTGGCGGGCATCTCGGCCACCGGCCAGGAGAAGGTGAAGAAGGGCTTCGAGCCGATGGTCGAGGGCTTCCGGCACATCCCCTTCAACGACCTGGAGGCGGCGCGCGCGGCCCTCTCGCCGGCGACGGTGGCCATCCTCATCGAGGGCATCCAGGGCGAGGGCGGCATCACGCCGGCCTCGGCCGAATACCTGCTGGGCCTGCGCCGCCTCTGTGACGAGAAGCGGATCCTGCTGCTGGTCGACGCCGTGCAGTGCGGGCATTTCCGCTCGGGCAGGTTCCAGAGTTTCCAACGGGTGCTCGAGGGGGTCGCCGGGGGCGCTGGGTTCGTCCCGGACGGCGTCTCCATGGCGAAGTCGCTGGGCGGGGGCTTCCCCATCGGGGCCTTCTGGCTGCGCGACGAGGCCCACGGCGTGCACCTGGGCAAGATCCTCGGTCCCGGCACGCATGGCACCACCTTCGGCGGCACCCCGCTCGGTTGTGCGGTGGCGTTGCGCATCCTCGACATCATCGAGCGCGAACGGCTGGCCGAGAACGTCCGGACCACCGGCGAGCGGCTGCACGCCGGGATCACCCGCCTGGCCGAGCGGTACCCGGGCGTGGTGCTCGGGGCCCGCGGCCTGGGCTTCATGCTGGGCATCGAGCTGCAACCACACACCCGGATCCCCGGCTTCCGGAGCGTGGACACCGCCGCCAGCCTGCAGATGGTCAACCGCCTGCACGAGGCCGGCGTGCTGACCATCCCCAGCGGCACGCAGATTGTCCGGCTGCTCCCGGCGCTCAACCTCTCCCCGGCCCAGGCCGACGAGGGCCTGCAGCTCATCGAGGCGGTCGTGCGGAGCGTGGCCTGAGAAAGGTTGGCCTCCGCACGGCCGGCCCGGATAGGCTCCGGCCCAGTCCATGAGCCAACCCCTGATCCTCGGCCGGTTCTCCCTCGGCATCGGCGACCGGTTCGCCCACCAGGCCCGCGCCCAACTGAAGGCCTGCCAGATGGCCCTGGAGCGGGGCGTCGAGGTGATCCCCGTCTGGAACAAGTCCAACCGGGAACACACGATCATCGGCTCCGATCCGTCGGCCACCCGCGCGGCCGCCGACGCGGCGGTCCGGGAGCTCGGTTGGAAAGGCGCCCACTTCCTCGATGCGGATCACATCCGCCTGGAGACCGTGGGGCGCTTCCTGCCGCACTGCGACTTCTACACCATCGATGTGGCCGACTTCATCGGACAACCCGCCGCGCCCGAGGCGGTGGAGGCCTTCCTCGACCGGCACCCGGAGCTGGTCGGAACCCAGGTGGTCCCTGGCATCGCCGAGCCGCTGGTCACCACCCGCGAGGAAATCCGGCGCATCGCCGCGCAGTTCCTCAAGGCCACCCAGGAGGCCGGCGCGCTGTACCGGCACATCGCCGCCGCCAAGGGCGCGGGCCGCTTCATCACCGAGGTGTCCATGGACGAGACCGACGCGCCGCAGACCCCGCCGGCCCTGATGGTCATCCTGGCGGCGCTGGCCGATGCCGGCGTGCCGGTGCAGACCATCGCCCCGAAATTCACCGGCCGCTTCAACAAGGGCGTGGACTACGTGGGCGACGTGGCCCAGTTCGAGCGCGAGTTCAACGACGACCTGGCGGTCATCGCCGAGGCCATCCGGCGCTACGGCTTGCCGGCCGAGCTCAAGCTCAGCGTCCACTCGGGCAGCGACAAATTCTCCATCTACGGGCCCATCGCCCGGGCGATCCGGCGCACCGGAGCGGGCCTGCATGTGAAGACCGCCGGCACCACCTGGCTCGAGGAGGTCATCGGCCTGGCCGAGGCCGGCGGTGACGGCCTCGAACTGGCCAAGGACCTGTACGCGGCCGCCCTGGAGCACCTCGACGAGCTCTGTGCCCCGTACGCCACGGTGATCGACATCGACCGGTCCCGGCTCCCCGCCGCGGCCGAGGTCGCCGGATGGACCTCGGCGCAGTTCACCGGGGCCCTGCGACATGATCCGAAGCACCCGGGATTCAATCCGAGCCTGCGGCAGCTGATGCACGTGGGCTTCAAGATCGCCGCCAAGAAGGGCGACCGCTACCTGCAGGCGCTGCGCACGCACGAGGCGGTCGTGGCCCGCAACGTGACCGACAACCTGTTTTCACGGCACCTCCGCCCGCTGTTCCTCGACTGAACCTCACCGCCGATCACCCGCCCGACCGATCCTTTTGTTCTCCCCCATGAAACCCACCCTGGCCCTGCTCACCGCCGCCGTGCTCGCCGCGGCCGACCTCCATGGCGCCGATGCCGACAAGCGCGCACACGCCCCCACCGCCCTGCCCGCCGCCGCCACCAGCGCCCGTCCGCAAGGATTGGCCAAACCGTCGGCCGGCGAGCGCATCGTCTTCATCGGCAACGGCCTGGCCGAGCGCGATGTCTACTTCAGCCGCCTGGAGACCGAGCTGCACCTGCGGTATCCGGAGCTGAACCTCATCGTGCGCAACATGGGCCGACCGGGTGACACCCCGGGATTCCGGCCGCACCCGGGCCGCGTCTCACAGTGGGCCTTCCCCGGCGCGGAGAAGTTCCACCCGGAGCTGAACTCGCACTTCGGCCGCGGATTCTATCCCACGCCCGACCAGTGGCTCACCCACCTGAAGGCCGACACGATCGTGGCCTTCTTCGGCTACAACGAGTCGTTCGACGGCCCGGACAGGGTCGCCAACTTCGAGGCCGAGCTCGACGCCTGGGTCGTGCACACCCTCTCCAAGGCCTACAACGGAGCGGCCGCTCCGCGAGTGGTGCTCGTCTCACCCATCGCCTTCGAGAACCTCTCGGCCCAACGCGACCTGCCGGACGGCAGGAAGGAAAACGCCAACCTCGCGCTGTATTCCAAGGCCATGGCCTCGGTGGCCCGGAAGCATGGCCTCACCTTCGTGGACCTCTTCTCGGCCACGAAGGCCCGGCTCGCCAAGAAGGCCCAGCCACCGCTGACCATCAACGGGTTCGCGCCCACCGAGTCGGGCTACCAGGAGCTGGCGGTGCTGCTCGCCGACGGCACCTTCGGCCGCCAACGCAAGGCCTCCAAGGCCGACCCGGAACTCGTCCACCAGGCGGTGCTCGACAAGGACTTCTTCTGGAACAACGACTACAACCTGGTCAACGGCGTGCACACGCACGGCCAGCGCTACGACCCCTTCGGTCCGCAGAACTACCCGGCCGAGATCCTCAAGACCCGCGAGATGATGACCCTGCGCGACGAGGTCATCCACGGCGTGGCCGCCGGCAAGCGCAAGGAACTCGCCGTGGACGACTCCAAGACCCGCGCGCTGCCGGAGGTGCCCACCAACTTCAAGCGCCCGGTGGAGTACCTCGACGGCGAGCAGGCCATCTCGAAGATGACCGTGATGCCCGGCTACAAGGTCGAGCTCTTCGCCTCCGAGAAGGAGTTCCCCGACCTCAAGAACCCGGTGCAGATGTCCTTCGACAACCAGGGACGGCTCTGGGTCGCGGTCATGCCCAGCTATCCCCACTACCGGCCCGGCGATGCCCGGCCCGACGACAAGCTGCTCATCCTCGAGGACACCAACCACGACGGGAAGGCCGACAAGCAGACGATCTTCGCCCGCGGGCTGCACCTGCCCATCGGCTTCGAGCTGGCGCCCGAGGGCGTGTACCTCTCGCAGGAGCCCAACCTCTGCCTGCTGGTCGACTCGAACCACGACGACCATTCCGACCGCATGGAGATCCTCATGCATGGGTTCGACACGCATGACACGCACCACGCGATCTCGGCCTACAGCGCCGACGCCTCCGGCGCGTTCTACCTGCTGGAGGGCCGTTTCCTGCACAGCCAGGTCGAGACGCCCTACGGCCCACAGCGCGTGAACGACGGCGGGGCCTGGCGCTTCGACCCGAAAAACTTCCGCCTGGAGCGGTACATCCAGAGCGACGTGAACAATCCCTGGGGCATCGCCTTCGACGACTGGGAGCAGGGCGTGCTGTCCGATGCGTCGAGCGGCGAGAACTACTGGGCGCTGCCCATCTCGGCCAAGATGCCCTACGGCGTGGAGATCCAGCGCGCCGGCGACTACGTGCCCAAACGATCCCGGCCGACCTCGGGCTCGGAGTTCGTCTCCTCGCGGCATTTCCCGGAGGACCGTCAGGGCCAGTTCATGACCTGCAACAGCATCGGGTTCCTCGGACTGAACTTCAGCGCGGTGCGCGAGGATGGATCGGGCTTCACCGGCTCGCTCGCCGGGGACCTGATCAGTTCCAGCGATCCGAACTTCCGCCCGGTGGACCTCGAGTTCGCTCCGGATGGCTCGCTGTACTTCCTCGACTGGCACAACGCGCTCATCGGGCACATGCAGCACAACGCCCGCGACCCGAAGCGCGACCATGACCACGGGCGCATCTACCGCGTCACCTACCCGTCGCGGCCGCTGGTGAAGCCCGCGAAGGTGGCCGGGGCCAGCCTGCCGGAGCTGCTCGAGAACCTGAAGTCGCCCGAGTACCGCACCCGCTACCGCACGCGGCGCGAACTGCGCGGCCGACCGGCGTCGCAGGTCATCCCGGCCGTCAAGGCCTGGGCCACGAAGCTCGACCGCAAGGACCCCCTCTACGATCGCCACCTGTGCGAGGCGCTGTGGGCCACCTGGGCCCAGAACAAGCCCGACGCGGGGCTCCTGCGGGCGGCCCTCAACGCGCGTTCCCACCAGGCCCGGGCGGCCGCGGCCCACGTGCTGCGCTACACGGCCCACCAGATCCCCGGCTCGCAGGACCTGTTCCGCCAGGCGGTCAACGACCCGCATGGCCGCGTGCGCCTGGAGGCCATCGTCGGCGCCTCGTGGCTGCCCGGGGACCAGGGCGCCCGCATCGTGCTGGAGGGCTTGCGCCACCCGCTCGACAAGTGGATGAGCCCGGTCACGCGGCAGATCCTCGAGAACACCTTCAAGCCATCGGTGGCCACGCTGGCCAAGGCCGGACCCGCGGCCTTCGCCGACAATCCCAACGCCCAGGCCTACCTGGCCGGCAACTTCAAGATCGGTGCGGCGCCGCCGTCGGCCGACCAGGTCGCCTACGGGCCGACGCGAACCCTCGGCGCCGCCGAGAAGCGCCTGTATGACCTGGGCAAGGAGGTCTTCCACCGCGACGCGCACTGCGCCACCTGCCACCAGGCCAACGGCGCGGGTGTCGCGGGCATCTATCCCCCGCTCAATGTGGCGGGCAATCCGTGGCTGGCCGACGACGAGCGCCTCATCAAGGTGGTGCTCAAGGGCCTGTGGGGTCCGCTGGAACTCGGAGGGCAGCGCTTCGGCCCGAAGAACGGCGTGCCCCCGATGCTCGGCTTCGCCGGCATGATCAACGACGAGGAGGCCGCCGGCGTCCTCACCTACGTGCGCCAGTCCTTCGGCAACAACCTGCCTCCGGTCAGCGCCGAGCAGGTGGCCAAGGTCCGGGCCAAGACCGAGAAGCGTTCCGACTTCTACATGGTGGAGGAGATCCTCAAGGAGCACCCCATTCCCGGATGGGAGAAGTGGGGCAAGATGGCCCGGCCCGCCGGCGACATCTACGAGTGAGCCTGCGGCGTTCCCGGCCTGAACCTCCCGTCGCCTCCATGCAAACCCGACCCCTCGGAACCACCGGCCTGTCGCTGCCGGTGCTCGGTTTCGGCGCCAGCTCGCTGGGCCAGGAATTCCGCAACGTCACCGTCGACGAGGCGCTGCGCAGCGTGCGCGTGGCCCTCGACTGCGGGCTCAGCCTCATCGACACCTCGCCCTTCTACGGGCGGGGCATGAGCGAGGTGCTGCTTGGTGTCGCGCTCAAGGGCGTGCCTCGCGAGAGCTACACGCTCTGCACCAAGCTCGGCCGCTACGACCTCGGGCACTTCGACTTCTCGGCGCGCCGCGTGGCCGAGTCCATCGACGTGTCGCTGCACCGCCTTGGCACCGACCACCTCGACATCCTGCTCTGCCACGACATCGAGTTCGTGCCCATGCAGCAGATCGTCGACGAGACGCTGCCGGCCATCCGCAGGGCCGTGGCCTCGGGCAAGGTGCGCTTCGTGGGCTTCAGCGGCTATCCGCAGAAGATCTTCCGCTTCATCGCCGACCAGGCCCCGGTGGACTGCGTGCTGAGCTACAACCAGTACACGCTGCAGAACACCCGCTTCGCCGAGGAGACGCTTCCCTACCTGAAGGCCCGCGGGATCGGCGCCATGAACGCCGGCCCCTTCAGCGCGCGCCTGCTCACCAACGCGCCCCTGCCGGCGTGGCTCAAGGAGCCCGAGCCGGTCAAGGCCGCGGCCCGGGCCGCCGCCGCGCTCTGCGCCCAACGGGGCACCGACATCGCCAAGCTGGCCCTGCAGTTCTCCTGCTCGCATCCCGACATCGCCACCACGATCGCCGGCAGCGCCAACCCGGAGAACATCCGCAACTGGGCGCGCTGGATCGCCGAGCCCATCGACACCGGGCTGCTGGAGGAGGTCCGGGCGATCTTCCGGCCCGTGCACAACATCGGCCACGTCGAGGGCCTGCCGGAGAACAACTGAATCGATCGGGCCGCGCCTGGATTCCCAACGCCCACCCCGCCTCCCATGAAGTCCATCCGTCTCGGCCTCATCGGCCTCGGCAACATCGGCCGCCACCACGCCACCTACCTGCAGGCCGGCAAGGTGCCACGCTGCGATCTGGTGGCGGTGTGCTCCACGACGCCGTCGAAGATGGAGGCCTATCGTCCGCTCACTCCCTGGACGGACGCCCGTGCGCTCATCGACTCGGGCACGGTGGACGCCGTGCTCGTGGCCACGCCGCACTACCAGCACACCGACCTGGGCATCGCCGCCCTCGAGGCCGGGGTGCACCTGATGGTCGAGAAGCCCATCTCGGCCCACAAGGCCGACGCCCTGAAGCTCATCGCCGCGCACGAACGGAATCCCAAGACGGTGTTCGGCGGCATGTTCCAGCTGCGGGTGGAGCCTCGGTACCAGAAGCTGCGGCACCTCATCGACTCGGGCGAGCTGGGCCGGATCGTCCGCGTGAACTGGATCAACACCGACTGGTTCCGCACCGACGCCTACTATGCCAGCGGGGGCTGGCGCGCGACCTGGGCGGGCGAGGGTGGCGGCGTGCTGCTCAACCAGTGCCTGCACAACCTCGACATCCTGGCCTGGCTGCTGGGGATGCCGTCCTCGGTCCGGGCGAATGTCACGCTGGGACGCGACCATGACATCGAGGTCGAGGACAACGTCACCGCCTACCTGGAGTACGCCTCGGGGGCGACGGGCGTCTTCGTGGCCAGCACCGGAGAGGCCCCGGGGACCAACCGCCTCGAGCTGACCGGCACCCGCGGCCGGGCCGTGCTCGAGGACGGCAGGTTGCGCTTCATCCGCAATCTTGCCGACATGACCGAGTTCAGCCGGACCTCGAAGTCGGGCTTCGCCAAGCCCGAGTCCTGGAACGTGGAGATCCCCTTCGACAACGCGGACCAGCCGCACGCGCAGCTCATGACCAACTTCACCGAGGCGATCCTCGAGGGGAAACCCCTGATCGCCCCCGGCCGCGACGGCCTGGCCTCGGTCGAGCTGGCCAACGGCATGCTCTACTCGGGCTTGATCGGGCAGACCGTGCCCCTGCCCCTGGACGCCGACGCCTATGCCCGAAAGCTCCAGGAACTCATCGCCGGGTCCCGTTTCGTGAAGCGGACCGTGGCGGGCGACGCCTCCGACTTCGCGGCCTCGTTCCGCCGGTAGTCCGGGTCCGATGGGGGACCGTCGGTGGGGATCGTTGATCTGCGCCCTTCAGGCATCACCGAGGCATCACCGGCCGCCGAAGAGGCGTTCCCACAGGGCCGATCCGCCGAAGACCCAGCCGGTCGCCGCCAGGGCGATGTAGGGGCCGTAGGGCAGGCGACCCGACCAGTGCTGGCGACCCAGGGCGATGAGGCCCAGGCCCACCACCGCACCCAGCACCGAGCTGAACATCAGGCTGAAAAGCGTGGCCTTCCACCCGAGGAACGCGCCGATGGCCGCCATGAACTTCACGTCGCCCAGGCCCATCGCTTCGCGGGGCAGGGTCAGCGATTCGACCTCGGCGGCGAGGTACGGCTCGGCCTCCGGCTCCAGCACCTCGTCGCCAATGCGCAGGGACTTGGGCGACAGGCGCACCTCGCCCGTGGGGTAGCATCGATCGGCCAACTCGAGCCGGCGGCCCTCGAGCACCACCGTGTCGGACTCGCGGTAGAACACCTCGTCGAAGGGGATCTCACGGTCCGGCAGCCGGATGCCGGTGTCATGGAAGACCACCCGGCTCCCGGGCTCGACGGCCACGCGCTCGCGCCCGAAGAGCAGCTTGCCCAGCCGGAGCACGAGATAGACGACCCCGCCACCGACCCCGATGCCCAGGGCGCTGCTGCGGACCGACCCGAGCAACGTCTCCTGCCCGTGCAGCTCCGGCGCCGCCAGCGACAGCAGGATCCCGGCACCGATTCCCCCAAGGGTGATCTCGTCGGGAATGATGAAGTGCTCGAAGTCGATGAAGGTCGCGGCGACGAACCCGGCCAGGAGCACGCACGCCCCTCCCGCCGCCCACGGGGCGCTCTCGCCATGGCGGAGCCAGGCGGCCACGAAGAGCAACCCGGTGAGCACCTCGACACCGAGGTATCTGGCGGAGATGGCACCCCCGCAGGAGGCGCACCGGCCGCGCAGCAGCAACCATGAGACGACCGGGAGGTTCTGCCACATGGGGATGCGGTGCCCGCAGGACGGGCAATGGGACGGCGGGCGCACGATGCTCTCGCCGCGGGGCATCCGGTGGATGACGACGTTGAGGAAGCTGCCCGTCATCGCCCCGAAGATGCCGATGAACAGCGTCCAGAAATGGAACGGCAGCCCCAGCGGACCGTGGTGGCGGTAGAGTTCGTCGTCCCAGCTCATCGCGATTCCCCGGGGTACCCCTGCACCTCGCGGACCAGGGCGGACCGCATCACCTCGACCGGCGCCGGGCGCCCGGTCCACAGCTCGAAGGCGGCGGCCCCCTGGTACAACAGCATCCCCAACCCGTTGGCCGTGCGGCAACCGGCCTCCCGGGCCGCCCGGAGCAACGGGGTCTCGGCCGGCCGGTAGATCATGTCGTAGACCCCATCCGCACGGGCGAGCGGGTAGGAGGCCACGTCGAGCGGGAGCGGATCCTCCGCCTTGAGGCCGGACGAGGTGGCGTTGAGGAGGATCTCCACGTCGGTGTCGGGCAGTCCGACCCGGACATCCACTGCCGGGAAGCGGTCGGCGATCTCGGCGGCCAGCTCGACAGCCTTGGAGGCCGTGCGGTTCTGCAGCCAGAGGGTCTCGACCCCCTCGTCCGCCAGCCTGAGCGCCGCTGCCTTCCCGGCCCCCCCGGTCCCGAGCAACAACACCCGGGCGCCGCGGGGCTCGATGAGGAGGTCTTCACGAAGGGCCCGGACGATGGCATCGGCATCGGTGTTGTGACCGCGGAGACGGACCGGTCCGGGGACCCAGCGAAGCTGACCGACCGGGGTCCACACCCCTTCGGGATTCTCCGCCTCGAAGACCACGGTGTTCACCCCACCCCAGGCCCGGGCCGAGGCGTCGAGCTCATCCATGAGGTCCAGGGCCAGCCGCTTGTGGGGAACGGTCAGGTTGACCCCGCAGAAGCCCATCACCCGCGCGCCCTCGAGGGCTGCGGCCAGGTTTTCCGGGGCCACCTCGCAGGCGACGTATCGCCAGTCCAGGCCCAGGGCGGCGAACGCCGCATTGTGCATCGCCGGCGATGCCGAGTGCCGGATGGGCGACCCCCAAACCGCAGCCAGTCGCGTGGACGCGGTGACGGGCTTCGGCGCAGGCTCGGACATCGTCCCCGCAGGATGCCGCGAAGGCCGCCCGCGGGCCAAGCCTCTTCGGGCCCGGGGGCCGGGCGGCGGACGGGCCGACGACCCGGACCCTCAAGCCCCCCGGGTGCGCCGGAATCGACGGCGACGGTCCGTCCGGGTCGACCAGCGCGACCGGGAGGCGCGGTATGCAGCAAGATTTTGATGGCGTTCGCGCCGCCGACTGCTAGGGTTTCCGGCCCTCGATCATAAAATCATCGGGGAAGCAGGCTTCCGGCGGTGCGAGTCGTCCGCGACCGACTCGTTCCCGCGCTCCGCGGAGGCTTTCGCCCTGCACATTGGGAGACAAACGCCATGGCCAAGAAACAGGCACCCGCCTCGAGCAAGAAGGTCGTCCACCACAAGGTGGGCGCGGCCAGCGCAGCCGCCATCCTTGGAAGGCCCCTGGCAAAATCCGGCGGCAAGGCATCCCCGGAATCCCAAAGCTGGATGCCGATCTCCCGGGTCAAGCCCGAGTGGCAGAAGTTCTACCAGAACCTCCTGGACCTGCACGAGCGCCTGCGGGGTCAGATGAGCGGCCTGGCCAAGGAGTCCCAGTCCGAGATGGAGAGCTACAGCCTCCACATGGGTGATTCGGGAACCGACAATTTCGACCGTGATTTTGCGCTCAGCCTCCTGTCTTCCGACCAGGATGCCGTGTACGAGATCGAGGAGGCCCTCAAACGCATCGAGAAAGGCACCTACGGGGTGTGTGAACTGACCGGAAAGGTCATTCCCAAGGCCCGTCTGGAGGCGATCCCTTGGACCCGCTTCACGGTGGAATCCCAGGCCCAGCTCGAGAAGGAGGGGGTGCTCCGCCAGCGGAACCGGCTCGGTTCGCTGGGTTCCGTCGAGGCGGGTGCCTCGGTGGACGTCGAGGACGACGACACCGACGTCGATGAGAAACCCGCCAAGGAAAAAGAAAACTGACCCATAGCCACCTGATTTATGCCGCGCGAGATTGTAACCATTGAGTGTACGGAAGCGAAGAAGGAGGGCAAACCCGTCTCCCGCTACCAGACGACCCGCAACAAGAAGCTGCAGACCGACAAGGTGGAGAAGAAGAAGTTCAACCCCTTCCTCCGCCGCCACACCCTGCACCGCGAAATCAAGTAACCATGCCCCGCAAGACCAAGCTCGAGGAGAAGAAGAAGCGCCGATCGACCACCGCCCGGACCCCGCGTCCGAAGCCCAAGGTCGAATTCACGATCGACGCCATCGACTACAAGAACGTCGCCCTGCTCAAGCAGTACGTGACCGACAACGGACGCGTGCTGCCCCGGAAGTACACCGGACTCCCGGCCCCCTTCCAGCGCAAGCTCAGCCTGGCCATCAAGCGCGCCCGGCAAATGCTCCTGATGAAGTGACCGCCCGGGGCATGGCGGGGGCCTTCAACCCCCGCCAACCGGCCGTCACCCCTTCCATCGAAGGCAGGACCCAGGCCACGGGTCGAGGTTGCTCCGGCGGATTTCATCCGCGGTTTCCAAGCGCCCGGTCTCCGAATCCGAAACCCACCGTTTCCCGACACCGACCCGCCGGATTCCCGGCGGGTTTTTTGCCGTTGCCCGGGTTCGATCCATCCTCCCGCGACTCTCGGATGCAAGCCGTTTGCAATCTTCGGGTCGGATTCCTATCCTGCGCCCGTGAATTGCCCCGGCATCCTCTTCTTGGCGTGGTCCTTCGTCACGCTCTTCGCCCTCGGATCCAGGGCTGAGGTCCGTGTCTTGGCGACGCTGCCTGCCCTCCACTCGTGGGCGGCCAATGTCGCCGGCGACGATGCCGTGGTGGAGAGCCTGCTGCCCGCGGATGTCGGCCCCCACGACTTCCAGTTCAAGCCCTCGGATCTGCGAAAGCTCGCGGCGGCGGACGTGGTGCTGATGAACGGTCTCGGCGTGGACCATTGGCTGGACCGGGCCGTCTCCCGGGCGGGCACCAAGCCCTCGCGCCGCGTCGTCACCGTGACGCAGGGCCTCGGGCGCGAACTGATCCGGGACCTCACCCGGTTGTCCGTCGACGGGAAGTCGGGCAAGGCGCGGCACGACCACGATCATGGAGACCATGACCATGACCACGGCGACGAGGCCAATCCCCACGTCTGGCTCGACCCCATGCTCGCGGGCCATTGCGTCTCAAACATCGTCGAGGCGCTGTGCCTGGCCGACCCGGCACACGCCGCCGGATACCGCCTGCGGGGTGAGCGCTACCGTCAGGAACTGGCCGCACTCGATGCCGAGATCCGGGCCTCGCTCCAAGGTCTGAAGGATCGGAAGGTGGTGACCTTCCATGATGCCTTCCCCTACTTCTGCCGGCGGTACGACCTCGAACTGGTCGGCGTGATCGAGGAGGTGCCCAACGTCGATCCGTCCCCCAAGTACCTTGCCCGCCTGTCCCGATTGATCCGTGACCGGAAGGTCCGGGTGCTGTTCTCCGAGCCCCAGTTCCATCCCCGCCTCCTGCGCCGGCTGGCCGACGACCTCGGGATCGGGGTCGCGGAGCTCGACGTCCTCGAGACCGGCAAGGCCTCGCCGGCCTTCTATGCCGAGGGAATCCGCCGGAACCTCCGATCGCTCGAGACGGCCCTCCGTTGAGGATCCATGGACATCGCCTTCCGATCCCGAAGACCGCCCGCCATCGAGGTGCAGGACCTGCAGGTCCGCCTCGGCGGCAATCCGATCCTGCGGGGGGTTCGGCTCCGGGTCGAAGCCGGGAGGATGGTGGCCCTGATCGGCCCGAACGGCTCCGGCAAGACCACCCTGCTGCGGTGCCTGCTGGGATTGCACCGGCCGGACTCCGGGTCCGTGCGTCTGCTCGACGAGGGCCCGCCGACACCCCACCTGCTGCGGCGGGTCGGCTACGTCCCGCAACGGCTGCAGCTCGACCCGAGTTTCATGCTCACCGTCCGGGAATTCCTCGCCATCCGCCGCCCGGGCTCGTCGGGATGGTTCTGGCGTCCCTCCCGGTTCGTGGACGAGCAGTTGCACACGGCCGTGGCCGAGATGGACGTGACCCGGCTCCTCGACCGACCGGTGGCCGGGCTGAGCGGGGGCCAGTTGCAGCGGGTGCTGATCTGCTCGAGCCTCCTCAATGATCCCGATCTGCTGCTCCTCGACGAGCCGACGGCCGGGGTGGACACCCCCGGCGAGGAAGACTTCTATGGACTCATCGCCGAGGTGCACCGACGGCGCGGACTCACCGTGGTGCTGGTCTCGCATGACCTGTCGATGGTGTACCGCCACGCCAGCCGGGTTTACGCCCTCAACGGGGTGATCTGCTGCGAGGGCGCCCCGGAGGAGGTCATGAACGCCGAATCGCTTCGGCAGGCCTACGGCATCCACTTCACGCCCTACCACCACCATCACCACCACCATCATCCCGCCGGAGGCGCCCATGGAGCTTGAACCCTTCATGCTGCGGGCCCTCCTGGCGGCGCTGCTGCTCGGCCCCCTCTGCGGATTCATCGGGGTGTTCGTCACCGCCCGGCGGATGTCCTTCTTCAGCGACACCGTCGCCCATGCCGCCTTGGCCGGGGTGGCCCTCGGCTTCCTGCTCGGACTGGCCGACCCGACCGTGCCGATGGTGCTCTTCAGCCTGTTCATCGCCGGGCTGATCCTCTGGCTCAAGGAACACACCGACCTGCTCAACGACACGATCATGGCGCTGCTGCTCAGCGGGTCCGTGGCGCTGGGCATGGTGATCCTGAGCTTCCTCAAGGGGTTCCGCGGGGAACTCGACCGGTACCTCTTCGGCGACATCCTGTCCGTCGGCTGGGGCGATGTCGGGCTGGCCCTCGGGGTGGGCGTCCTCGTCGGTTCGGCCCTGTTGTGGAAGCTCGACGCGCTGGCCCTCATGACCGCGCATGCCGACCTGGCACATGTGTCGGGGATCCCGGTGCGCGGGCTCAACTACGCCTTCGTGGCACTGCTGACCCTCACCGTGGCCCTGAGCATCCGCTTGCTGGGGATCATCCTCGTGACCTCGCTGGTGGTGATCCCGCCCGCAGCCGCCCGCAACCTGGCACGTAGCCTGCGCCAGCAGATCGTCCTGAGCCTGCTCCTCGGCCTGGTGGGCGCGGGAGGCGGCGTGGCCCTGTCCTACCCCTTGAACCTGCCCAGCGGACCCTGCATCACCCTGACGCTCGCCGGGCTGTTCGTCCTCTCCCTGGTGGGCGGCCGCCTGCGACGAAGCCCGACCGCCTCCCCATGAAGAGCCCCTGTCCCCAGCACCCACATCCGCACCGGCTCATCCAGCAGCCGCTCTCGGACCTCACCGAGAAGCTGCGACAGGGGGAACTGAAGATCACGGCCCCGCGCCAGGCGATCCTCGACGTGCTCCGCCGGCACGCCTGCCCGCTGACGACGAAGGAGATCCACCGTTCCCTCGGCAAGTCCGACTGCGACCTGGCGACGGTGTACCGGAACATGCACACCCTGGAGGGCATGGGTCTGGTGCGCCGTCATGACTTCGGCGATGGCGCCGCCCGATTCGAATTGTCCTCCGACGAGGGTGAGGGACACCATCACCACCTGGTTTGCACGCGGTGCTCCCGGATCGTGGAACTGGACGACTGCATCCTGGGCGACTTCCAGGAACGGCTGGCCCAGCGACATGGGTTCACCTCCATCTCGCACCGGATGGAATTCTTCGGGATCTGTCCGAACTGCCGGGGGGCCTGAATCCCTCCCGCAGTCCACCCGGGGTCCGTCGGGTACCGAGCCGCGGCCGTGGCACCGCAGGCGGACCGGACGCACTCCCCATGAGTCATCCCAGCCAAGACCTGAAGGCCGGCGCAGACCGCCCGCCCGCGGACCCGCTGCCGATGCTGGCGGTGTACCTGATGGTGGTGTTCCTGGGCGGCGCCCTGCTGGCGCCCTGGGTTTGGAAGGTGGTCCAGGAAGCGGCTCCGGGATCGTCGCTGGCCGGCCAGCCCTTCCGCCGCTATGTCGACCGGAGCCTGCTGGCGTTGGCACTGGCGGCACTCTGGCCCATGATGCGGCTGGGCTGGTTCCCCGGGGTCCAGTCCGCCGGTCTGGCCTGGCGCCCGCGGTCCCGGGGCGACCTTTGGATCGGCCTGACGGGCGGGATGCTGTCGATGGCGGTCGTGGCCGGCACGGCCATCGGTTTCGGGGCGCGGACCTGGAACCCGAACCACCCGCTGCCGCTGTACTTCCTGCACGTGGCTCGGGCTCTCGGGGCGGCTGTCGCCGTGTCGCTCATCGAGGAGTTCCTGTTCCGGGGGATGATCCTGGGATCCCTCCGCCGTTGCCGTTCGTTCGCCGTTTCGGCCGCGATCAGCTCGTCGCTCTTCGCCATCGTCCACTTCTTCCGCCGGCCGGAGTCTCCCGCCTCGGTCGATCCATGGACAGGGTTGGAGGTCCTCGGCCGCATGCTCGCGGGGCTGTCGGATCCGGCGTCGCTGTTGCCGGGGCTGCTCAGCCTCGGGCTGATCGGTTGGCTCCTGTCCTGGTGCCGGGAGCGCACCGGTTCGCTGTGGCTGCCCATCGGCCTCCACGCCGGCTGGATCTTCTGGTTCAAGTCCTACCAGTTCCTGACCGTACCCGCCGCCGGCTCCGAGGCCCAGGCCTGGTGGTGGGGATCGACCCGGCTTCACGACGGCTGGCTCACCCTGGTGGTGCTGGCCCTGACCAGCCTGCTCATCGTACGGAGCGTCGGCAGGAGGGTCGTCGCCGCGGAACCCCTCCGATTCCCCGGATGAACCCAGGCGGCGGCTTCATCAACCGGTGCCGGACCGCGGTGGGAACCTTCGCCGAGGGCCTCCTGGGGCTGGTCTATCCTCCGGCCTGCGCGCTGTGCCACGAGCAGAGGGCCCTGCCCGCTTCAGGTCATGTGTGCGACACGTGCCGGGATCGGGTTCGACGGATCTCCGGTCCGATCTGTCCGCGTTGTGGACTGCCCTTCTCCGGATCGGTGACCGGCGCCCCGGGATCCTGCGCCGACTGCCGTGACGCGTCGCCCCCCTGGGATCGGGCCCGCGCGGCCGTCCATGCCGAGGGGGTCGCCCTGGAGGCGGTCCACCGGCTCAAGTACCAACGGGAACCCTGGTTCGCCACCTTCCTCTCCGGTCTCCTCGTCGAGGCGGCCCTGCCGGACCTCGCCGACCGGAAGGTCGAGGGCATCATCCCCGTGCCGCTCCACCGGGTCCGTCGACGGGAGCGCGAGTTCAATCAGGCCGAACGCCTCGCCCTCCCGCTGGCCAGGGCGCTGGGCGTCGCTGTGGTCACCGACCGGGTTCAACGGGTCGAGCCCACCCGGAATCAGGCGACGTTGGACCGCCGGGAACGGCGGCTCAACGTGCGGTCGGCCTTCGGAGCCCTTGGAGAGGGCCGGCTGCAGGGCCATTGGGTGGTGGTCGACGACGTGCTGACCACGGGGGCCACCGCCGCCGCGGTGTGCGGGGTGCTCCGACGGATGGGCGCGACCGAGATCACCGTCTGGGCCGTCGCGCGGGCCACGCTCGACGGACCCGCCCCATCCGCTGTGGCGGGTCGACCATCAGCCGTGGCGTGAACCGGGCCGGGCGCTGGGTGGCTCGCCGCCCAGCCCGGCGCCTCACAGCCGCTTCAGCCGGGAGCCGGCCTTGGAATCCTCGACGGTCCAACCCAGGGCCTTGAGCTCGGCCCGGACGGCGTCAGCCGTCGCGAAATCCCGGGCAGCCTTCGCCGCCTGACGTCGCTCCAGCAGGGCATGGACCGCGGCCGGGATCTCCTCGGCAGGCCGGGACCCCATGCCAAGGACCTCATCCACCCGACGCCAATCGGCCAGCCGGGCCGCGGCCTCGGCCGCCCCCAGCGTGCCGCCCGCCAGGGCGGCGTTGGTCTCGCGGACCCAGTCGAAGACCACGGCCCAGGCCCTGGACACGTTGAGGTCGTCGTCGAGCGCCTCGCCAAAGGACGCCACGAAGGGCGAATCGACCCCGGTCGCCGTCGGGGATGCGGGAGCCGGACCGGACCGCTCGGCCAACTGGGCGACCGTTGCATCGAGACGCGCCAGGGCCGACCGGCCGGCCTCGAGGCCCTCCAGCGTGAAATTGAAGGTCTCCCGGTAGTGGGCCCCGAGCAGCAGGAAGCGGATCTCGCGACCGTGGTACCCCTTGGCCACGAGATCCCGCACCGTGAAGAAGTTCCCGAGGGACTTGCTCATCTTCTTGCCGTCGACCAGCAGGTGGGCGGCGTGGACCCAGTGCTTGACGAAGGGACGACCCGGTTGCTGGAGGCCCGCGCCCTCGCTCTGGGCGATTTCGTCCTCGTGATGCGGGAAGGCCAGGTCCTCGCCGCCCAGGTGGAGGTCGAAGCTGGGACCCAACAAGGCCATGCTCATGGCCGAACACTCGATGTGCCAGCCCGGCCGACCCTCGCCCCAGGGGGAGTCCCAGAAGACGGACCCGTCGGCCGGCACACGGGCCTTCCACAGCGCGAAGTCGGCCAGGTCGTCCTTGTCATAGGTGTCGCCGGAAACGCGTTCGGTGCGGCGCTGGGCCTCCGGATCGAGCGTGACAAGCTGGCCGTAGCGGCAGCCGCACCCCCGGTACTTCTGGATGCTGAAATAGACCGAGCCGTCGGCCGCCCGGTAGGCGATGCCCCGGCGCTCGAGGCGCTGGATGAGGTCGATGATCTGCGGGATGTACTCCGTCGCCTTGGGCAGGTGATGCGGCCGCCGGCAGGCCAGGGTGTCGAGATCGGCAAGAAACGCCTCGGTGTAGCGCCCGGTGAACTCCGCCAGACCCAGGCCGGTCGCCGCCACCTGGCGGATGATCTTGTCCTCCACGTCCGTGATGTTCATGACGTGGTTCACGCGGTGTCCCCGGAACTCGAGATGGCGGCGCAGGAGGTCGGCGAAGACGAAGGTGCGGAAGTTCCCGATGTGGCCGAAGTCGTAGACCGTCGGCCCGCAGCAGTAGAAGCCCACGGATCCGGACCCCGGCTCCAGCGGCGAGAAGTCCTCCACCTGGCGATGGAGCGAATTGAACAGGCGCAGCGGCATGCGATTGGGGTCCGAGGCTACCGGCTTGCTCCGAAATGGAAAGGCATCGTGCGGCGGCCCTCTGCTGGGGATTTCCCTGGCGAGGCCCGGGGACCTGTCCCATGCCCCGACGAAAGACGACGACGACGGTCGCGCCGCCCGGCATCAACGAACCGGGCCGCCGGGCCGCCTTGTGGAGGCCGGGGCCAACCCCTACCCTGTCGCCCCGATCGTCCGATGCCTCGGAACCCCAAGAACCCAGCGCCGCCCTTCGAAGGCGAGATCGCCGCCTGGTCCGCCGTCGGGGCGGGCTGGCGCCAGCTCTTCGGAAGCTTCCAGAACCTGGGCTTCAGCCTCGAGTGGCACGACTTCACGGCGACGGGGCCGATCGACTGGGCCAGGAGCTTCCACCCGGGCAGCGTGGAACTGTGCCTGAACCTCGACGGCGAGGGCTCGGTGACCAGCGGTGCCAAGACGGCCCGTTTCCGGGGCCAGACCGCCGGATTCTACCGGCAGGGCGGGCCTGGCGAGCGGTCCCTGTCGGCCGTCCGCTCCCCCGGACAGACCCACCGATTCATCACGGTCGAATTCGGTCCCGAGTTCCTCCGCCGCGAGCTGGGCGAGCCGAACGAGAACCTCCATCCGCTCATCCGCCGGTGCCTGGCCGACGGCCCGGAGGCCAGCGGCGTCTCCGACCCGGAACCGTTGACCGCGCGTCGGCGCGACCTGGTGCTCGCCCTCCGGCAGCCCCCGGTCCTGGCCGGGGCGCAGCGGTTGTGGTACGGAGCCAAGGTCCGGGAGCTGATGAGCGAGTTCTTCTTCGCTCCCCCGACCGACTCCGAGCTGTTCTGCCACCGCCAGCAGCGGGCGGCCCGTGACCGGGTGGAGACGGTGATCGAGGCGCTCAAGAAGGACCCGGCCCATCCTCCGAGCCTCGAGGCCATCGCCCGGGAGGCGGGCTGCAGCCCCTTCTACCTGAGCCGGACCTTCTCCAAGGAAATGGGCCAGACCATCCCTCAGTACCTGCGCCAGCTGCGCATGGAGAGGGCCGCCACCCTCCTGCGCAGCGGATCCTTCAACGTCACCGAGGCCGCCCTCGAAGTCGGCTATTCGAGCCTGAGCCACTTCAGCGCCGCCTTCCACCAGACCTTCGGCTGCTGCCCGGGCCTCTACCCCATGGCCACGCCCACCCAGCGGGCCGCCTCACGCCCGAACTGAACCGGCCCGGCGTGGGCATCCTGGCGGCGCAGGACCCGGGAACCCGCCCAAAGAAGGGCATCGCGCCCGGCCACCCGGGCCGGTAGGCTTCTGGAACCGTGGCCTCACACCCCGCCAGCGTCCGGCTGCTCCAGGATCTCATCGCGCTGCCCAGCGTGAATCCGGCCTTCCACGGGGATCCGGACCTCCACGGGGAGCACCGCGTGGCGGGGTTCCTCGAATCGGCCGCCCGCGGCCGGGGCCTCGAGACCGAATGGCAATCCGTGGTGCCTGGGCGCTCGAACCTGCTGGTCCGGCTCCGGCCGGCGGGCGTGATGCGCCAGCGGGTGCTGCTGGCCCCGCACCTCGACACCGTGGGCGAGCCCGACTACGCCGCGCAACTGCGACCGCGGGTGCGTGATGGACGCGTCTTCGGCCGAGGGGCCTGCGACACCAAGGGCTCGGTGGCCGCCTTCTTCCAGGCGGTGTTGAATCTCGCGGCCGGCGGCCGCCGGCCATCCCACACCGAGATCGTCTTCGCGGGCCTGATCGACGAGGAGAACCTGCAGCTCGGATCCCGACACCTGGCCCGGATCGGCCCGAAGGCCGACCTGGCGCTGGCCGGAGAGCCGACCGGGCTCGAGGTGATCACCGCCCACAAGGGCGACGTGTGGCTGCGCCTCAGGACGACCGGCCGGTCGGCCCACGGCGCCACGCCCCACCGCGGGCGCAATGCCGTGAGCGCCATGTCGCGGATCGTCCTGGCCCTCGAGGGCGGGTACGCCGCCGAGCTGGCCTCCCGACCGGCTCATCCCAAGCTCGGACGGCCCACCATCAACGTCGGTCGCATCGACGGCGGCCGTCAGCCGAACATCGTGCCGGCCAGCTGCACCATCGACATCGACCGTCGCACGCTGCCCGGCGAATCCGAGGCCGGCGTCCGCCGGGAGATCGCCGCGTTCCTGAGGCGGCAGGGACTGCGCGCGGGATTCGACACCTTGCGCACCAGCGCCTGCGAGCCCCTCGACACCGACCCGTCCCTGCCCCTGGTCCGGGCGCTGACCCGGGCCGCCGGACATCGTCGCACCCGGGGGGTCCACTACTTCACGGACGCCGCCCCGTTGGCCTCCGGCGGCACCCCCTCGGTGGTATTCGGGCCGGGCGACATCGCCCAGGCGCACACCGCCTGCGAGTGGCTGGCCATCGAGCAGCTCGAGTCGGCCGTCCGGATCCTCGAGCGCTTCCTCAGAGACCTCGATTGAAGGGTCGAACGCCACATGCGACTGGCCTTCCTGACCCATGAACCGTACTTCCCGCCCAGCGGCGGGGGGTCGGCCGAGGCCGTCTACCTGGTGGCCGAGTTCGTCCGGCGCGGACACGAAGTCCACCTGTTCTGCCCGGCCTTCGCCGATGCCGACCGCATCGCCGCGGACCATGGGATCATCATCCACCCCTTCACCGCCTGGCCGATGGGGCGGTACACGGCGCTGCGCAACCTCAAGTACCTCGCCTACCCGGCGGCGCTGGCATGGCACGCGGAGCGGACGCTGCGCCGGTGGCGCCGGGCCCAGGGAGAGGCGTTCGCATTCGATGCCATCCTCTCGCAGCACACGATCTCGGCGGTGGCCGCCGGG
>Ga0068872_10000920_pt1 | contig 24111 bp, 19 predicted proteins | sample NOAtaG_7_FD_66441 | JGI IMG/M metagenome (GOLD analysis project Ga0068872, IMG submission 66441) | Freshwater lake microbial communities from Lake Erie, under a cyanobacterial bloom - NOAA_Erie_Diel1S_2200h metaG | ecosystem: Environmental > Aquatic > Freshwater > Lake | place: USA: Ohio, Lake...
TCCAGTTCTGATCTACCGTAGCAAAATAACAATACATCCCATTAGGATATTCAGGTGTTACACAAAATCGTCCATTGTGCTCGTCTAAAACATCAGGCAACCCAGAGCCTCCAACAAATTCATAATCTTCTCTGAAATATCCAAGCGGATAAGTGGTGCTAACAGCAGGACCGGCAGATACGCTTGCTCCTGTTGGGCTTGTTGTTCTTGTTGTGATGCTCCTCAACTGGTAGCCGGATTTTATACGAACAACACCTCCGGTTCCATCCATATTTCTAAATCCATACGCTCCATAGATGGGAAATCCGTCATAAGCAAATCCAATTAAGGGTGAATGTTGCGTGCTATCGATGGTGTACAAACCGTCTGCAGCATACAAATTACAGATGCTTGAAACCACATTCAAATCCAAATTAAAGGCACTCGGATTTTGGTGATGATGGTAATTGCCCATGGCAGGATGTCCTTTGGAGCAGTCAAAACCTACGCGTTCAGCCGGTATTGCATCCCTGTTCCATGCCATGCTAGCCATAGGACCACCCGGACAAGGAGGATTGCCTGGACCACCGCACAATGCATTTGTGCTTGAATTCCATGCTACTCCATCACGGTAATCAAACAAAGCCACACCATTGATAAATATGCCAATATTTCCTCCGGAAGTCGGCGTTGGCGTACCCGTATTTTGTAACGGATTCCTCGACAACTTGAAAATAGCATTCTGATTGGTAGCCACCGATGGGTTCCCGTCAAGAAATGGTCCGGTGATGTATGCAGGAATACCCTTGGTACGAACATACACCCAATTATTTGAATACTGTACGGTTTGCACATTTACGGAATCATTGTCCTGAATCGGTGTTGAATTCCCATTCACATAATGACGACCCAATGCTCCGTTTGTATTGATAATCCATGAACTGACTTCAGGACCTTGCGCCAAAACATGCGCGTAAAAAGGCAGAATAAAAGATACTGCCAAAAGAATTTTTTTCATTTGGTTGGTTTGTTGCTTCTAACGAAGGTTTAAAATTATTTAGCGGATAGTCCCAAACTTTTTTTTAGAGAATCCAATTCATTTTTCGGATACTGATGAGAAGGGTTAAAAACGAAGCTGCGGTCATTCAAACAAAGTAGAAACGAAAGCAAATCGGTTTTTTGAACAGAACTAAGTGCCATGTTTTTTTTAAGTTCCTTGGAGACATATGTTGTTGCTTCGCGTGCTGTGTTGTAATGATTGATGACTTCTGTAAGTGTTTTGAACCTGCCATCGTGCATGTATGGTGCACTGAAATCAAGATTGCGCAAAGAGGGAACCTTAAATCGCAGGGAATCTCTTCGAAGCTGTGTTTGTTTCATTCTGCCGAAATCCCTCAATGTTGGGTCAGGGGGAAGTCCGTTCACCTCAAATGCAAAATTTGAAAACAGAGGAGGAACATGACATTGTGCACAATGCCTAGAAAAGATAAAATATCCGTTCCTCTCTTGTTCAGTGTATGTTGTTTTACCTGCAGATACTGAATCATATCGGGAAGAATTGCTTTCTAAACCTGCCATAAAAAAACCTATGGCTTTGAGTATTTTGGGAATGCTTAATGAAGTATCTGAAAATGCATCGGCAAACAAATGCCTGTACAAAGCTTGCCTTCTGATTTTCGCCAAAACATGGCTTATACTTTCTCCCATTTCACCCGGATGGGTGATGGGCGCCAATGATTGCATTTCAAGATGATTGATGGCACCGTCCCACATAAAATAAGGATGATAGGACAAATTGAACAATGCGGGTGCATTCCTCATACCCATGCTGTCGCGTATGCCATGACTTCGTGCATGGTCTGTATGGGCAAAGGCATTGAAAGGAGAATGACAAGATGCACAACTGATTGTGCTGTCGGCGGAAAGAATCGGATCATAAAATAAAATTCTGCCAAGCAATCGAACAGCCGAAGGATAACTGAATTTCCCCTTGTATTTTTTTTCCGGGAAGGGAGGAGAGTCCATCCTCTTCTGCATAAAAGCACTGGAGGCAATCATACAAACCAATAGAAGAAAAAAGAGGTAGACTTTATTTTTCAAGGTGCATGGATGCTGCAAAATGTTGCATCAAAATTTTTGCCTCTTCTCCGGGCCTCATCACCACAGAAGGAATACCAGAAGGAATATGAGTAAAAAAATGATGTGCATCAAATGTAAATCGCAATTCCCTGTCTGGGTCGATTTTGAATTGAATCTCCTGTATGGCTCTATTGGGAAAAGCGTATCCCCCCAAATGATATTGAAATTGTTTTTTCTTTACATATCCTTCCAATTTTACAAAAATGTAGCCACTCTGCCATGTCCAATACATTTGATGAGAGGGATTAAGATCGCCCTCCATCGCCCCGGAAGTGCTGGTAGTCGAATCAATTCCTATACAAAACCTAACCTCATCAAAAGATTCAGACATCTTACTTCTTAGCGTAAATGAACTTTTTGAAGAATCTTTGATATCAACCAAATAAAATTCGGATGAATCGGCTGCAATCATTTTTCCACGAGAATAAATTTGCACCGAGGATACATAAAACCTGAGAACATCCAATTGAATAGAGTCCCTTTTGTCTGTGAATGCAGAAAATACAAATTGAATGCTGTTTGCGTTGTTCTTTTGTGCACGGAGTATGCCGAAAGAGTAAATGTTGGCTGAATGAAAAACCATCAACAAAAAAACACTAACGAATACATTTCGAAAATACACCTTATTTTGAAATTGGTTAAGAGGATATGCAGAAAATATGAGCATTGAATAATCACTACAGGATTTTAAAGATACTCAATAGCATGAACATATGCCTTTTAAAATTGAAGTTATGCTCCCCGCATCGCAAAAAGAAAAAAAGTAAGCTTACACTGACCGGAAAATTGCTTGTGCTAAGTTAAGCTAACATGCACCCAATCTTTTTTACATTAAACCTTTCCTTACCTTTTCAGTCTTAAAACCATACAAAAAAACCATCCCGAATGAAAAAGATTCTCACAACCCTGTTTTTATCATTGACTTTTATCAGCTTTTTACATGCATCAAACTTTGATCCGCTATTGGCATCCCGTTTACAAAACCTCACTGATAGTCTTCGTTTGGCCAACAATATAAAAGGCATTTCTGTTTGCGTGCTGCACCCTCAGCAAGGTCGCTGGCAAGGTGTCTCGGGAATTTCACACCAGGGCACACCCATTGATTCAAACATGCTTTTTGGCATCGGCAGCAATACCAAACTATTTACAGGTGTACTCATGCTCAAACTCATGCAGAGTGGTTTAATTCAGCTTGATGATTCTCTTCATCAATGGCTCCCGGCTTATACCAATATAAACCCCAATATCAGCATCAGGCAATTGCTCAATCATCGCAGCGGACTTGCCGACATCAATAGCATTCCCGGATATCCTGATTCCATTTTATCAAATCCTTATCGCATCTTTACACCTCAAGAGGTATTAACCTGGGTAGGTACACCACTATTCCCTCCCGGAAACGCTTATAGCTATTGTAATACCAATTACATCTTGGCAGGTTTGATTGCAGAGATTGCTTCAGGACAAAGCTATGTGCAGTTGCTGCATGACAGTATTTTGAATCCCCTGCAACTCGATAGCACCTTTTTGGGAGCTTACGATAGCATCTCCTATCCGCTTGCTCAACCTTGGCAGGGTTCTACAAATAATTTTCCTGTTTCAAGAAATGCAGTGAACAGTGTTTCCTGGGCATCTGGTGGAATGGTTTCAACAGCAAGTGAAATGGCGCAGTGGTATCAGGCACTAATGAATGGTGAAGTATTACAGCAAAATGCCTTTGCTGAAATGACCACATTCACCGGCTCGGCAGCTTATGGTATTGGCTTGTATCAAACAGTCATAAACAACCGTGTCGTTTGGCAACACGGAGGGAGCATCTGGGGTGGTTATAATTCATCCATGATGTATGATACATCCTCAGGAATCATTGTTGCAGTGATGGTCAACCAAAATCCCGGACAGGCCTTTTCCATCGCCAGTCAATTGCTCATGGAAACCACCAATTTTCTTGTGGGTTCCCCTGAATTATCGAACAATAAAAAAACAGTGATGCTGTTTCCAAATCCTGCAAATAACAAGCTTTGTGTTTATACAAATGAGAACCTGCAGACAATAAACATCTTTAATTTTAGGGGAGAGAAACTGATGGAATCGAATTCAAAACAGATAGATGTAAGCAACTTATCATGTGGGATGTATTTCCTGCAAATCGTAACTGTACATGGTGTTCAAACATGTTCATTTATCAGGCAATAATTTTTTGGGCGTTCCCCGGCAAAGCCGGGTCGCACTTTCCGCTCAAACTTTTTTGCAAGCAAAAAAGTAACCGCTGCAATTGCTAACGCAGCCTTCCTTGCGGGGCCTCGGCCCCGCAAGGAAGTGTGTAAATTTTACACAAGAAGTCTTACTCAATTATTGGATACGCCTGCAATTTGTTGTTTAACATCTACATTAATTAAAAAACAAAACTGCCTTAGGAAGCGCATGAGAAATAGCTCGCTGTTTTTTCAGCTCAGGGATGAGCTCGCTTCACTCGCAGTTCCCTGTTGGGGGAGGCTTCAAAGAAATTCACAAAACAAACACGCAGATGCGTGTTTGTTTTTTTGTGCCCATCCACTCGCTCAAGCAAGCTTGGCTCGTTTCAGGGCACAAAAAAAGCCGGCAAGCCGGCTTTGTGTTTTTCTTTGGCGGAGAGAGAGGGATTCGAACCCTCGATAAGCTTTTGACCTATACACACTTTCCAGGCGTGCTCCTTAAACCACTCGGACATCTCTCCCTGAATGGGCTGACAAAAGTACAATTTTTTTCAGATAGCGGAGTCACTCATCTCACCTGCGATTGGCTCCTCGAAATGACGACGAATCATCACCGGATCGGATTCCTCTGCCAACAACACCATTAATTTAGTGAGCGCTGCCTCTCTGGTTAAATCCCCACCCGCGATAACCCCCAATTCCACAAAATGAGAAGAAGTTTGATACAGACCCGGAACAACTCTTCCTTTTAAACACTGCGTGATATTCACCACCGCCATGCCACGCTCCATCATCTCTTTAATGAAACCTGTAAAACCGGAATCTGTACTCGAATTTCCCGCACCAAAGGTTTCTAAAACCAATCCTCGTATGTCTGTTTGACGCATCATTATGGATAGCATCTCACCCGATATCCCTGGAAATACGGGCAAAATCAATACCCTGTTCTCCAAACCACTGTGAAGTTGAGGTTTACCTGCCCTCCAGGGCAAAAGCGAATGATCGTTGTAACTAATATGAATTCCAGCCTCGGCCAGTAAAGGATAATTAGGTGAACGAAAAGCATCAAAATGTTCAGAACTGTATTTAACTGTTCGGTTTCCGCGATATAATTTATATTCAAAGTAAATGGCCACTTCACTCACCACCGGTCTGCCTGAACGCACTGCTGATGCAATTTCTATAGCGGTAATTAAATTCTCTTTCCCATCAGTCCTTAACATACCCATGGGAAGTTGAGAACCCGTAAAAATGATGGGCTTGTTCAATCCCCTGATCATAAAACTCAGTGCCGAGGCTGTGTAAGCCATGGTATCTGTACCATGCAAAACCACAAAACCATCAGCCTTCTCGTATTCCTGCATAATGATGTTTGCCAACTGCTTCCATGTCTCTGGCTGCATGTTGGAGGAATCTATGGGCGGATCAAATGAAATATGCCTGAAGGAGATATTAAATCTTTCAATCTCTGGAATATGCTCATGCAAATAATTAAAATCAAAAGGCTGCAATTCCCCAGTCTTGTGATGTTCAACCATACCTATGGTGCCACCTGTATAAATAAGCAATATACGGGGTTGCACTGCTTATAAATAGCGATTTTTAACGCAGCGTAAAAAAGTCTCTCTTACTTCGGAATCAGGTGTCCACTTAAATTTTTCTGAGAGTTGACGAATGACCTCCTCGACAGAAGCAAACTGATCACACTTGTTAATGTCCTGTATGGCTTTTCGGTATTCATCCGCATTTCCCCAAAACAAACTACTAATAAACATGTACTTATCGTTAAGGGAGATAAATGCATTGATATCGGGCAGTTGAGGTGCATTATTTTTGTTTGAAGGAATCTCAGTCGGCAAATCAGGCAGTACTGACGATGGGGCATCATCTTGTTGCTTGGCAGAGGCATCTGTGTTATCCTCCTCTTCGGGCTCTTCAAACACCAAATCCATACTAGCCCTGGTAAGAATAATGCCCTTTTCCTCTAGGGTATGTAAATGATTGTAAACAATTGACTTTTCATGCAGCTTCCGGATCTTAGAGGTAATCAATTCCAATTCGATGGAGGGAATTCTTACTTCACTGTTAATCTGGCTATAATGCAGTTTAATGCTATGAATCAGCTGCTCAATTTCTTGGTGTAGCTCTCGCCTTGACATGAAAAGTAATTGCTAAACTTTCGGTAAAGATAAAAAAGTTTTCTTGTGGTTATCTTTGCCAAGCATGTTTCTCGAAAATCTCAAAAAACAGGAGAGCCATAAAGGCTGGATAGAGGTTATTTGCGGGTCTATGTTTTCCGGTAAAACAGAAGAACTTATCCGCCGTCTCAAACGCGCCAAGTTTGCCAAACAAAAGGTGGAGATTTTCAAACCATCGGTTGATATCCGCTATGACCAAACGGCCGTTGTGTCGCATGATTCCAACACCATCATGAGTACCCCAGTGCAGTATGCACAACAAATCCTGCTGCTTGCAGGAGATGTAGAAGTGGTAGGAATCGACGAAGCCCAGTTCTTCGATCAGGGTATTGTGGAGGTTTGCAATACCCTCGCCTCCAAAGGAATCAGGGTGGTTGTAGCTGGTCTAGATATGGATTTCAGAGGAAACCCCTTCGGTCCTATGCCTTCTCTGATTTGTTGTGCAGAATATGTAACAAAAGTCCATGCTGTTTGCGTGAAGTGCGGAAACCTTGCAAGTTTCTCCCATCGTCTCGTAGAAGATGAAGGGCTGGTAGTATTGGGTGAAACCAATCATTACGAACCCCTCTGTAGGGATTGCTACAACAGAGCAAATGCCCTTTCCCTCAAATGATTTTGCCAGGATTTTGCCTTAAGTAGGCTTCCCATCCCCCTTTGGTTTTTTTACTCTTCGCAGCAGATTTTGCACCAACGCCCATGTTCCCCTTGGATTCAGGCAACCTGCTTGTTTGAAAATAATGACACATGGCCACCGCCAACGCATCTGTAGCATCAAGTTTCTCTCCCTCAAAATCGAGTGAGAACAGATGAGACAAGAGCGCAGAGACCTGTTCCTTGGAAGCATTCCCCCTACCTGTAACCGATTGCTTAATTTTTCGGGGTGAATACTCAAAAACCATCAAGCCTTTGTTGACCGCCGCGCTAATCGCCACGCCTTGTGCCCTTCCCAACATGAGCATAGACTTTACATTTTTTCCAAAGAATGGAGCCTCTATGGCCAATACTGTGGGCTGATAACCTTCTATCAACTGAGTGATTCGCTCAAAAATTTTGTACAAACGGGTAGGATGATCTTCAATCTTCTCCAATCCCAAAGTGCCCATGGTAAGCAAAACCGGGTTTTTACCCGTCTTTACAAGGGCATATCCCATTACCCTAGTACCCGGATCTATTCCTAAAACAACCGGTGTTGCATCCCCTACAGATATCATAGAGAGGGATCCTTTGCCAGTGGAATCATTTCCTGAACATGAGGAAATGCATGAATGATTTCTTGCATGGCACGGCTAACCTTTTGCTCATGTTTAATCGATGCAATTGCGCCAGGATGCATGATGCGGTGATTCGACATTAGCCTAAAATCATGTGACATGTTGTAAAGTTTATGCGTTTTTTCATCAAACATACACTCCCGAAAGCGTGATACAATATAAGCAATCGCCTGGCCTGAGGGATGACAAAAATCTCCGGCATAGAAGCGGTAATCTCTCAGTTCCTCTGTCATGAGTTCATACGCAGGGAAATAATAAAAACCTCTTTCCTCCATCATCTTTGAAGCAATGAGCAAAACAGATTTGCTGAGCAAATGCTCTCTCACGCCTTCTCGGTAATATTTTACCGGACTTACGGTGAGCACTATTTTTGCATTGGGATTGTACGAGTGAATAAGCGCTCTAATCTCCTCAAAAATTTGGGCACATTCCTCAGGAGTAATTCGACGGGTTTTAAAATGAATAGCGGGAAACCTGTGACAATTTGAAACAATCTCCGTGGTTTCATTGTGATAGTAGCCCAGGGCTGTGCCTGCTGTAATCACCACCAAAGAAGCTTGCTTTAATTGTTGTTCAGCATCCTCAAGAGCCCTGTTCATGGCTTGTACAACTTCATGGGAATTGATGCCGCTAAATGAGGAATGGAATAAAAAATGAGAAAATAAATCCTGGTTCTCCCGAAGCTCTTTTTCGCTAATACGACGACCCTCTACAATTGCCCTGATTTGCGCGAGCATGGATCCGGGATGATATACAATGCCCAGCGGATTTTTGCAAACATTAATGAAATGGCTGCTTAAATCATCTCCCAGATGGGAAGCAAAACAAGAACCAAGCAAAAACCATTTCGCCTCGGGAACCGCTTTGTGGGAAAATGTAGGAACCGGAATCTTGTATTGCCATTCCATCAGAAGCCAAAAGTAACACCTCCCATGAAATATCTGGATGCAGCCGGATAATAAAAGTTTTCGCTTATCCTTTCCCCACCTGAAATGTATCCCCAGGTGTATCCATTGGTCTCATAATTTGTATTCAACAGATTGTTCACCCATGCCTGCACACATACTCGGTATTTCCCATTATGCAGCACATAGGATATTCTGCTGTCGTAGGCCACATATCCCTTGAGCATTCTGTCGCGGCTTCCGGTATTATCCAGATACTGATCAGAAACATGCTTCGCAGCCAGTGAGAGTGTCAGGTTTTTAACCACATCATACTCCATCTGTAGAAATGCAACCCAATCAGGTGAAAATGCAATTGGGGTATTTACCCTTTCTATACTTTGCTGTATGCCCAAATCAAAATCGTCAACATATTCTGTAAAACCCAAAATACGGTTTCGGCTCACACACAGATTACCCATGAGTCTCAGATTCGATAACAAACTATAGGAACCTTCCAACTCAAGTCCGGCGCGAAAACTACTTTTTACATTGGTACGGGTATATAATCCAACATCATTCAATTTGCCTGTTGGAACAAGTTGATTGTCATAATGCATATAAAACAATCCTGCATGCAAAGAATATTTTTCCTTTTTGAAACGAATGCCTCCCTCAAAATCGTCCATTCGCTCGGGTGCAGGCCTGCTGCTTAATGAACTCGAAATAAAATCCTCCCTTGTGGGTTCTCTGTGTCCCCTGCTCCATGACAAAAAGGCCTCTCCATTTATACCAAGTGGAAGACTAAGACCAAACTTGGGATTAAAAAATAAATAACTTACCGACTGTTGCGCGGGAGTTCCATCAGCAGAAAATCCAAAAAACGAATAATTGATGTTTCTTAATTGTACATCCGCGAATAAGGTGAACAAGCCGGCCCTAAAAGAAGACTTTACATATCCATTGACCTCATCTTTCCTTGATTGGGTTCTGTAATACTCAGCGCCTGGAGCTGTTGATGGCATAAACTGTGCCCAAACAATTTCTCCAAAATGACGCCCCTCGTAACGATTTAATCCTCCACCGGCGATGATGCGATAGCGTTCTGCTTTGTTGAACCGGGCAAAAAGCATGGCTCCATAAAAATCATTGTCAAGCCATTTTCTTCTCGCTAAATTGGAGCTTGAAAATGTATCATTCCCTGTAAGAAACGGCGTAAATCCATAGTTGGAAACCGGATCATTTTTCCTCCATTCTTCCCAATAACCCTTACCCTTGGTATAATGAAGAGAAGAGTGAATACTTAACTCACTATTGAAATCATGTGAAGCATGAAACTGATAATGGCGCTGACGGTAATTATCGGTTTGGTTTTTATAAGTGAACATATTGTAGGTTCGGGAGCCCGACTGTAACAAATTGAGTGAATCCTCTCTATCCAGCATGTTTCTCGCTACATACGCGTTCATTCTCTGGACATCACCCTTCAAACGGGCTTCGGGTATCCCATTCCATGCCTGATAAGTTTGTTCCTTCCCCTCGAATGTAAGCAACTTCAATGTGCTCTTGCCATTTACATAATTGAGGCCTCCGTAATAAGAGAATAACCTGCTGCTTGCCCTGTCTACGAATCCATTACTTGTAATAGCAGAACCCCGTATATCAGCACTCAATCCGCTTTTCAATTGTCCTGTACCCAATTTAATACTCGCCCTTTGGGTGCCAAAACTACCTCCGCCCAGAGTGAGCTCACCATATGGACGGGGATTCATCCTGGCTGTGTAAATATTGATGGCTCCACCAAAAGCAGCAGTACCATTTGTACTTGTGCCTACTCCCCTTTGCACCTGGATGTCTTCGGCTGAACTCACCAAATCGGGCATGTTTACGAAATAGGTAGCATGTGATTCTGCATCGTTGATTGGAATTCCATTAACCGTAGTGTTTATTCTTGTTCCGTCGCTTCCCCGGATGCGAATACCGGTATAGCCTATGCCGGCGCCGGCATCACTGTTGCTTACCACCGATGGAAGTTGGTTAAGTACCAATGGAATGTCCTGCGCATTATTGAGGCGTTCAATGTCTTTCTTGGTGAGTGTGGAGTACACCACAGGATAACCCACACCTGCACGGGTACTTTCAATGATGATTTCACCTGCGCTACCCGATAAAACTTCGAGTTTTACTTCAGCAGGTTTCCCCGGATTACATGGCAAATAAGCCCTGAAAACTTTATAGCCCGGACTGAAAACTTCAACGAAAAGGCTATCAGAACAGTTCAGGCCTGTGTTGCATAAACCATCACCATCTGTCATTAATTGTTTGCCTGAGTCTTTCAGTTTAACCCTTGCTCCGGGAACCGGAGAAGCAGTTTGAGTATCCGTAACCTTTACCTGTTGGGCAGTGAGCCATTGACAGCTCAGCAGAAATGAGATGAATAGTGCGGCTTTTTTCATGGTATCCAAGTATACAGGGATGCATGTACCGCATCAACACTCCCTACGCCGGCATTACCCGTATCAGGTTACTGGGTGTAATCTCAGCCTTTGTGAAACAGCACAAAAGCACCCCTGGTTATTGTGAGTGCAAAGCAATGGAATTTTATAGAACATCCCAAAACTAATTTTTGAATTTTTCAATTATATTTGTTCACATTATGAGACCAAAGTATTCTCTACTGATATTGTCAATTGTAGGAGCGCTAACTTTAACCAGCCTGCTCGGATGTAAAAAAAATCTCGATGATTATGTTTGTGTTACCGGTCTTTCACAATACAAGGGAAAAAGGGTGTATGTCGGATGTATTACAAGATCCGAGTTTATTGAATATCTTAAAAATCCAACTGAAAGAGATCCTTCGAACAATCAGCTCATCGACAAAGAACTGATGATTAAGGAAGTTACAGATTGCAGTGAGTGCAATTAATTGTTATGCCTTCTGATTTAAAATAGTACCGCAGTTTTTCTGCGGTTTTTTTATGACTAAAAATAAGCTCCAAGGAGAAAACAGTCTGTATCTTAAACAGCATGCGCAAAATCCTGTGCATTGGTTAGCCTATTCAGAAGAGGTATTTTTGCAGGCACATCAAGCCAATAAGCTAATTCTGTTTAGCATCGGTTATTCATCCTGTCACTGGTGTCATGTGATGGAAAAGCAATGCTTTGAAAATCCGGATATCGCCACAATGATGAATAATAATTTCATCTGTGTGAAGGTAGACAGGGAGGAACGACCCGATTTAGATGCTCTATACATGGAGGCAGTTCAAATCATGACAGGAAGAGGCGGGTGGCCACTTAATTGTTTCACCCTGCCGGATGGAAGACCCATTTATGGCGGCACCTATTTTCCTCCGGAGCAGTGGAAAAGAATCCTCACTTCACTATCAGAAGGTTACCAAAGCAACAGAAAAACTTACGATGAATATGCAGAGAAATTATTTTCCTATTTGTCATCACCTTCACTTCTCGAGCAAAAAGACAACATTTCTCCTGTTGGTCTGAAATCTGCCATGGATTCATGGAAGCAAATGTTTGACGCTGTGTATGGAGGAATCAACCAAGCTCCCAAATTTCCGATGCCTGATAACTACCTGTTTTTGCTGGATCATGGTTTGCTGGAAAAAGATTGGGCCTGTGTAGATCAAAGTATCAAAACCACATTGGCCATGTGCAGAGGTGGAATTTTTGATCATCTGGCAGGTGGATTTTGCAGATACTCCACAGATGAGGAATGGAAAGTACCTCATTTTGAAAAAATGCTCTATGACAATGCCCAGTTACTTGGGCTTCTTTCAAGTATAGCAACATACACCGAAGCGCCTGATATCAATCGTGCATTGCAACTTACACTGGATTTTCTTGACAAAGAATGCAAAACACCTTTTGGTTATTTGGCAGCCATAGATGCTGATTCTGATGGAGAAGAAGGAACATACTATACATGGACTGTACAGGAACTAAAAGAAGTTTGCGACAAGTATTTTGATTTTTTAGCAAGTCAATTCAACATCCGAAGCGGACAAGAATGGGAGCACAATCGGTTTGTACTGACAGCAAACAATTGTGAAAATCAAGATTTTGTAAGTCCTGAAAAAAAAATAAACCTTCCCGATGAACTCAGAATAACATTACTCGAAGCGAGGAAGAAAAGAAATCATCCGGCCATTGATTCAAAAGTAATTGCCTCATGGAATGCCCTTGCCCTTGTCGGACTATGTGATGCTTTTGCATTTCATGGCAAAGCTGAAAATCTTACATGGCTTGCCGATATTCTCATGATTCAGGTAAATCCGAAAGGGTTTGTAAACAGAATAAATTATAAAGGGAAATTTTCCCAGCCCGCTTTTTTCGACGATATAGCCTTCACAGCCTTTGCATTGCTCCGCACTTATTTTATCTGCGGAAACTCCCTTTACCTAAAACATTCTATTGAATTGGTAAGATATGCTATAGAAGAGTATGCAGACAATGAATCTCCTTTGTTTTTTCTCTCAGGAAAAAATGAAAAAACAATGATCCGAAAAAAAGAAATACAGGATAATGTTACGCCATCCTCTAATGCTGTCATGGCTCAAACACTCTGTCTCTTGGGGGATATCATGGCAAACAGTCAATTCACCGAAAGAGCATGCTCAATGCTACAATCTGTATCTGGCAATTTCACAGACTATCTTCCTGCCTACTCACGATGGGCAAAAGTATCGCTGATGTTTTCCCATCCATTTTATTATTTCATTGTGAGCGGTTCTGATGCGATTCAGGAATCACTTGCCATCAAAAAATACATCCCGAATAGTGTCCGAATTCACTTACATGAAGACCAATCTAATATTCCCATGTTGAGTGGAAAATTTTTGCAGCATGGAAATAAGGTAAATATATGTACAAGAGATGCCTGCATGGAACCCTTTAAAAATGTAAGTGAGGCATTACATTACCTTTGCGCAGAAATGAATAAATCAGAGGATCATTTAAAATGAGTTTGGGGCATGATATTCATGAAAGACTCAAGTCTGTTGTGCTCGGTATACAAGAACGGATTTCGCCGCGGCAGTTTTTGCTTGTTGCTGCAGTAATTGTAGGAATAAGCGCTGGTATTTCTTCCGTACTGCTAAAAGTGCTGGTACATTTCTTCAGGCAATTTCTCTCATCCGGTTTTTTGCCGCAGGGTGTTTTATTTTCTGTTTCACCTTTGATTGGCATCGGACTCTGTTTGATATTTACATTCTTCCTCATGCGGGAACCCATTCAAAAAGGCATAAGCAACATCCTTTTTGCCATTGCCCGCAAAAACTCCAATCTGCCGTCATCAGGTATGTACAGCCATTTGGTAAGTTCGGCATTAACTGTTGGCTTTGGCGGCTCAGCCGGACTGGAAGCGCCCATTGTGAATACCGGCGCAGCCATTGGATCGGTATTTGGCAAAACTTACAAGCTGAGTTATAAGGAACGAACCTTGCTACTCGCCTGTGGGGTAAGCGCAGGAATTGCAGGAACTTTCAATACGCCGATTGCAGGAGTTATTTTTTCATTTGAAATATTGCTGGCCGAAACATCAGTCAGTGCTTTCATTCCGCTTCTTATAGCAGCGGCAACCGGAGCCATCTGCTCAAACTTTTTGATGGAAGAAGAGATTCTGTTCTCTTTTAAACTGCGTGAACCCTTCAGTTATCTACATACACCGTTTTATGCTTTGCTGGGCATTTTCTGCGGCTTGGTCTCTGTTTACTTTACCAAAACATTCCTACGAGTAGACAAATTTTTCGAGAACAATCTTCGCAGTAGAATCAGCCGATGGCTCATTGGATCTGCCTTTTTAGGTCTTGCTATTTGGTTTTTGCCACCCCTTTTCGGAGAAGGATATGAAAGCGTTAAGTCCCTTTCAGAATTTCGTATTGAAAAACTGTATGGTTATTCACCCATGCAGAATATGAAAGCACCCTGGATGTTGCTTTTATTTTTCCTTGCCATCATTCTCTTAAAACCTATTGCTACGGCTTGCACTATATCCTCAGGTGGAAATGGCGGCAACTTTGCACCTTCCCTTTTTTCAGGAGCCTTTACGGGTAGTTTTTTAGCTGTACTTCTGCAGTGGCTTTTCAATATCAATCTTCCTGTGGCCAACTTTGCATTGGCAGGTATGGCCGGAGTCTTGTGCGGAGTATTTTGGGCACCTCTCACTGCCATCTTTCTAATTGCAGAAATTACCGGCGGTTACGAACTGATGATTCCGCTGATGTTGGTATCTGCCATGAGTTTTCAGGTTACTCGCTATTTTGTACCCATGAGTATTGATAAAACAAAACTCGCTGAACAGAATCACTTTATCGCCACCAGTTCCGATGCTTATATTCTTAGTAGTATCAACCTTAATAAATTGGTGGATACCCAATATACCTGTCTCACGCCCTCACACAAACTCAGAGATGTGGTAACCCTTATCAAAGAATCTCCCCGGTCGATTATCCCTGTGACTGACAGTAAGAATTACTTCAAAGGATTTATTACTACCGAAAGCGTAAGCTCTATGATTTTTAAAACTGAACTTTACAACCATGTGAGTGTCGCCGAACTATACACGAAATCACCGGTAGTAAGTAAACTCGATGAAAATGCCGCAAGCCTTCTTGCAAAAATGGAACTGCATGGCATGTTTAAAATTCCGGTGGTGAGTATTGATAATCAGTTTATCGGATTCATCAAAAAAACTGACCTCCTCGAAAAGTACAGAGAACAACTATTAGATAAAAAAATTGAAACATGAGTTACAAAGGTCATCTTATAGCCGCTGAAGGAATTCGCGTGTACTCAAACCATGGCTGTCTGGAGTCGGAATCCCTTATCGGGGGAGAATTTATTGCAGATGTTTATGTCTATCTAGACTTCACACTTGCTGCCGCAACCGACGACTTACAGATGACAGCCGATTATTCTCTGATACAAAAAATCTGCTTCGAAGAAATAAAAATCAGAAGCCGACTGATTGAACAAGTTGCCACCAGAACCCTCAACCGACTTGTAAGGGAATTGCCGGAGGAGGTAAATATCATCAGATTGAAACTCACAAAAATCAATCCTCCTGTAGAAGGACCGCTCGAAAAAGTATGGGTTGAAATTACCTATGAAAAATAAAAAAACGGAGCCTTTGGAGACTCCGTTTTCTTAGTTTAATTTCTATACTGTTTACTCAACTACAATCCTTTGGGTCAGCTGACCTTTGGAAGTAGATAAAGTTACATGGTACAATCCTCCGGACCAATCGGCGGTATTCAATTGCATCATGTTGCCATTTCCTCCGTTAAGGTTTACCATCTGTCTTTCAATAAGGGCACCTGTTGAGGAATAAACTTTCAATTCTGTTTGCAAATCACCTGTATTAGGCATTTGAATCCATACAGCACCGCGGGAAGGATTTGGATAAACCGCAAATACATCTGCCTGATTGGAGTTTTGAATACCACTTGGAGTATTAATGGGTAACTGAACAAGTGGTCCGCCGGAGGCCAAAGCAACCCACAAACCAAAAGCAGAACCATTGCTGTTTTGGGCAGGATTTAAAAAGCCGGAAGCTAAAACAGTAATCGCTTCACCATCCAGACCAAGGGTTTGAAGAGGAGCATTATAAGAAGCTACTGTCGAGGTACCGGCATTATTACGGACTTCTAAAGTATAGTTGAGAGTGTTGAGTTCAAGATATCCTTCATAATCATTGTAGGAGAAGTTATTGAATAATTCACCGGCACCTACACCTGTTTCCCAAACAGAAACTGTTGGCGCATCTGTCGATCCATGAAATACCAATACATCCGTCTTATTGCTATCGAGCGCTTCTTCTCTTGCGTTATCAAAAACATACAGATCAAATGGCTCATCAGGCGAATATCCGGATTGACTGATGATTCCTGAAGCCACCACTACATATTTCTGGCCTGATTCAAGAACATAATTATAGGATACCAGCGTATCTGCCACTGAATTACTATTACCGGGAGCAATTCCTATTTGAATGTTAACCCCTGCCGGTACATCAACAAACGGAGTAGCGGAGCGAAAACTAAAAGTATCCAACAGAAGTGTGCCATTAAGATAGATATCAACCTCAGCAGCAGCCAAATCTGCCGAATTGTGGATAATCTGCACACGGGCTTTTGATTCAGGAAGCTGCAAAAGCGGACCACCAGAGGGTAAAGCAACCCAAAGTCCAAATGCTGGGCCATTGCTGTTGGCTGCAGGATTCAGGAATCCGGAAGCAACAACCACACCGGCAAGACCCTGTGCATTGAGTTGCGCCAATGGTGCATCATAGGATTTATAGGTAATTACCCCTGCAGTGTCTCTCAACTCAAGTACATAATCATCAGTAGGAAGAGGAAGATACCCTTCAAAATCTCCATATGAAAAGTTGTTGAAGATTTCGGTATCCGTACCGCTTGTTTCCCATACCGAAATTTCAGGAGCATCAGTACCACCATGATACACTAGTAAATCTGTGTTCGCAGGGTTCTGCGCAGCAGTTTGACCGATGGCACTCACAGAAAGATCAAAAGGAATTGAGGGATTGTAACCATTGCTACTAACGATACCGCTGGCAACAATCACATAGTTTGTGTTTGGAGCCAGATTGAAGTTGAAAGATGCAATAGAATCTGCAACAGAATTGCTACTTGAAGGAGCAATGACCACATTTACAGGTCCTGGTGATACATTCACAAAAGGGCTTGCAGTGCGGAAAGCAAAATCATCAAGCAACAGAGAGTCGTTCAGGTAAATGTCTACCTGATTGGCGGCTGCATCTGCTGAATTGTGGATGATTTGCACCTTGGGTGCCTGGGCTGATACCTGAGAGGCAAAAAGTGCGCTAGTCAGGAAGGTTAGGTAAGTGATTTTTCTCATAGAATGATTTTTACACCATTAAAGACAAGCCATGTCGAATTTTGTTTACTCATCGTTAAACAAAAAATATATACAGCTGAATAACTGATAGTTACCTTGATTAAAAAATGCTTAAAAAGAGGAAAAACCTAAAAACTACCTAGAAAAAAAGTAAACTCAGATACGAAAGCCTGCCAACAAAATGTCATCAACTTGCTCACAGGTGTCCATCCAATGCGTCATCTCTTCATGCCAAAATTGAAGCTGCTGGCTGCCTTGTTTGCCTGCATTTACCACCAATTTTTCTTTAAGCCTTTTCACCATGTACTTCTTCTCTAAAGGGCCTCCAAACTGATCAGCCAGCCCATCGGAGAAGAGGTAAATCCAAGTTCCCACTGAAAGTACTTGGGTATACTGTATAAAGCGTCTTCTGTCTCTTTCCCCTTCAAGTAGCAATCCACCAATTGGTTTTTTATCAGGTTTGATTTCGTGCAGTTCATTGTCTGCAACATAAAATAATGGGCGGTTGGCACCTGCATAACAAATCGTTCTGCTTTGTCTATTGATGCTGCAAACTGCAATATCCATTCCATCCCTAGACTCAGTGCCGGACTGCTGCTTGAGCGACTGATGTATTCTGGCGTGAAGCTCAGACAAGATTTCTGATGGCAGATGAATTTTCTTTTCAATTACTATCTCATTCAAGAGGGTGTGCCCTATCATACTCATAAACGCACCCGGAACACCATGACCGGTACAATCAGCCACTGCTACAATAGAGGTGTGCTCATCAATCGCATAAAACCAATAAAAGTCACCACTTACAACATCCCTTGGTTTGAAAAAAATAAATGCATCTGCATAAAAATCATTAATCTCTTTGTTCAGTGGCAGAATTGCTTCCTGTATTTTTTTCGCATAATTGATGCTGTCGAGTATATCCTTGTTTTTGATTTCAATCAAAAGTTTTTGTTTTTCAACCTCTTCTTTTTGGTTTACAACTTCTTTGGTTCTCTGTTCAACTATCTGTTCAAGACGCTTTTTTGCTTTCGTCAATCTCTTGGTGTTGACCTGCACAGCAAGTGTGAATGCTCCGAGCACCAGAAAGAAGTAAAGTAGATATGCCCACCAGGTACGATACCAAGGTGGCTTAATGATGATGATAATTTCTGCGGTAGATGAAACATCCCCGTAAATATTTAATGCCCTGGCTTTAAAAGTATACTGACCTTCAGAGAGATTGGAGTATGTGCAAAACGAAACATCTGAATAGGGCGTCCATGAAATATCTTCTCCCTCCATTTTCCATGAGAACATTGTTTCATCAACCGCATCATAAAACAGTGCGGAAAAACCAATTTGAATATGGTTATCATGGTAAGGCAGGGTAATGGTTTTAACTTTTTCTCCCGGCGGAATATCAATGGTTTCCTGATTTCTTACTTTCTTATAATATCGAATGATACAAGGATATTTAATGCTTCCTGAAAACCGGTTTTGCGCATTGTATTCAAACAAACCATCATCCGTAGCAAAAAAAACAGTTCCGTAGTCGGAATGCCTGATGTCTGAGGCTGTAAAGTTTTGAATTCTTCCCAGTAATTCAGATTTATTCTTGCTTATATGAACTATTTTTCTGTTAATACTATCAGCAAGACCAACCCAATAATCATTTCTGTTTTTGTACGCGATTCGATACACCTGAAAATTCCAGTCAAAAAGCTCGGGATGCACCCAAGTAGCCTTTTCAAAATAGTCTTTCTCAGGCATGTATTGAAGGATACCGACACTTGTAAGAAAAACAATCTGTTGCTCAACTTTTGCAACTTGTATTGCATAGAGAGATGGCAATCCCGATTTTAAGTCAAAGTGATGCAGAAAATATTTCTGATTGTTTTGTAAAGTATGATTTTGAGTGTTAAAAGAAGATTTTGAGGGTATCCCTTTTTCAATCATGAAAACCCCATTAAGAAGCGTTGAAAACCAAATATTTCCTTTTGTATCTATTTCTATATTTCTTACATCCTGATTGATTTCATCATAAGCTTCAATTCTCTGCCATTCACCGGATTGTTCTCTATACTCACTGATACCAACATTTGTTCCTAAAAAAATACGGTTGTTTTTTGGATCATAGCAAAAACCTCTCATGGAAGCATGAAGTATTTTCTTTGATTCAATACCCACAAATTCATAAAATCCATCATCCATGCAGGCAAAAACTCTTGGACCTTTGTCATGGTTCACAAGAGTAAGGTTAAAACCCAGCTTGGTACAGTTGGGTATCTGATTAAATCTATCCCATCGGTCGCCTGATCGTTTAGCAACAAAGGCTCCCTGATCTGTAAGGGCATAGAGGTATTTCCCGGATTGCAAAACTTGTTTTACCTGTCCGTTTAATCCTTGGTCTTCTCCGGTAACATTTAACGCTCCCGAAATTTCTACCCTGCTGATTCCATTGCTACAGGCAGCCCACAAACCTTTTTGCCGATCCTCTAGAAGAGATGTAACCAATGATCCCTGTAAGCCATTTTGACGATTGAGATGCTGCTTGTATTCACCTTTCGAGCCAATAATAAAAAGCCCTTCATTGAGTGTGCCCAAAGCAATATTGCCATTGGATAACCTAATAACAGCATATAAGCCAGACTGAATTAAAAGAGAATCTATTTCTGTCTTAAATGGTTTTACCTGACCTTGCTGCCCTACTTCAAAAATCCCACGCTCTCGGGTAAATACCAAAAGGTGATTTTCAGTTGATGAAAGAATCCCATAAATTTTATCTCGTGCAAAAAATTCCCCGCCTTGGATAGTGCATAATTTCCCGTTTCTTAAAATTTTTAACCCTACGCCCTGCTCAAGCACATAGTATTTATTGTTGACCTCAAATCCAAAATGAAACAAATTCTCTCCTTCAGGATATAACACCTGAACCTGATTGTTGCGGAAAACATATAATGCAGTATTCGTTTGAAACAATACCGAATCATGTAAAACGCAAGTCTTCCAAACATCAAAAAATTCAGCAGCAGAATCGGGGATATATTTATTTAAAGACCGATAAACAGTTTTTGATTCGTTCAACTCCAGAACACCAATTTCTCCTTGAGAACCCACATAAATTTTTCCATCACTTCCGGTTGCCATGGATCTCACAAGAGAATAATTCTGGTTAAAATAGGATGTCCACCCTACACCATCATACTGAAGGATAGAGCCATTGTTATTACCTATGTAAATCAATCCGGTTTGATCCTGAGCGATGCACCAATTTGCATGATCTGCCAGGTAATCTCTCCACTTGTAATTTTTGATAAATGGAATTCCTTCCGCCAAGGATGAAGTAAACGAAAAAAATAAAAACAGCAGCAAGGCTGACTGAAAGGTAGTCTTGCTGCTGCTGAAAAACAGACTCTGAGAAATGAGTTTTTTCGAATTAGATGCCAAGCTTACTTATACTCGCAGGAAACACTTCGGCACGCTCGGCCTTAATCCGGAATGCAGGCAGTGGTTTGGTAGCAGTAACTGTGAGTTTAAAAAATACTTCACCGGAATTGGCGTACTCAAGAATATTTGTATTTGTTGCCACATTCAATGAAAGCGAGGTGGTTGCAGAGGAAGGAATATTATCTACCCAACCAATACGAACAGTATCTAGACCTTTTGCAAAAACCTCCATTTGGGCTTTGGAAAAGTCTGAAAATTTAACTCCGGGAGTCAACATGGTCAAATCAATTTTTTTAAGATTCAAACCTTTAACCTTGTTTGCAGAAATTCCTAGGGATTTAAATATCTGATTCACATCATACTTCTGTGATGTAAATTTAATGTAGTCACCCGCAGCACGCACAGTGTCAAATGAAAACTCTATGTTGCTTGGCTGATAGTCCAGTGATTTTAGTTTGTCGCAGGAAACAAGACCAAGAGTTGCTAATACAATAAGAGTAAAAATGGCAAGGTTTTTCATGTTTGTGATTTTGTTTTACCAAAGGTAAAAATAATTAATAAACCACAAATTTTCATACTGACCTCACTGCATTGTGTCAGACAAGATGTGTCTTACGAATCTTACTGAAAGGTGTTTGATGGAAATGCTTAGGATCTTTTACTCTTTCAGGGAATTTAACATGGTACTCAAACTCCTCTCTGAAATGCCTGATGGCTGCCGCAACAGGCCAGGCAGCTGCATCGCCCAATGGACAAATGGTATTCCCTTCAATCTTTCTTGCTATATCAACGAGTAAATCAATATCATGCATTCTACCCTCTCCATGTTCCAGACGATGCAACACCTTTTCCATCCATCCTGTACCCTCCCTGCATGGACTGCATTGTCCGCAACTCTCATGATGGTAAAACCTGGCATAGTTCCAGGTACTTCTCACTATACATGCCCTTTGGTCGTATGCAATAAATCCTCCTGAACCAAGCATCGTTCCGCTTACAAATCCACCATCAGCAAGAGATTCATAACTCATTACCCGTGCCTCTCCCGCTGCTGTTTTTAAAAACAAATCGGCAGGCAAAATTGGAACTGAAGATCCCCCGGGAACAACCGCTTTCAATTCAAGATCATTCTCTATCCCTCCGCAATATTCATCAGAAAAAAGAAACTCCTCAACCGGTAAACCCATTTCAATTTCATAAACCCCGGGACGCTTAATGTTTCCTCCCGCAGAAATCAGTTTTGTACCGGTAGATTTCCCTATTCCGATTTTGGCATATTCCTCACCACCCATATTCACAATCGGAACAACCGCGGCTATGGTTTCCACATTGTTAACCACTGTAGGGCATGCATACAATCCTGCAACAGCCGGAAAGGGTGGTTTCATTCGGGGATTTCCTCTTTTTCCTTCCAGCGATTCCAATAAAGCAGTTTCTTCTCCACATATGTAAGCACCTGCACCCGGATGAACATACAAATCCAAAGAAAACTCCGATCCAAGTATATTTTTTCCTAAAAATCCCGCAGCATAAGCCTCGTCAATAGCTTTTTCAAGAATTTTTACGAGGTAGAAATATTCTCCTCTTATATAAATATATGCACTATTTGCACCCAAAGCGAAGCTTGAGGTAATCATACCTTCAACAAGTAAATGAGGAATTTTCTCCATCAGATATCGGTCCTTAAAGGTTCCGGGTTCCGATTCATCGGCATTGCATACCAAGTAGCGGGGCACTCCGGGAGGCTTGGCTAAAAAACTCCATTTCATTCCGGTAGGAAATCCTGCTCCTCCTCTTCCTCGTAAACCGCTCTTCTTTACTTCTTCCACAACCGCATCCGGACTCATTTCACGAATGGCTTTCTCTACTGAACGATATCCTCCCTGTCTTCTGTAGATTTCGTAAGTATGGATACCTTCCACACCAAGATGCTCCAATAATAATTTCTTTCCCATATTAGTTTTCTCTGAAAAAATCGTTGGTTACATATACCTTCCTGCTGTCCTCATTTTTCCATTTTTCAAGCAACACATCTACTTTCTCCGGAGTCAGGTCTTCATGGTATTCATGCCCGCATTGTAACATCGGTGCTGTTCCGCAAGAACCCAAACACTCTACAGTTTTTAGTGTAAACATCCCGTCTTTGGTGGTTTCACCTTCCTTGATTCCCAATCTTTTGCTCAGGTGAGCAACAATATCTTCGCTTCCCTTGAGCCAGCAGGGAACCGTGCGGCATACCTCTATAAGGCATTTGCCTTTAGGGGTGAGATTAAACATGCTGTAAAAAGAGGCAACCTCATACACTTCAATAGGTTTAATCTGAAGCAAACCGGCAACATAATCCATCGTCTCTGTACTGAGCCAGCCACCAAATTCGGCCTGTGCCAGATGAAGAATAGGTATTAATGCCGATTTTTGTCTGCCTTCAGGATACCTGCGAATAATGCGCTGGGCCAAGGCCAATGTATCGTCGTTGAATGAAACCATGGATGATTGGATGTGGCTGTAAAAATAAGCGTATTCGAAACAAAAGCGGTCATTTGTGAACGAAATCAACATAAATTCACGATTTGTCATGGAAGAATCCGGAAATCTGTCAAAAATGGCTGCCCAATTCAAGGAGCAGAACATAGAATATGCTCTCAGAATCAGCAATTTAAAAATACCCTTACATCCCCTGCTTAACAATCCGATTACCCTTGAGTTTACAGGTCGTATCAATTGCGTGTCTTGCGGAAAAATCACCAAAAAATCATTCGGACAGGGTTTTTGCTACAATTGCTTTATGTCTGATGCAGAGAATGCAGAGTGCATTATCCGCCCTGAACTTTGCATGGGTCACCTCGGAAAAGGCAGGGATCCGGCATGGGAATTAGAGCATCATGTGCAACCGCATGTGGTTTATCTGGCTTGCAGCGGTGGTGTTAAAGTAGGCGTAACGCGATCCACACAAGTGCCTGTAAGATGGATTGACCAGGGCGCCACAAAGGCCATAATTCTCTGTGAAACGCCAAACCGCTATTTGGCAGGAATTACGGAGGTACACTTAAAATCCTTTTATAATGACAAAACAGATTGGCGAAAAATGCTCAAGAACATTCAGGATCCCATTGACCTGTTGGTG
>Ga0068872_10000921_pt1 | contig 24044 bp, 18 predicted proteins | sample NOAtaG_7_FD_66441 | JGI IMG/M metagenome (GOLD analysis project Ga0068872, IMG submission 66441) | Freshwater lake microbial communities from Lake Erie, under a cyanobacterial bloom - NOAA_Erie_Diel1S_2200h metaG | ecosystem: Environmental > Aquatic > Freshwater > Lake | place: USA: Ohio, Lake...
TCTAAGTCCATTAGGAATGCGAACTCCTTGGTGGTCAGTGTTTTGAATTTTTGAAAAACAGATTCAGGTGATGGTGTGCTTACTTTTTTAGGAAGGTCAGGCACGAGTTGTTTCAGGGTACCTTCCAGCACATCATAGGATTGGAAGCCCTTGAGGGTAATCGAATCATCGGGCCCGGTGGAAAAAATGAAGGTGGGAAGGGTCGTGATTCCCAAGGTCCGCACCAATTCGATATCTTTTTCGAAGGAAATTTCTGCTTTTCCCTGTAAATCACGTTTGAACCTAGCCACATCCAATCCTGCCTCGAAAGCCTCGGCCAACAGTATTGAGCTGTCCGTGATGTTGATACTTTTCAAAAACAGCAATTCGCTCAACCTGCGTAGGTAGATTACGGCTTTGTCTATGTCTTGCATCTGGGCTGCTTTGAAGGCAATCGCAGGGGGGTAGGAGGAAGGCAAGGGGTCGTTTTTCCAAACATCTGGATTTACCGGCATGTCGTACGTATTGGCCAGGCTTTTCCAATATTCGTAGGCGTCTTGGCTGTTCTTGATTTTGCCCTTGTCGTAATTGACCCAACTTGGCAGCAGACCTCCCATGCAATAATTGATTTGGAGGTAATCCCCGTATTCCATCCTCAATTTCCTGAGTTGGGGTTGGATGGTCCAACAGGTGGAGCATACCGGGTCAGTGAAATATTGGAGGTGGATCTTGGGTGCGGGTTTGATGGGTTGCCGTTGGGTGGATTGATTGGCAATCAGGGGGATTTGAATGTCGTCCAGCTCATATTCGGCCACATGGAGGAAGTTGTCTTTGAGCTCCCTCCCCAATTTCAAATGCTCCTCAATGGCTTCATGTCTTTCCTCATAGAAGGCGTTGAAGGCCGTTTCAACATCGGCATGTTGAGACAAGAATTTGGAAAGTATATGTGCATCTGCCAAGGCATCGGTGGTTCCGGCACTCGTGAAGGGAAGGGCTAGGTGGGCTGCATCGCCAATGAGCACCACATTGCTGCGGTGGAAAGACGGCAGCACATCAAAATCGCAGGCGTGCCACAAGTAAGCGTTTGAAAAGTCCGAATTGGAAAGTATTTGGTCCACCACATCCGGAAATCCAGCCAATAGGGTCCGGCACATTTTCTTCAAGCTTTCTCCCTCTTCGTTTTCAGGTTGGTACAATCGAACATCGTATTGCATGAACCAAACCAATTCCTCATCCGAGGTGGGTATGAAACCGAAAGAAATTCCCTGCTTACCCGACAAGAATTTCCTAAAGGTCCTCGAATTGTTTTTCACCAATTCAGGGCTGAAGGCTGTGCCCACTACCTCGCGTACTTCAACGGGTGAGAAAAGGGTAGGGCCATACAGTGCCTGCCTGACCATAGACCTCGCACCGTCCGCACCGATAAACAGGTCACCGTACTCCACCTCTTGATTTTCAAAAACCGCTGCAATGACTTGGTCTTTTTGTTGGATGAAATGGGAAAACTGTCGTCCGGACTTCACCAAACTCTGTGGCAAGGAGTTGTACAAGTATTCAACCGCATCCCGCCGTTTGATGGATTGCCACAGGTCCATCTTGAGATGTTTGATTTCGGTATTGTCTTGGCGTTTCAATGAAAAGGTATCGATGGGTTGCCCGGGCAATGGAAGCTGCGAGCCGGATTTACGCAGTGACTTCAGGATGGCCAATCCCTCTGCATGCATCAAAAAGGCATTTCCACGGGTGGGGCATGATACCTCCCGCTCGCAGACGACAACTTCGAATCCTTGCCGGTTGAGTAAAATGGCACAGGCCATGCCGGCGATTCCACCTCCGATGATGACGATTTTTTTCTTAGGGGTTTGTTCTGACATGTTTGGGTTCAAAGGTTTGTCATGGCTTGACGAATCCGGGAAAAAGCCTCCCGCAACAAAAACTCAGAAGTTGAAAAACAAATCCGGATGTGTCCCGCGGCCTGTTCACCAAACCATCTGGGCAATCCGGGTACCACGGCGACCTTGGCATTTTCCAACAAAAACTGCTGAAGGGTGGCGCTGTCTTTGCCAGTCTTTTCGATGTTGCAGAAGAGGAGATAGCATCCTTGGGGCTCATGGCATTCAAATCCGGGTATGGTCTTGATTTCCTGCAAGGAGAGGTCCCTCATGGATTGCAAATGGCTAACGAAGCCCTCCAACCAATCCTCACATTCCCGCAATGCGGCCGTTGCGGCAACTTGACCCACTGCATTGCAGCCATGTACTGTGGAGCCATGCAGAGATGCCTGAACCAATTTGTTGAACAAGGTCGGGTTGGAACTCATCACGAACCCGACCCTGAGTCCCGCCAAGCTATATGATTTACTGTATCCGCTCACCGTGATGGTATGGTCCGAAATCTCAGGGCCCAAAGAGGCAATAGAGGTGTAGCGGTGCGGAGTGAATACGATGTCACTCCAAATTTCGTCGGAGAGAACGATGAGATTGTGTTGGATGGCAACCTCAGCAATTGTCTGCAGTTCTGAAGGTGTAAATACCTTGCCTGTGGGATTGACGGGGTTGCACAGGCACAACATTTTGGTGCGGGGCCCGATGAGGCTTTCGAGCAGGGGGATGTCGATGGGGGACGATGGGTCCAACGGAATCTGCAGTGCTCGGGCAGTTGCTCCGGATTGTTCGATGCAATACTTGAAAAGGAAGTCAACCGGGTCGAATACAATGGCCTCGTCGCCGGGTTTTAGGGTCGCCTTGCAAGCAACCTGGATTCCGAAAGCCGCACTGTCTACAGGTAAAATCTTGTCAGGCTGGATATGGAGCCCTCTTTTGGAGGCGTGGAAATCCGAGATTGCCTCACGGAAAAATGCATAGCCCTCTGCGGGTACATAAGAAAAATATCGGTCCTTTGCGAACCTGGTAATAGCCTCCGAGATGGCTGGTGCGCAGGGGAAATCGGGGTCAGCAGCAGTCAATGGTATCACCCCTTTTGGCAGGCTTGCCCACCTCAGGTTGAATGCACGCTCACGCAGAATCGAATAGTTAATCGACTCATTCGAAAATGAAAAAGATTCCATCATTTGAATAACAAAAATCCTCTAAAGGGCCATTGAATGAAATTCGGCCTGAAAAATCCTGAACAACTGGGAATCCCAATCAATCATGCCCACGGTGGAGAATAACAGTTCGGTAGCAGTTTGTTTGGGTTCACAACTCCATTTCAACACGACCAACAGCAACTACTGCGGTCTTATCAATCACAAAAACCAATTCAATATAAGGATTTATCGGCAAATGAAGTGGATTTCGAGGGGATAATGAAAGAATTAAGCGTGAAAGTGACGCAAAACGGAAGGTCTAAAAAGGATGACAATCCCAAGCTCGGACTAGAAAAGAAATTGGATGGCTAGGAATGGGTCAATCAGGGTTGGTCCACCTCGGCTCCAAACCATACACACGCGAACCCACCCTGAATGGCAACGCCGATCGCATTCCATTGCATCACGCCCCATCCGTTTTTGTTCAAAATCACATCATTGTGACCCCAACTTTTTTGCCAAGATTCAAGCGCATAATCGGCAGTCATCACGAAACTGCTGCAACAGACGTTGGAACCGCAAGCAATTTCGTATCCATTCCCCTTGTAGGATGTCAATTCCCTCGGTTTGTCCCAAATGCAAGATCCAGGACCATTGTAGTTCGAATAACAACAGGAGGTCCATTTGCCTTTGGCGGACCAACTGTGCGAATTGCAGTTTCCCAAGTCAGGTTGGTTGACTACCAAATCACTCACATGTGTTTTGGCTACCGTGGTCAAGGAAGGAGAAAGCGGGATGACAGGCAATCCGTTTTGCTGACGGTATTGCATGATATAATTGTAGAGCTTGGTCTCCTCTGCGGTGAGTTCTTGGGCCCATACAAAGGTGGAAACTAAGGATAAAATGAGGGAAAAAAGGACTTTTTTCATGGTTTAAATCAAGTAAAAATTGTTCGGTCACACTCAATTTTCGTGCCAAAAGCTGATCCCAACGTACCTTCAAATTAAGGCTCGGGCTGTTTGACTATTCTTCCATGTCTTCAACGTCTTCGATTTTCTTTTGCTTGGCCAATTCTTGGAATTTGGCCGTCATGGTCGGATTGCCACGCGTAAGCCGTTTGATGGTGAGGTCCTCCGCCTTGTTGTTGGCCAACCTCAGGTTGTTTTCCGAGGAGAGGAGGGCGTCCTTGGTTTTTTGCAAATGGTCGATGGTTTTGTCGATCTCGCTGATGGCCAATTTGAACTTTTTACTGGCCTGCTCATAATTTTTGGCAAAACCTTCCTTGAACGCGTTGATGTTGTCCTCGAATCGTGTGATGTCGATGTTTTGATTTTTGACTTGGGCCAACTCCGCTTTGTATTTCAGGGAATTCATGGCTGCATTGCGGAGCAGGGTGATGATGGGAATGAAAAATTGGGGCCTTACTACGTACATTTTGGGGTATTTGTGGGCCACATCCACGATGCCTGAGTTGTAGAGCTCATTGTCGGCTTCTAGCAGGGTGACCAATACGGCGTATTCGCATTTCTTCTCTGTCCGGTCCTTGTCAAGTTCCCTCAGGAAGTCCTCGTTTCTTTTTTTCGTGGCGGTTTCGTCTCCTTCGTTTTTCATTTCGAACATAATGGAGATGATTTCATTGCCCTGTTCGTCGTGTTCGCGGTAAATGTAGTCGCCTTTGCTTCCAGTGGATGAATCGTTGTCTTTTTCGAAATAGGCCTTTTGAAACCCTGTCGCGCGAAGTTTGTTGAACTCTGTCTCACAATGCTGTTCCAAGGTTTCCCCCACCATTTTGGTGGAAAGTTTCATTTTCATGTCTTTCCGGAGCGCAATTTCCTCGTCTTTATGCCGGATGATGTCGTCCTTCATTTTGAGTTGCTCCATGTGCTTTTCGATCAAGGACTTTTCCTGCAACTGCCTTTCGGTTTCCTTACTCTCCAGCCGGTTTGCCAATTCGTTTCTCTCCTTTTCGATTTTGGCAACGGCCTCACTGACCTCCAGTTTTTTCTCCACCTCGAACTTCTCGATTTGGCTGCGCAATTCGTTGAGTTGCTCTTGCTTGTGGTTCAATTGCCGGGTGAGTTCACGCTCCTTTTGGAATTCCAAATCTTTAAGGGCGTTGTCCTTTTTGGCCAATTCTGCTTGGAAATCTTCTTTGATTTTCGCCACAGCCAATGCTACTGCACTGATTTTCTCCTTCTCCGCAAAGTCAAGGCGGGCTTTCAGTTCATCTTCAAATTGGTGGTCCCGTACTTGTTTCAAGATTTCGGCAAATCCTGCTTCATCGACTTTGAAAACCTTTTTGCAATGGGGGCAAACGATTTCGTTCATTGTTTTTTGGATTCTGAGATTTTGTTATGTTTCAGGTGGATGGAACCATGGGGTCAATCCTCCTTTTTTTGTTCCAAGATGGCGATTTTTCTCAACAATTCGTCGCGATTTTGGGACTGAAGCATCCATTTGGGCAGCCTGCTTTGAAGACTTTGATTGCTCCAACCGTGCTCGTCAGGACTTCTTTTTCGCAGGGAATCGGAGATGTAATTTTTCAGGAAAAGCAGGTGTTCGCGGTTGTAGGCAAAAAAGGTATTGCCCCTGAATTCAAACACCAACCACAAGGGATATTGGAAATAGGCATCGACGGGTTTTCCCAGGTAAACCGCTTGCTTTGCCATCAAATCCGGGCCTGATTGTTGTACCACACCCGACAAGCCTTCCCATTTTTGGTTCTTACCACAGTTAACGCAGGCAAAACGTGCCGACCTTGGCTGGGATTGGAGTCTTTGAACCCTGGCATGTCCTCTGCAATTCGGGCATTCCACCTCCATGGTTTGGGAGAATTGGTCGAGGAAGGCAAATTCTAGTGCGGATGACATCTTGGGCACACATGTTTCTTTAGGAAATTTCCTTGATTTCCCGGATTCAGCGTTTAATCCGCAAGGAAAGTTTTTCGTAAATCAGGTTTTCGTAGTCCCAATCGAAGTTCTCTCCACACCTTTTACAGGTGCAGGTGCCAATTGCCCATCCGGGTCCACCTTGTAGTTCCTTTACCTCAAATTTCTCTTTGAATTTTTGAAAATCCATCGGCAGGGTAGCCTCCTTCAAATATGGTTCGCAATCGCAATTTTTCATGGAGTAGGACGGGTAATCGGGCCTATTGTCCCTCAAAACTAGGTTTTTTTGGAGGAAAAGCCAGTTCGAAAGAAGTGTCAGGGTTACCTTAAGTCGCAGGGGAGTGGTCAAAGCCATGCCTTGAAAGATTTTGAATGGGGATTGGCTTAATGGGATTTTGTGTATATTGATTACCGACAAACCTATCTGTGATTCTGTTATTTGTTTGAAGTCATGAAGAATTTTTTACTCGCCTTGATTGTGGCGGTCTCTTGTTCACTTCCTGCCCAAAGCTTCGTGAATGGAAGTTTTGAAATCACCACGGCCCCTTTGGGGTGCAACTATAACCTCGGCAATACCACATTCAACTCCTACATGTCCAGCGTGGTCGGTTACGGCCCAGGACAAGAATTGGACATTCTTGCCAATGGTTGCTACAATCCTGCCATCCCAGATGGCGTCAGGGCGGTAGGAATCGCAGCTTGGCCTTCTGACGAACTTTCCATTCCCGTGACACCTTCTTTGGTGGCGGGTCAGACCTACAGTTTCACCTTCAGAGCATACGCCGAGCTATCTTTTCGAGTACGCGGTGACATACAAATCGGGGTTTCAAACAGTTCTACTTCTTTCGGCAGCCTGATTTATACGGGAGTAACGGTTTCAAGCGCTTGGACCTTGTTCACAGTGACGTTCACTTCACCCATCAACGCCACCCATGTCACCGTGCGCAATGCACAGGACGGCATCATCCATTGGAATCACGTGGACGATTTCCGCTTCACATCCGTTTTGCCGGTTCATATCCAGCAGTTTGATGCCACCCGGGAAGATCGCGAAGCAAGGTTGGATTGGTTAACCCAAATGGAACAAAACAGTGACCACTTCAAGGTGGAGCGCAGCAGCGATGGATCCAAATGGTCGGGCGTCGGGGTGGTTTCGGCCGCTGGAAATAGCAATTTGGAGCAATCGTATTCTTTTACGGATCTCAACCCCTTGCCGGGCATGAACTACTACCGCTTGGGCCAGACCGACATGAATGGAAGCGTGACCTATTCTGAAGTGAAAATGCTCGACTTCGGCAATCAGGAAGGCTTGCAATTGCAGGTGTTCCCAAACCCCGCACGGGAATGGATTCAGATCGAAGTGGATGAGCCGCAAAAAATCGCATCCATTTCCTTGACTGACGCTTCAGGCAAATTGTTGTACAAGACCCAATCTTATTTGCCCGGATTTGATATCCAATCCTATCCCCAAGGATTTTACCTGCTTGGCGTTGAACTTACCGATGGAAGGAAAATTTCCCGGAAAGTCATGAAGGCCAATTGATCAAACTTCTTTGCTCAGGCAAAAATCGCATCCGGATGAGGAAGGGTACCAAACCGCTTCAAGGCCGTGAAATGGGATTTCAATGCTCCTGAGAAGTGGGTCTGCTCCAAGTAAGGAATTCCATATTCCTCGGCAGTTTGCTTCACGATCGGCGCAATTGCGGGGTAGTGTACGTGGCAAATCTTAGGGAACAGATGGTGCTCCACTTGGAAGTTCAAACCTCCCACATACCAAGACAAAAACTTGTTTGAACGGGAGAAATTGACTGTCGTGTTCATTTGGTGGATGGCCCAGTCGTTTTCGACCACACCTGCCTCATTGGGCAAGGGGTGATGGGTTTCCTCCACCGTGTGCGCCAATTGGAAAATCAAGCTCAAAATCGTGCCTGCAGTGAAATGCATGATTGAAAATCCCAACAATATTTGCCAAAAGGGGATGCCAAATGTCAAGGTGGGCAAGATAAGCATCACCACCACATAGGTAGATTTCAACAAGATGAGGCGGGTCAACAGCCAAGCATTTTGGGATGGTGTGTTGGGATTCACACCTCGGCGGTTGTACTGCACGTATTGGACGAAATCCTTGAAAAATACCCAATAGAACGTCATGATGCCGTAAAATAGACAAGCATAAAATGGTTGGAAGCGGTGGTACCACTTCACTTGGGTGTGGGGGGAGAACTTCAATACCAAACGGTCTGCAATGTCATCGTCGTGGCCTGAAATGTTGGTGTAGGTGTGGTGGAGCACGTTGTGTTGGAGCTTCCAATTGTGCACCAAGCCTCCCACCAAGTTGAGGGTATGGCCCACCAAGGTGTTCACGATTTTGTGCTCGGAGTAGGATCCATGGTTGGCGTCATGCATCACGCTCATGCCGATTCCGGCTAAGGCAATGCCCATCAAGGTCCAAAGCAGCAATGCAACCCAAACAGGTGGTAAAAACGCCAAGAGACAAACAAAGGGCACGATGTAGCCCGACAACATCACGATGGTCTTGATTACCATGGTAGCATTGGCATGCTTGGAAATACCCCTCTCCTCAAAATAGGCGTCCACCCGTTTTTTGAGCACAGAGGAAAACAAGGATTTGTCTTTGGCTGCAAATTTGAGCTTGGCCGTCTTGGGTACGCTCACGGATTGAGAACGAATCATGTCGTCTAAAAATGCAACGGATGGCGCGAGTGCTACCGTTTGGATTGCAAAGGTCCCGAAGTAGAGATATACGAATATACGGAATCTTGGGACCAAATCAAGTCATTCATTGTGACTTGGTCGGCTTCTAAATCGATTTGGTAGAGGTTTTGGCTTGATAGGGGTCAAGGCTGGGCGTAAGGCAATCTCCCAATTGGACGGGCGCTGAAATAGGCGTCCAACCCTTGACATAACAATACATCGGCCGCCGAAAGGTCCAAAAAACCATCCTCCTTCACCTCCACGCCGTTTGTATGCACCTGTTGGATGCTGCCCACGATAAGGGTTGTGCCATTGAGTGCTATCGGAATCAGTTCCTCCAACCGCATGGCTACCCAAACCACGGCTTCTTGCACACAGGGAGCCCCGAAGTCCTTCAAGTACATCTTTTGAAAGCCGACTGCTTCGAATTCTGACACATCATCAGCATACCTGGCCGATGTTTGGTGTGCTTCTTTGAAATGTTCGGAGCGTACGAAATTCAGTGTGTAGGACCCTGTATCCATGATATTTTGCAAGGTATGCCGTTTCACCCCCTCCACTGCAGGGCGGCTGATGAGTCCAAACAAAGCGGGATTGGCGCCCAAATGGATGAGCGAATTGAAAATGGCGAGGTTGGTTTGGCCTTCCGCAGATCGGCTACCTACCAACACGGCCTGCTTGAAACCTGCCAAAGAATTGATGAATGTGGTGCGGAACCGTTGTTCCATCCCTTGAATGTCGGAAATGTTCAGGTTCATGGCTCAGTCGAATGTGTGTAGGCGTTTCTCCACTTGTTTCCAGTAGGCAAAAAAGGATGGGTAGTAGGCATTGACCTCTGTGGAAATCCAATCCCGTGGTTCCTCCACGCCCCAATACCCATGGTTCAGGGGGTGTTCTTTGTAATGGATGACTGACGTACCCAGTCGGGAAGCCAAGTCACCGAAAGAACCTACAAACACCTTCAGGCCGGAGATATTGCCGCCCAATCCTCGTAAAAAACCAAGGCAGGATTCGCTCACGGGGTACCGCCTGAAAAACTCTGGTTCCAACAGCAAAACACGGTTGCCCGGCTCATCGGCGTGCCAAAGTGGGTCCATGTTGTAATAGTTGTACAGAAAGGTGGGAATGGAGGGGTCCAGGTTCAAATTTTCAGTGGACGGCAGCAAAGTTTCGGCCTGGAAGGTCATGATTTCCGACAGCGCGGGAGGCGTTTTCATGTTTTCCAAACTTCCGTAGTCGAGGTCCAGAAAGGTGCCAGACTGCCGCGTATGGGTGTAGCGGTTGATGTTTTCTTGGTTGGCGACGTATTTTTTGCCGCTGTTGCTCCCGGCGACCCATTGCCAGCTGCAGGCGTTGCTTGCCCAATCCCCATCCAACAAATGGTAATACATCCAACGGGCCGGATTCAGCCAATGGGACCTTGCGACATTACACACCAAAAATGCTGTGTACATCCTGCAATGGTTGTGCATGTAGCCGGTTTCCATCAAGCCCCTGACTGCCGTGTCGATGCCCTCAATTCCGGTTTTTCCTTCAATCACCGCTATTGGAGTTCCATGGTTGCCCACCCCCGGTTGAGGTTGTTTCAAATCTGCATCCAAATCTCGGTGCTGCCCCACCCGCTGAAAATAATCACGCCAACAAAGTTCCTTGATGAAAGATTCCATGGTTTCTATGCGGTATCCACGGTCGAGGACGGCCCTCAATACCTGACGGGTACTGATGACGCCCCTGGAAATGTAAGGGGACAGACGGGTGACGGCTCCATCCACGTAATTGCGGGTTTGGCCATAGGCTTCAGGTTCGATTTGGTCGATGCGTTGCAAAATGGCTTCATAGGTGGTTGGGAAGACCTCTTTCATGTCAACGCTTGCTGATTTTGTTGTAGGAAATGTGGCGCTGGGCCGCGGATTTGAACCTTTTGATGTCTGGGTTCCGCTTGTGGAGGTGTTTTTGACTGGCCCCGCTGTTCACGCGCTTTCTCCACAGGTTGAAACTGCTGCGCTTAAGATTGCGGCGCATCAAATCGATGACGTCGGATTCAGACAATCCGAATTGCTTCTCAATGGCTTCAAAAGGGGTGCGGTCCTCCCAAGCCATTTCGATGATCCTGTCCAAATCCCGTTCGACCCATTGGTTCGTCGAGGACTGGGGTTGCCCTGCCTTCACGTTGGATGTGCTTTTGGTTAACCAAACGCGCCAATGCCCGCAATTGTTCGCGGGAAGGGGTGATAAAGGATTTGAATTCAGGCTGGCAATACTTTTGATTGCACAGGAAGGCTTTCCGCTCAGTTACCAGCCTGCTTCAACAATTTCAAAGAATGATCATGACTGCCGACATGTAGGAAGTAGACTCCATTCGGGAAAACAGAGATATCAACGGGTATAGATTGTGTGGCGACTCCATGGAGGATTGTCTTTCCGAGCCCGTCTGTAATTGAAAAATCCTTGCCCACCATTTCTTGGTCCACAAGGACAGTGAACCGGCCTTCTGAAGGGTTAGGAAAAGAAATAAAAGGGGTAGAAATTAGCCCTGCGGTGGAGGTTGGGACTGTTGAACGATAAAGTCTTACCTTGTTGGTTCCAGAAACGGCCGCCATGCCATTGTCTACCAAACAAACCCCTGAAGTGTTTGTGAAATTTAACACATCTGTCCATACCAAGTTGAGGGAAAGGTCGAAGGCGTAAACACCGTTCTCCCCGTTTGTGGCAAAGATTAAATCATTGTTCGAAGCCGATAAACGTGGTGAGAAAAAACCTCCCTGAGAAATATTGACGGAGGAATCCAAGACGGACCCAGTCATGGGTTCCAAACGGATAATCTTACCATTTGAAGGAGCATAAACAGATCCATCAGAACCAACACACATCGTGCTGAAAGATGAATTGCCGAGAATGGGGGTTTGCCAAATCAGTGTAAGTTGCGTTCCATCGTCCCTTATAGCTGCAACATTGTCCTCTGTTAACTGAACATAAATCAAGCCGTTGTTCCCAACCATCAAAGGGGATTGTGGTAAGTTTCCACCTGCTTGAATCTCAGGCACAACGACACTGTATTTTTTTTGCCCATTTGAAAGGTCGATGGCCCAAACATATGAGACCCCTCCATTTTGTTCCAAAGTAAATCCTGTGTTGGTTGTTTGGTTTATGGCCATTTCCCCGCTTCCAGACGCCATTGGAATTGTTGGGGTTTGCCAAATCATTTGTCCATCCGTAGGACTTATTTTGAATGTCTTAAAATTGCCATAAATGTAGAAAAAGCCGTCCGAATCAAATACACCCGACTCTGAAATGTAGGCAGCTACATTTACATTGGACGTCCAAACACGCGATCCAGTAGCAAGATCGAGGGCAAAAAGAGAATCATTTTGGCTTTCAGTTAGTCTCATGACGTAGACCTTTCCGTCTCTAAGCCCGACAGGCAGAGATCTTCCTTGGTTGTTGGTGACATCCACGCTCCAAAGAAGATTGCCATTGAAGACATCGAAGCATTCCACGGGCGAATAATTTGGCGATTGGAAGCGCATGGTCACCAATCGGGTCCCCTCAAAATACAGTGGAGCACCAAAAGACCCATTTGCAGTGGTTTCCCAAGAAATGCTGTCGGTTACAGGGCCTATTAAGTTGGCATACCCATTTTTGGAAAAATTACCCCCAATATTGTGCCATCCGTTTGCCTGTGCGTGCAGTCCCGAGAATAAGGACACAATGGGAAGTATTACTCCAAACAAGTCTTTCATTTTCATGGCCATCTTAAGTATGAAGGATTCAATGATTGGCCGAAAATAACAAAGACTTGAGTTCAGAGGCAACGGGTTTTCACGGTTTTTGTTTTTACGTACATTGAAGTACCCCCCCCAAAAACAACTGAAAAAAAACGTTTTCGATTCGGCGCAAGCCTGTTCGGGCACCGAGTAGTAGGATAGTATCCTTGTTGATTCAAACGCCACACCCATGTAACTTTTTCCTACAACTACCATGAGTACGGATTCATTTCAAATTTTATTGCTACATGAAGTTGGGATTGAAAGTTAGCTTGGGCAATTTCAATGTTGGTTTTCGGATGAATTCAGTGTTTGTTGGTTGTCTAGGCAGCTAAGGGTGACAGCATGTCCACAAAGGCTACCCCTTTTGGTTCCAAAACCACTAGATGCACCACATTGCCATTTGGAATTCCAAACCGGTAGGTATGATGTCCGTGGTTTGGCAAGGATGTCAATTATCCAAGCAAGAAAGCCAAGGATTCAGTTCAATGCACACCGATTTCTGCAAAGTACTCCCTGACGAAAGCAATGAGCTGATTTTCGGTCATTTTGTCGGTTTTTTCTAGCCCTGTCATTTTTTGGGCCAAGTCATGGTGGTAACGCTCCAATTCGGTTTTGAGGTGGATTCCGGTCTCACCTGGACCTAAAATCATAAGTTGGTCTGTTCCTTTCACATAATTGGCTATTTCATCGAAATAGCGTTTGAATTGATGCTTTTCCCGCTCGATGTATTTGTCATCTTGCACGACGTCTTGCGGTCCACCTTTGATTTTGCTACCGCTTCCTCCTGCTGGGTGGAATTCCTCCACTGCTGAGTGGATTTCGTGGTAAAGTTCTTCCTGGTCTTGGATGGTCACGATTTTGGCCACCCGTTTGTCGATCCAAATTCCGGTCTGTTTCATGATTGATGCCCGTCGATGGGTAATTTGATGGTGGATGAATGATTTTGAATGCTTGAATCAAATGTAGCGAGGTTAGTCGCGGGGTTTGGAGAAACTGCCAAAAATCAGCCTTGAAGCTTACAATGCTCACGATGGCTGCGTGGTCCGCAAGGATTCGGATTGGGGTGGTTTGAGCAGGTTGGAAGGTAGATAATTTGCTTCAAGGATGGAATAAAGCGTGTTTAATGAATCAAGAAATTGTGCTTTCCCAAATCACCCTCCTGCGTCTTTTCCAATCCCTGAATGTTGCTATCTTGCAGCAAAGCTCAAGCATATGTCTTCATCTTCCTCCCAACCATCGCTCAACCGTTCCATCGGATTGGCGGGCGTGGTGTTTTTGGTCATTTCCTCCATGATCGGTTCCGGGGTGTTCAAAAAGGTCTCGGGAATGAGTGCCGACCTCGGTTCACCGGGATTGGTGTTGGCCGCATGGGCTGCCGCGGGCCTCATCTCACTGTTGGGTGCCTTGTCTACTGCTGAAATCGCATCGATGTTTCCCGAAGCGGGTGGTCAGTATGTTTACTTCAAGCAGATCTATGGCCGCTTCTTCGCTTATTTGTTTGGTTGGGCCACTTTTTCGGTCATCCAATCGGCCACCATCGCTTCCGTGGCCTTCGTGTTTGCTGAATCTTTGGTGGACATGGCCCAATTACCGGATTTGAGTGCCTCCTTGCCCGAGGGATTGAGGACCTTCGGATTGGATCCGGACTTCCTGCCGTTTTCCAACCTAACGGTAAAGATTTTTGCGGCCTTGCTGGTTTGGGGCTTGGTCTTGGTGAATTGGCGGGGCATCAAAATCGGCAATACCCTGGCCAGTGTGTTGGCCACGACCATCGTGGTGAGCATCGCCGCCATCATCGTGATGTGCTTTGGGTTTTCCGATGGCAGCTTTTCCAACCTGACCAACGGCACTGAGGGTATTCCCATTTACGACAGGCCCGGACCGGATGGAGCGCCCCCAATCGGGTTGTTCGGAGCTTTTTTTGGAGCCATGTTGGCGGCGTTTTGGGCCTATGAGGGATGGATCACCATCGGTTTTTTGGGAGGAGAAATCAAGGATGCCAACCGTAACCTTCCCCGTGGCTTGATATTGGGCACTTTGGCCGTGACATTGGTATATGTGGTGGTGCATGTGGCTTATTTGTACGCCATGCCTTTGGAGCAGATTGCAGCCATGAAGGGTGGGCCCGGCATTGCAGCCGTTAATATATTGGGAAGTTTCGCTGGCAATGCGGGCATCATGTTCCTGTCCCTTTTGATTCTTTGTTCCACCTTCAATGCCACCAATGCCTCGGTCGTGGCGGCCCCAAGGGTTTATTATGCCCTCGCCAAGGATGGACTGTTTTTCCCCTCGGCCTCCAAAATCCATCCCAAATTCCAAACGCCACACGTTGCATTGTTGATGCAAGGCGTATGGGCCACGGCCTTGGTTTTTTCAGGCTCATTCGATGCACTTACCGATATGCTGATATTTGCCTCCTTCATTTTCTACGGGGCAGGAGCCTTGGGCGTGATCATCTTGCGCATCCGTATGCCCGAGCTGCATCGTCCTTACAAGGTGCCGTTCTATCCTGTAGTGCCGGTGTTGTTTGCCGCTTTCAGTGCTTTATTGGTGGTGAATACCATCATCGACCAACCCCTCAAAGCAGGTATGGGCCTTATTTTGATTGGCATCGGTGTCCCCTTCTATTTCTTGTGGGATCGAAAAAGGTGAATTGGGCATTCATTTAGGTGCGATTCGCAGCAGGAAGAAGGCCACCCCGAAAAACACGAAATTGGGTAGCCATACTGCAATCCAGGCCGGAAGTTTATCGCCGATAATTGCTTGTCCCGCTACCACCAACAACACGTAGGCAAAGGCAATCACGAGACCGATTCCGATTTGTAAGGGTGTGCCTCCCCTTCGTTTTTGAGTGCTCACGCTGAAGCCGATGAGGGTCAGGATGATTGCCGCAAAAGGATAGGCAAAGCGACGATAGTATTCCATGGTCAACTCCTTGTCGAGGCCCGAACCCCGCACGCTTTCCAATTCAATCCCTTTTTTGATTTCATTGAGGGGCATGGACTCGGCTTTGAGGTCTTTGATGAAAATGTCGTCGGGGGTGAGCAACAAAGTGGTGTCCATGCTCGGCTTCCGTTGGATGACTTCTTTCCGGTCGTAGAAATTGTGGATTTTGGGGCTAATCAACCTCCATGACCGGGTTGAATCTACCCACTGAATGCTTTCTGCGTCAATCCTTCGTTTCAGGTCGCCGTCCTGCATCACTTCAAGTGTAAACAGAATGCCGGTGTTGTTGAGTTGGTTGAAGGAATAAAGGTAAACGAAAGTTTCTTGCCCGGTTTTGGGGTCTTCGGCTATTTTTTTGTGGATGTCACGTTCCCAGGATGCAATCTGTTTCTTGATGAATTTGTATTCGAAGTCGATGCGTTTTTTGGTGGCCACCGGCACGATGTAGGCGTTGAGCACAAAACTGATACCTGCCAAAAACAAGGCGGTGAGCATATAGGTACGAAGGATTCGATAAAAACTGACCCCACCGCTCAGCATGGCCACGATTTCAGTGTTAGCGGTCATGCGGGAGGTGAAAAAAATCACCGACAGGAAGATGCAGATGGGAGCGAGGAGGTTGCCGAAGAAAAGACAAAAATTCAGGTAATAATCAATGATGAGTCGGTCGATTGGAGGCCTTCGGTCCAAGAAATCATCCAATTTTTCGGCAATGTCGATCACCACGGTCACGGCAAGGATGATGAGCACCATGAACACGAAAGTGCCCAAGAATTTGCGGATGATGTACCAATCTAGCTTATTGACCATGGAGGCCACAAAAGTAGCAAAAGTTGGCGTTTGCCTGTGCCGGCACTAACTGCCCTTGCTCCGTCCCAAAATCCACCGTTCCAGTCCGGGCATGGGGGAAGCCAAGATGTTGCCAGCCCGAATACCGGAGGCCCTGCAAGCTGTTTGGAGTTCAAATGCGAAGATTTGGGCAATCCCTCCGCAAAAATGGACCTGAACATCCTCATCCCACGCAGGCCGGCTGACCGCCAAATAGGCCCCAAATCGTTCTTGGAGCAATTGCTGAATCCAAGGGTGTTTCCGATGGTCAACGGCAACCTTGGCCAAAGTGCCTAAAAAACGACTGACCTGAAGACCTTGATAAACTTGCGTCCGGATTTGAATCGGGGTCATGCCAGTTTCTTGGGTCAACGCATCCAAAAGGGGGTGTGGCAATCGGCTCTCCAGGGCAGCCTTCAGGATTTGTTTGCCGATATCTGCACCACTTCCTTCATCGCCCATGATCCAGCCGTGGCCACCATATTGGGCAAGCACCCTGTTGCCGTCGAATCGACATGCATTGGAACCCGTACCCAGAATCCCAACACCTCCCGGTTCGTCTCCACACAGCCCCCTGGCCGCACCCATCATGTCGTCCTCCACGTGCAGGTTGGCAAGCGGGAAACGGTCTCTCAGGATCCGGTGAAACCTAGATTGTTGCTCGGATGTGGCCAATCCCGCACCGAAGAAATGGACCTGATCGACCCGGGAAATGTCCAAAGGGATTTCCTCCTGCAGGCAGAGGCGAATATCCTCCTCCGGTCTCACGGTGGGATTCAGTCCAGATGTGAAATATTCTTGGCGGTTTTGCCCGTCCAACAAGACCCAATGGGTTTTGGTGCCTCCGCTGTCTGCAATCAAAATCATGTTGCAAGATGCTGATTGGCCATCCAAAATGCCAAATCAAATCGGGATGGGCGGTAGCATTTCCGCCGCGATTGCCGTTATTTTGAAAGTCAGGATTGCGGCACCTATGCACAAAAATTACAAATACGCCTTCTATGCGGCTTTTTTGGTAGCCCTCGGCATGTTGGCAGGTTTTCAGCTCAAAGAATCGGTGCACTACGAGCGCCGCCAAGAGATCAGTTCAGGTTTCGAGAAAATCCAGGAAGCCATTTGGTTTGTGGAGCGTAACTATGTGAAAGAACCTGACACTAAAAAAATGGTGGACGACGCCATAGCGGGCATGCTGAAGGGCTTGGACCCCCATTCTTTCTACATCGATGCCCAGGAAATGAAAGCCATGGATGAGGAAATGGAGGGAAGTTTTGAAGGTGTCGGTATCGAGTTTAACTTGTTGGAGGACACGATTTACGTGGTTTCAGCCATCTCAGGTGGCCCTAGCGAAAAATCAGGCGTTCAGGCCGGAGACCGGATTGTGCGCATTGACGGGAAAAACGTTGCTGGAATCGGCATTGCCAACAGTGATGTGATGAAATACCTCCGCGGACCCAAAGGTAGCAACGTAAAGGTGGAAGTGGCTCGTCGGAATGCACGCAACTTGTTGACTTTCAACATCACGAGGGACAAGATTCCGCTCTACAGCGTGGATTATTCCTACATGATGAATGACGAGGTCGGCTACTTGAAAATCAGCAGGTTTGCCAGCACCACCCACGATGAATTCAGGGAGCACACCAAAAAGCTGAAACAAGCTGGAATGAAGGGCATGATTTTGGATTTGAGGGGCAATCCCGGTGGTTACATGCAAATGGCGGAAAAAATTGCCGATGAGTTTTTGACCGAAGGGAAATTGGTGGTTTACACCGAGGGCCGCGTCTACGAGAGCAAATCCAAATACAAAGCCACATCCTATCTGAATTTATTCGAAGAAGGACCGCTCGTCGTGTTATTGGATTTTGGTTCTGCGTCTGCGAGTGAAATCGTGGCCGGGGCGGTGCAAGATTGGGACCGTGGTTTGATTGTAGGGGTCCGTTCATTCGGCAAGGGCATGGTCCAAACACAAAAGGAATTTTCGGATGGTTCTGCAATGCGCTTGGTGATTTCCGAATACCATACGCCGAGTGGCCGGTGCATCCAAAAGCCGTTCAACATGAGCGCTGAGGAGTATGAATTGGAATTGTTGGAGCGCTTCAAACGAGGTGAATTGTATGACGAAAGCAAAGTGGATCTACCCGACTCGCTGAAGTTCAAGACCAACTCCGGCCGGGTGGTGTATGGGGGCGGAGGCATCATGCCCGATGTATTCGTGGCACGAGATACCACCACCGACAGTGATTACATGTCTGATTTGTTGGGTGCCAATGCCTTCCGTGAATTTGCCTACCAATATGTGGAGGATGTGTCGGCATGGAAGAAACAATATCCAGATGCAGGCGCATTTTTGAAAGGATTCGTGGTGGATGAGGCTTTGTTGTCCCGCTTCGTTTCTTACAGTGCGGGCAAGGGGGTGAAACAGGACCAAGCCGGGTTGGCAACCTCCAAACGGGATATCCAAGCCTACCTCAAAGCGTTCATCGGTCGCCGTCTTTACAACGACGATGGTTTTTATCCTGCTTTCAACGAGGTGGACAATGTGGTGCAAAGGGCTTTGACTTTGATGCCTCAGGCCAAGGAACTATTGAAAAAAGGAAAATTCACCCTGCCTGCTAAATAATATGTTCACCCAAGACCAATTGGCCAAAATTCTGGTCATCGACATCGAAACAGCTCCGATTGCATCCACTTTCGCCGAGTTGCCTGCCGACATGCAGTATTTGTGGGGCAAAAAAGCCATTACACTCCAAAAGAGGGATGGTTCGGAGGCCACTCCGGAGGAATTGTTCACGGAGCGGGCTGGAATCTTTGCTGAGTTTGCCAAAGTGGTCTGCGTATCGGTGGGCTTCTTGCATTTCAAGGACGGCAAACCATCGTTTCGTGTGAAGTCGTTTTTCGGGGAGGATGAGCGGGAAATCTTGGAAGGGTGCAGGAATATGCTGGACTCAACGATGCGCCTTCCCGGCTGGCAATTGTGTGCCCACAACGGCAAAGAATTCGACATTCCCTTTTTGGGACGCCGCTACCTCATCCAACAACTGGACTTGCCCAAAGTGATTGCGGAGACCCAGTCGGCAAAACCTTGGGAAGTCAGGATTCTGGACACAATGAACATGTGGAAGTTCGGTGACTTCAAGAGCTACACCAGCTTGGAATTGTTGTGCGGGGTTTTGCAAGTGCCTTCTCCCAAAGAGGACATGGACGGCAGCATGGTGGCACCCATGTATTGGAAGGAAAAAGATTACGAGCGGATTGCACGCTATTGTGAGCAGGATGTGATTGCCACAGCCCAGGTTTTGCTGAGGTTCAGCAAGATGCCCTTGGTGGCCGAAGAAGACATCCATCGCCAGGCTTGAGCCTTTTTGGAATTTGCTTTGAAACCCTTAAATTGATTGTGAATCAGCACTTAATCCTTAGGGGATTTTCAAAGTCAAACTTCCAACCTTTCAACCCCATGATGAAGCTACGCTCTCTCAAAGCCTTGTTGATGGCCACAATGACAGGAGGCCTCCTGCATGCCCAACAATCTACCCAAATTGCACCTTTGCCCTCCCCGGTGGAACCGATTTCCATCTCACCCCTTCTGCCCGTCCAGCCGACCGGCCTGCCGCCATCTCCCCTCTCTTTGACTGGCTGCACCAATTTCGACTCTTTGTCCACGGCCACCAACATGTACTCCATCACCCTGTCCGAACAGAATCCGATTGCAGTGGACAACACCACCAACACCATGGTATTCGTGCACAGGAACAATTCCACAGCCTTGGGAGGGCACAGTGGCCAAATCCGATATGATTTTTCAACCAACGGAGGTGCGTCGTGGACCTCCAACCAAGGGCCTGTGAATCCAGCCTCTGTCAACGGCACGAACGGCGGCCGGTATCCCTCTGTGGCCATCCACAATCCAAGCGGCAATACCAATCCGGCAAATGCTTATTTGGCATACCTCGCGCCAACCGTGGCCACAACTTGGAACGGCCATGTGACGGGTGTCAGGAAACTGAATGGAACGGGGAACACAGAAACCTACAATCAGGCAGGTGCTACCCAAACCCTGATTCCAAGGGGGCTTTGCAATGGGGCTTCCGGTGTCTTGTGGGCCATCGATGCAGTTTACAACGGGACGGTCATATCTGGTTATCAAGTCCTGAAAGGAGTTTGGAATGGGACCAATGATTTCGTTTGGTCAGTCAACACCATCCTCACCCCGCCCTTCAACCTCACCTTGGACGGAAATCCAAAAAATGCCGATTTCAACATTGCTTTCGACCCCAGTGGCAACGTGGGTTGGGTTTGCATTTTGGGACACCTCAATACGGGAGGGGCCGCCTACGGTATGTACCCGATTTTCTACAAAACCACCAATGGGGGCGCGACTTGGTCAGGCCCTGAGCAAATCGATGTGTCTCAATACGCATGCATTAGCTCCAACATCGTGGCCGGTAATTTCCCTGCCTTGGCATTTGACATGGACTTGGCGGTGGATGTGAACGGCAATCCCCATGCTTTGGTGACAGCAGCCAACGGCGACAATGCTTACGGGGTGTTTTTCACACAATGGCATGCCATGTATGACATTACCCTGGACCATGGTGTCTGGAACACGGCTTGGGTGGACAATGCGTTGAGGGGGCGGGGCACGTGGGGAACAGCACCCAATACCGTCACGCAAGATTTGGAGCCACAGTTAAGCCGTAGCGCCGACGGCACCAAAATTTTCTTTTTCTGGACGGACGCCGACTCCAACAATGTGAACGCCAATCAGCAGCCTAATTTGCGCGGCCGTGCTTATGATGTCCAAGCCCGTAAATGGACCTCAGCTCAAGAATTCACGGAATGCAGTCCTTCCTTCAACGGCAAGGCAATGTTCCCCAAGGCATCCACAACGGCCCTGAATGTGTCAGGCGGCCATGAAGTCCCATTCGCGATGGGAAGGTTTTTGACCGTAGCGCAGGACCCGTTGGTGACCACGAGCTTTCAATATCTGGACAGTGTTGGTTTTTACAACTATGAATATGTCGTCCCGCAATGTGTGTTGCCAGTCACCATCAGCAACCTCGATACCATTACGTCCTGTACTCCGGTATTCCTGAATGCGGGCACGGGTTCTTTTTTCAAGTGGAATACAGGTGCGACCACCTCAGGCATCACGGCATCTACCTCCGGTTGGTATTCCGTAGCAGTCAACACCAATTGTTGCGTAGGATGGGACAGTGTGTATGTGGACATCCAAGCGGCTCCAATGGCCATGTTCAACACCACCAACCTCGGACTCAACTACTCGTTCACCGACCTCAGTGCTGGTAGTCCTACCAGTTGGTTTTGGGATTTTGGGGACGGAAATTCCAGTTCGCTCCAATCCCCCAGCCACACATTCGCTGCTGCAGGAAACTACAATGTTTGTCTCACGGTCACCAATTCATGCAGCACCAGCACCTCATGCCAGTTCTTGATTGTGACCTGTCCGCAACCTGCAGCCTCATTTTTAGCCGTGCCCAATGGATTATCGGTTTCTTTCACCGACCAAACTGGCAATTCCCCATCAACGTTCTCTTGGGATTTCGGGGACGGAAACACCAGCTCACTTCAAAGTCCGTCCCACACTTATTTGGCAACCGGAAGCTATAACGTCTGTTTGGTTGCATCCAATGCCTGCGGTGCCGATACCATTTGCCAGGTTGTCTCGGTCTGTGAGCCGGTCGTGGCGCAATGGAATGTGACCACCGGGACAGGACCCACCTTTAGTTTCAATGATTTGAGTTCGGGCGGAGCGGTCAATTGGAGCTGGAATTTCGGAGATGGCAATGGCAGCACGGCACAAAATCCAACTCATACCTTTGCACAGGCAGGTCTTTACAATGTTTGTTTGATCGTTTCAAGTGGCTGTGACTCCGACACACTTTGTGCGGATGTCAACGCAATCGTGGGCAATCTGTCGCAAGTTCAAAACCATTGGATTGACGTTCATCCGAATCCCGCGCATACCGCTGTTCGGGTTTCTGCCATAGATTTGGGTATTGGGGAATGGACCTTGGAAATCAGAAATGTACTCGGTCAGCAAGTTTCAGGTTCGGCCGGGAATCACTTGGGTGGTGATTTCGTGGCGGAGTTAGATGTTGCCGCGTGGCCGCGTGGAGTATATTTCGTCCGCTTAAGCCTGTTGGGAAAATCGGCCGGCCATGCTACCTTGTTGGTAAATTGACAAGCATGACAGAACAGGAATTGGAATCCGAAGGCATTAGGGCATTGGTCATCGGGGCCACAGGATTGGTTGGTCATGCCATCGTGCGCGCATTGTGCGTCGATGAAAGGGTAGGACAGGTTCATGCGTTCGTCCGTCGATCCATGAGTTTCGAGCACCCTAAATTGACCTCATCCTTGGTGGATTTCGATGATTTGGCCCATTGGAAGGGCTTGATTCATGGCGATGTGTTGTTTTCAGCACTTGGGACCACCCGTTCTCAGGCAGGGGGCAAAGAGGCGCAATACAAGGTTGACTACACCTACCAATGGGAATGTGCCAAAGCCGCCGCCGGAAACGGGGTCAAATCATTCGTGTTGATTTCCTCGGTGGGTGCGGATGCCAAGTCGCCGTTTTTTTACCTAAACATGAAGGGGAAATTGGATGAGGTGGTCAGAAGCTTGGGATTTGATGCCGTACACATCTTGAGGCCTGGTCCGCTCACCGGTGAACGTGAAAAACCAAGGTTGGGAGAGAAACTAGCCACACCACTCTTGAATTTGGTCGGACGCCTACCCGGCTGCAAGGCCTATCATCCAATTTCGGGAGAGCAGGTGGCAACTGCAGCTTTGAGGTGGGGGCTGGAAAGTACACCTGGGTATTTTCTCCATGGACCCGAAACACTTTTTTGAAGTCAAAGTTATGAGGGAATAGGCTCTACGGCTTGTTTATTACCCCAAATAGGCATTCATTTTTCCATGTCTTGCCTTGTCCCTTTTCCGTAATTTGGTGCCATGACGTCGAGAATATCAGGTTTCCAGCATGTCCTACTGATGGTGGTCTTGTGGATTGTGGCCGGGGGGGCTGTACTCTTCGCCCAAGGTTCCAAAGGCTCCCTGCCTTCATCCGTGCAAACAAGACCGATTGCAAGACCTTCATCGTCCTTTGATGGTTCGAAAGGAATATTCGTGCCAGAATGGAAGTCCTCTGTACCCGTGTCCTTGAAATCTGACCGGAAACAGATGGTCTCTGCACCATGGTTCAAAGGTGCCAGTTTGGATGCTGATGTGGTCAACTTGCCCTATTTCGACTTGGTTGTGGAGGTAGGTCCTTCAGAAGGTCTCACCCTGCTTCAGTCAAATGCCGAAAACATGAGCGAAGAATCCTCAGCGGATTTCAGGAGTTCTATCTCCGAAAGCGGTCTGAAAATATCGGATTCTTGGTATCCTTCCTCTCCGGTGGTTTTGGGAGAAACGGAACAACGTTCGGGTAAGTATTTTCAACATGTCAAGATTTATCCGATTCGCGTCAGTAGCAACGGTGATCGGGTAGAGAAAGCGGAATTGGTCAGATACCAATTGGGGCGTCAGCGCGTCTCAAGACTTAGCGGAGGTCAAAGATCCACCGCCCGCAACTATGCCTCTTCTTCAGTTTTGGCTTCAGGTGATTGGTTCAAATTGGGCATTGTAGGTGATGGTATCTACCGGTTGGATTACGCTTATTTCCAGCAATTGGGAATTGACCCCGGCACAATCAATCCCAACAGCATCCGCATCCATGGAAACGGAGGCTCCATGTTGCCGCAGACAGCCGGAGAGTTTCCGCACGACGACTTGGTTGAAAACGCGATTTTCGTGTCCGGTAGCGGCGACGGTCAGTTCAATCCAGGTGATTTCGTCCTATTTTATGCAGAAGGCCCACACAAAACCCAATAC
>Ga0068872_10000929_pt1 | contig 23975 bp, 19 predicted proteins | sample NOAtaG_7_FD_66441 | JGI IMG/M metagenome (GOLD analysis project Ga0068872, IMG submission 66441) | Freshwater lake microbial communities from Lake Erie, under a cyanobacterial bloom - NOAA_Erie_Diel1S_2200h metaG | ecosystem: Environmental > Aquatic > Freshwater > Lake | place: USA: Ohio, Lake...
ACCTCGCCGTTGAAGACGATGGCGCCCTCCCCCGCCCGCACCATCGGCTGGGCGCCAGCCGGAGAGAGGTCGACGATGGCGAGGCGCGCATGACCGAACCAGCACTCCCAGTGCTCGCCGGCGAAGACCCGGGCGACCCCCTGCGCGTCGGGGCCGCGGTGGTGCAGGCTCGCCACGGCGCGGGACACGTCGGCCTCAGCGAAGCGACCTGGCCGGGCGACGATCCCTACGATGCCGCACACACTGTGCCTCCTTTCGCGGGCGAGCTCGCGATGCCGAGCGCGGCGAAGAGTTCGACGTAGCGCTCGACGCCGGACGCGAGGGCGAAGTGCGGTGCGGTGATCGCCCGGCCGGCGCGCAAGAGCGCCACGTCCCGCCGCCAGCCGGCGACCTGACGCGCGGCCTCTTCGAGCGAGCTGGGCGTGACGTCGTCGAGCACGAGACCGGTCCCGGCCCGGCGCACCCAGGAAGAGACCTCGTCGTTGCAGCCGACGTGGATGGGGCGCACCCCGGCCGCGAAGAGCTCGGCGAGCTTGGTGGGCATCGAGCCGCGCTTGGAGTGCGAGGCGATGAGCAGCTGGGGCACGGCGTCGAGGTGGCGCGTCCAGCGGGGCATCTCGACGTGGGGAATGGTGCGCACGATCAGCCGCTCGCTCGGGACGCCGACCTCGCGCGCGAGCGCGGCGAAGGCCTCCGTCTGCTGCGTGGCGATGAGCAGGAGCGCGTCGTCTCGAAGCGCGAGCACGCGCCGTGCGAGCTCGAGGCTCTCTCGGCTGTGGTAGGAAAAATTGAGAGAACCCACGAGCCCGAGGACGAAACGGCCGCAGAGGCGCGCGTCCGGCGGCGCATCGCCCGCGTCCTCGCGGAGCGTGAACTCGTCGTAGTCGGCGCACGTCGGGATCGCCGCGGTGGGTCCGCCGCGCCAGCGGCCGAAGGCGTGGCCTTCGACGTCGTCGACGTGGAGCTGGGTCAGGCCGACCATCGCCGAGGCGTGCTCGTAGAGGTTCCGCTCGAGCCGGCGCGCGGCGAGGAGGACCGGTGGAGCACGAAACAGCCGCCCCGTCTCGCGGCGCTCGTCGACCCAGTAGCCCCGTGCATCGAACAGGTACGGGATCCCGAAGCGCTGCTGCAGCGTTCGGCCCACGAGCGCTGCGACGTACGAACGCGCGTGGACGAGCGAGGTGGTCGTTCGATGGCGCGAGAGCGCCTGGACCGCCGCCGCGGCGTTGCGGGGGAAGGCCTTCAGGCCGCCCTCGGCGTACGCAAAGCGCTCCCACGGCACGTCTGCCTCCGCGAGCTGGCCCTCGAGGGCCGCGACCCGAGCCCGATCGGCGAGCCGCGAGGCACGCTCGAAGGACACCAGACGGTACGGCAGCCCACGACGCGCGAGCGCCATGACGACCCGCGCGACCTGCGAGTAGCCGAGCGGCTCGAGGATGCCGTCGTAGGTGAGGTAGGTGATGCGGGACGTCATGCGGCGGCGCGTGCGGGCCGATTCAGAGCGTGAGGTGCTGGCGGCGAAAGGCGGGGAAATCCGCCGCGGGGATGAAGCCGTGGTACTCGACCTCGTTGCGGTGCCGGTGGCAGGTCGCCGGGTCGAGCGTGCGGATGACGCGTGCGGGGTTGCCCGCGAGCACGACGTGGCCCTCGGGAAAGGACTTGGTCACGACCGCGCCGGCGCCGACGACGGTGAAGTCCCCGAGGGTGACCCCGGGCAGCACCACGCTGTTCATCGCGAGCCAGCAGTACGAGCCGATCGTGACCCGGCCCGGCACCGAGCGGCGCGCATCGCCCGGGACGTGGTTCGCGCTGACGATGCCGACCCCGGCGGCGACGAGCGTGTAGTCGCCCATCACGATCCCGCCGGCGCCTTGGACGTAGCAGCCGGGCATCATGCCGGGCGCGGTCTCGACGCCCACGACCACGTTCTGCCACTGGTTCACCTGCGAGCTCGGGTGCACCGGCCAGTACACGCCGACGTTGAGGCCGAGGGCGCGCTGCACGAGCCACGAGCGCAGGCGGAGCGGCGCACCGGTGCTGCGGGTCTCGAGCCAGACGCGACCGATGGGCAGGGTGCGGAGCGCGTTCGCAGCGAGCCGCTTCCAGCCTTCGGGGGGCGGCGTGGCAGCCCGCGGTGGAGGGACCGCGGCGCCATCCCGGCTCGGGTCGATCGAAGGCTGTCGGTCGTCGCTCATGGGTTCAGGTCGGAGGCGGTGCGGGCTTCGTTGCAGGGACCGCGCGCTCCGTTCGGCGGACGCATCCTACCGGGTCCGGCCGCCAGGGCAGCAGAAGCGTGCGGGGCCTCGTCCTTGCCGGGGCTGAACCCGGGGCGTAGACCCCGCAACTTTCTGCCATGGCGAATTTTGCCGTCACCGGCGTCGCTGGATACATCGCGCCCCGGCACCTCAAGGCGATCCGCGACACCGGACACCGCCTCGTTGCCGCGTGCGATCCCAAGGACGCCGTCGGTCTCCTCGATCAATTCTCCTTCGACGTCCGGTTCTTCACCGAGTTCGAGCGCTTCGACCGCTACCTCGAGAAGCTTCGGCGCGGGCCGGAGGCCGAGCGGGTGCAGTACCTCACCGTGTGCTCGCCGAACTACCTGCACGACGCGCACTGCCGGCTCGGCCTGCGGGTCGGCGCGGACGTCATCTGCGAGAAGCCGCTGGTCATCAACCCGTGGAACCTCGACGCGCTCGAGGAGCTCGAAGAAGAGACCAAACGCCGCGTCTTCACCGTGCTTCAGCTCCGCGTCCACGAGAAGCTCCTCGCGCTGAAAGAACAGCTCGCCGGCAGCGGCGGCCACGAGGTCGAGCTCACCTACATCACCTCGCGCGGCAACTGGTACGACGTCTCCTGGAAGGGCCAGGAGGAGAAGTCCGGCGGCATCCCCGCGAACATCGGCGTGCACTTCTTCGACCTGCTCGTCTGGCTCTTCGGGCCGCTGAAGGAAGCGCGGGTGCACCTCCGCGAGCCGCGACGCGGCGCGGGCTTCCTCGAGCTCGAGCGGGCGCGCGTGCGCTGGTTCCTCAGCGTCGATCACCGCGACCTGCCCTTCGCCGCGACGCCCGGCGGCAAGACCACCTACCGGGCGATGCTGCTCGACGGTCACGAGGTCGAATTCTCCGAGGGCTTCACCGAGCTGCACACCCGCATCTACGAGCAGACGCTCGCGGGCAAGGGCTTCGGCCTCGCGGACGCGCGGCCCGCGATCGAGCTCGTTCACAAGGTCCGCACCGCGCCGGTCACCGAGGGCGGCACCGAGCGGCATCCCTTGCTCGGAGGGCGCTCGTGACTCCGTACGTCCATCCCACCGCCATCGTCGACGAGGGCGCACAGCTCGGCGAAGGGACCAAGGTCTGGCACTTCTGCCACGTCTCGGGCCGGGCGCGGATCGGCAAGAACGTGAGCGTCGGGCAGAACGTCTTCGTGGCGAACGACGTGATCGTCGGGGACGGCACGAAGATCCAGAACAACGTCTCGCTCTACGAGGGCGTCGAGCTCGGCGACTACGTCTTCTGCGGCCCCTCCTGCGTGTTCACGAACGTGATGAACCCGCGCTCGGAGATCCCGCGCAAGAGCGAGTACCGCAAGACCGTCATCGGCCGCGGCACCAGCATCGGCGCGAACGCAACCATCGTCTGCGGCATCACCGTCGGCCGGTACGTCTTCGTCGCCGCCGGCGCGGTCGTCCGGGCCGAGCGCGTGCCCGACTACGCGCTCATGGCCGGCGTGCCGGCCAAGCGCATCGGCTGGATGAGCCGACACGGGCACCGCCTGACGCAGCGGAATGCCGACGGTCACCTCGTCTGCCCCGAGTCCGGCTGGCGCTACGAGGAGAAGGACGGCCTCTTGCGCTGCCTCGACAAGGACGAGGACGCCCCGATCGGAGCCGCGTCGTGAGCGCGATCCCGATGCTCGACCTGAAGGCCCAGTACGCGGGCATGAAGGCCGAGATCGACGCGGCGATCGCCCGGGTCGTCGAGAGCCAGTACTTCATCCTCGGGCCCGAGGTCGAGGGCCTCGAGAAGGAGGTCGCCGCCTACTCGAAGGCCGCCCACGGCATCGGCGTCTCGAGCGGCACCGACGCCATCCTGGTCTCGCTCATGGCGCTCGGCGTCGGCCCCGGCGACGAGGTCGTCACGACGCCCTACACCTTCCTGGCGACCGCCACCTGCATCGGGCGGCTCGGCGCGACGGCGCGCTTCGTCGACATCGATCCGCGCACCTTCAACGTCGACGCCCGGGCGATGCTCGCGGCCATCGGGCCGAGGACCAAGGCGCTGATGCCGGTACACCTCTACGGCCAGATGGCGGACGTCGCGACGCTGAAGGCCGGCACGGCGCTGCCGATCATCGAGGACGCCGCGCAGGCCATCGGCGCAGAGCGCGATGGACACCGTGCGGGCGCGCTCGGCGCGCTCGGCTGCCTGAGCTTCTTCCCATCGAAGAATCTCGGTGCGTACGGCGACGGGGGCATGGTGCTGGCGCAGGATGGAGCCCTGGCCGACCGCGTGAAGCTGCTGCGCAACCAGGGGCAGCGGCCGAAGTACTACAGCCTCGAGGTGAGCGGAAACTTCCGGCTCGACGCGCTGCAGGCCGCAATCCTCCGCGCGAAGCTGCCCCACCTCGACGGCTGGACCGCGGCCCGGCAGCGGAACGCCGACACCTATCGGCGGCTCTTTCGCGGCAGCAAACTGCGGGTCGTCGACGGTCCGCTCGAGGGCGACGCGCAGGTGGGCCTGCCGGTCGCGGTGCCCGGCGCGCGCCACATCTACAACCAGTTCGTCATCCGCACCCTGCAGCGCGACGCGCTGCGCGAGGCGCTCGGCAAGGCGGGCATCGCGACCGAAATCTACTACCCGCAGCCCATGCACCTGCAGGCGTGCTTTGCGCCCTGGGGCTACACGCGAGGGCAGTTCCCCGAGAGCGAGCGGGCCGCCGAGGAGACCTTCGGCCTGCCGATCTATCCCGAGCTCACCGCCGCGCAGATGGAGCGCGTCGTCGGGACGATCGAGTCGTTCTTCGCCGGGTGCTAGCTCCGCTCAGGCGTGCACGCCGGCGCCGTTCGTCGGGCGCGGCGGCCCGTCGGCGCGCTCCGGAGCGGTCAGCCCCAGCTCCTCGAGCGGATCGCCGGTCCACAGCCGGCCCCGGACCATGTGGCTCCACATGCGGAGGTCGGAGACGAAGGACCAGAGCGGGTACTCGAAGGTCGCGGGGCGGTTCTTCTCGAGGCCGAAGTGCCCGGTCCACGCGCACGCGTAGGCGAAGACGACGCCGGCCGGGAACGTCGCGGGGGAGGCGGCCGCCGGGAGTCCGAGCATCGCCGCGAGGTGCCCCCAGCGCGGTCCGTCGCCCTCCCCGCGCAGCGTGCCGTGCGCCGCGAGGCCCGCGAATGCGGCCATCGCCGCAGGCATGCGGAGCGGCGAGAGCGCCATGCCCGCAGCGCACGACGCCATCCAACCCGTCGTGCCGAGGAAGTGCAGGCGGCGCGAGGTCGGGTTCCGGTGCTCGCTCAGGTAGTAGGGCCAGAACTCCTCGAAGGACTGGATGCGCTCGGTCATGGGCGCCGATCCTACACGAGCCGCGCAGGAACCGGGCTCAGAACGATCCCGAGCCGCCCATCATGCAGCCCGCGCACTCGGGCAGGTCGGGCATCGTGTTGCAGCGGAGCGGGCAGTAGTTGACCCGGTTGAAGACGTAGCGAGAGCCGTCGTCCTCGCCGATGGCGTCGCACTCGACCGAGAAGCCGGTGACGCTCATCTCGCCGTAGCCGCCGGTGTCGCGGAAGGCGCGCGCGCACGCGCTGTCGCTGGAGGTCCACGAGGGCAAGGGCGGCAGCGTCTGGGTCACGCCGGCCTCCGGGTACCAGGTCTCGACGCAGGTCTCGGCGACCATGCAGTCGCTGTCGAGGGGCGCGTCGGCGTCGCCGGCTCGGAGCGTGTAGCAGAGGCGGAACTGCCCAGCGCAGTCGACCGTCAACGTGTCGGTGCTCCACACGGTCCCTGGCTCGGGCGCAGGCGGCGGCGTGCTGCCGAGCGAGGTCGGGCACTGCGCCGCGCCCGACGCGTTCACGAAGGTGCTGACCGCGTAGACGCCCGCCGCGCCGTAGTCGACGAAGCACGGGCTGAGGTTGGCGATGGCCCAGCGGCCCATCGAGAAGCACTCGCAGGCGGCGGCGCCGCGGGTCGCACCGGGGCTCGGCAGCACCGCGCCCATGCACGGGCCCCAGGTTCCGCTGAACTCGTCGTAGGGGTTGCAGGTCGTCGTTCCGTCGCGGCAGATGCCCCGGCCGCGGTTGCGGCGCGGGCCGGGCCAGCACGACGCGGTCTCGCCGGGCGTGTCGCAGCGGCAGCCCTCGCGGTTCCGGTCGGCGGGGCACTCGGGCGTGCCGCCCGGCGGCTCGGGCAGGGGCCCCATGCCGCCGTCGGGGTAACAGACGGACGGGGGCGGGTCCATGAACCAGTACGCGTCGGGGTTCGGCGGCACGTAGGCGTCGACCGAGGCGAGGTCGCCGATGTCGACGCGCACGATCGGCGCGTCGCCGACATCGCGGCCGGCGTCGACGACGGCGGTGCCGGCATCGCGCATGCGGGACGGACCGCCGCAGTCACAGCCGGCCGCGAGGAGCGGAACCAGGACGAGGGCGAGGGCTGCGCGCAGGGGCATGACGAACCTCCGCGACGAGGGTAGCGCAGAAGGGCCCCGGACCGTCAGCCGGGCGTCACTCCGTGGTCGGCGAGGCGGGCGCGACCGCGCGCGGTTCGCCGGAAGGCGCCGGAGATGCCGCATCTCGGTCGTCGGCTCCCGCATCCGCGCCGCGGCTTCGCGCCTCCACCGTCTCGCGCACCTCGCGAGCTCGCTCGAGCCGGGGCTGGCCGAGGTCGTAGTTCCACCACGCGACCCCGAGCACCGCGAGGCCCAGGAGAGTGGCGGCGAGGACGCCACCGCCGGCGACCGGCGTGCCCGCCGCGCTCGCCTCCTGCGCGCCCTCGGACGCGGCGCGGGCGGCCGCCGCACCGCCGTCGGCGATCGCAGCCAGGACGCGGGCCTCGATCCGCGCGATCTCGGCCTCGCTCGGGCTCTCGCCCCGAGCGTCCCGTACGGCGGCGGCCAGCTCCTCCGGAAGCGCCTCGACGTTCCCACGTTCGAACGCCTCGCTCATCGCGCGGGGTCTCCGTGCGAGGTGTCGTCCCACGCTTCGCGCAGCGCGACGCGCGCCGCGTGCAGCCGGCCAGACGCCGTCTTCTCGGGCACGCCGAGCGCCGCAGCGACCTCCTCGATCGGGAGCTGCTCGAGCTCCACGAGCACGAACACCTCACGGTGCACTGGGGCGAGCTGCGCGAGCGCCTGCTCCAGCCTGCCGAGACGCTCGTCCCGGGCCGTCCGCGCGGCCGCCGCGCTGGCGCGCTCCGGCGGCTGCGGCCGGCGATAGGAGCGCTTGCGGTGATCGGAGGCGACCTGCACCGCCGCGCGGTACGCGAAGGTGCGGAGCGGCAAGCGCTCGTCGCCCGTCACGAGGGCGCGATACAACGAGACGAAGACCTCCGGCGCGACCTCGCCCACCTGCGCGTCGGGCACCCCGAGGTACCGCAACGCGCGCGCGATGCCGGGCGCGTACTGTCGCACGGCGAGGGCGAATTCCGCGCCCGACGGCGGAACGCCCATCGGCGTCGAGGTCATGACGGGGACCGCTCCAGGGTCGTCCCGGCTGACTCGATGCGGGCGGCACTGGCGGCGCCCGCATGGGCTCCGCCCCCCATCGCGCCGAGCGCGGCGCCGCGCCGGGCGGCCTCGAGCCAGGCCTGCGCGACCTCGGCGGGGACGCCGAGGAAGGCCTCGTCGTAGAAGATCGGCTCGGCGTTCTTCCGTTTCAGCACCAGGACCTTGCGCTGGTGCAGGCCCTCGAGGATCGACCAGCTCGTCTTCCGATCGAGGGCGGTGCGCACGAGGCTCGACCAGCGGGTGCGCAAGACCCCCGCACGGGTGCGGAGCAGGACTTCGGCGGGTGTGAGCACCATCGCGAGCCCCTTGCGCACGGCGATCTCCCGGCGGGTCAGCGCGATCCATCCGAGCGGGACGAGGAGCGCCACGCCGCCTACGACGAGGAGCGGCCAGGGCCCGAGGGCCTCACGCTCCATCGCAGAGGCCCGGAGGTAACCATCCGCCGCGACGACGAGCAGGAACAGGCTCGCGTACGGACCTGCCCGGAGCCACCCATTGCCGTGTTTCACCGCGATCGAGCCCAGCGCGAGGATGCCGCGCGCGGCGTCGTCGAAGACCTTGCTTCCGAGGGTCTCGGGCTCGGGAAAGCTCGGCGCCTCGGGCTCCTCGACGGACCCGCGCCAGCGCGACAGGTGCTCGGCGAGCACGCCGGGCGTCTCGAGAAAGAGCGGCGGGATCGCGAGGTAGGCCGCACTGGTGCCCCCCACCGCAGCGCTCCGCGGGACGACCAGCACCTCGGCCCAGCGGCGCCCGCCGCGGCGTCCCTGCCACGCGCTCGGCTCGATGACGGCGACGACGTCGTCCCTCTCGAGCCAGGCCTCGGCGCCGCCGGCCGCGACGAAGAGTCCCTCGGGCGCGAGCACGAGGCGAGCGGCCCGCCGGCGAGCGGCGATGGTCAGCCGCCGCACCAGCTCGCCCGCGAGCACGAGCGCGCGCACGCTCAGCCCGAAGGCGAGGAGCCGCATGAAGAGAGCGAAGGGGTCGAGCGCGGGTGAACCCGCGGGATCCTCCGCGACGGCGAGCTCGCGAAAGCTTGCACCGGCCCATGCGACCGCCGCGACGAGGGGCGCGAGAAGGCCACGCACCCCATCGCCCTCGAGCACGGGCGGAAGCCCTGCCCCGATGCGCTCCCAGCCCGCCGCGAGCGCGTCCTTGGGACCGAGTTCGCGGGCCCGCTGCACCCATGCCGGCGCGTCGCTCACGGAGCTGTCCCCGCACACGCGCGGCAGCGCTCCGCGGCTCGGTCGGCACGCGCACGGGCGTCGGCGTCGCCCTCGAGCCCGGCTGCCTCGTCCTCGACGTCCGCCGCGGCGCCGCAGATCGCTTGGCAGCGCTCGGACCGATCCGGCGCCTCGTCGATGCCGTGCGCCGCGTGGGCAATCCGCGCCTCCGCAAGCTGGATCCGCCGGTAGGGGGCGTGGAGGTCGGGCGCACTGCATGCGGCACACACGAGGAACGCGAGCGCGATGGCGGCGGCGCGGATCATGGACGCCCAGACATATCAGACGGTCCGGCGGCTCACACGTCCGCACCGGTCCACGCGGGCAGCGGACGGGTGGTTTCGCGCACGAGGCCCCGCTCGAGATCGACCGCCGACGTGCGCGGAGCTCGGGGCACCACGAAGGTCACGACCGTGCCGGTGCCCGCCCGGCTCTCGATACGGACCGAGCCGCCATGGACCCGGGCGACCCGATCGACGATCGCGAGGCCGAGGCCGGTCCCCGACTCGCGCGTGGTGAAGAACGGGTCGGTCGCGCGCGCACGCACCTGCGTGTCCATGCCCTCGCCCTCGTCGCGGAACTCCACCGCGACTCCTGGGGCGCCGCGAACCTCCACCGGCTGCATGCGGACCTGCACCGTGCCACCCCGCGGCATCGCGAGGATCGCGTTGTCGAGGATGTTCACGAGGGCGTGCCGGATCAGGGTCGCATCGGCGTGAATCCACTCCGGCGGCCCCTCGCCGTCCCAGGCGACGACGAGGTCGGGCGAACGGGTCGGGCTCTCCAGGGCGAGCCGGGCGGCGTGGGTCACCACGCCGCGGAGGTCCACGTCGGCGCGCTGGGGCGCGAGCGGCCGGGCGTAGACGAGGACGTCGTCCACCAGCCGATCGAGGCGGTCGCCCTCCTCGTCGAGCACGGCGAGCAGGTGCGCCGCCGACGCGGGAGGGAGGTCACCCTTCTCGAGCGACGCAGCCGCGTTGGCGAGTACGGCGAGCGGATTGCGGATCTCATGGGCGATGACCGCCGAGAGTTCGCCCACCGCTGCGAGCTGTTCCGTGCGGTCGAGCTCGACCTGCGCCTCGCGGAGCCGCGCCGTGCTCGCTGCGAGTTCCTCGGTCTTTGCAGCGAGCGTTCGCTCCACCTCGAGCATGCGCGCGAGCAGCACCCACGCGAGCGTGACGACGACCATGCTGCGAACCAGCCCCGACAGCGAGCCGTAGGGCAGATCGAGCGAGCGCGCAGCGACGTCCCACAGCGCGAACACGACCGGCAGCACGACCGCCATCACGATCCGCCAGAGCCGAGGCTCCTGCCACGTCGCCCGCACCAGCGTCACCAGCGACCAGCCGATCCACACGAGCGCGACCACCGTCGCGATGACGCCGGTCGCCCCCAGCCGTGCGACGTGCGGGAGTTCGGTCGTCGGAAACGATGGATCGTGACTGAGCCCCGCAAACGCCAGGACGGCGCCGACCCCGCACCAGGTCCAGGCGATTCGGCTCAGGGCGCTCACGTCCTTCGCGAGGGAAGCTGCGACCTCCACGAAGGCCGCTACCGCGAGAAGTAGGGTGCCCTCGAAGAGGTCCTGCGCGCGCGCGGCGAGGGCGACGTGCGGCGCGGCGACGATCGCAAGGCCGGCGAGGTGGGACAGACCGACCAGTCCCGCAAGGAGGGCAAAAGGAGCCAGCACACGCGAGGTCGGCCCCCTCACCGAGAGGGCGGCAAACCACACCGCGACGAAGAGGTCGACGCCCACCGACACCCAGTCGCAGACGACGCGGAAGGTCACGCGCGCCCCCCTTCGAGCGCGGCGCCGGGGGCGGCGTGCGCGCTCACCTCGAGGGGGAGAGTCATGCGAACCGTGCAGCCGGCGCCAGGGCGACTCTCGATGTCCCACCAGCCTCCGTGTGAACGGACGACGCGGTCGACGATGGCGAGGCCGAGGCCGGTCCCCGTCGGGCGCGTGGTGAAGAAGGGGTCGCGCGCCTTTTTCAGCACGTCCTCGGACATGCCCCGTCCCGTGTCCGAGACGACGATTTCCATGGATTCACCCGGCGCGGTGCGGGCCTCGAGGCGTACCCGTCCCGCGCCGTCGGATGCTTGCAGCCCGTTCTCGAGGACGTTCGCGAGCGCGAGCCGGAGCAACTCGGCATCGCCGTCGAGTTCGAGACCGTCGTCGAGGGCGAGCTCGACGCGCTCGAGGGCGGTGGGCTCGCCGCGCGTCGCGTCCCGGGCGGCCCGCTCGACGAGCTCGGCCACCGAGATGCGAACCGGGACCGAGGCGCGGGGACGCGCGAAGGCGAGCAGGTCTCGGACGAGCCGCGCGAGACGCCGCGACTCCTCGCTCACGATCTGGAGCAAGAGCGAACGATCCACGGGATCGAGCGCGGGTCGACGAAGGCTCGAGACCGCGTTCTTCACGATGGCCAGCGGATTTCTCACCTCGTGGGCCACGACCGCGCTGAGCTCTCCGAGCGCGGCGAGCGACTCCCGCTGCCGTCGGGCCCGATGCGTCTCAGCGAGCGCCTCGTGGGCCTCGCCGAGCGCGAGGCTGCGAAGGCGCAGCTCCTCGACGGCGAGCGCCTGTCGGCGCGCGAGCGCGACCGTCGAGACGATCACGACCACGAGCCCCCCATGCTCGGGCAGGTGGGCACGCGCGCCCGTGCGCCAGTGCGTCAGCTCGTCGACGAGGCCCAGGATCATCACCACGCCGATGCTGGTGACGATGGGTCGCAGCTCTCCACGCTCCTGCGCGGTGCGGGCGAGACGGGCGACGGCCCAGGCGAAGATCGAGAAGACGACCACACTCTGCGCGACGATCGGCAGCCCCTCCGGCAGGCGGTAGGCATCGAGGGCCTCGTGCAGTTCCCCGGTGAGCAGGTACACGCCACCGTAGGCCGAGACGAACGCGAAGGAGAAGACGGCGTACCACTTGCGCTGCGCCGCGCCGGGCTCGCCGGCGAGCACCGCACAGAGCTCGACGAGCCCGGCGGCCGCGAGGTTTCCCATGAGCAGCCGAACGACCCGAGTCGCCATCTGCAGGCCGGGCGCGGCGACCGCTCCCAGCACGACGACCGCCGCGACGTAGACCGCCAGCGCGCCGGCGAATCGAGCGAGGGCGCGGTGCTCGTCCCGCCCCGTGGCGCGGTGCAGCGACGCGTAGAACGTCGCCGCCGCCGCGTGCCACGACGCAGAGACGAGCAAGAGGCCGTCGGACCAGGGCACCGGTTCACACTAGCGCAGCGCCCGGCCGCGCCGGGAGCCCACCGCGCTCAGAGCGCAGCGCCGCCATCGACGTCGATGCAGACGCCGTTCAGGTAGTCGCACTCGATCGCGAACCGGACCGCCTTGAAGAGGTCTTCCGGCTCGCCGATGCGGCCGACCGGGATCGTCGCGACGATCGCCTCGCGCGCTTTCGGGTTCATGCCGCGGGTCATCGGGGTCTCGACCATGCCGGGGGCGATGGCGACGGCGCGCACGCCGAACATCGCGAACTCGCGGCACCAGGTCACGGCGTTGGCGGCGAGGGCCGCCTTGGCGCTGACGTAGTTCGACTGACCGCGGTTGCCGTGACGCGCCACGGAGCTCATCGCGATGACGACGCCCGGCTTCTGTCCGCGTCGCACCATCTCGGCGACGCCCTCCCGAACGACGAAGGTCGCGCCGGAGAGGTTCACGTTGATGACCGCGTTCCACTGCTCGTCACTCATCACCGAGACCTCACCGGTCTCTCGGCTCTTCTTCACGAGCAGCCCATCGCGAAGGATGCCGGCGTTCGAGACGATGACGTTCAGCCCGCCCATCGCGTCGGCCGCCCACTTCGTGAACGCGGCCACCTCGCCCGAGTTCGACACATCGAGCTTGCGGCGGTGGACGCCCGCGGGCAGCTCGGCGAGCCCCGCTTCGTTCACATCGCACGCGGCGACCTGCGCGCCGAGCTCGTGCAGCCGGGTCGCGAAGTGAAAGCCCATGCCCGAGGCTGCGCCGGTGACGATCGCTTTGACGGTGTTCAGCTCCATGTCCTGTTCCTCTCGCAGAAGGGGTCGGGACGTTACCTGCCCGCGGGGCGCAGCGATGTGCGTCTCCTCGCGGGCCGGTCGGGCTCGAGCAAGGCGGAGCTGCGCGTCAGCCGCGCGTCGGGAGACGCAGCTGGATGCGGTGCTCCAGGCGCGCGGCGCTGGGCAGCACGGCGAGATCGACGAGGCCAGCGACGAGGGCGACGAGCCCCGGCCCGAGGAGCCCGAAGGCGCCCAGCATCGCGAGAATCCCCCCGGCAGTGGTCGCGAGGAGCGCCCCGCGAACGGCCTCGCGGCGCGCCGCCTGGGCGATCCAGAGCAGCCCGCTCGCGTCGCGAATGTCGTCGGTCGTGAGGGCCACCGCCCGGTCGCCCTCGGGCGTTCCGGCGGCACCGAGCACGATGGGAACGTCGGCCGCGGCGAGCGCTTCGTCGTCGCTGCCCGCGTGACCGATCACCGCCACCACGTTGCCCGCATCGCGCAGGCGCTTCACCTCCGCGCCGCGCTCCTCGCCCGACAGCTCCGCCTTCACGTGTTCGATGTCGAGCCCCCGCGCGAGGACCTCGGCCGTGCCGCGCTGGGCGCCGGAGACGAGGATCGCCTCGACGCCCAGGTCGATGAGACGCTGGATTGCGGCGCGGGCGCCCGGCCGGGCCTCGTCGCGCAGCGCGACGAGCGCCCTCGCCTTGCGATCGATCGCCACGAGCAGCGCGGTGTGACCGCGGGCCTCGGCGGCCGCTGCGTCGGCCTCGAGGACGGCGATGCTCACGCCCTCCTCGAGCAGCAGCTGCCGGTTGCCGACGAGGACGCTCTCGGCGAGCGGACCGATCCCGCGCACGCCCCGGCCGGGCACGGCCTGGACCCTGCGGACGGTCGGGAGCTCCGACTGCCGAACCCAGCGCAGCAGCGCTCGGCCGATCGGCTGATGCCCGCCGCCGAGCGAGGCCTCAGCCGCGGCCGCCAGCGCGAGCGCTTCCGCCTCACCGCCTTCGCCGTACCCGTGCACCTCGACCACCTCCGGGTGTCCCTCGGTGACGGTGCCGTGGGCGCAGAGCACCGCCACCCTCACCCGGCCGGCGCGGTCGAGTGCCTGCGCGCTGCGGAGCGACGTGCCGCGCTCGGCCGCCGCCACCGCCGCGACCACGAACGGCGTACCCGATGCCCGCCGCAGGGCGACGAGCGGGAGCGCGAGGATGGCCGCTCCAGCTGCCGAGAGCCCCAGCGCGAGGTTCCCTCCCGGATCGCCGAAGACGAGCGCCACGGCGCCCGCGACGCCGATGACTCCGCCCGCCGCAGAGAGGAGCCGCCCTGCGAATTGGGTCACCCGCGCGGCGTCCGCGGCCCCGGCATCCCCGAACCCGAGCGGACGCACGACGGCGCGGTCCCGCCCGACCCGGGTCGCAAGAACGCGCAGCCGGCCCGCGGTCACGCGGGCCCCGGCGAGCAGACCCTCGCCGACGCCCCGGTGGCTCGCGGTGCGGGCCGATGGATGAAGCAGCACGTCGGCCTCACCGAAGCGCACGACGCCGTCACAGGGCACGACGTCGCCCTCGCGCACCAGCACCTCTTCGCCGACGCAGAGCCGCTCCACCTCGATCTCCGGACCGCTCGCGAGGGGGCGATGGGGATCGGTCGATGCGCCGCGGGTCCGCAGCGGGAGCCAGCGCCGCGTGCGGTCATGCCGGTGCTCGAGCGGCCCCTCGGTGCGGGCGTCGAGCCACCAGCGGAGGTGGGCGAGCGCGCAGGCCGTCGCGGCCCCAGCGAGCACGAGGCGGGCATCGCTCCCCTCGAGCGCGCGCGCGAGGCCCCCGGCGAGCGCGAGCAGCGCCCCGACCGGCGTCGAGAGCCACGCGAGCCAGCCGATCGACGTGCGCAAGTGCGCTCCGAGCACGAGCGCGGCGAGCGCGCTGCCGACCCCGAGGACCGTCGAGATCGACGCGAGCGCGTGGTGGCTCGCGAAGGCTGCTGCCACCATCGCCGACACCGCGAGCGCGAGACCGACGGTCGGAGGAGGCGCGGTCGGGGGCGGCCGAAAGCTCCCGGTGTTCGAAGGGGCGGCGACCTCGGCGCGCGCCGCCCTCGGCCGCGGGGCCCGCCGTGCTGCGCTCGGCGGCCGCGCGGAACGGGGCGAGGCGAGGAGGCGTTCACGGCACGCGGCGCTGCAGAGGTACTCGGCCTGCTCGTCGAAGAGCACGACGGCCGGTGCCCGCAGGGGCTCGACGCCCACGCCGCACACCGGGCACGGCCTCTCGGGATCCCGTGGACGGGTGCTCGACGGGGCAGACACGAGGGCGTGTCCTACCACAGCCGTCCGGGAGGCCGCGCCGGGGAGCTCGAGAGCGCACCGGTCGCACGCAGCACAACCGGAAGCCGCCAGCGCCCGATCAGAGCTGCTTCAGCCGCGCGAGGGCGTTGAGCGCCTCGATGGGGGTCATTCGATCCGGATCGAGCCCTTCGAGGGCGGCGCGGAGCGGGTCGGCCGGCGTCTCCGGTGCGGGCTCCGCGGCCGCGCCGAGCGGAATCGACAGCTGCCGCTGCTCGGCCGCCCCCAGCGCAGCGCGGCTCGCCTCGAGCTCGCCGAGCAGGGCCCGGGCGCGGCGCACGACCGTCTCGGGGAGTCCGGCGAGCCGCGCGACGGCGATGCCGAAGCTCCGGTGGCTCGGCCCCCGCTGCAGGCGGTGCAGGAAGACCACATCGCCGCCCCGCTCTTTCGCCGAGACGTTCCAGTTGATCGCGTGGCCGGGCCGCTGTCCCTCGAGCGCGCACAGTTCGTGGTAGTGCGTCGCGAAGAGCGCACGGCACCGCACCCGATCGACCAGGTGCTCGGCGACCGACCACGCGATCGCCAGGCCGTCGTACGTGCTCGTGCCCCGCCCGATCTCATCGAGGAGCACGAGGCTCCGGGTCGTCGCGCCCGCGAGCAGCGCGGCGGTTTCCCGCATCTCGACCATGAACGTGCTCTCGCCCCGGGCGAGGTTGTCGCTCGCGCCGACCCGCGTGAAGATCCGATCGACGATCCCGATCTTCGCCTTCGACGCGGGCACGAAGCTTCCCATCTGCGCGAGGATCACGGCCAGTGCGACCTGCCGCATCGTCGTGGACTTGCCGGCCATGTTCGGCCCCGTGATCACGAGCAGCCGCTCCGCCGTCGCGTCGAGCTGAAGATCGTTCGGAACGAACGAGCCCGCCGCCGCGAGGGTCTCGACGACCGGATGCCGCGCCTCGACGAGCTCGATCGTGGGCGTCTCCGTGAGCTCCGGGCGGACGTACCCGCGCCGCTCCGCGAGTTCTGCGAGCGCCGCTTCCGCGTCGAGGTCGCCGAGCGCGCGGGCGAAGCGCCGCAGCCGGCCTGCCGCGGCGCCGACCCGCTGCCGCAGCGACTCGAAGAGCGCCTGTTCGAGGCCCTTGCCCCGCTCCTCTGCGTGCAGGATGTCGTCGGCGAGCGCGTCGAGTTCGTCGGTCGTGAAGCGCTCTCCGTTCGCGACGGTCTGCTTGCGACGAAAGTGCGGCGGCACGAGATGCAGGTTCGCCCGCGTGACCTCGAGGTAGTACCCGAAGACCTTCGTGAAGCGAACCTTCAGCGAGGCGATGCGCGCGGCGCTCCGCTCCCGCTCCTCGAGGGCGAGGAGCAGGTCCTTCGAGCGGCTCCCGATCGCCCGCAGCTCGTCGAGCCGCGGCTCGACGCCCTCCCGCACGAGCCCGCCCTGCGTCGCGAGGTACGGGGGCGCCTCGACGAGGGTCCGCGCGATGTCCGCTTGCACGTCGCCGCAGTCGTCCACCAGCGTCAGCGGCGCGAGCGGGCTCGGTCCGGCGAGTTCTCCGAGGCCCGCTCCGTCGCCGGCTCCGCCGTCGAGCAAGGCCACGATCCGCCGCCCCTCGGCGAGGCCCCGCGAGAGCGCGCCGAGATCCATCGGCGTCGCGACACCGAGCTCGGCCCGGGTCGCGAGACGCTCGAGATCTCCGAGACCGGCGAGCCGCGTGCGCAGCTCGGCCCGCATCTCGCCTCGACGCGCGAGCGCCTCGACGCGGTCGAGCCGCGCGCGGATCTCGGGGAGCTCGGTGAGCGGCGCGAGGAGCCGGCGCCGCATCGTGCGCGAACCCATCGGGCTCTCGGTCAGGTCGACGAGGTGCAGGAGCGAGCCGACGCGGTCCCCGCCGAGCGTTCGGACGAGCTCGAGGTTGCGCACGGCCACATCGTCGAGACCGAGGGCCCGCGAGGGCTCGTACGTGATCAGGTCGCCGAGCCGTAGCGCCACGCGCGGCTGCGAGGCGCGCGCGGCTCGGACGACGTACTCCGCGGCCCGCACCAGAAGCGGCGGCGCCTGTCCGAGGGCGAGCACGGAGGGATCGATGGGCGGCGGATCCGCGTGGGATGCCGCGTCGAAGCGCGAGCGCGGCAGCACCTTGCGCAGCGCGGGCTCGAGCGCCTCCGCGCCCGCGCCGAGGACGACCTCGCGCGGCTCGAGCCGCAGCACCTCGGCGAAGAGGCGCGCCTCTCCGTCCACGACGCAGCCCTGCACCTCCGCGCGGGAGAGTTCGAGCGACGCGAGGGCGAAGGCGCCGGCCTGCCCGGCGATGGCGACGATCAGGTTGTCGGTGCGCGCGTCGAGGGCACCCTCGTCGAGGGTGAGGCCGGGCGTGACGACCCGGACGACCTCGCGCGGCACGATGCCCTTCACCGTCTTCGGATCGGCCATCTGCTCGCAGATCGCGACCTTGAACCCCTGCTCGAGCAGCCGCGCGAGGTACGAGGCCGCCGCGTGGTGCGGCACGCCCGCCATCGGGATCTCGGCGCCGTCCGAGCTCTTGCTGCGCGAGGTGAGCGTCAGGTCGAGCGCCTTGCTCGCCGCGACAGCGTCCTCGAAGAAGAGCTCGTAGAAGTCGCCCATCCGAAAGAAGAGGAGCGCGTCCGGATGCTCGGCCTTGCAGCGGAAGAACTGCTTCATGCCGGGCGAGTGCTCGCCCCGTCCGCTGTCCCGGGCGGCGTCGGCCGGCTCCGCTCCGGCCGCTTCCTCTGCCCGCGCGCGCGGCACGCTCACTCGAAGCGGCTGCCCGCCATCACCCGGAACGGGCGCGTCTCGAGCTCGAGAAGGCCGCGGCGCTCGGTCTCGACGAGATAGAGCAACTGCGTGCGGGGATTCCAGCGGACCTCGGTCGGCAAGGTGAGGAGGCGGGTGCCCGTCGGCGAGAAGCCCACGTCGACCCGGAGCCCGAGGTCGCCCACCGCGCGCCCGTCGTGCACGCCGATGCGGAAGCGCAGGTCGGTGCCCGAGACCGGCGCGACGCTGGCCTCGAGGCGCACCGCGAGCCGACGGCCCGCGAAGGGGACGCCGTGGAAGGCGCGGCCGACCAGGGTGCGGGGCTGGGCGGTATCGAGCTCGCAGGCGCCCGCGTCACGTCGCACCACCCGATGCAAGAATCCGGTGCGCGTCCCCGACACCGCGTAGCCGCGCTGGACCCGCACGTCGTAGGTGACGAGAGCGTCGCCGAGGCACGCCAGCGCGTCCGCGAGCGTCACCGCCCGCGGCGCGCCGGTCGAGGCGTCGAGGATCGGGGCATCGGCGGCGAGCTCGAGGCGTCCGAGCAGCGGCGCGACGAGGCCCTCGGGGCTCGACCAGGCGCGGCGAATCGGGACGAGGATCGGCTGCGTGCTCTGCCCGACCGCGTCGATGCCCACCACGGCGCGGCAGGTGGCGCTGCCCTCGAGCACCGCGTCGGGCAGGCGGGTCGTGATGGCGAGCAGGTCTCCGGCGTAGCCGGCCTCTGGCTCACCCGCGGGGATGCCCGCAGCCGCCTCGGCGGAGAGCACCCCGCGCTCGCAGAAGTCGGTGCGCCCGTCGAGGAAGACCGCGTCGCCGTCGACCCGCAAGCGACCGCTCCCACTCGCGGTCCCGACGATCGCTCCCTGCCAGCCGAGGGTCCAGGTCTCGGCCGCCGCGGCGAAGGGATCGGTCTGGCTGCAGAGGCGGGGCGCGTCCGCGTCGGCCGGCCAGATGCCGCCCATGCCGGCCGGGCAGTCCAGCGTAGCGAGCGACGGCGAGCGCCCCGAGGTGCCATCCGTCTGCACCCGCAGCGAGGCCCCCGAGGGATCGGAGATGGAGGGGCCCTCGAACACCCCGACGAAGCGCGCCGGGAAGACTCCGGTACGGGGGCGATGGCGGCGAACGTAGACGAGATCGTCGTTCGGGTTCGAGGGGCTCGCACAGTCGGTCGAGGGCGACCCCGGGCCCACCGAGCGGCCGCGGCACGGCGCGTCGAGGTCGTAGACGTCGATGATGCGCACCGTTCCGTCGGTCATCGCGAGCGACACGAACACGCCGCGCAGGACCGACGGCGCAGGCGACGGCGAGACGATCTCGGCGCCCACGTCGCAGAGCCCGTTCAGGACATCCGTCGTGTCCTCGGTGCCGATGCGGGGATCGGACGCGCTCGGATCGAAGCCCGGCGTGATCACCTCGACCGCGCGCGCCCCGACGGGCAGCACGATGCGGTCGGGGCGATCGGAGTGCTCGCCGTCCACCGCGAGGACCGCCCCGAAGTTCGGGCTCGCCTCGTCGCCGTACGCCACGGCCATCACCGAGCCGTCGAGGTCGTCGATCGCGTAGAGAAAGCGCGACCGGGGCGGCGTCGCCAGCACCGAGGGCAGCGCGTAGGAGTCGGGCACCCACGGGCTCAGCGCGAGGTCCCGCACCGGCGCGCCCACCGAGAGCGGCGCGAGGCGGCTGCCGGTGGCGAGCTCGATGCGGTGCACGAGCGGGAGGTTCTCGTCGCCGACGAGCAGGACACCGGTCTCGGCGTCGAGCTCGAGGACGCGGGGCCGGGGGCTCGGCTCGAGGGGCGTGTGGATGCGGGGCGCCACCGGAGCGAGCGCAGCCGGCGCGAAATCGAGCGGGCAGACGCGGCACAAGTCATCGCCCGTGCAATCGTCCTGGGCCGGAGCGAGCACCCCGACGGGGACCGTCGGATCGAGCTCGACGAGATCCGGCGCGCCCGCGATGCAGGTCTCGGGATCGATTGCGATGCGGGCCACCGCTCCGGCCTCCGGCAGCGCGACCCAAAGGGTGCGCTCGTCGGGCGAGAGGGCGAGATCCATCGGCGGCGCCGGCAGCTCGATGCGGGTCACCTGATCGGGGACGCTCGCGTCGTGCTCCGGGCGGAAGCGCAGCGTGGGGATCGCCGTCACCGCCCAGTCCGCCGAGGTCGACACCCACGCGCAGGTCGGCGTTTGCTCCGGCACGACGACGTCGGTGGGCGTGCCACCGACGGGCACGAAGGTGGCCCCCGGAATCCGACGGTCCGAGTCGAGCACGATCCGCGAGGTGAGGTCGGCCGCGGCCACTTCGCCGCGGGTCACCTGGGTCACGAGCACGTGCAGGCGCCGGCCGTCGACGAAGGTCTGACGGCCCGCTCCGTCCGGCGTCAGCGAAGTCGGACGACACTCTTCGAGCGGGACTGGGCGGGGAGACGCGGGCTCGCCGAGGTCGAAGCAGACGAACGCGATGCGTTCGGGGCGGTTGAACGAGCGCGGCGCGCCGACGAGGGTGTTCGAGGTGCAGCCCGGCACCACGAGACCGGCGAGCACGAGGCCGAGAACGAGTACGCGTGCCATCAGAAGGTCCGGATCGGGGTGATGCGGCCGAGCGTCAACACGACCCGGATCTCGCGGCCCTCGCGGAGCGGCCGGAGGTCGATCACGCGGAGCACCGAGTCGCCGAAGTCGGCCACGTACGCCAGGCCTCGCACGCCGTCGATGACGACGTCTTGCGGCCGCTGCACGCCGGGCACGGGCACGCCCACGATGTCCCCGGTCGCCGCATCGACGAAGGTCACACGCTGTCCATCGAAGGACGTCACGGCGAGCAGCTCCCGCCCATCGAAGGTCCCCGCCGCGATCCGCGCCGGCCCGAACGGCATCGCGGTCACGCTGCGGATGAGGGTCTCGCCGCTGAAGATCGGCTCGCCCTCGGTGTCGAGGGTGACGATCGCCTCGCTGCGGCGCGACAAGACGTGCGCGAAGCGGCCGCCCTCGCTGAATGCGACGTCGCGCGAGTCGAGGCCATCGTCGGTGCCGCGGATCGCGAAGCGCCCGGCCGAGAAGGCCTCGGAGCACTCCGGCTCGTCGCGGTCGTAGGCGACGCCGAGGAGCGGGATCTCGCGGATCGGCGTGCGCATCGGGACGGTCCCGCCGGGCGGCACGGTGAGCGTCATCCACACGAGGTTGCGCGAGGCATCGAACGCGGCGTTCGTCGCGTCCGTGGGGATCCCGGTGAGCACGTGCACGAGGGTGGGAACGCTCGCGCCTCCGGCCGGTCGGTCGACGAAGAGGCTCGCGCGCCCGTTGCGGTGCACCATCAGCACCCAGTCGAGGCCCGCGTCGGCAGGCTCTCCGGTGAGCGACTCGATCGAGCCCGTCGCAAGCCCCGCGACATCGCCGACGAGGGACGGTTCGCGCCCGCAGGTCGTCGCAACGGGGGTGGTCCGGCGCCTCGGGGCGCAGCGCTCGATGCCCTCGGTGGGCGCCCCTTCGCAGTCGAGCTGCCCCTCGGCGCCGAGATCGACCCAGGTGAGGTCGGCCTCGCTGCGGATTGCGAGGTAGACGCGGTCGCCCCGGGGCGAGAGCGCGATCGAGTGGACCTGCGGGCCAATCTGCACCTCGTCGACGAGGAACGGCAGCGCGTCGGCCTCGGTGCATGGCGGCGACGCGCAGGCATCGACGGCCGAGGCGATCGCGTCGAGGTCGTAGCTCTGCAGCGTGCCCTGCGCCCAGCGCGCGTCGTAGTTGGAGTTCGCAAGCAGGAGGAACGGGGGCGCCCCGTCCGCCGCCTGCGCGGGGACCAGCTCGACCGCGACGGGGAAGAGGATCGTGCCCGGCGGGGGCTCGGGCGGGAAGACCGCCTCGCAGCCGCTCGCCCCGGCGGCGCAGAGCGCGAGGCCGAGAAGATACGGAAGAACGCGGCGGTCCAGGCGCATGGGGGCCGCGAAGCTACTCCGCGAGGGTGGGGGCGGCAACGCAGGCAAAGACTTCCCCGAGCCCGACCGGGCGCTGGTAGCCTCGGGCCATGCGCTGGTTGCTCGCCGTGCTCCCCGGTCTCGTCCTCACGCTCGCCGGCTGCCCTGGCCCCTCGACGCCCCCGACCGATGGCGGCCCGCTCACCGATGCCCCCGACGCGGGCACGCCGGGCGAGGACGCCGGCACCGACGCGCCGGAGCCGGTCGACGCGGGAACGGACGCGCCGCTCGAGGACGCGCCCGCTCCGAGCGATGCGCCCGCCCCGACCGATGCCCCGGCCGAGGACGCGCCCAGCCCGACCGACGCGGGCGTGGACGCGGGCAGCGATGCCGGCATGCCCGGACCGAGCACGCCGACGCCGCCGCCGACCGTGACCCGCACCGGGACCGGAGGCCTGCTCCTGCTCGGCACGATCCTCACCCCGAGCGGCCCGCTCGTCGGGGAGCTCCTGATCGTGGGCAACCGCATCACCTGCGTCGCGCCGAGCTGCGCTGGGATGCCGATGGCCGGCACCGTGACCGTGATCGACACGCACGGCGCCACGATCTCGCCGGGCCTGCTCGACGCCCACGACCACCTCTCCTACGACTTCATCCCCGAGTGGGTGCCCTCCCCGCCGCGCCTCTTCGACAGCCGCTACGAGTGGCGGGGCAACGCGGCCTACGGCGACTGGGTCGAGCCCGAGAACGTCACCGCGGCGGTGTGCGCCGGCTCGAAGTGGGGCGAGCTACGCTCGATCATCCACGGCACCACCACCATCCAGGGGCAGTCGCCCGCCGGGGTCGCCTGCGTCGACCGCCTCGCCCGGAACGCCGACAACTACCACGGCCTCTGGGACGGCCCCGACGCCGACACCATCCCCGACGACTTCATGCGGGTGACGATCTCGGGGCCGTGCGAGAGCGGCTTCCCCGCCCGCACCGGCCTCATCACCGACTTCGGTGATGGGGACGCCCGAAGGTTCGTGGTCCACGTCGGAGAAGGCGTGCGGCCGGCCGGGACGCCGGGCAGCTCCACCGACCCGACCCGCGAGTTCGACTGCTACGCCGGACGCACCGGGCCGACGCCGGGCCTGCTCTTCGACCCGAGCGGCGTCCCCTACGAGACCGGCGTGATGATCCACGCCATCCCGCTCACCGCGGCGCAGCTCGACGAGGCGGTGATGGCGAACGTGCGCTTCGTCTGGTCGCCCTCGTCCAACATCGTCCTCTACGACGACACCGCGCCGATCGAGGAGATGCTCGCGCGCGGCCTCACCGTCGCGCTGGCCAACGACTGGACCGTCTCGGGCACCGACGAGATGCTCAGCGAGATGCGCTACGCGCACGACTACGGCCAGACGATGGGCATCACCGCGCTCACGCCGCGGAGGCTCTGGGAGATGGAGACGATGGACGCCGCGGTCGTCCTCGGGCTCGAGGACTTCGTCGGCACGATCGAGGTCGGCCGGCGCGCCGACATCGCCGTCTTCAGCCGCACCGGCGACGACCCCTACCGCGCGGTGATGGACAGCCGCGCCCGCGACGTCTCGCTCACGCTCATCGACGGCGTGGCCTACTACGGCGACCTGCCGCTCGAGTCGATCGCGGTGAACGGCTCCTGCGACACGCTGGACGTGTGCGGGATCGAGCGCTTCCTCTGCGTGGCCGACACCCCCGGCACGCAGAACGTGGCGAACACCACCCGCCGCGGCGACACGCTCGGCTCGCTCGAGGCGGAGCTGAACGGGATCATCGACACGACCCTGCTGACGACCCCAGGCGCCGCCGACCGCGTGCTGCCGCTCGTCGACTGCAGCCTCTGAGCGCCGGTCGCTCGCTACATCGCGATCGGCGGATCGCTCGCGATGCCGAGGACGTGCGCGCGCGCCGCAGCGAGCACGAAGATCGATCCGCAGACCACCACGAGGCCGGCTGGGCCCGCCTCCTCGCGCGCTGCCTCGACGGCCGCCTCCACGCTCGATGCCGCTCGCCCTCGGCCCTCGGCGAGCACCTCGGGTGCTTC
>Ga0068872_10000932_pt1 | contig 23956 bp, 25 predicted proteins | sample NOAtaG_7_FD_66441 | JGI IMG/M metagenome (GOLD analysis project Ga0068872, IMG submission 66441) | Freshwater lake microbial communities from Lake Erie, under a cyanobacterial bloom - NOAA_Erie_Diel1S_2200h metaG | ecosystem: Environmental > Aquatic > Freshwater > Lake | place: USA: Ohio, Lake...
CTATTTGCGTAGCGGGGTTGACGCGTAATCCAACGTTTTCGTATCTTTATTGCGTTCGCTGTCGGGGACAAGGCGTGGCTTCGGAAGCCCCGCTCGAACGCAAATACTCACGTTGTGTGCCAGGCGCTAAAAAGACCTGCGGACAGTGACGACTTAAAGGACAACGTTTTGATTTGCGTTGACAACTTAGACGATTTTAAATTAAACTGATAAAATACAACTTGACTACTCGCTTATGTATCTTAAAGAATGGGATAGGTTACCAAAGTGGTTTAAAATAGTAATCTGGTCTATTGAAGGACTCACCTTGGTGGGTACAATAATTTATGCATTTCAATAGAGACCAATTTTGTACGACCGTGTGAGTCAACGCACGGACCACGTGGAGACAGGAATTTCGCGCGACAGCGCGAATTTTTTTGCGGTTTGACAAAGGAAAATTAAGAAAATCGGGGACGACAATTTTTTTAACGTCTACGCGGACGTTTGGTGTAGCTGGACAAATTTTCGTCACGCAGAGCACGCAGAGAGATTGGACGACTTTGACCGACTCAAAAACGTGGACTCCTAACCTATTTCAAAATCAAAACTCATATTCGTGGACTCGAACGCGTCAACAAAACATATCGGTCGACTTGAGACAAGTCGTAAACAAAAAGTAACGGTTGACGCGCCAGAGCATGCAACAAAATGTTTCTTCAATGGTGCGGTGAGGTGTAATCCAAAGTCTATATCTTCGTTCAACGTCTAGTGTCGGGGACAGGGCGCGGCTTCGGAAGCGCACCACCTTGCTTCTCCATAATTTGCCAAGGTAAGCAAACAAAAGGTTTTGTATCAGGCAAGCAAAAAATCGCAAACTGATTCTTATTTTTGGTGAATTTGTATTTCTATGACGAATAATCCCCTTCTTAATCAGCCGCGACCACATGTAAATTCTTTCGCGTTATTCATTCTCAATCTTTTGATATGGGGCTCCTGTTCAGCCAATGCTATTTTAGTGGTAAATAGCTGGATTTCCCGAACAGAAAATACACCCGATCATCATAATATGACGTATGTAATATTTTTCATTGCGGTCTTTTTCTTGAGTTTCGGAATTGCTAGAAAACTAACGGCTAAGCGCGATTCCTGGGACGCACTTCACCGAACAGGTGATCAAAAAAGAAAGGCCCTCATGGTCGTAGATGATCTCTTTTATCTCGCCTATGTTTGGGGCGATCGACACATACCCATTACCTATACTTATGTGTGTGCCAGTGGCAAACCTTACCAAGTTCATCCAACTGCCGAAGCCATTATAAAAGCAGCGGATAATACTATTGGCGCATCATCGGAAGCGACACTTTTAGAAAGGGGGGAGCAAGTCCAGATTATTGACTGGAAGGTTATGCAGCCTTCACAAGCCACTTTGAAGGAGAGGGTAGCCTTAGTAAATAGAAATCGGAATGCGCCTTCGGATGAAGGGATTGTAAGAGCTAAATACACAGGAGAGTTTCCTGCCATATTGGATGAGCAAAAATATTTTCTGCGTGACGCCCGGCAAAGTGTTTCACTGAAGGAGATGGCTGCCAATGATTTTACTCTAAATATCTCAGGAGATACCTGGGAGATGATAGCTGGCAAGCGGTTAAGAAAGCTAACCTTTTATCTTGAGGTTAATGAGGTTCGTATACCGGTGACAAATCAGCAATTCAAACAGGTGCGCGCGGGAGATTGGATTCGCTATCATGCAAATTTCTTTTCAGGCGCTAGTGACGTAGAGTTGCTCTAAAAAATCAACTTTACACTTTTCGTTCAGTGGTCACAAAAAGCGGAGAATAGAGGTGTTATCCCAATTGAATAACTGGAGCCAAAGATTTGGAATTATTTCAAAAAACCATATCGACAAGGGGACAAAACGCCAGCTCAATAGACATTAAAGGCTAGACACCAGCACTCATTACTGGTGCTGCTGTTCGTTAGTTCTGACCATAATGTGAACTACGACAACTTAACGATTGCCTAAGAAGATTTAACTAACCGACAACGACTCGTGAAATTTAAACGGTCGACTGAACGGTCAGCGCCCAACAAAATGTTTCTTCAATGGTGCGTTGACGTGTAATCCAAAGTTTATATCTTCGTTCAACGCTTTGTGTCGGGGACAGGACGCGGCTTCGGAAGCGCACCATTGAAGAAACACAAACGTTGTGGCTTATTGCCAGATCCTATAAGAAAGATTGGAAAAATTTAATAAATTCGGGATAGAATAAAAGAATTATGACGACAAACGAGATCAAATCTGAAATCCAGAAATCCTTGGACAACGTTCCTGAAAGCGTTCTTCAGGACATCTTAGACTTTTTGAAACAGGCTGAGAATCAACCTGCGGACAGATTAAATCTAATGAAGGATTTAAGAGATATTTTGACCGAAGACAAAGAACTTCTCGAACGACTCGCTAAATGATAGAAGTTAGTGAAGTCGAAAAGATTCATGACATTCTTATTGACCGATTTGGTGGAGCAAAAGGAATTAGAGATAAAGGGATTTTAGAATAAGCTATCGGACGACCATTTCAGACTTTTGACGGGAAAGACTTATATCCCAAACCCGTTGACAAAGCCGCAGCTATTTTTGAGAGTATTGTTTTCAAACCATCCATTTGTGGACGGAAACAAAAGAACTGCATATGTTGTATTACGACTTATCCCCAAGAGGAATCAACTTGATCTTAAGGTTGACCAAGACGTTAAATATGACTTTGTAATTAAAGCAGCAAAAGGAGAATTAACATTCGACAAAATTAGAGCGTGGATTACAGGTAATTTGGAGTAGGCAGCGAAGCCACAACAATATATTTGCGTCAAGCAGGGTTGACGCGTAATCCAACGTTTTCGTATCTTTATTCCGTTCGGTGTCGGGGACAGGACTCGGCTTTGAAAACACACCACATCAGAGTCCAAAACGCCTTACGATCTTTCAAACCCAATTAATTTAAATCATTAACAAATATTTTATTTAAATTACTTCATTAAAAACCCAACTATGAAACCTCCAAAATCTTCTGACGGTTCTGAGAAAACAAAGAATCCTGAACAATCTAACAGGCGTGATTTTTTGAAATCGGCAGGATTAGCAGGTTTAGGTTTGTCCGCCACTCCTTTCTTTCTCTCCTCCTGCAACACTAAAACTGAGGCCGATCAAAAACAGTCACCGATTTTATCGGAAAGAGATACGCTGCAATTCCCACAAGGGTTCCTTTGGGGGACGGCTACCGCATCCTACCAGATTGAAGGGGCAGCCAATGAAGACGGCCGAGGCAAATCCATTTGGGATACTTTTTCTCATACACCCGGAAAAATAGTAAACAACGACAATGGTGATATTGCCTGCGACTTTTATCATAAGTACAAAGAGGATATTCAATTGATAAAATCGTTAAACGCAAAGGCTTACCGGTTTTCCATATCCTGGTCACGCATTTTTCCGGATGGTGCAGGTACGCCCAACCAAAAGGGTATCGATTTTTATAACCGAATGGTAGACGAATTACTGGCAAATGGTATTCAACCCTTTGCAACACTATTCCATTGGGATCTGCCACAGACATTACAGGACAAGTATAAAGGTTGGCAATCAAAAGAAACGTCCAAGGCATTTGCAGATTACGCAGGCTTTATGGCAGAAAAATTAAGCGATCGGGTAAACCATTTTTTTACACTCAATGAAATGTGGACGTTTATAGAATTGGGGCATGGCAATGGACTTCATGCGCCCGGTTTAAAATTGTCCCCGGCAGAGTTGTACCAGGCACGCCATCATGCCGTATTAGCTCATGGCCTTGCTGTGCAGGCAATACGGGCACAGAGTAAAACCGGCACAAAAGTAGGTATTGCGGAAAATGTAAAGGTGGCGGTACCTCTTATTGAAACACCGGAAAATTGTAAAGCAGCAGAAATAGCAACCCGAGAAATCAATGCCGGATACTTGACGGTTGTTATGGAAGGAAAATATGCCGAAGCTTATCTAAAAAAGGCAGGTGCAGACGCTCCTATTTTTACAGAAGATGAACTTAAGATCATCAGCGCACCAACTGATTTTTGCGGAATCAATATCTATAATCCTGAATGTTATGTAAAAGCGTCTTCCAATGAAGCAGGCTATCAAATAATCCCATTCGCGAAATCACATCCTACCAGCACTTCTCCGTGGGAACTATTAGCGCCCGAAACACTTTATTGGGGAGCCAAACATGTTCAAAACCTTTGGAATGTAAAAGAAATTTACGTTACCGAAAACGGATACAGTAGCACCGATGAGGTAACACCAGACAATCAAATTAATGATACTGACAGGATCATGTTTTTGCGGGGCTACCTTTCCCAATTGCAAAGAGCAACGGCTGAAGGGGTTCCTGTAAAAGGCTATTTCTACTGGAGCCTGGTTGACAATTTTGAATGGGCCATGGGCTTCAATACTCGTTTTGGATTGTATTATATGGACTACAAAAGTCTCAAGCGAATTCCCAAACTGAGCGTAGAGTATTTTAAAGCCATGGCTTTAAAAAATTCGGTGTTATAAATGAAAGCAAAATGGAGCTCGCACAAAAGTTCTTTACTAGGAGAGCCAAGAGTGCGACAAGTTTATTTCATTGCTATTGGTCCACTATATTCTTCGCCATTTTCGGAAAAATCAATCCATGAAACGGCAATACCGAATACCAATACAAACGACCCCATAGGCCAAGTGGCCGATAGGTGGCCGTTTGAAATAATGTCTTTCTTCCGTCACTTTCCTTTACTCTGAATTCCAGCCATGCCTCACCAGGTAATTTCATTTCAGCGTAGAGTAGCAGTCTGCCATTTGGTTTATCTGCCACCAACACACGCCAGAAATCAAGGGCATCACCTGCTTTTAAATCAGTTTCGCTTCTTCGTCCCCTTCGCAAACCGACTCCACCTACCATTTTATCCATGACTCCGCGAATGCGCCACATCCAATTGCCAAAATACCAACCGCGATTACCGCCAATGCGCCAAATATTTTCGATGACCTCTTCCCTATTTCTAACAAATTCAATTTGTCTTTTGTCAGTGAATACTCCATGTTCAGGCACTTGAACATTGTTGAGAAAATTCTTATCCATTGTGGAAAGTGAAATCGCATCCTTCCAGCTAGAGATCACGCTTTTCTGACTAATCTTGTCAAAGGCTAACTGCAACGACTCTTCGTAGGAAAGAATTTTCGTTGGTACGATTTGCTGTATCCGCGTATCGTTGCAGATCACTTCATTGCGCATACTATTTACGAGGCTTCGCGCCAGTGAATACGTAGTTGAAGTAACGAATACCAACCATAAGGAAGAAAGTTTAGGTGTAAGAACAGGAATGGTGATAATCAATCTCTTCAATCCTCGCATTTTGGCAAAGCCATAAAGCATCTGCTTGTAGGTAAGTATTTCTGTTCCCCCAATATCAAATGTCTGATGAAAACTTTCCTGTTTTAATAGCACGCCCTGCAAATACTCAATCACATTTCGAATCCCAATCGGTTGGCAGCGTGTCTTCAGCCATTTGGGAGCAATCATGACTGGAAGTTTCTCCACCAGATCTCGGATGATTTCAAACGAGGCACTACCCGAACCAATAATTATCGCAGCACGTAACACCGTTAGCGGAGCGTTCGCGCGCATCAGAATATCTTCTACATTTTTGCGAGATAGTAAATGAGCTGACAAGTCTGCATCATTCACAATTCCACTCAAGTAGATAATTTGTTTCGCAGTGGTAGCATTGATGAGTGAAACAAAATTCGCTGCCGCTATCGCCTCCATCTCTGTAAAATTGGGATTGGAAGAACTCATGGAGTGTACCAAATAGTAGGCAGCGTCTATATCGGTAGGAACGGAGATAAACGTGCTTGGATCACTTAGATCCACTTCTATGACGGAAACTTGTTTTAGGAAATCTTCTGAAAAATCATCCCAATCAAACCTGCGCCTATCGCGTACCAAACAAACCACGTGATGCCCTGCCTCGACTAAAACAGGAAGAAGTCTTCGGCCGATGTACCCGGTAGAACCAGTGAGGAGTATTTTCATAGACTTTGTTTTATCATTTTCTCACACTTTTTCCAATATGAAAAAAAAGAATTGTAATACCCACTTATTTCTGGGTATAGCCAATCCCGTGCGTCTCTTTGTCCGGTATAATAACTAAAAGCCGGGTGTTCTTTCGAAATTAGCCACTTGGTTCTCACCTCGGAAGCTACGTAAAGTTGTTCTAACTCAGAAACCTCGCCTATCATCAATTGAATATTCGGGATATTTTTGGATAGATTTAAAATAAATTTAATCACCTTTTCACTCACCGGAAATTTCTGAAAGTGTGACGGCTCTAGTAATAGAATACGATTTACTTTTTCATCCTTTCTCCAAAGTGGATCGAGATTGTAGGAATTATAGATTAACGTTGGCTTGGTCGTGTCAACAGAAGGCGTTTTGGAATCAGGAAGCAACGTTTTTAAACTCAGAGGTCTAGTCGACTTCAGTGTATCAGGTAATGTGGCTTTGTATAGGTCCTCTACAGGCAAATCCAAAAATGTGTCATGTTGGTGGCCGTTGGTAAAACGATTGATATTTTCCTGATTACAATAATACTTTTTAGAAGAGAATGCCCCGGCAACCCATTGCCAACTGCAGGTGTTGCTGGCCAAGTCGCCATCCAACAAATTATAATACATCCATTGCGCGGGTGCCAACCAATGTGCCTTACCCATGTTGCACGCGATGCTGGCCACATACATACGAACATGGTTATGCAGATAGCCTGTATTGTAAAACTCACGTATTGATTTGTCGATAGCGTCAATGCCGGTTGTTGCTTCTACCAATGCCTGAACCATTTGATGATGCAAAACATCGGTCTGGGGCTGTTTCAAATCCTGAAAAAGTAAATCTCCTTTTGCTTGCCACACGCGCTGAAAATACTCGCGCCAGGCAAGTTCTTGCAAAAACTTGTCCATCGTGCCACGAGGATATCCTTTTGATAACACGGACTCTTGCACTTGCTTAACGCTGACTACCCCGCGGGAGATATAGGGCGATAGATAAGTTACTGCTCCATCGATAAAATTTCTGGTGTTGCCGTATCTAAGCGGGTCAACGCTATTGACTCGTTCAATGATCGCGCTGTAGTCTTTGGGAAATGAAATCTTATTTTCATTACGCGGAAACAACTCAATCATCGTTTACTGATTTTGTTTCCTGAGATCGACTTTTGTAATGTAGACTTAAACCTTCCTTTATCCAGTTGACTGAGAGATTGGTGCTTCGTTCCTCTGCCGTTGGTGCGCTTGCGCCACATTCTAAAACTGCTTGCCTTCATCTGCGCACGCATGAGCGCAATCACTTCCTTTTCAAGCAAACCAAATTGTAGTTCGATGGCCTCAAATGGAGTTCTATCCTCCCAAGCCATTTCAATGATACGGTCAATGTCTGCGATAGTAAGTTCTTCCCTTTTCATTTTAGTATGGCGATCAACATCTTGTTAACGCACTAATTTCCATCCGAGTTTAACTCGATGCCTTTTGCTCACTTGTTTTATGGTATAACCGATGCATCACAAGTACGTGTGGGAGTGTGATCATCGACAATAAGATAAATGCCTCTGCGATTTGAAAACCTCTAAAGTAGACATAAACACCAAATGAAAGTAAAGCCAATAAACTAAATGGCAGCATCGCTTTAAGAAATTCCAGTAAAGTGCCTCCTGCTGATTGCTTAAAGTAAATGGCTTGATGCCTCATCGACTGTAATGCATGCCACAAACAAAAGAAAATAATAAAGCCGAATAAGAGCGGAGTAATAAGATACCATACTGTGATCAAGACAAACTGAATAATATAGTGAATGCTATTCTGACGCTCATAAACAACAAGGCTCAATAAATAAAGGACACCCAACGCAATCATTGCCGACAATGGCCAATTGAAACCGGCTATCGCGCTCTGGTCAACAAAGGAACTTGGTGTAAACAAACTATTCGATGAAAGCATCTGTCGAAAAATAGCGACTGCCTCATTCCAATGAAGCAGCACAGGAAAAACTAATACCCATATTCCCCAAAGCCACGAAGGCAAATATCGTAGAGATTCATTTTCAAAATTTGATTGGCCGAAATGATGAAAGGAGATAACAAAGAAGAGTATCAATGCCAGTAAGGGCGCTATCCACCAAAGCCCAAGATAAAGAAACATGGTTCCCAAATAGATGCCCAAAAATTTAAGCATTCCAAAATTCGACTTATCAGGTCGATACAAATGATCGTTTGAGCCGTGTGGAATTCCAACCGTACACAATAGTATTCCGCAAAAAATGGCTTGTACGTCTACCGCAAACGAGAACAAATAAACAATCACTATCAAAATTAATTGCAGTGCTATTTGCGTTTGAAATAGTTTGGATTGGTGATACATCAACGTCCCGACAAATGATCTAATAGTGATTTCAAAAATAGTCGAATAGGCAATTTGGAAAAAATAGCAATTTCCTCCACAAATGTGGTTTCTTCATCTAGAAATCGAAGAATGCGGTGAATCGGCTGGGTTAGAAACAATTGCTCGAAAATTTCCTTTCCACGATGGGGCTGATTTTGCAAAATCCGCAATAACAACGCATCGTACAGCCGAAATCGATATGGCCGGTGCATCGTGGGGAGAGTGCTATCTTCTTTCAACGCCTTGGCTAGTTTTTCACTATAAGCATGCATACGCTTAAAGCCAAAACCGGTAGTTGGTTTGATAGCTCCGCCCAATGTGCCGATATAAATGATTCTTTCTTTTGGTGATAGGTACTTTCGATGCATATCAAATTGAGGGGTCATTGGAATCGCCCCGATTTCGACCTCATTGATTTTATAACTGCACCCTTTCCGATCCATGTAATTCCTGAGTTCTTCTTCTGCCTCCGGAATGGATAACTTTTTCTCTCCAAATCTTGTCATTTCAACAAGCGCCTCGGTAGACGAATAAGGTAACTCGTACATGAATTGAGTATAGTTCCCTTGTGCAACGTTAAAATCCATCATCGACATGCTAGATTCATCAAACACCTTTTGTGCGGTTTCAACTCGCCATCCGACAAATGACTGCCAGAGAAACAAATCAGATTTTGTAGAAAGTGGTTTTTTAAAATAGCGTTCCTGTGCAAGTTTGTAATCAGCCTGATTAGAAGATGATGGAGGAAGTGCGGATAAAAAAATACGATCCGATTGCCAGGTTTCCTTTGTTGTTCTTACTTCTACCTGCGCTGTTAGATCATTAACTTCGATGACTTCTTCATCATGCCAATAAATGGCAGGGCACTCACTTAATTTACTTTTTAATTGCGAATAAAAATCTGCACTGCGCACATGATAATAACTATACGGAGTCAAGCTTTTTGCATTGCTGGATATATTGAGCTGTAAAATCGACTGCCATGCTTTGCTAACCGTTTCATCAGGTGCAATCGCCTTTGTTGCCCAGTAACACCAGGTTCGATCATTCGCCTTGTGCGAATCAGATTCTACGATACACAGCGTATTGAATTCGAGAAGACCTTGTTCCAACAAAGCATTCGCTAGCCAGAGCCCCGAAGCGCCTGCGCCAACAATGGTATAGTTATATGAAGATTGTTTTTCCATTGAAAGACCAAAAAAAACGGAGCTCGTTTACGAGCTCCGCCTTTCTAATTTGATACCGTGAATTCGGTTTATTTTCCTTTGCTAGTAACAGCAATGTTGTAAACTACTAAACCAAAGCCAATCTTGTTTATCGCATCTGCAATGTTGTAGAACAAATCTACATTTGATGCACTCCATCCTAGACCTGTATTAAGCCATCCTCCAGGCATACACATATACCCAATCGGATAGACAGCCCATCCTACTAATACGAACCAAGCCAATGTTTGAATACCTCTTATCACTACTGGATCACCAGAATTCTTAGCCAATTGAGCCACTTCACCAAACCATGCGGTGTACAAAATGTAGATATATCCAATAGTTGATATAACACCCCACATTACACTATGACCAGTAGATCCGTCAGTAAATGCCTCGCCTATGTAACCAGCAACCAACATCAAAACTGAAGCAGCGATCAACTTCCATAGCAAACTTTTCTTTGCACCGGCAGCTTTCGTCAACAAATAAAACTCAACGCACATCAAGGGAACAGTCAATGTCCAGTCGATGTAACGAAGGGCAGTTGGTGTTTGACCAGTTGCCAAATAGTAATCGCGCATGTAGTAATAGTGTACTGCTGCGATACCGGTGATAAGACCGGAAACTAAAAGAGAAAGTTTCCACTTGCCTTCTACGCTGCTTCTTTCCATGAAGAAGAAAACAGCAGAAGCGAGCATGGCCATGTAGCCGGTGAAGAATGTGAATGCGATCGGATCATCCACTGGGATTTTCACGATGTCGGTTAGTAATGTGTTCATATAGTTTGTGTTTAAGGATTTATGTTACAAATTAAACACAGCTTACTATCGCTTGTTTCAATCGTTTGAAAAAATTGTTAAATATTTTTATTCCTGTTTAATTTATTTGACATTTATACATATAATTGATAAACAAAAAGAATAAAATATGAAAAGAGTCAGCTAAAAGGGTCAAAAAAATGAGACCCGCTTCAATTGGAGTGTTTAGTATTGTCTACTTTTATGTCTTAATTATTAAACAAAACCAAAGTTGTGAATCTCCATTTTCGGCTTTTTGACAGTCGTCAGATGACTTAGAACATTAAAGAAATTGGTTTGTTGAAAGGACATCACTCTTCAACAAAAATAGTCTATGGTCACTTCGAGTAAATTTTTAGACAGTCAACGCTTGCACGGAGATCCTGAAGCAGATGCTCTCATCGAGGCGACTTTTGCAGCCAATCAACAGATCGTATTGTATGGCCTATTCAAATTGGACGAAAAGTCAATTGAATCTCAGCCTGATTCTGAGCTGAAGAAATTCTTGATAAATCAAAAGCCGAAACCAGCTTGGTTTAATCAAAAACGATTGCAAAAAGGGCAACAAATTTTCAAACAGTATGCTTTGGAGATGATGGCTTTGCTTGGCGCAATGTCACTACCCTATTGCTATGCGGCATCCCCGGGAAATAAAGCACTTTATTTATCAGACAAGATGCGCAATTCGCCCGGGAAGCGATTGCTAGATACCGCATCGTTCGTTATTTCAGTCTTAACTCCAGGAACTCTAGAACATGGACAGACGGGTCACATCCACATTAACAAAGTGCGGCTGATTCATGCACTGTCAAGGTACTATTTAAGAAAGCAACCGACTTGGAATATGGAGTGGGGCTTGCCCATTAATCAAGAAGACATGGCGGGTACGAATTTGGCTTTCTCTTATGTGATTCTGCTGGGCATGCAGCAATCGGGTTATATTCTCTCCGACAAAGAGAAAGAAGATTTTCTTTTTACCTGGCGCTACATTGGCTATCAGATGAATATCAATGAGGCATTACTACCATCGTCTTTTCTAGAGGCACGGCAATTGGCGACTACCATTAAGATCAGGAATTTCAAAAAGACAGAAGAGGGGATCATCCTAACCAAAGAATTATTGAGTTACTATAAAGTGAGTGTTCCCCGTGACCAGTCAGACTTGGTGTCTTCTCAAATTCGATTTTATCTGGGGAATGAAGTGGCAGAATACATTGGAATTGTAAGCGATCCTATTCGAGACAAGTTAGCTGCAACGGTAAGTACATTTATGTCCTTGCAAAGCCTGCTATCTGTGAAACCTGATAGTTATCAAAAAATGCTTTCGCAGCACTCACTACTGAAGAAGAAGTTTATCGCGTAAACCTACAGCGGCTTTGGCTTCAGCCTATCAAATTGATTATGAATCGCCAAAATAATCACCCCAAATAATACTGCCACCACAATCAAGATAATGTTTAACAAGCCTTCAATTCCAAAGGAAAGTTTTATAAGAATAGTGGAAATAATAAAGCCTGAATTTCGAATGACTCTATTGAATTTATCGGTGTGCAAAAAGGAGATCAATAGTAGTAGTACATCTGTTAAAATCAAGATGGTGAAACAGTTATCAAAAAATATTTTATTCACATCCTGAATAGATGTCATATGGTGGTTTGGCGAGAAAAAACTATCATAGATCCACTCGCCCAGACTAAAGATGGCTAGTAGCACAAAGATGGGTACCAGGCACTTAGCGATAATCGTTTTCATCTTGATGAACTGGGCTATTTCCGATGAAAGTTCGCCTGGCTCCGAATCGACTGCACTTTTTCGATTAAGCCGATAGAACAAAAGAATTAACAAAAAGAGAACCATAGTTGCTATTAAATCATAAGTCAGTAGCAGATCGCTGGGTACTTTAAACCAATCGGGTGTCAGCTGCAATTGAGATAAGTCTTTAAAAATTCTTCTGATCACAATTAGCGTCATGATCTCGTATTGTTTCCCGATGTAGGTAGTGGTTGATTTGGGGAGATAGTAAATGAGCAGATAAACTTCATAAATCAAAATGAAAGAAAATGGCGTATAGATTGCTGCAATGGGATTATTAAAAAGTTCTTTGTATCCATCGAAGGCGACCACTTTTAAATCAACTAGAAAGATCAGTAAAAGATGAAGCAAGAAGCTTGCAATAGCGATAATCACAATGACGACTTCACTCTTTTTGCGAGCTTCTTCGGATAGTATTTTTGAATACACTGAGTTGAATACGGTAGAAATTGTTGTCATGGCAAACTTTTACACCCTGCTGTATAAACACAATAACTGCGTTTTTGTCTTTTAAGCAAGCAAAAGCAATTCAAAAGCGATAGAATCGCACTTTTTTGCTGGCTAACAAAAGATGGGTGAGGGCTCTATTTCGTTAACTTCTCTGGTTTTACCCCCGGCTTAGCATACTCATAGCGATCAATCAATTGAGTTGAATAATAAGCGTCTATTCCGTTGCTGCATATTGATGACGCCTTATCAAGCTCGAGAAAACCATCCGATAAAAGAATATTCTCTTCTAATGCTACGCTTTGTAGTTTTCCAATTACCAAAAACGTGTTGTTGACTTTTATGGGAATGATTTGTTCCAACGTTAAGGCATACTTTACTTTACTCTCTTTTACAAAAGGTGCCGCTGTAGCTTCAAAAAATTCGGGGGTAAGCCCTAGTTCGTCAAACTCGCTTACCTCTTCGGGATATTTAGCGCTTGTTTGATGAGCCAATTCTAAAAAGGATGGATGAACGTGATTAATCGTATAAGTCCCAGTTGATTGAATATTGGCAAGTGTATGCGGAGCTGCTTTGATGGGCCGATTGATAAACCCAATAAGTGCAGGATCTGAACCCAAATGTACCACGCTACTAAAGATGGCAAGATTAGTTTGCCCACTTTGACTAATTGTACCAATCAAGCTAACTGATTTGAAACCGGTAAGGCTATTGATAAAATTAGCGCGATAAAAACGTTCCCAGGTTTGGATCGAGGAAATCGAAAAATGTTGCATTACTTGTTGTTTGTATTGAGAATATGAATTGAAATGTTTGTAAACGCTAATTCTCGTCTAGTCCAGCTAAAAAAGCGTTTGCATTTTGTGTATGCGTTTCCTGCTTTGCCGATGGCATCTTATCAAATGTTTTCACCAACATACCCAATCGTGGGTTCTTCAAAAAGAACACCCTATGCACGTGCATAAATCGCCAAAACAAACCATCCCATATTTCTTGCCAGTCGCCTTTGGGGTAGTCGCTCATTTTCATCAGGTAGTTGCTTCCGCTGATGTAGGGTTTGGTGGCCAACAAGCCGCCATCGGCAAACTGACTCATGCCATACACATTGGGAACCATCACCCAATCGTATGAATCAATAAAGAGTTCCATAAACCATTTGTACACTTCATCGGGGTCAAACTCGCAGAGCAACATAAAATTACCAAGCACCATCAAGCGCTCGATATGGTGACAATAGCCTGTGGCTAAAATTTTTTTGATGGTGTTGTCAATCGGAAGGATGCCCGTGGTGCCATCCCAAAATGAGTTGGGAATCTTCCGTTTGAATTTCCAATAGTTGGTGGTTCGCTCTTGGCCGCCTTTTATTTGGTATACGCCACGTATAAATTCACGCCAACCCAAAATTTGCCGGACGAATCCTTCGCAGGAGTTGAGCGGGATACTGTTTTCAGTAGCGTATTGGACAGCTTGATCTAGTATCTCATCTGGCGTTAGTAATCCTACATTCAGCATAGGTGTCAACAGGCTGTGGTGTAAGACACTTTCATTGTTGACCAGAGCGTCTTCATAGTCGCCAAATTCGGCAAATCGCTTTTGCAAAAACTGCTTTAGCCAGGCACGACTTTCTGAAAAAGTGGTAGGATATATAAATGAGTTATTGATTTCGCCATAATTGGAAGAAAAATTCCTATTTACATAGGTGACTGCTTCGTTCCAATATTCATTTGGTTTTGGAAACCTTATTTGCGGTGGCCTTTTTCCTTTTGGATATTTTAACCGGTTTTCTGTGTCAAACGTCCACTTTCCCCCCACCGGTTGCTGCTGGTCATCCAGTAAGATATTGAAATGCTTTCGCTGCTGGGTGTAGAAATCAGTTTGGTAGAAACGCTTTTTACTGCCGAAGTAATCTTCCACTTGTTGGGCAGAGAGCAAGAACAGAGGCGAATCTTGTTTGGTTAGGCGGAGGTTAAGTTTTCGCGCTTGTTCAGAAATTCGTTTCTCCAGTAAATAGTCGGTCACTTCTGCGTAACAAATTTCAGAAACACCTTTTTCGTTGAGATATGGCAACAATTTACGGATGTCCGAAATTTTTTCACTCGCCTCTACATACGTTACCTGATATCCTTTACTTTCCAAAAAATGTTGGTAGGCTCTCATGCTCGCGCGATGAAAGACCAGCTTTTGTTTGTGAAAATTGTATTGGGTAAAGAAGAGGAGTTCCTCTATGAGAAAAATAGACCGATTATTCGAAATAGCTGGATGATTCTCAAAAAGCTGATGGGGAAAGATAAGCGAAACTGCACTCATACTACTTCTTCGATTTATTCATGCGACATCTATCGCTACAGTACCTTACCCCTTCCCACACCTTCTCCCATTTTTTGCGCCACGCAAATGGCCTCCCGCAAACGGTGCAAGTTTTGATGGGGAGGTTTTGTTTTTTGTGCATTTAATATTCTTCTACCTGGCAAAGGAGGCAAACTATTTCTCAGTATTGAATGGTCAATTTAAGTTTTTCAAATTCCTTTTTTTGATTTTGCTTCCCATTATCAAATAGTAAGTTTAACCAAGTTCGCGAAGATTTTAAAAAGGCAATTTGCTTTTCATTTTTGAAATAGCCATGGAATTTGATTTCATTATCGGTTGGATATTCAAAAGTAGCTTTTGTCAATAAATTTATTCCGTTAGCATGTTTTGTCGGTTCGGTTTCATTTTTCTTTTGACCTTTGAAGGGAAGTAGGAATGTCCAAGGCAAGGTTGGTTGAGTTTCTTGTTTTAATATACTTATCACCTGCCCTTGCGGAAAATAGTCAGGTTGGTACTTAAACGAATTTTTAAAAATTGGCTCTACTTCTTCACTGTTTACTAGGCAAAGACCAAATGGTGAAGAGTTGTTCTTTTTGAAATCAGCTCGCTGCCAAAGCCCTGTTTGCTTGATTGACTCGCTCTTTATTTCTGACTCGTTATGCACCCAAAGAATCTCTAAAAAGAAGTTGTCAAAATAAAATTTTCGGTTGGTGGTTCCTTGTCCCACATGAATACGACTACTGCCTTCGTTCAGCCCAAATTCTACTAATTCATCTGCCACTTTACCCTCGTCATCTGTAAAAATAAATATATGGTCAATGTTCATTTATTTGTCAATTTTAAATCCTAACTAATTTCTTTTCCCGCAAATCATCCAACATCAATACGTTTTCATGATTAGTTTGAAATCTCTTTACGTCAAACAGAAACAAGACATGATCGCCTGCATCTTTCGACCATACTTTTTCTAACTCAACTAGTCCGGCACACTGCGAAAGCACTTTTCTATTGTTCCACAACTCAATGTGTTTCCTTTTGATCAAGTACGATTCTTTATCGTAGCTAAGCCCACATTTTTTGCCGAGTACATTGACGAGTGAAATATGCTGCTTGCCCAACAGCTGAAGAACAGCCGTTTTACTTTTTAAAATGTTTTCAAGCGATTTGGTTTGATGGTAGACGGCTACCATGTAGCGCTTGGGCGTCATACTCACAGCTGACACATACGTACAAATATTCATGTTCACCCTTTGCCCCTCATACGTGGCCAGACTATAGACTGGAATGTTTGCCAAATTCCACGGACGCTTCATAAGAGTTCGATTAAGCTCTCAGGCTGGACATACCTCCATCGACATGCAGCACCTGACCGGTGATCCAACTTGATTTTTCTGAAAGTAAGAAGGCCGCCAGGTTAGCCAGGTCTTCAGGCTTTCCTATTTTCTTAAGCGGATGTCGTTGAGCATTGGCTTCCTTTTTTTCATCGGTATTTAATAACGAGCCAGCCAAAGGCGTATCAGTAATGGAAGGAGCAATACAATTCACTCTGATTTTTGGTGCAAACTCTGCCGCCAACGCTCTGGTAAATCCTTCTACAGCCCCTTTTGAAGACGCTACAAGCGAATGAAAATTGAAACCCGTCTGCACGGCCACGGTAGAGAACAATACAATGGAGGGACTGTTCGCATTCTTTAGTTTAGGAAGGCTGGCTTGTATGACTTTGACTGCACCTACCAGTTGCAATTGAAAATCAGACACAAAATCTTCCGGTTTGACACGTGCGAACGGTTTCAAGTTCACCGCACCAGGGCAATATACCAGGCCATCTAGTAGATCAGGTAAAAAAGAGAAGTCAGGATTTTCATCCAAAATATTTAGTGACTGGAATTTAGTAAAGCCATCGGCCGATGTGCCTATCGTTTTATTGAATGTGCCAAAAACCTGATGCCCTTCTTCTATCAGTTGTTTCGCCAGTGATGCGCCAATGCCTGAAGAAGCGCCTATGATTAAGATATTTGCCATGAATCTAAAACCCTATTTCTGGCATTTTGTTATCAACGAAACGTCAATATTGATGAGGTTACTTCGATGAAGATCATCGTTATTTTTGATTATCGATCTTCAACGTTTGAAATTCGATGTAAACTAATCCCGCTATTACAGCTATTTCAGCCAAGAAGTAAGTTAACCCCACAATCGAAAGCGTTGAATAGTAATAAATGCCTAACCCCGTTGTCAGACAACAATAAAGCAAATTGGCAGTTATGATGGCGTTCAAAAATATTCGCCAGTTCTTATTTAGAAACAAAAAGCAAGAAATAGAATAGACCGCAAAAATGAATGCAATCATGAAGAGCAAAGAAAGTACCTCCCAAGGCATCCCAAAATATTCCTGGAACCGCCATTGCACTATAAACAAGATGGAGGCAGTCGCAAATGCACCAAGTCCATCAACTAGAAAAATCGTTTTAGGTTTTAAAATCGATTGAGTGAAGATTCTTAACATAACTCAATTTAGAAAAACAGTTAAATGGAAGCTAGCCAAGTGCCTCTTTGTAAACTCTCAATACTCGCTCTCTCGCGAGTTTATGGTCCACAATTGGTTGAGGATATTTTTCCGTTCCAAATTCGGGGATCCATTTTTTTATGTATTCCAATTTAGGATCAAATTTTTCGGTTTGCAACTGCGGATTGAAAACACGAAAGTAGGGCGCTGCGTCACACCCCGAACTAGCCGCCCATTGCCAGCCACCGTTGTTGGCAGCTAAATCAAAGTCCAATAATTTTTTGGCAAAGTAGGCTTCGCCCCAGCGCCAGTCAATCAGTAAGTGTTTGGTAAGAAAACTGGCTGTAATCATGCGTACACGATTGTGCATAAAGCCGGTAGCATTTAACTCGCGCATTCCAGCATCAACAATGGGATAACCTGTCTTTCCTTCGCACCAGGCTGCAAACTCTTTCTCATTGTTGCGCCACTCAATCTTATCGTACGCGGGCTTAAATGATTTTGTTTCCACCTGCGGAAAATGCCACAAGATCATATGATAAAAGTCTCGCCAGATCAATTCGTTCAGCCACGTCTCATTTTTCTTTACCGCGACTTGCGCCAGCTTTCGAATACTGACTGTCCCAAATCGTAGGTGAACACTTAATTTGGTGGTGCCGGCAATGGCAGGGAAGTTTCGTTGTTTGTCGTATTGCTCAACAATGGATTGCTTCACCAATCGATCAGGAAAATTGAAAGATGTTTCTTGAAAGCCCAGTTCTTTCAAAGTCGGCAAAGCGATCGGAACTATTTTCTTGAAATGGTCAAAATACTTTTCAGTTGCAAAACTCTTTAATGTTGACTCCTCCAATTTACTTTTCCATTTTCTGCTGTAAGGTGTGAAAACGGTATAAGGCTTACCATCGTCTTTGGTTATCTCGTCTTTTTCAAAGATGACTTGGTCTTTGAATGCTTTGAAGGCCACGCCTTTACTTTCTAAAATCTCTTTCACCTGTGCATCGCGGGTCCGAGCGTATGGTTCGTAATCGTGATTGGTGTAAACAGCCTTAGGAGTTAGCTCCTTAAAAATTTCAATCGGATTGCCGTGAAGAACCAGCAATGAACTGCCCATTTCTTCAAATTTCTTTTGGATCAGTGCAAGCGATTGATGAATGAAGTTAACCCGCAAATCGGCTTTATCCTCCAACTTATTTAGAATCTCTGAATCAAAGATGAAAACAGGGACAACATCTTTGTTTTCTTTCAACGAATAGAAAAGACCTGCATTGTCTTGCAGCCGCAAATCACGTCTGAACCAGAAAAGCGTTGTGCTTTTGTCTACCAATTCACTTAGCTTACTTTGTCCGAAGGTCTTCAATTTCTTTCTCGAGTTTGTCGATGGCCTCCATTTTTGCAGCATACAGCTTCAAATCACCTGAGCGCTGAACGTGCATGGCTTCTTCTAATAGCTTTTTACGCTTTTTTTCGAGCGTCTGTATCGGATCTTTTTTTAAAAATGAGAACATAGTGGTGCTTTTAATTCATGTACACAAAACACCTACATCCTGATAATGTTAAGCGGTAGCTTCAAAATTATAATAATCTCGCTTGTACTGATAAAAACCCAGAGCACTTAATGCAATGGCCTCCAACCAATACAGTTTAAATAACACCAGCATAAACGAAATGAGAAACAGACCAAAAGTAAACGTGGTATGAGCGTCAATCGTCAAACTCCCTCGAAACAGTCGAGTATGCTGATAAACCAAATAGAAAACGGCAAAAAGAGTAATGATCAGAAGATCGAACCAAACAATATGGTTTATTGCCAGTAACACCAGTTCCGGTATAAGCAGAACTCCATAAAACAAGCCGAGAAAAAGAAACCGTTTGATCATTGATATCGGCAATCCCCTGACAAAAGTTAGGTAGGTTTCTTCCAATCGCCTGCTTTCGAAAATAAAGACGGAGTGAGCCATTAGCCCAAAAAGTAAGCCCATCAGTGCCGTTCGGATTTCGTAGTGGTCGGTTGTGATTTGCATGAAGCCAATAATTGCAAAAAATGAAAAAATTTTTGTGAATAAAAGTGCCAGTGGTAAATGATTTGTAAAATGTCCCAAGTAGAAAAATGGGAAATATCTTCTCCATGGCCATTGAATAGCAGGTAACAATTTCGTTGCTCTTCGCTCGTGCAAAGAGTTGATTCTACTCAAGACAATCCAAGTACACGTCATCAGCTTTACGGAATGAAATACAAGAATAAAAAACACCGCTACATACTGCTGGCTGAAAGCACCTACACCTACAATGAATATGGAATAAAGCAGCACAGGCTGATCCACCATAACAATAGAGAGCAACATCGGCCAAAATTGCTGCCGTTTAGTTAGTCGCGAATAATCCTTTAAAAATTGATTGTGAGGTTCGGCCAGTTCAGAAAGAACTAATTGTAAATACTTTCCGCTATACAACAACCAAACACCCATTACGCCTGCTAAAAAAACTGGCGAAGTTAGTATACCATAAATTAATGAACGGTGGTAGTTAATGAGTTGGTTGGATTCGACTACACCAAACATCAAAAAGAAGACAAAGAACAGCAACCCTACGTTGCGTTCGTAGAATTTTTTGACCAACACCTTATTGAGCACTCGAACTACAGCACCCATACTGTGTGGTCTTTTACTTCCAATTCTTTCACCGCAATATCCGCTAGTTCAAACGCTTGATGTGAGGTAAAAATAAAATTTACCCCCCTATTGAAATAGAGTTTCACTAAATCGTAGAGTATGGGTACGCTTTCTTTGTCGATGGTGACCAATGGTTCATCGAGTAAAATGTACTTTGGTTTCCCAATGAAGGCCAATACCAATGAGAGTTTTTTCACCATACCACTTGAATAAGTACCAATAGGATTTTTGATGAATGGCTCAATATTGAATTTCTGAATCAACGCTTCTACTTCTTCCTTTTTGGCCTTCCGGGTAGAAGAGAAAAATAAAATCAGATCGTTACCTGTGAGGTAAGTTGGGAAAAGAGGCTCAGCCTCCACATAGTTGACTAACCTTCTGTAGTCGGTAGGTTGTTTTTTCAAACCTACTCCATCAATAGTCACGTCTCCTTCAAAAGGAATCATCCCGCTTATAATCTTTAGCAACGTTGATTTACCCGAGCCATTGGCGCCCTTTATCCAAAACAACCCATTTTCAAATTGTAAATGATGTATGTCAAGTATTAGATGATCACCGTATTCTTTTCTTACATTTTTGATGGAAAGCATGCCGTGATTACGTTAAACATAAATTTTCGGTTTTAAAGTATGTAGAACTTTCCACCAACGGTGAATGAATGGGATGACCCCTTACCTTGGCCGGTTTACAATTTAGGAAGACTTTAAAATAAGGACTATCTTTGAGCCACGAGGGTACAAGGTAGCTTCTTAGTTGCACTCTTTTTTTTACTACTACACCATTAGAATTCAGCATGGCTTTTATCGACAATGTACTACAAGTGCCCTCTTATGGCTGGGCCGATCAGCAAGGTAAGTTAGTAAAGCCCACCGTTGGCCGACTGTACCGCGAAGCATTTTCACGAATCAATATTTTCAAAACCAAAAAGAATTGGATTCCATTTATCAATTGGTTTATGGCCATCACGATGTTGCCATTTTTATACTTTTTTTTATTCAAGTTTTTTTCGTGGCAACTGCTAATTGCATTTATTGTATACAGCATGGTAATCATGAGTACCGCGGCAACCGTATGGTTTCATCGATACAGCACGCACCGTGCGTTTACGTTTAGCAATCCGGTTTGGCGGTTTATCACACAAAATTTAACACTTCGCACTTTTCCGGAAGAGGTTTATGTAGTGTCTCACCACGTACACCATTTGAAAGTAGAAAAGCCTGGAGACCCCTACAATGCGCATGCGGGTCTAATGTATTGCATGCTTTCAGATGTTAATCATCAGGCCATCGCAAAAGATTTGACAGAGGATGAATACAAAAAGGTTTCCCACTTTATCAGCCACACGGGTGTGCAACTCAATACGTATCAGCAATACCTGAAGTGGGGTTCTATCGCAACGCCTTGGTACACGGTAGGACTATGGATTCTGAACTGGTCGTTTTGGTATGGAATGTTTTTTTTGATGGGTGGACATGCGTTGGCGTGTGCGTTGTTCAGTGCCGCTTTATTTTGGTTCGTGTTGGTACGTGCCTTTAACTATACAGGCCATGGCCGTGGAAAAGTAAAGCATGTCGATGGTATTGATTTCGATAGAAGCAATTTATCCATCAATCAATCGCGCCCCGGATGGTTCTCTGGCGAGTGGCACAACAATCATCATCTTTACCCAGACAGTGCACGAGCAGGATTTCTACCCTACCAAATTGACTTAGCGTGGGTCTACATTTATATTCTTCATAAAATTGGCGGCATATCAACATATCGCGATTTCAAGAAACAGTTTCTGGAAAAATATTTTTTGGAGGCGAAGAAAGTCGGTTCGGCTCAGCAAGCAGGAGTACTTTAGATAGCTAGCTCTTTATCAAAAATCCTTCTCACACCGTGGCAAAAAGGTTCTTTTTATTTCAACGATTGGTAGATCGTTGCTGCTTGTGATCTCTATACAAATCTAGCTAGGCTAATCTAAAAAACGTAAGCAAAATTCAGCGAATGACCTTCGCCTTCATTGCTGCTCTACCTCTTTGCCAACGCAGCAAATAACTTTTCAAGATCTTCCGCAAATTGCTGTTGGCCTCCTAAATACTTTTTTATGTCCTTAGTAAGGTAATTCGGCAAAATCTCATTTCGGCCTACCTTCGATCGTAAGTCTTTCAACAAGTCTAAGACATCTGTTTTTTCAGCGAAATCTGAAGCTGCTTCCACTTTTGAAATCATCGAATTTACAGCTACCATTTTCTCGGTTTCAACTGCAGTTGGAGCTGCTATTGTTTCAATCTTTTGCTCTGTCTTAAATTGCAGGCAGCTGTTGTAGCGATCGATAATTTGATCCATATCTCGCTTTCCCAAATCACCGTTTTTGATTCTCTCAGTAACCTCTGCGCAGTCTGCTAAAAAGTTGCCCATACTCTTTTTAAATGTGAGGTTGGGCACTTCCATGCTTTTGCCATTCTTCATCACCAAGAACTGCCCATCGTAAGCTGACTGATTAGGCTGCCTAAATCCATATAGACTCAAAAAGCCGGCTTTGATCAGCTTCATATACCTAAATCCTTTGTCATACTTGACTGTGTGATAGATTACCCCCTCAATAAAAACAGCCTTTACCTCGAGTGCGGTATAAACCTTTTTCTTCTTGTTTATTTTCACCTGCACCCGATCGAGCAAGTCGTAGGTTAGTATTTTGGTCGCGCCTCTTAGGGTATCTCCCTTTGAAGTAACCGCATAATCTGCTTGAGCAAGCACGTCAGCAGCGCAAAAAACAAAGAATAATAGGAATAAATATCTCATTGGATTAAAATAAAACCGTGTAAAAGTAAGAAATGATGTGTGATAATGGTAAAAAAAGAGGCTGTTTCAAAAGACCATCCTGTTTTTACTTTCTAAAATGTAAATAACATTAAGTCAATTAAAATTTCAACCTGCAGCTAGTGTCCAAATAGCATAAATAATAATCATCAAAATCATGACGGTATACATGATCAAATCTACGCGAACGTAGTCTTTGTATTTCTGATACATAGCCACCCATCTCTTGAATATAGATTCCATTCTTCGTCCCCAAAAGTAGCCATTTGCTTTCAATCGGTTATCAAGCTATTTTTACACACAAAAGGGGAAATGAAACTGATTATTGAAGTGGCCGATAAAAGAGCCGATTTTGTAAAAGAATTACTTGATAGTCTTCCGTTCGTCAAAACAAAAACAATCACGCCTCAAAAGGCACAGTTCTTAGAGGAGCTGAAAAAATCCGTGGCCGAAGTGTCTCTCGCAAAAAAAGGAAAGCTAAAGCTCCAATCGGCTCGAGAATTCTTAAATGAACTTTGAGGTTGAAGTAACACTTTGTTTCAAAAAGCAAGCCAAAAGACTCGCTAAGAAATACCCATCGCTCCCTAGTGAACTCAGAGAACTCATTTCCTCTCTAGAAAAATCTCCGACTCAGGGAACCATGATCGGGAGAGGCTGCTATAAAATTCGTCTTTCCATTGCTTCTAAATCAAAAGGGAAATCGGGAGGCGGCAGAGTGATCACACATGTGCAAGTTTCCAAGAATACGGTTTATTTGGTTTCTATTTATGACAAGTCAGAAATGGAGAGCATCCAGCCTTCTGATCTGAGTGGTCTACTCAATCTTATACCCTAATCATGAGAGTATTTTATCTGTTCGTAGTTTTTGTCAGTTTTACTTCTCTCGCACAAGAAACACTCGTCAACGATAATAACCCTCCTTCG
>Ga0068872_10000933_pt1 | contig 23949 bp, 24 predicted proteins | sample NOAtaG_7_FD_66441 | JGI IMG/M metagenome (GOLD analysis project Ga0068872, IMG submission 66441) | Freshwater lake microbial communities from Lake Erie, under a cyanobacterial bloom - NOAA_Erie_Diel1S_2200h metaG | ecosystem: Environmental > Aquatic > Freshwater > Lake | place: USA: Ohio, Lake...
CAATCCACTCTTTTTAAATGTAGCCACTCCTCCCAGCCCAATATAGAATCCCATGTCCGCGATTCGTTTCGCCTGTTCAATCGATCCGGAAAAACAATGGAAGACACCCGTTAATTTTCCATTGAGTAATGGTTCCAAAAGCTCCATCGTCTCCTGTAAAGATTCTCGGCAACGAATTACAATGGGAAGTTCATACTTCTTGGCCCACCCGACCTGAATCAAAAATGCTTCTTTTTGTTGGTCCCAAAATGTTTTGTCCCAATACAAATCAGTCCCCATTTCACCAACTGCTGCAAATTTTCGCTTTGCCAGCCAAGCCTCTACTTGATAGAGTTCTTTCTCAAAGTCCTTTTTTACTGAACATGGATGGAGACCCATCATCGGTATACAAGTTGTTGGATTTCTTGCCTCCAACTCCATCATCTCATCTATGGACGTATGATCTATATTAGGCAGGTAAATTCGGGCAACTCCGGCTTGTGTACTACGAGCCAGTGTGTCAAACCGGTCTAGTTGAAACTCTTCTTTATAAATGTGTGCGTGCGTATCGATCCAAAAATTCGCCATGCTCAGAAAAAATAAGTAGAAAAAATCAGTAGCCCAATAAGGACCGATACGGCAGCCGCAACAAGAACTGCCGCTGCCGCTATATCTTTTATCTTCCCTGCCTTGACCTGTCGCTCAGGGCTTACTAAATCGACAATACCTTCGATTGACGAATTCAATAACTCCAGAGAGATGACCAGCCCGATGCTAGTTAGTAGAACGCACCACTCCAGCTTACTTACCCCAAAGTAGAATGCCAACCCAACCACCAATGCCGAAACGAATAAATGAATCCGCAAATTAGGCTGCTCTTTGCAAGCAAGCCAAAAACCATGAAATGCAAACTTGAATGAGTGAAATAGCCTTTTCATTTCTTGTTAAATGAACTTTGCAAGCGATCGATAGCTGCATGGAGTAAGTCTCCCTCAACTTCACCGCAATTTAGTCCAAGAAAGCCAACCGATTGATCGATTGCCTTCCCAAGATCAAAATCCTTTTGAGGTATGGTATAGACCCAGTTCTTATGAAGTAACAATTCTGCCAGATATTCTTGTTCCGGTTGCCCTGGAGTGGGTATCATTATTAGATTTCTCTTTTGCAATGCAGCGAGATCTAGTATGGAACTGTAGCCAGACCGGCAAACGACAAAGCGAGACTCCTCAATGATACACTTAAGCTCTGCCTCTTTCAGATGCCCCACCCTACTTACTTGCCCCTTTGAAACAACCGAATCCCCGGCATGGGGGTTTCCTAAAACAAGCATCACTTTTAAATCAAGTTTTGTCAACTGTTGTGTAATCAACACCTCCAGGATCGTTCGTTGCGGCTCTGGGCCGGACAGCAGAACAAGTAAATCGTACGTGAACTCAATGGGTTGAGTGGGTTTGTGAAAGCGAGAAAGCGGCCCCACAAAAACGACCGGCAAATCATTGGTTGCGGAGAGATCGCCAGAAAATGGACGATCAGGAAAATCAGGCACCCAACATTCATTGAATCGTTTGATCTTTCGCTGGTTCCAAAAACTGAACAGTCGAGACGCCCACTTAAATGGGGGCCGAAAAACAAAATTGATTTGATGGGTCACAAAAATGCTTCTGACATTCTTGGAATAGCAACCAAAACGATTGTCAGATATGATCAAATCAACAGGGTGTTCGCGAAGGATTTGTCTTAGCTGCCGATGTTCCTTTCGGATGGCAGAAACAAACTTAATTGACTGAAGGAATAGCTTGGGTAACAGTCGGCCGTCTTTTGCATACACTGCTTTGTATGATACGATCTCAAAAAAAGGCACCTCCGGAAACTCCAACTTTAATAGTTGTAAGGCATCGCCACTAGTAGCAATTAGCACGTTGCAATCCCGTTGGCGGAATGCCCGAATAATGGGGATGCACCGAGTGGCATGCCCAAGACCCCAATCAAGTGGAGTAACAAGTACAGAAAAAGGCTTATTCAAAATGAAGAATTTGGCAATGCTTTGAATTGGTACCCAAGATTCGAAAAATGCTCGAGGCATTTAGGCAATGCGTAGGTCATATTTCGTTGCGCCTTGAGGCTATCGTGAAAAACAATGATGGATCCAGGCCGCGCAGCGCTGATCGTACCACGTAAACATTTTTCCGGAGAAAGTGACTGAGAGTAATCCGAAGTAAGAACATCCCACATTACAATTCTATACTGTTCCGTTAACGCGTTGATCTGCTTTGATCTGATCCTTCCATAAGGTGGTCGAAACAATTTTTTCTTCACCTCTACTTCTTTTTGCACAGGCTGCTCATGGCCACTTTCGCGTAACAAACTTTCTATTTCCTTTTTACATAGCGCCACATTGGAGACATATTTCTCCGTAGAGGTGCCCCACCCCTTCATATGGTTGAACGTATGATTAGCAATCTGATGGTTGTCAGCTATAATTCGCCTTGCTATTTCGGGATACTTCTTAATATTGTCGCCAATACAAAAAAAGGTTGCCTTTGCATCAAATCGCTTCAATGTGTCAAGCACAAATTCTGTTGGGCCAGGGATAGGCCCATCGTCAAAAGTGAGAAACAATTCTTTTGCGCTCGTCTTCACCCGCCATGTTAGAGTCGGAAAAAAAAGCGGCAGTATAAATGGTGTGCGAAACACAGGGAATTAAGATTTAAGATTTAAGATTTGAGATTTGCGATTTGTTTTCCTTAACGATCTCATCTATCGCACAAAATAAAATCGAATTAAAGATCATTAAAATGAGAACAGACCAAAATCCATATCGAGGTCCAATCCAAGTTGAAGCAGCCCAGCTATGAACAATCACTACGAAAACAAGAAATATTCTCGACATGATTCTTGATAAATAATATCCCAAAAGTCCAACTAGGACTAACCAAAAAATCGAGATCAAGAAAATACCAGAAACATGATTGGTCATCATAAATTTACCGATCGGATTGCCTTCATTGGCAACTTGCAAATTACCCTCCCAATACTCTCTAGGTTGATGAACAATAGTAATAACAATGTCAAAAAGACTGGCCCATAAAGCTGGCAGCAACAGCAATAATTTCTGCTTTCTGTTCATGACTTACTCGACACGACAGGTTAACAATGTGATGTCATCCCGATACCCATTTTTTCCCTTGAATCCATCGAGGGTGACAATGATATCCTGATGGATGGTTTTCAAATCCTTGAAATGGTTTTTTGTGAAATAGTCGCGCAAAGCTTCCGGGCCGAATTCTTCCTCTAATTCATTAACGGTTTCTGTCAAACCATCTGTATAGGCAAGCAACGTAAACTCGCTCAAATCAGTGATGAACCCTTCATGTATAAATGGTAACGGATGCATTGCACCCAACACGGTAGAACCCTCTTCTAATAGACGGATGCCGTTCTTGCGATCGTACAGCAAGGGCGGATTGTGACCGGCATTTACATACACCATCGTGCGCAGGTTAATGTCGTAGATGGCTCCAAAGAAAGTAATGAATTTTTCACCTTTAGTATTGTCGAGCACTTGAAAATTGAGCGCTTCAACGATTTCCGTCAGGTTGGGTGTCTGTCGCAACAAGGTGCGAAGTGATGCCTGAAAATTGGACATCATTAAGGCCGCTGGTATCCCCTTACCGCTGACGTCTGCTACACAAATCAAAAACTGATTCTTATTAATCGGAATATAATCGTAATAATCACCCCCGATAATATCATGAGGAAGATAACTGGCTTCGATTTTAAGATGCTCTGTATTCGGTAACTTCTTAGGGAAAAGAAACTGTTGCACATCACTGGCAATCTCTAACTCTTTTCGAAAAGCCTCTTGAAGAAGTTGTTTACGCGCCAGCTTTTTATTTTCTATCGCAACTATAATGATATTCGTTAGGGCCTGAATAAACTTTAATCCATCGTCAGGCTGGTTCGTCTCGCCATTGTGATTCAGTCCCCCTACAAAAACGAGTGCCAATGTTTCGTTTTTATGAGAAACGGGAATAACCATATCGAACTCGTGAAAGGCACATTGCTCAAACTCACTGAGCTGATGAATCCGTTTGATCATTTTGAAATGATCGTCCAGTCGCTGTTTGATAAAACTCTTTTCGGTACCAAAATTCACCTTGCAGGCCCACGCCTCATCAAAAACAAATAATGCCAGTTTCTTGATCTCCAGATTTGAACGCAACGTAAAATTGAAGATCTTATACAGAGAGTCTTCCGGTACATTGCTATTGATCGATTGCGTGATCTCCAACAACGCGTTGAGTTCCAGCTCCTTTTTCTCGATTAACTTCTTTAGTTTGCTTTCGGGCATGTTACACAATTGTGTAAAAATAGCAATTCCCTACTTACCCAGAATGCTTGCTCTTCGTTATTCGATCTTTCCACCTAAAAGATTGATATTGAGCAAGTAAAGCAACCCAAACTACGTAAAGAGGATAAACCATTTGTAAAACAAAAAAAGCCAGCCAGCGCCATTTATTGTTTAAGAAAACAGACACTTGGTAAAGGAAAACAAACTCAAACAGAAATTTTAAGGCTACAAGAAACATGAATGAGTTGACGGGTATCCAACCGATCATTGTTGAGAGGCCGAGCCCAATGTAGCTTGCTTGAAAAAAAAAGATAAATACAGCCAACGTCTTTGAAATCGGTGAATTGTTAAAACGCCACTTGCCTGCCCATCGCACTCGCTGTTGTATAAAATCGCTTAGCGATAATAGCGGCTGGGTCGATACCACACTATCTTGGTCAGTCAAAAACCGAATTCCGCCAGGGTATTTTGGATGTATCTTTCGCAACAAGAATTCATCATCGCCAGAAGGAATTTCCCAATTGCCTTCAAAACCTTTTACTTCAGCAAAAACAGATTTGCGAAATGCCAGATTTGCTCCGTTGCACATCGTGGGGTGCAAATAAAAAAGTGTGGCTCCGGTTGAGCCAATCAGGCTTGCGAACTCCAGTGATTGCAATTGTGAAAAGAATTTTAATCCTGACTCTATCCTAACCGCACCGATTGCCATCACACAATCTTCCGAATGAAAAATTTCATTGATGCACGACAGCCATCGAGCAGAAAATGAACAGTCTGCATCGGTGGTTACAATAACTTCGTTGGTTGCCAATGTAACTCCCAATGCGATAGCTCGCTTTTTACCAAACTGGTCTTGTGGCAATCTATCCAATTTTATGTTGGAGTGTTTTTGGGCAAATTCCTCGACTATCTTTTCAGATTGATCAGTCGAGTGGTCATTAACCAGCACAAACTCCACACATTCTTTTGGATATTCCTGTCCATTTAAAGAACGCAGGACTTGCGAAAGGTTTGCTTCCTCATTTCGGTAAGGAACGATGACAGATAGTCTGACATTCCTAATGGGTTGAGCCTTCTTCCCCGAACCTTCCAGCAAAAACTGCCAGCCTACAATCAGTCCAATGACGATCGAAAAATAAACTCCAAATACTACAAAAAAGAAAACAGTCATACTCAAACTACGAATTAAATGGAATCGAGAAGGCAGAAGATAGAAGTCAGAATTTCATTGCACCAAAGCATCATTGCGTTTATGAGTAGATGTACTTCTAAATTCCGACTCCTGCTTTCTACATTCTTATGCCGAAAAGGAACATAGAAATCAATATTCCATATAACTTGCCACGCAAAATGGAGAAAAAACCCATCAAAGAGAACCTGCGCTCCGAAAAGGAGCGGATCATTTTAGGTCTCGACCCCGGCACGAACGTGATGGGCTATGGATTAATTCTTTTAAAAGGCAGTAAGTTGAGCTTGATCCAATTTGGGGTTATCAATATGGGAAAATTTGGTGCCCATGAGATGAAGTTGAAAAAGATTTTTGACAGGGTCTTGGCCTTGGTTGATGAGTATCACCCAGATGAAGTAGCATTGGAAGCTCCCTTTTTTGGAAAAAACATTCAATCGATGTTAAAACTAGGGCGGGCGCAGGGAGTGGCCATGGCTGCGGCCCTTTATCGGGAAATACCCATTACAGAATATGCCCCTAAAAAAGTAAAGCAATCTGTTACCGGCAATGGAAACGCCAGCAAAGAGCAAGTGGCCAGAATGCTCATGCAAATTTTTGGGATTAAGGAACTTCCCAAGCTATTGGATGCGACCGATGCACTCGCTGTTGCAGTTTGCCATTATTATCAAAATGGAGTAACGAAAAGCAAAACAAAATCCTGGGAATCGTTCGTGACCGAGAATCCGAAAAGAAAGATTAGCGTATAATAGTTAATGGTCCTTTAAACCTTTCTACACAGGATCCCTCCAAGACAATAAAATATATACCAGTACTTAGGCCAAATCCACTCCAATCATTTCTATAGTTTTTTGTAAAAAAAACTTCCGCGCCCCACCTATTAAGTACTTTCAATGAAACGAGGCCGCTAATTGATGGATCAACTTGAAAAAAATCATTCTTACCATCACCATTTGGTGTAATTATGTCAGGTACAAATCCAATCTTCTGGTTAATCTTAGATACGTTAATCGTATCCGCAGCTTGACCGCAGCCATTTTTTACGGTCACCCAAAACCTACCAAAATCCGAAATCTGAAATGAATCATTTGTCGAACCATCTTGCCAGGTGTACAAAAAACCAGATGAATTGGTATATGGTTTTAGGCTAACGATTTTTGGTTCGCACCACTCGACATCAAGCCCTAATGAAAACGGTCTGGGTGTTTGAAGCAAATCGATTTGCACATTATCCCTTACAATTCCACAAGGATTTGCTACCGTCACTGAATAATTTCCGGATTGATTTACTGTTATAGAAGAGGTGGTTTGTGATGTGTTCCAAAGATGGTTAAATGTGGGGTTGCCCAATTGAGTAGAAATAGTATAGCTAGTTTGGTCACACAGTATTTTATCTTGCCCCAAATCAAATACAGGTTTTTGAAAAAAATCCACCCGGGTTTGATCAGTAGCACTTCCGCATGGGCTTGTTACTTTAACTGAATATATTCCCGCTTGCGTTACCGTAATGAAAGGCGTATTTTCTCCCGTATTCCACAAATATGTAAAGGTAGGGTCATTGAGCATCGTAGTTAAAACAAAATTTGGCTGATCACAAATAACTTTATCAGGACCTAAATCGAAAACAGGCGTTTGAAAAAAATCCACCCGAATTTGATCTGCAAGACTTCCGCATGGGCCTGTGACTTTAACTGAATAGAATCCGGATTGCGTTACCGTTATTAAAGAAGTATTTTCCCCTGTACTCCATAAGTAACTTAATGTTGGATCATTTAGGGCCGTTGTCAAAGTAAAATTAGATTGATTGCACAAAATCTTATCCGAGCCTAAATCAAATACAGGTCTAAAATCTAACCGAATTTGATCTATAGTACTTCCACATGTACCCGTAACTTTAACCGAATAAACTCCGGATTGAGTTACCGTGATTGAAGAAGTAATTTCCCCTGTACTCCATAAGTACGTAAATGTTGGATCATTAAGGTTTGTTGTTAAAGTGAAATTAGATTGACTGCACAGAATCTTATCGGAGCCTAAATCAAATACAGGTTTTTGAAAGAAATCCACCCGGGTTTGACCAGTAGAACTTCCGCAAGGTCCAGTAACTTTAACCGAATACACGCCTGATTGTGTAACAGTAATGGAAGGCGTATTTTCCCCTGTACTCCATAGATATGTGAATGTCGGATCGGCTAGCATGGTTGCTAAAACAAAGTTGGACTGATCGCAAACTACTTTATCAGGACCAAGGTCAAATGAAGCTATTGCTCCATCAGCCAAGACATACTCACCGCGCAATGGCTGCGCATTTTGGGGTAGTATGGCACTGTTCCATGTTGGCTTGCTATTATCTGTACGAAAAGATGCGTTGCAAATAGGTTGATTGCTAACAAAGCCCTTTGCGGTATAACTGCCCGTGCCCGTAACAGAAGCAAGAAAGACACCAAAGTATGGCGAATTACTTTTCGACAAATCCAATCCACCTGTTTGGCTAGGATTATTTTTGATTTCATAAAGTTGAATGCCTTCTACAGCACCAGAAATATTGGACGCTTCAACCTTAAGAGTTCCATCGACAATTGACGAGGTAGTGGCGGGATAACTAAAAACACTTACATCTCCTATCGGAGCACCTGAATATACGCGTGTGGGGTTGCCAACTAACTGTCCATGAAATTTATTCGGGGACTTATCTAAAACTACATTACCGCTAGTCTCGTTGAAATCCCAATAGCCTATTAGCCCAGGTTCATTACCAATAAGCTTTGTACACAAACCATTTCTAATTTCTTGTTGAGAAAGAGAACGATTCCATAGCCGTATTTCATCTAATGTACTTTTTTGCCTGTATACGATATTGTTAGATAAAAAATAGCCGATTTTTGGAATATCACCTGAATTAGCCGATTGCATCGGAAGGCTAGAGCCACCACTTGAATTTCCACCGATATCAACTCCGTTTACATAAATCCTAATATCAAATGGAGCATTCATAACCACAGTAACATTGATCCATCGCCCCACAACGTTAGAGATGTTTGCGGATTTTCCCCTTCTAAATGCTGGATTATTACCACCCGCACCATCTCCAAATTCACACAAGATAACTGAGGGAGTTATTATCAGCCAAAAACCACGATAAATAGGATCATTGTCGTTAGTAACAAAAATGGGAGCACCACCTACCGCGGTTGGATCCAATCGTACCCATGCCGAAATCGTGAACGGTAAATTAACTATATTGTAACTGCCACTGATATCGATGCGATCGTCTACTCCGTCAAAACTGATTGCACGACCCGATCCGACATTGTCAATTTGAGATAAGGAATGATCGACAGAAAACAATATGAACAAAAAAAATAGGAAGAATCTCATGCCTTAAATTTAAGAACTAAAGTGATTAATTGTAAAATTTAATAGTTTATAACTCTTCTTCTAAATTAGAACTCTTAAATTTACAACTAAATGAAATCTATACTTATCATATCCTTCAGCTCTATTCAACATGATTCAAGAGTTACACGACAAATTGAGTTTTTAAAAGCCAAACATGCTCTAACCGTTGCGGCCTATGACAATCATCAAGATTCGGAATTGGAGTTTTTCAAACTGGACAAGCCTAGACTTGGAATGACGAAGAAAATCATTACGGCATTTGTTCTTTTCCTTAGAATGCATGAAGTTTCGTATGAATTATTATACCGTCAAAGAGGTTTGAAAAACTATCTTGGAGAAAGAAAATTTGATTTAATCATTGCCAATGATGTGGAAAGTCTCCCCATAGCTTTCAAGCTTAATGCTGGCAAGAAAATACTTCTTGATGCCCATGAATATTCACCTAGACAATTTGAGGATAAGTTCATTTGGCGTATGTTATTTCAACCCTTGATGTACCAAATTTGCAAAAAATATATTTCACAGACTGTCGCCATGACAACTATAGGAAGGGGAATTGCGAATGAATATAAAAAACAATTTAAATGCAATCCAATTGTGCTTAATAATGCGACATGGCACAATCCAATTAAAGCTTCTGATGTATTACCCAACAAGGTTCGTTTGATTCATCATGGTGGAGCTACCGTAAGCCGACAACTTGAAATAATGATTGAGATGATGTCACTTTTAGATGATCGTTTTACGTTGGATCTTATGTTAATTGTTCCAGAAACCGCATCCACCAAAACGAAGGGATATATTGGATACTTGAAGAACCTCTCCAAAGGTGACCCCCGAATTAGTTTCCAACCAGCGGTTAAAGGTAAAGATGTTGTTCCATTCATCAACAAATATGACATGGGGATCATACTAGTACCTCCAATAAATTTCAATTATGCAAATGGCCTACCTAATAAACTATTTGAATTTATTCAAGCAAAACTAGCTGTTTCCATTGGTCCTATTCCAGAAATTGCAGAAGTTGTAAATCAATATGACTTAGGTTATGTAAGCGAAGAATTCACAGCCAAGAGTTTGGCAGCAAAACTCATGAAAATATCTAACGCTGATTTAATCCGTTTCAAGCAAAATGCAACAAAGGGGGCAATTGAATTAAGTGCAGATAAGAACGCAAGTCTTTTAAATCAAATTGTAGGCACTTCACTAAACTTATGATACAACTACAGGATATACTAAGTAGGGTTTCTCATCAACATTTTATAGGTGACCTCAAAGGTTTTATAAGCAAACCTGGGATATTGGATAGTGGGAATAGCGACCAACATCTTTTAATGTGGGCTTCGGACAAAAATATTGATAAGTTGTCCAGTATAAACTGTGGCACAATAATATGCAGTAGTTTATTCAAAAATCACAATGCTGGGTGCAACTACATCATTGCAAAGAATCCAAGATTAACTTTTCAGGAAATACTATCCTCTTTTTTTATTGAAAAAGACACTCCTTTTATTAGCCCAAGTGCTGTTATTGACCCTTCTGTTTTTATGGGGCGAAACGTAATAATTGGTCATCATGTAGTAATTGAAAAAGGTTGTTCAATTGGTGATGATGTTCAAATTGGGCATAACACGATACTTTTTCGGGAAACGAAAGTTGACGGCCATGTAAAAATAGGATGCAATTGCACAATCGGTGGCGTTGGATTCGGTTATGAAATTAATGAATCCAAAAATTACGTGTTATTACCCCATCTCGGGAATGTCGTTCTTAAAGAATACGTTGAAATTGGCAACAATACCTGTATTGATAGAGCTGTATTAGGAAGTACGATACTTGGCGAAAACACAAAAATTGATAATCTAGTTCATATTGCTCATGGTGTTGTAATCGGAAGAAACTCTTTAGTTATTGCTAATTCTATGATTGCGGGGTCTACGGTAGTTGGTGACAATGTATGGATTGCTCCATCAGCATCAGTTCTAAACAAAAAATCAATTGGAGACAACAGTGTAATTGGAATGGGTGCCGTTGTTATTAAAGACGTAAATAAAAACGAGACAATTATTGGGAATCCGGGCAAGCCAATGCAAAAATTAGAAAACCAATCTTAATACATCAAATACCTCAGCATATTTTTCGTTGACCTGCACTCCTCTTACCCTTGCTAGGGATCTTATAAATTCTTCATTTGCATAGCTTCTGTGAGCTTGAGATTTATACTCACTCAACGCATCAATCTTCTTTTGAATATGACTTTCTGACAACACAGAAAAGCAAGTGGTATTGAAGGATAGATTATTCCAAGGCACCTCATAACACAGAATATTTGTAAACTTAAATGCGCGTAAACCTTCCTGAGCTACTGTATGATGATCTTGGTGAATATCACTTAGCGCTGGCATAAATATTAAATCCGGTTTTATCGATGTGCGCAACTGAATCAAGTTCTCCAATATCTCCTGCCTGTGGAAATTAAATGTTCTAACTTCGTAGTTATGCAATATCAGGTTAGTCGACTTAATGTCAATTTTCTTTGTTGCGGACTTAACCTCACTTATGAGAATATCCTTCGGAAATTGCGGGAGCACTGATTGTTCACATGCGGAAAATGCCACGTAATAAACTTCGGCCCCAGATTCAACTAATTTCGCAATAGTGGCCCCACACCCAAACTCGCCATCATCTGTATGGGGCGCCAAAACAACTACTCTTTTAAAGTTTGAAAAATTCATTCACGCAAGATTTAGTATCTACAATATTACAATCAAAAACTCGAAAACAATATAAGAAAGGCGTATTCCTATTTTCGTTTCAATTTCAGAAAACACCGACATAGTATAACGTCAAGCCGGGAAGAATAAAAAACAATTTTTCGGCCTCATTTCAGAATTTTTGTATTTCTTTTTCACATTACCTGAGAGTAGATTTTCTCCATCTGCGTCAAAAAAGATGCTGAAGAAAATCTGACTTCTATTTGTTCTCGTAACAATTGCTGACTATAGGTTGAATGATGACTAATCATTTTGTTGATTCCATTAGTCAAAGCGTCCACATCACCAACGGCTACCAACATCCCATTACTTTCATCGACAAATTCTTCCGGACCACCACAACGCGTAGAAACCACCGGTCTTCCGGCAGCCATCGCTTCTGCTAATGCCACACAAAACGTTTCTGAACGGCTGGCACACACGAAGAAATGAAGTCGAGACATGAATGCTGGTACGTCCTTCGGCAAAACAAATCCGTAAAAAATACATTTTTGCTCAATACCTAATTCTGCAGCGAGCGCCTTGTAGGATTGTAGCAACTTACCACTACCTCCAACATGCAAGACAAAATTAGTCTTCAACTTGGCCACCGCTCGCAAAAGAATCTCCAGCCCCTTCACAGGTTGATTGAGTGTGCCCAAAAAACCAATTTGTATTACGTTAGTTTCCGGAAAAGGGACGACTTCAAATCGTTCGGTTTCAACAATGTTAGGGACAACAACAACATCTTTTTTGATGAATAGCTTTACTTCATTTGCCAACATTTTGCTTACTGCTAATACTACAGAAGCTCTTTTCATTCCGAAAACGGTTAACCATTTATGAATGTAGCTTCTAAAATTATTAGTTGGTCTGGTATGTTCCGTCACCACAAAAGGAACTTTCAACAATCTAGATAAACTCCACGCCCAAAAGGCCGATGGATAACCTACATGGGCATGAATTAGATCAGGTTGAAATTCTCTAGCGATCTTCAAACTTGTACTTATAAGCAACCACAAATAATTAAGTTGATTGAAAATCGGAAACGACTTCTTTACCACGATTCTATATTCCTGGACATTTTGATCTGAACTTTCTTGACATGAAATAGAAGAAAGTGCAAATTTCTCATAATCAACAACCGATGAAATCACTGAAACTGTATGATGTGCACTCAATGCCTTTGCCTGACTTTTGATAAACACGCCCGCACCAGGATTTTTCTCATTTGGATACCAAGGTGTAAGCAGAAGTATTCTCATGGCTCGAACCTATTGCGGTACAAAAATGACATTGCCGAAAGACGGCATCGCAGAACTTGAAATTAGTTTACCCATCTTATCAACGGCAAACGGAAGATAATTCATGGGTTCAAAGAAATCAGAAACATCTTTCAAAGAATACCCGGCAGCCTGATAGGTAACTTCGCTCACCTCCAGCATTACGAGGGGTCGAAAACGAGCGATCACATTTTGGGCTCCTTGCAGCGCCCTTAACTCGCTTCCTTCAATATCCATTTTTATAAAATCCAGTCGATTTAAAGAAAGCTGATCCCATTCATCATCTAATTTTTTTAGCTCAGCTTTTACAGAACGTTGATTTTCAAGTAACCCGGGAAAAAACGTAGCCTGTCCTTCATTTTCATTTTCCCCAACAAAATAGATCGGAAAGGAGCCAACTTCATCGGAAAGTCCAAAGGGCTTTACTATTACATTTGTAAACTGATTGATCTCAATATTTTCATCGAGCATTTTCCGAAGCGCAGGAACAGGCTCAAATGCCACTACCTTTCCCTGCGTCAATCGCTTAGCCGCAAAAATGGAATACTCCCCGATATTAGCACCTATGTCTAATAGCACCATATCGTTCTTTAAAAAATCGTGCAAAAAAAGCAACTCACGATACTCATGAAAACCCGTCCAGTAGATGGATGCGCCCATAGCCTTAGAGCGATCTAGTCGTAGACTCAAGTCGGAATCGAAATTCCGAACGATCACCATCTTGGGTTTTGTACTATTTGACTTTTTTAAAACAATAGATCGCACGATCCATTTCGAAAAAGCAAAAATAACTTTCTGTAATTTATGAGGAACGGTTGCACGCATCGTGATGAGCCTTGCGTTCGAAAAACGAAAAAACCAAGCTATCCAACTCATGAAAGAAATAACTTTTTGATTTCCAGACGATAAACCCACCCTAACATGGCAAGTGCAACCAAGACATAAAAACCATGCACCCCATAGGGATAGTCAACCCCCAGCAAAGGCTCCATAACCATTATCAGCATTGCCAACAAAACCGGAGCAATAATCATCTTAGCAGTATTGATTTTAAACACAAATTTATCTTTCACTCCCCAATATAATATCACTATCTCGGCCAGATAGCTTATCCAGGTAGACGCGATAGCACCATACACTCCAAATCGGTTGATGAGAATAAACATCGCTCCTATCTTGACTATCAAAATAATTAAATAATAAAACGGCAAAGGCCGGGAGTACTTGAGTGCCGCATACGGAAAGGCTACAAACAATCTCATCGATCGGAAAAGATAGATGACAGCTGCATAAGGCAAAATCGCAATCGCCTGTCTATAACCTGGTTTGGTAAAAACAAATTCAATTATGATAGGGAAAACAAATATGCTAGCACTTACAAGCAACATCGCCATTGCGGTGAGTCCATGATAATAACGATTAGTCTCAATCGTGTTGTGCTTCTCCTTCTGCATGGCAACTATGCCAAGTACCTTTGGATAAAAAGAAGAGTTCAAGCCCGTCAACACAAACTCAATAGCCAGCATGCATTTCAAAGCCAGATCATACACTCCTAACGAGCCAATGGATATAAAAAGTAAAAGAAAAAACCGATCATAATAGTTAATAAACCATTGCTGCAATTGATAAATCACCGAAGTATTATTGAACGAGAAAGTGGTCTTGAGCAATTGCCAAATGAAATGAAAACCAAATTGTCTGAAAATATAACTCAACACCCAAGCCCCTGACAGAAGCGAGGCAATTAACTTTCCGCCAATAGGTCCCCACAAACTTTCAGGAAAAAGATAGAGGCCGGCAATAGTCAATCCAGCAATCAAAGAAAATGAAAGCACATTCGACCAAAGGAATAGAACCGGCTTCTGCTGTGTTTGCAAGAGACTATTGTTCACTTTTAATAAAGCCTGAAAGATACCAGTGGCCACGGACAGCAATCCAAACGGATAAAACACAATCTCTTCTTCCTTAAAAAGTGAACTAAAAATCCAATTGCCCAAAAAGGCTAGTGTTAACCCAGAGATGAGACTAAGCAACAAAATAAAAATAAAGGCAGAACTGATAAACGCGGAAAGCTTTTGGGGATCTTGTTTGTAATCGTGGTAGTTGATGTACAGTGAACTATCAAAACTATACGTGACAAAAATCTGAACTAAGAGTGAAACACTAAAATAAATAGAGAGTGCTCCGAAAATCTCTACCGGCAATTTGCTATAAAACGGCAATAAAATAATCGCACTGGCCATGGGCAACGCTCCTGCCAGCGTGTAGATAAATGAACTTTTAATAAAATGTTTACTGATCAAAGGAAATCAAATTTCAGGCCCTAAGATACGAATGAGTTGTCGGGTTAGTTGCTTTCGCGAATAAACCATGTTGGCAGCATTTGGTGTCAAATCCCCCTTTGTCCATTGTAGGTAAAACTCCTGAATCGCCTCCTTGATTCCCACTTCATTACTTCGGTCGAAAATCTTACCACCACCTGATTGGGAAAGAACCATTCCCGCATCTCCATCGACTGGTCCAATGCCCAAAATAGGATTACCTGATGCTAGGTATTCAAAAAACTTACCTGGCAAATTACCCGGAGCAATTGATGTATGGGCCAGCACCAAAAGCTGAAGGTCTGTTTCGCCATATAGGTTCAGCAATTGCGCATGCGGTACCTGATCTACAAAGCGAGTGACAACCTTCAAAGTTGAATCTTCCAAGACGTAGTTTTTAAATGCCGAATTGACATTCCCAATAAATTCAACAAGCACGTTTTGTCGAAACAATTCATCTTTCAGACAAAGGGCTTTAATTGCTTCCATCACAGGCTTTGGATCGCGAAGCTCATCCACCACGCCAATATGGCGCATAGTAAACTTATTCGTCTTTTGATGCACAATACCTCTGAAGTCATCTTCATCAAAACCATTGGTAATTAAATCCACCTGTCGACCACTCAGCGCTTCCAATCTTTTCACATGATAGGGAGCAATAGTGATAATCCGATCCGCCATCGTCAAAACTTTTTTCTCCAAATTTTTGTGACGACTTCTTGCAAGACGGGTAAGTGAAAGTGTGTCCAGTAAGTCCCATTCACTCCATGGATCACGAAAGTCAGCAAACCACTTTAAAGATGGATTTTTCTCTTTTAGTTTTAACCCGATCAAATGAATGCTGTGTGGTGGCCCTGTTGTGATTATTCGATCAATTTTATTTGACTTAATAAAATCATCCAAAAAAGCCACCGAAGGCTTGACCCAAAATATACGAGCATCGGGTATAAAAAAATTACCCCGAATAAACGAGCTGATTTTCTGAAACAAGGACTTCTTTCCGGTGGAAATAAAGTCACTCTGTTTAACTGATTTTTTTCCAACTATTTTCGAAATCTTAAAAAACAAATCATAGGGTTCCCAAATAGGAAGTTTAATCACCTCCACCGAATCGGGCACGTCTTTTAGCAATGAGTTATCCTGAATTGTAAAGGAGGGGTTTTCCGGAGTAAATACAATTGGCTCCCAACCCATTTGGCTTAAATACTTCACAAATTTTAGCCAACGTTGCACACCACTTCCCCCACTGGGAGGCCAATAATAGGTGATGATCAATACTTTATTCAAAATTCAAGATTCAAGGTTCACAAACTACTTCTCGTTCTGTTTAACCTCGCCAAACAACGAAAGTTGACTATCGATGTCTTGTTGCTGAACTTTTGAGCGAGATGGTTTTATCGGATTTTCCGACAGGTAGGCTGTGTTGCTGAATTCATTAATGATTTCCTGACGCTCTTCCGATTTTGCTACAAAGGTTTCTATATCGGCAATCGCTAATTCAATTTCATTGGGTGCATCCGGGATCTCATTTTCTGCTTTGTAAATACGCGCTTCAATGATTTGATTATGCCAAACTTCGAGGAGCTCTAGCGAGCCAGTATTTTTAGTTTTTTCAGCAATCTCCGATTGTATATATACCAATTCAAGTTTCTTTGCCAGTTCTCTATCAGGCAATGTAGCCATCATGGCCACATATCTCTCGTGGTTGTCAATACAATCTCTTATGCGAATAGCCAGACTCATTTATTTTGCGCTTGTTGTTCTTCAATTATTTTTATATCTGCCTCGCTTAGATAATACAAGTAAAAAAAGTGATCAAATATACAAGATTGATAAACCCAAAATAGGCATGAGGTCTAACTATTATCTACTTCTTTGGTCACCTCTTTCAGCACCTCGTCCGGTCTCGTCCATTTTATCTCTTGATCCTTTTTAAACCAGGTCATTTGCCGTTTGGCATAGTGCCTGGAATTCCTTTTCAGCAATCGAATTGCCTCTTCGCGGTCATATTTTTTCTCCAGGTGACCAAAAATCTCCTGGTAGCCAACTGTTTGCAAGGCATTTAGATGTCGTTGAGGATAGAATCTGGTTGCCTCCTCGAACAAACCTCTTTCAATCATCTGATCCATTCGTAAATCTATCCGTTGATACAATTCTTCCCGAGGAAGTTCCAGTCCGATTTTAGTCACTTGAAATGGCAACTCAATCTTCTTCTTCTTCCGCAAGTCGTGCATTGGTTGTCCGGAAGTCAAATTCAGTTCCAACGCCCGCATCAAGCGCTGTGGATTTTGTACATCGACCAACGCAAAATAGTCTGGGTCTATTTTTTGCACTTCACCCTGCAGCCAAGTCAATCCCTTTTGGGTATATTTCTCAATGATCTCCTTCCTCAAACCTTCATGTATTTCTGGCATTTCATCAAACCCTTCCAACAATGCCTTGATATACAACCCAGATCCCCCGCACAAAATCAAGACGTCCTTTTCCTCAAATAATTCGTTGATCCGCTCCATTGCGTCTCGTCCAAATTGCCCGGCACTGTAGTTTTCCTCAATTGACTTAAAGTTGACAAAGTGATGCTTTATCCTTGATAGTTCATCAGCAGTAGGCTTTGCTGTGCCTGTTTCCATCTCCCTGTAAATCTGCCTTGAATCAGCCGAAATGATCTCGGTATTCCAGCGCTCTGCTAAACTGATGGCCGCGGCCGTCTTGCCTATTGCTGTTGGACCAACCAAAACCACCAGTTTCTTATCTTTCCATGCCGCATTTCCCATTACCAAATCTTCAAATTACTACCTATCTTGCAACCAAAATTCGCCACTACGAATGATTAAATATACAAACCAATTTTTGACCAAGCTCGAAGACCTGATCGCTGAGTCGGACTACATCATGCGATACGAAAAAGGTAACTTCAAATCAGGTTATTGCCTCCTAAAAGAGCAGAAGATTATGATTGTGAACAAGTTCTTTGCCATGGAAGGAAAAATCAACGCATTACTCGACATTTTAAAGAATGTAGAGCTAGACACCTCCAAGTTCAGTGAAAAGAATTTGAAATTGTATGAAGAGTTAACTCGTGCTGAAGTTAAAATCTAGATCAATGGTAAGTCTGCAGCAAAGGCCACCCCGCACTACCATGGAAGTATTTAAAATGCTTCCCGAGGGTACTCGCTGTGAATTAATTGAAGGAATAATCTATATGTCACCAGCGCCAACCATCAACCATCAAGACGCTGTTCTTTCTTTAGGCAGCGAAGTCTTACAATTCGCTAAGAAGAAGAATTTAGGTAAAATCTTTATATCGCCTGTTGATGTCTACCTTGACAGCCATAAAAATGCTTTTCAACCTGATCTGGTTTTTATCAGCAATAACAGGCTTAACATCATAAAAGAAGATGGTATCTATGGCGCGCCCGATCTGGTCGTTGAAATCCTTTCCCCTGGAACAAAGAGCTTTGATCTTACGAAAAAGAAAAAGATCTACGAGAAATCGGGGGTTAAGGAATATTGGGTTGTTGATCCACAAACTAGAGTAGCAATATGTTTCAAATTGATTGAAAAGAAATTCGTTGAATTTAAAAAAGAAAAAGGCAAAATAGTGTCTTCTCTTTTTAGTCACACGTTCAAATTCTAATCGATCGCCTTGAAAATCACCTTCCTCGGTTCTGGTACTTCACAAGGTGTGCCGGTGATTGGCTGTCAATGTGAGGTTTGCCAATCTATGGACTACCGCGACAAGCGACTTAGGGTATCCATTCATATTGAGATAGGCCCACATAGTTTCGTAATTGACACAGGTCCCGATTTCCGACAACAAATGCTTCGAGAGGGCATTAAGCAACTAGACGCAGTCATCCTCACACACAGTCATAAGGATCACATTGCCGGATTAGACGATGTGAGGGCCTTCAATTACCTGCAACAAAAAGACATGCCGGTGTATGGCATGAAGCAAACCCTTGCGCAGGTGCAAACTGAATTTTACTATGCTTTCGAGACAGTGAAATATCCGGGTACGCCTCAAATCATGCTGCATGAAATTGACGATCGTCCGTTCGAAATCAACGGAATTACCTTTACTCCGCTTCCTGTCTTCCATTTGAGAATGCCCGTGTTCGGTTTTCGAATCGGCAACTTCAGTTACATCACTGATGCCAATCAAATTCCAGCATCCACCTACGAAAGATTAAAAGGAACTGAGGTACTTATTCTTAACGCCCTTCAAAAAGAAAATCATCCCTCCCATTTTACACTATCCGAATCAATCGAAGTGGCGAAAACAATTGGCGCTCGGCAGACGTACTTTACGCATATGAGTCACAAATTGGGTTTACATAAGTTGATAGAAAAAGAACTACCCGACTCGATCGCTTTGGGCTACGATGGTCTTTCCTTCACCGTTTAGTTTTGCATAATAATTTCTATTTTCTAAGACAGTTAAGCCAAGCGCTAGACCAAAAGCTGAAGGGGTTTACGTTAGTTTCTTGTTTTAGCCAAAACAGAGAGGAGCTTGTCCTCGAGTTCAACAATTCAACAGAATCCTTCTTTTTCAAAGCAAGTCTTCAACCGGCCTTTTGTTGTTTATCTTTTCCTTCATCATTCAATCGGGCCAAGAAAAACAGTATTGATTTGTTTCCAGAAGCCATACTAAAAAAGGTAGAGTCCATCGGGCAATTTGAAAACGAAAGATCATTTTCGATTGAATTAGAGCAAAACGTTTTGCTACTGTTCAAAATGCACGGAAGCCAATCCAATGTTATCCTATTTCAAAATAAAAAGGCGCACGAGATATTTCGAAATCAGTTCCGAAACGATTTTGACATCTCTTTGCCAGGACTGGACAAGACTGTCAATTGGAGCAAAGAGCACTTCGTTAAGCACCTGTATGAATTACAAAAGACCTATTTCACATTCGGAAAATCAGTAATCCAATACCTCGAGGAAAAACTGAAAGCATTTTTGACAGATGACGAAAAATGGTCATTCTTTCAAAAGACAAAGACCTTACTGGAGGTGCCGCGATACTATATCATAAAAAGGCACAGCAAACTTTCTCTGTCGCTCATCCCGATGGACGAAATTGTTTCCGACTTTGAAAACCCTATTTCTGCGATCAACGATTTCTATTACCGATATACCATTTCAACTTCGTTTGAAACCGAAAAATCAAAGGAGTTAAAGGCACTAAACGATCAGCTCACAGGCAATAACAATTACATTGCAAAGAATGTCCAAAAAGTAAACGACCTGATTAACGACACCCACTATCAACTTTGGGGAGATCTTCTAATGGCCCACATGCACGAAATCAAACCAGGTGTAGAAACCATCGAGCTGGTCAGTTTTTATACTAATCAACCTGAAAAAATAAAACTTAAACGAGAACTCAACCCACAACGGAATGCAGAGGTGTTTTATCGAAAAGCAAAAAATCAACAAATAGAAGTTGCCAAGTTGAATGAGTCCATCCTATCAAAAAAAAAGGCAAACGAAAAAATAAAACAGTCTATTGAAACTCTGGAGAAGTCAGATGACCTAAAGACCGTACGGCAATTTGGCAAAGAAGAGTCTTCTTTAAACAAAAAAACAAAATCAGAACCCCTGCCCTATCACACATTTGAATACAAAGGCTTTCAGATTTGGGTTGGAAAGAATGCTGAGGCCAATGATCAACTTACCCTGAAGCATTCTTACAAAGAAGATCTTTGGCTGCACGCAAAAGATGTGGCGGGTTCACATGTAATCATAAAGCATCAGTCAGGAAAAAATTTCCCGAAAGACGTGATAGAACGGGCAGCAGAACTGGCGGCCTACAACTCCAAACGTAAAACAGATAGCCTTTGCCCCGTAGCTTACACGCCTAAAAAATACGTGCGCAAACGCAAGGGCGACCCAGCCGGAATGGTAGTGGTGGAGAAAGAAGCTGTGATAATGGTAGCGCCAAAGTTGTAGATAATCGTTGTTGATTACTGTGGATTGGCAATCAACCAACAACGGTCAACGAATAACCACTACTGCACTTCGTGCACTTTAATCATATTTGTTCTACCTCTCTCTTGAATTGGCATGCTGGCCAAAATAATAAAAGTATCACCTTTTTTTACGTGACCATCACGTTTCAAAATTTCCTCCACATCCGCAATGGTCGCGTCCGTAGAAGCTGCTTTGTCGTAATGATAAGAGCGGGTACCCCAAACCAAGTTCATGGTGTTAATAATCGCATGGTTACTTGTGAAGGCAAATATATTGGCATCAGGTCTGTGTGAAGAGGCTTTATAGGCACTGTAACCCAATTGAGTCATTCCAACAATAGCCTTCGCGTTCACATCTTTCGCCAATTTGCAAGCTGTCAAAATTAAGCTATCGGCAAAATAGGTAGAAGTTGCAGGATCGGGCTCTCTAAATTTAAAAAATATCTTTCCTTGTTTTTCAACCGACCCGATGGTTCGAACCATACTTCTAATTACCTCGATGGGATATTTTCCTGCAGCTGTTTCAGCCGATAGCATCAGCGCATCGGCACCATCCATCACTGCGTTAGCGACATCGTTCGTCTCCGCACGGGTGGGGCGCGGATTCTCGATCATACTTTCCATCATTTGAGTAGCTACGATCACTGGCTTCGCTGCCTTGTTACATTTATCAACGAGCATCTTCTGCACCATCGGCACTTCTTCCATCCAAATCTCAACTCCCAGATCTCCTCGGGCAACCATAATCGCATCAGTGGCTGCTATGATGGCGTCAATGTTTTCAAGCGCCTCTGGCTTTTCGATTTTTGCAACAATCCGTGTAGCGGCTTTCTGACGATTGATCACTTCACGAAGAATTTCGATATCAGTTGCCTTCCTAACAAAAGAAAGAGCAACCCAATCTACTTTATTCTTTAAACCAAATTCCAAGTCTTCGTAGTCTTTCTCAGTGAGCGAGGGAGCACTTACTTTTGAAAATGGTAGGTTGATGCCCTTTCTTGACTTCAATGGACCACCATAGATCACCTTGCAGACGACATCAATATCACGTACCTCCACTACCTTCAGCTCGATCTTTCCATCATCAATCAAGATCATATCACCGCGCTTCACATCTTTGGGTAATCCTTCATAAGAAGTGCTAACCAATTCATTATTTCCCAACACTTCGCGTGTAGTGATTACAATTTCCTGACCTGCAACAATCTCGATACCAGGCTGCATTTCATTGACACGTATCTTAGGACCTTGCAAATCTTGTAGCAACGCCACGTTTGTACCCATCTCGTTATTCAACTCACGAACGAAGTTGATCACCTTTAAGTGATCCTCGTGCTTGCCATGAGAGAAGTTGAGTCGAAACACATCCACACCTTCTTTAATCAATGCCCGAAGCATCTCTTTGTTGTTTGAAGCAGGGCCAACAGTGGCTACGATTTTGGTTTTGTTGTAAGAAATCCTTTCCATGTATAATGTTAGAAAATAAAGTAATCCTTGGCTTTTAGAGCGCCCAAAGGTATAAAAGCCACCAATTCTACGGAAGGGATCAGCCGTAAGACTTCCTGCAACCGATTGCTTTTGGTTGGATCGTCACTTTGCGTCAATAAAATAAAATCATAATGCGGAAATTCGGGCACCAGCGTTGTTTTGGACTGATCTGATTCTAGTGGCTTGTTTCTAAACAATTTCAACACCCACGCCTCTCCTGAATAACTAAATTGAGAGAAATTTTGATTGATGCCTTTCTTGAAAGAAATACATAAATCCTTATCTTTTACCAGTTTAGTATTCAGACAATTATTGATCTCCCAAGCCATTTTGTAGCCCTTTAGTGGTGAGATAATGCCAAGCAGGTCAAAATCATATGAATAGCTTATATCGAGCGTCTTTTTTTTCATTTTTATGGGTCTGCAAAAGTAGGTGGTATTGATGAACGTGGCTAAATGTTTGTCAATATTGGGTTAAATCTCTTTATTTGCACCTGATTTTTGAATCCTTAAACCTTATTATCATGTCCGAAATCGCACAAAAAGTAAAACAAATCATCATCGACAAGTTGGGTGTTGAAGAATCTGAAGTAACTCCTGAGGCAAGCTTTACCAATGATTTGGGAGCTGATTCACTAGACACTGTTGAGTTGATCATGGAATTTGAGAAAGAATTCAATATCTCCATTCCTGATGATCAGGCTGAAAACATTGCTACGGTGGGTCAGGCGATCTCCTATTTGGAAGAAAACGCAAAAAAATAATTTTGCTTTAGGTCGTCTACGATCATAAATCAACTATGACTTTTAAAAGAGTTGTTATTACGGGGGCAGGTGCGCTTACTCCAATAGGAAATACACTTCGCGAATATTGGGATGGGTTATCTCAGGGAAAAAGTGGAGCTGCCCCTATTACTAAGTTCGACACAACTCTTTTTAAAACCAAATTTGCGTGTGAGGTCAAGGGGTTTGATCCTACCGTCCTCATGGAACGCAAGGAAGCTAGAAAATTGGATCCATTTGCTCAGTATGCGATGGCCGTTGCTGATGAAGCTATTCTAGATTCAAAACTGCCACTTGATAAAATCAACAAAGACAGAGTAGGTGTTATTTGGGGCTCCGGAATTGGCGGTTTGTTCACTTTTCAGGAAGAAATGAGGACGTTTGCCGCTGGAGATGGAACGCCCCGGTTCAATCCCTTCTTTATTCCAAAGAT
>Ga0068872_10000935_pt1 | contig 23904 bp, 13 predicted proteins | sample NOAtaG_7_FD_66441 | JGI IMG/M metagenome (GOLD analysis project Ga0068872, IMG submission 66441) | Freshwater lake microbial communities from Lake Erie, under a cyanobacterial bloom - NOAA_Erie_Diel1S_2200h metaG | ecosystem: Environmental > Aquatic > Freshwater > Lake | place: USA: Ohio, Lake...
ACTGCTTCGGGCGGACAGAAATCAGGAGGATGTACATCCTGCTCAGGAAGCTGCAATATTCTCAGTTCTTCCGACTGGCTTGGAGATGTTCTTGACTGGGCCGGAGATCCTTACCGTGATTTGGTGGAGGTTCGCTTCAAGGCCGGCCGCAAGGAGTTTTTTCTGAACAGAACAGGAAACCGCCTTTATACCGGCGATGGAATAATGGTGGAAACGGGTTCGGGCTATCACCTGGGATTTGTATCCCTGCAGGGTGAAATGGCCCGCCTTCAGCTTCGGAAAAAAGCACCCAAAACAGGTATCGAAGAACTGAAAGGAATCGTGCGGCTTGCTTCAGATAAAGATTTTACGCGTTTTGAGGAGGCAAGAAACCGTGAACTTCCTTCTCTTTACCGGGCCAGGGAAATCGTTCAGTCTATGAAGCTTCCCATGAAACTGTCCGATGTGGAGTTTCAGGCCGATGGCACCAAGGCATCTTTTTTCTATTCAGCCGATGAAAGAATCGATTTCCGGGAACTTATAAAGGTACTTGGGTCTGAATTTAAAATCCGGGTTGATATGCGGCAGATCAGCCTCCGTCAGGAAGCAGGAAGAGTTGGCGGAATCGGAACCTGCGGAAGAGAATTGTGCTGCTCCACCTGGCTTACAGACTTTAAAGGAGTTGCCACATCCGCAGCCCGTTATCAGAACCTTTCCCTCAATCCCACCAAGCTTTCCGGCCAGTGCGGAAGGCTTAAGTGCTGCCTTAATTACGAGCTTGAAACTTACCTTCATGAGCTGAAGGATATTCCCAGGGTAGAAAGAGACCTGCAGACGCAAAAGGGTAATGCCCGTCTTCAGAAAACCGACATATTCAGAAAACGCATGTGGTTTGCCTACGGGGGCGACGACAGTCAGTGGTATGAACTCGACCTTGCCAGGGTAAATTTCATCCTTGAGCAAAACGGCAAGGGAAATAAGCCTTCCGCGCTTACCGAACAGGAAGAAGTTCTGATTGCCGAATCCGAAACAGAGGTTAAGAATGAAGACCTGTTTGCCCTCGACAAGAAGTTTTCCAAAAAGAAAAAGAAGAAGAAGAAACCTTTTTCTCAGGGTGGAAAACAGGGTGGCAGTCCTTCAGCAGAAAACCGCAGGCCTCCCCAGCAGGGAAGGAAAGCAGGAAACTGATTTCGGGATTACTTTTTTTTAATCTCCGGCTTCAAATACCTCATTTTCAAATTTTTAAGTTGAATCCCTGTTTTTTGATACCCAAAAAATAATGCCTATTTTTGCATCGTTTTCAATTCAAGGATTCTTTTGAAAAAAATATTGCTGGTTTTCGGTACCAGACCAGAAGCAATAAAAATGGCACCGGTGGTGATGGCACTCAAAGGCCGTCCCGATGATTTTCAGGTTCAGGTTTGCCTTACCGGGCAGCATCGTCAGATGCTGGATCAGGTTATGGAATTTTTTGAGCTTCAGGCCGATTTTGACCTGAATGTGATGAAAGCGAATCAGAGCCTTACAGAACTCTCAGCCAATGTGCTCCGGGGTATGCAGGATGTACTGGAAAAATCCAGACCAGATGTAGTCCTTGTGCATGGCGATACCACTACTTCTACCATGGCAGCGCTGGCTGCTTATTATGCCCAGACCAAAGTGGGACATGTGGAAGCCGGTCTGCGCACCTTTGATAAATGGGCACCTTTTCCGGAGGAAATGAACCGTGCCATAACCGGTCGGCTTGCAGACTTCCATTTTGCCCCGACCATTTCTTCTCAAAATAATCTGCTTCGTGAAAATGTGGCGGCAGAAAGCATCACCATTACCGGTAATACCGTGATTGATGCGCTGATGTTCTCAGTTGATAAAGTCCGGAAAAATTTTCCACAGCGTTGCCGGGAGATTATGGCCAGGCTGGATGAAACAAAAAAACTGATTCTTGTAACCGGCCACCGCCGCGAAAATTTTGGCGATGGTGTACTTAACATCTGCGAAGCCCTGCTTGAAATCAGCCGTTCTGCAGCTGTTGAAATTGTATACCCTGTTCACTTAAATCCCAACATCAAGGGACCGGTTCACGACTTGTTGGGTAATGTGTCGAATATTCATCTGGTAGAGCCGCTTGATTATGAAGCCTTTGTCTGGATGATGGATAAAGCTTATCTGGTTATTACCGATTCCGGTGGTGTACAGGAAGAAGCACCCTCTCTGGGTAAACCGGTGCTGGTGATGCGCGATAAAACCGAAAGGCCGGAAGCCGTTGAAGCCGGAACCGTCATTCTGGTCGGAACAGACCGTCAAAAAATCGTTTCCGAAACGCTCGACCTCATCGGCAACAACGAGCGCTATCTGGGGATGAGCCGTCTGCACAATCCTTATGGCGACGGAAAAGCTTCCGGTAGAATTGCGCAGTTTCTCAAAGAAAACCTGTAACAACACTATGGTCAGATCAGGTAAAATATGCATTTCCGGCCTTGGCTACATCGGTCTTCCGACAGCAGCCCTTCTGGCTAATTGTGGTTATTTTGTCCATGGTGTGGATGTGGTTCCGGCAGTGGTTGATACCATAAACCGGGGAGAGATTCACATCATTGAGCCCGATCTGGATGCCTTTGTTCAGGCTGCCGTTAATTCGGGACATCTGAAAGCTTCGCTGCAACCTGCAGAGGCCGATGTTTTCATGATTGCAGTTCCAACTCCCTTCAGGGAAGATCACAGTCCGGATATTTCCTATGTCTTGTCTGCCGGAAGGGCCATTGCTCCTTATCTCAGGCCCGGCAATCTGGTCATACTTGAGTCTACCTCCCCGGTAGGTACTACCGAAAGGCTCTGCCATGAACTAAAACAATGTGGCGTTGATACCGAAAAGGTATTTTTTGCCTACTGCCCTGAGCGTGTGCTTCCGGGTCATGTGATGAAAGAACTCATCGAAAACGACCGTATCGTAGGCGGACTCAATGAAGAAAGTACGGAGAAGGTGGCGGCCTTCTACCAGACCTTTGTAAAAGGCGATGTGCTCAAGACCAACTCCCGCACAGCTGAAATGTGCAAGCTCACCGAAAATGCCAGCCGCGATGCCGGAATTGCCTTTGCCAATGAGCTTTCCATGATTTGCGACCAGCTCGAAATCGATGTGTGGGAATTGATCCGGCTGGCCAATAAACATCCCCGTGTCAACATCCTTCGCCCCGGTACGGGTGTTGGCGGTCACTGCATTGCGGTGGACCCCTGGTTTATTGTTTCTCAGAGTCCGGAATATGCACGGCTGATCCGCACTTCCCGGGAGGTGAACAATCATAAAACGCAATGGGTGGTAGAGAAAATCATCAATGCCTGCCTGCGTTTCCGGCTCGAACATGGAAGAGAGCCCGTACTTGCCTGCCTCGGACTGGCATTCAAACCCGACATCGATGATTTGAGGGAATCCCCTGCTGCGGAGGTTGTAGAATCTCTGATCAGGGAAGGCAATAAATGCCTCATAGTGGAGCCAAATGTGCTAACCCATGCTGAATTTGAGCTCACTTCGCTGGAAGATGCGCTTAACAAAGCCGATATCGCGGTGCTGCTGGTCTGCCACTCCGTATTTCGCAGGCAAACCTTTCCTCCTTCCTTGCAGGTTCTGGATTTTGTAGGTTTACACTCCTGAATTCAACAGGCCCAGAAGCTTATATTAATGACTTTTTTCGACAGAAATTCTCTTATTTTACAAAAACAAGCTCACCAACTTACAGTTACCTATGTTCAGTTTTGATTATCAGAAGCCCAAGGTGATTTCCGAAATCGGTTGCAACCACATGGGAAGCATGGAAATAGCCCGGGAACTTATTGTTCTTTCGAAGCAGTCAGGTGCTTATTTCGCCAAATTTCAAAAGAGAAATAACCGGGAGCTGCTTACCGAAGAACAATACAATACGCCGCATCCGGTTCCCCATAATTCCTATGGCCAGACTTACGGTGCCCACAGGGAGTTTCTCGAATTCAGTCAGGCACAGCATGGCGAGCTTAAAGCTTTCTGTGAAAGTCAGGGAATCCAGTACAGCACTTCGGTCTGGGATCTATCAAGTGCCCGCGAAATCATCGAGCTCAACCCGCTGCTGATCAAAGTACCGTCTGCCTGCAACAACAATTTCCCAATGCTGAAAGCATTGAGGGATCTCTATCAGGGTGAAGTTCATATTTCCTTCGGGATGACTACCAAGGCCGAAGAACAGGAGGTGGTGAAATTTTTTGAGGAAACCGGACAGGCTGCATCCCGGCTGGTAATCTACAGTTGCACCAGCGGATATCCGGTACCATTCCGGGATGTCTGTCTGCTGGAAATCAACCGTCTTTATGCCGAATACGGAAACCGGGTAAAAGAAATCGGTTTTTCAGGTCATCACCTTGGTATTGCAATCGACATTGCAGCCTATACCCTCGGTGCACGATGGATTGAACGGCATTTTACCAAAGACCGTACCTGGAAAGGAACAGATCATGCAGCCTCGCTGGAAGTTCCTGGTCTGCAGAAACTGGTGCGCGATCTGGAGCACAGTTTTGACGCACTCAAATTCAAGGAAAACGAAATTCTTGAGATCGAAGCCACGCAGAGAGAAAAACTCAAATACCGCAAAGTTTAGTGGAAGTTCTTGCCATCGTTCCTGCCAGAGGCGGAAGCAAGGGGCTTCCCAATAAAAACATACTGCCTCTGTCTGGTCACCCCCTGATTGCCTACAGCATCAAAGCGGGTCTCGATGCAAAACTGGTTACCCGGGTCCTTGTCAGTACCGATTCGGAAACCATAGCCTCTGTTTCGAAGAATTATGGGGCGGATGTTCCTTTTCTGAGACCGGCCGAACTTGCCGGTGATCTCAGCCGGGATCTGGAAGTATTTCAGCATGCCCTTCACTGGCTGGATAAGCACGAAGGCTACCGTCCCGACCTGGTAATTCAGCTGCGGCCAACTTCTCCGGTCCGTCCTGCGGGCCTGATCGACCAGGCCATCCGGAAACTTGATGCCTCGGATGCAGACAGCCTCCGAATCGTCACACCCAGCCCGATAACGCCATACAAAATGTGGTTTGCTGATAATGATAATGACATCATGCGTCCCCTTTTGACGCTGAATGAAATTCCGGAACCCTTCAATGAGCCCCGGCAGAATCTTCCACAGACCTACTGGCAGATTGGTACGCTGGATGTCATTCGTCCTCATGTAATTATGGAGCAAAGGAGTATGTCCGGACAGCGGATTCTGCCCTTGATTGTGGGAAATGAACTTGCAGTGGATATTGATGATATTCAGAGTTTCAGAAAAGCAGAGGAAGTAATTGCAGCAGGAGATAATGTCAGATTTGAATAAGGTGATGGCCGTTATCGGGGCAGGCTCCATTGGTGAGCGCTGCATCCGTAACCTCTGGCATCTGGGATACCGGAACATCCTGGTATTTCGTCAGCGGAATCTGCCTTTCCGTGATATTGGGGATGCCGAAGTAAGGATCATTACCGATTGGCAGGAGCTGCTTTCACTTCATCCTTATGCTGCTTTTGTCTGTTCGCCTACGCACCTTCACCTTTCCCAGACCACTTCGCTCATCCGTCACGGAATTCATACTCTGGTGGAAAAGCCCTTATCTCATACCGCAGAAGGTATGGAAGAGCTGGAAGCCCTGCTTGCGCGGGGAAATGCACTGCTATGGGTAGGCTACATGATGCGCCAGCATCCGATATTGAAAACACTGAAGCAAATCATTGAAGATAAAACCTGTGGAAATCTGATTTCCATGCAAAGCAAATGGGCCGAATACCTGCCCGACTGGCATCCCTGGGAAGACTACAGGCAGTCCTATGCCGCCAGGAAGGACATGGGCGGCGGGGTTGCGCTGACCCTTTCGCATGACATCGATATGGTAAACTGGCTTTCGGGAAGCATCCTTTCCCGATCTGCCATTTTCAAAAACTACCGCAGTGCCCTCGAAGTGGATACCGAATCCGGTGCCGACATCATACTTCAATATGAAAACGGCATTACTGCCGGCCTTCACCTCAATTACTATGAGAAAAGCAAAGAGCGCTTTCTCAAGCTGGTGTTTGATGAGGCGTCTTTCTCGGTGGATTTTTTTGAGGTTTCCCTGACGAAAAAATCCGAAGGAAAAACAGAAACCAGGCACTTCCCCGATTTCGATCGGAACCAGCTTTTTATCCATCAGCTGGAGGCTTTTCTGAAACAAACAACAGACTTCCGGCCCGAAGACTCCCTGCGGCATCTGAAGGAATCAAAACAAATCATCTCCATCTGCCATGGACAATAAAAATCCCATTTCCATCGACAACAAGGTCATCCTCATAACCGGTGCCCTGGGCCAGATTGGCCAAAGCATCAGCCGGAGTTTTCTGGAGCAGGGCGCGAAGCTGATTCTGGCGGATGTGAATCTCTCGGCCGCTTCCGCCTTTTCAGAAGAACTGAAAACCATGGGTATTCCGGAAAATCATTATCTGATGCAGGAACTCGACATAACGGATGAGGACTCCTGTACCAGGTGCGTTGAAAAATCCGTGGAAGCTTACGGAAGAATTGATGTGCTGATCAACAACGCCGCCATTGATGCAAAGTTTGACAAGGCAGGCGAAGGGCAGATCAACAACAGCCGCTTTGAGTTTTATCCCCTTGATGCCCTGCGCCGTTCTGTTGAGGTAAACCTCGTCGGTACGGTGCTCATCACCCAGATCGTTTGCCGGCAGATGCTAACACAGGGGCATGGAAACATCATCAATGTGGCCTCCACCTATTCACTGGTGGCGCCCAATCAGAGCCTGTACGATTACGGTTCGGGTGTGAGTCAGTTCAAGCCGGTGGATTACATTGCCTCCAAGAGCTTCATTCCGAATTTTACCCGTTACATAGCTACTTTCTATGCCCGGGACAACATTCGCTGCAATGCACTGGTACCGCACGGAATTTTCAATAATCATCCGGAGCCCTTTCTGAAAAACTGGGAAAGGCTGTCACCCATTGGACGCATGTGCGAACGCGATGAGCTCAACGGGCCGTTTACATTCCTCGCATCCGACGCAAGCAGTTATATGACAGGCTCAGTGATTTCGGTGGATGGGGGCTGGACGGCCTGGTAAATATTGGCCTATGGGTATTTAGCTTCCTCATCCATGTCTGATTCTTCCGGAAAACCAGTTCAGTACAGAGAGTCTTTGAAGGCTACGGGCATTACAGGGCTTTCTCAGGTTTTTCAGATTGTTCTGAAAATGGTTAATACAAAGATTGTGGCAATTTTATTGGGTCCTGCAGGTGTGGGAACTATCGGTCTTTTTCAATCCGGAATCAATCTTGTCAGCATCATTTCCGGCATGGGTCTGGGGAGTTCGGCGGTTAGAGAAATTGCCAAAGCAGAAAAACAGGGTGATCAGGTCGCAATAAGCCTTACCATTTCAACGCTCAGAAGGTTAATCTGGCTTACTGGTATTGCAGGAGCCTTGTTTTGTCTTTTTTCGGGTGAGTGGCTGAGCAGATTGTCCTTTGGTTCGGGTGAGTATGCCATGTCATTCCGGATTCTGGGCCTGATGGTTTTTTTTAATCAGTTGTCGAATGGTCAGCTTGCTCTTCTTCAGGGATTGCGCAAACTTAAAGAGCAGGCAATCGTTTCGGTCATCGGTGCAGCTGCAGGTTTGGTTTTTGCTGCTCCCCTTTACTGGTGGCTTGGTGTTTCAGGAATTGTTCCGGCTCTTCTCATTCTTTCAATCGTACCGGTTTCGGTTGCCTATTTCTTTTCTTCGAAAGTTGCCCTGAAAAAGCTGCCTTTCTCAAAGGAAAAATTTCTGGATACGGCATTTCCTATGATAAAGCTCGGTATATCCACCATGCTGAGCGGACTGGTTTTGTTGTTTGCCATGTGGCTTATCCGGATTTTGGTGCAGCGAAAATTCGGACTGGATGCTGTTGGTCAGTTTCAGGCCGGATGGGGAGTAACCACCATTTACCTTCAGATGATTTTTCAGGCAATGGGCAGGGATTACTATCCACGCCTTGCCGGACTGGCAGCTGAAAAGGAAAAAATGGGAGACCTTGTTAATGAGCAGCTTCATATTGCTCTTTTATTGGGTACACCGCTTTTGCTGGTTGCCATACTTGCCGCACCCTGGATTATCCGGATTTTATACTCTGCCGGTTTTGAAGGCGCCATTCAACAATTACAGTGGCTCGCTTTTGGAACATTATTTAAACTGATATCCTGGCCTATGGGTTTTGTATTGCTGGCACTCAGAAAATCCGCTGCATACCTGTTTACGGAAACTACTGCAGCATCCCTGCTTTTGTTATTCTCCCTGTATTTTATGGATTTATTTGGAATAGGTGGAATTGGCATAGCCTATTCGCTCAATTACCTTGTTTACAGCGCCATGGTTTTTATTTTTTCGAAAAGGCTTATTGAATTCTCATTGAATATTGAAAGTATTGTTCTGATGTTAATAAGCATCTTTTTCTGCTCATTGGTTTTTTATTTTTCCGCCATCCGAAATGAAAAAGTACTTCACTTAATTTCCTATTTTGCTTCTTCCCTGATAATTTTTCTTTATCCTTATTATCTGAACAGAAAAACAGGCATGCTCCGCTATTTATGGGCCCGATTTGTGAAATAGTTGCCGATAACCCACTGGTTTCGATCATTGTTGTTTGTCACAATCACCCAAGGTATATTGTCTCAAACCTCGATAGTATCAGAAATCAGACCTATAGCCATATTCAGCTCATCATTATCAATAATTTATTGGATGAATGTGAAAAGATAATAAAGGACTGGATTGCGGGTACGGATTTTACTGGTGAGATAACATTCATCCAGAATCAAAAAGCTTTGGGCGTTTGCCCGAATTTGAATCTTGGCCTGGATTACGTGAAAGGAGATTATTTTCAGCTTATCTCGGCTGATGATATTCTGCTGCCCGAAAAAATAGAAAAACAGGTTAGCCGGTTTTTTCAGTTGGATCAAAGTTATGCAGCGGTTTACAGCGATATGGCCTTTATTGACGCTGAAGGAATAATCATCAGGAAATCAAGTTTTGAACTTTTCAATGATTCCGGACAAGTAAAAGCCAATCCTATCCCGTATTTATTCAGGGGGGGTAAGGTTATCCCTTCTCCTACGCTTTTAATGAAGACTGAGATCATCAGGAAAACCGGTGGATATTCAAATGAGTGGCCCATAGAAGACTGGCCTGTTTACTTCAAACTCGCCAAACTTGGTTATAAATTCAAACTCATCGATGAAGTATTGGTACAATACAGGGTTCTTCCGGATGGTTTGGGAAAAAAACACAATCAGGAAACACTCCTATTCTGTATTTCGCTTTTTGAAAATAATCTTTCACTCTATAATCCTCGGGATAAAGATCAGGTATTAAAGTGGTTTTCATTTATTTCTCAGCTTCAGAGGTATAGTGTAATTACTTCTGTTACAAAATTCCTGCGTTTTTTCCGGCATTTGAGAAATCAGCACATTTACTTTTTAACACGCTACATCATTCATCTTGTAAAATCCATTTATTCGCACTAGTTGCATTTTATCCGGAAATTCACCAGCACCATTAAATCAATAGCATTCAATAATTATACAACAGTCTTGTGAAAATTGGCCTGATCGTTTCTTTTTTTGATTTCAGAGCGGATGTCCGGGCTCTTGCCCGGGAGTTCATAAATTCAGGCCATCAGGTCGTGATTTTTTATAGGAAAACAGAAAAAATTGAAATTGAATCCAATGCAATTCCGGGTGTAGAATATCGTTTAATTATTGATGAAAACCGAAGCTTCAGGAATCGGCTTCTTGAATATGCGTTTATGGTATTCAAAAGACTTCCGAAAAGCCGGCATAATTATTTTCTGATGGAGCTTTTTAAAATCTCAAATTTTCCATCAGCTGTATCGCGGTTCTATTACCGGCTTTTTCTCCAGATACAGCGTCTTGGCCTTAACTTCATCAGCTATGATTTCCTTTTGCGAAACCTACAATATTCACCTTTAACAGCGTTGGACGATATCGACCAGTTTGTTGGCTTTACGGAATTTCAGGCCGATTATCTCGCTGCACGCCTGCTGAAGGAAAATCGTCCGCTGAGCGTCTATGTGTATTCCTGGGATCACCCCTGTAAACACACCCGCTTTTCCTGTCACTTTCAATATAAAGTATGGTCAGAGGGTATTCGCAAGGATCTGATTGCTCTGCAGGGAATACCCGCTGAGAACATCCAGGTCTGTGGTTCTTCTCAGTTTTCCTTCATTTATGATTTTCTGAAGGCCGCACCGGAAACAGAAGAACCGTTTGATTTCCCTTATGTCTATTACTGCTGCGCCATTGGAATTCTTGAGCTGATTCCGCAGGAAGTAGCCATTATCATTTCCCTTGCAGAAGCACTTGAAGATTGCAGGCCGGACTTGAAGCTGGTGGTCCGGCCCTATCCTCTTCTGAAGAACTGGAATTTGTATGCCCCCCTGCTTTCAATGAAAAATGTGATGCTGGATGATGGTTTCCGTAAAAATCCTTTTCCTGATTTCACTGCAGCAAGTTTTGACAAGTTCCGCAAGCTTAAAGCTGCTGAACTGGTCCTTCACAGTGGTTCCACCATTGGTCTGGAGGCTTGTCTGCTCGATGTTCCGTCTCTTCTGGTCGATTTCGGTTACGGCAGAAACAGAAGCGGACTATCTGTATATGGATTCATCCATCAGTTTCAGAACCGCAAGTACCTGCTGGATGAAGGTCTTGGCCTGAAACAGCCTTCTGATCTCCCGGATGTCCTGAGTAAGCTAATGCTGCTCAGGGAGAAAAACAGGCGACTGGCAGCAGCCTTTCCGATTACTTCCCTCAGCGAAATTTCCCACCATCTCCTCAAATAGATCAGCGGCTGGCGGGAACATTTTTTCCATTCTTTGCTGATGGCTGCTCTTTTAAAAATCTTAAATACTTTCCTTTCTTTACTGCCTGAAAAATCCAATCCAATGAAAAACCTCTTCTTTCCTCTTATTACCTGCTTACTCTGGGCATGCGCTGCCGATTTGAGCGGTCAGACATTTTTGTCTGAAAACTTCAATCAAAACACCATTCCGCCCGGATGGCAGGTTGAAGATGCCGGAACAGGTTTTTGTAAATGGAAAATACAGCCTTCATCAACCGCCATTCCCATGCTGGGAAGCAACTACCTCTTTGTAAACAGCGATAGCGCGGGTGCCGGAACTGTTGCAAACGAAACCATAACCAGCCCGCTTATTCCTTTGGGTTCGGGCAATCAGGTATTCTTGTCCTTCAGACACTTTTTCCGGAAGCGTAACAACCGCGCCGATACCGGTCGGGTTGAGGTTTTCAGCAATGGTGCATGGACCGAAGTTCTGAGGGTGACCACCGAAACGGGATCGAACTCCGCACCGCTTTTGCAAAAGCTGGACATCAGTGCCTATGCGAGCCCCGAATTTCGCATCCGTTTCCGGTATAAAAGTCTGCGTGCCTGGTACTGGGCCATTGATGATCTGAAGATTTCCTCTCCATTTCCTGCAGATATCGGCGTACAGGCTGTTTTACAACCTGAAGCTGAATGCGGAGCCACGCTTCCCTTCAATCCTAAGGTACTGCTTAAAAACTACGGTACACTTGCTCAGTCGGGTTTTCCGGTTTTGTACAAGCTGGCCGGACAAGATCCCGTTTCAGAAGTATTTACGGCCAGTCTGCTCCCCGGCGATTCATCGGTTTTTGTTTTCAATACCCAGGTGAGTTCAGTACCCGGCGACAGTTCGCTTCTGCGTGCCTGGACTGCACTCGGCAACGATAGTCTAATACAAAATGACACAGCCTCTGCACGGATTCCGCTTGCTCCTCCCGGAGTTCCGCCCCTGTTCTTTACCGGCTTTGACGGAACAAATCTTGGTAGTGTTTTTCCGGGCTGGCGGGAGGCAAGCGGTCTGGACCCTGCCGGAACGACCTCAGCCTGGGGTGCAGCAACATCAGGCCAGAATGCATCATTCGGTTCTGAAACAGCCCGGATCAACCTCTATACCACCGGTAAACGCGAATGGATAATCAGCCCCGCTTTTGCTCCTGTAATGCCTGCCTCACTTTTATTCCGTGTGGCTGTAACCAACTGGAATAATGCAGAAGAAGATGAAATGGGAAGCGATGATTCCCTGATTGTAAAGCTCAGTACCGACTGTGGTCAGACCTGGAAAAATCTCAAATACTTCACTGCAGCCGATAACCTCAGCAACGAGCTCACCTCTTTTTCCGTTTCGCTGGCAGCGTATACCGGTCAGACCATACAGCTGGCCTTTTACGGTAGCGAGGGCAGTACAGATGATGCAAACGATTACGATGTTCACATCGACGATATTCGCCTGGGCGTGTTGCTTGCCAATGATGCTCAGCTGAGCAGTCTTCTTATTCCGGATGGTCCCTGTGGTGTCCCCGCCAGCTTCCCCGTAAGGGCAAAAGTTCTTAACAACGGCAGTGCGGCTCAGTCCGGCATTCCCCTCACTTACCGCATCAGTGGTCAGCCGCAGGTCAGTCAGGTATTTCCGGTTAATCTGGCCGCAGGCGCCGATACCATTCTGGAATTTTCTTCGCCTGCAGTAATTCCTGCCGAAGGAAATTACAGCATTTCGGCCTGGGTGGAACTTCCTGTTGATTCCAATCGACTGAATGATTCCATCATCGGAAAGTCTTTTTTCCTGCCTCAGGGGAGTTTTCCGCTTCAGAATTTTACAGGTTACAATGGCAATAACCTCAGCGCTGGCTGGGAAGAAGTGAATGGTGTTCCGGGAGTTTTTAACCCGGGCTCTGTCTGGTCATCTTCCAATGCTGCGCAAACGACCGGCCTGGGTGGGACCACAGCCCGCGTAAGCCTCTCCGGAGCTTTTCTGAATGAATGGCTTCTTTCACCACCCTTCATCATCGGCGAGGACCTCAATGTACTTCGCTTTAAAACAGCCCTAACAGGTACCGGTAGTCTGGTTGCCGGCCAGATGGGCAGCGATGATTCTCTCAGCGTGTATATTACAAATAACTGCGGACAGACATGGAAGCGATTGTGGTCCCTTACCCGCAACGATGCTCCCGGAAACAGCCTGACTGAACAGTCCATACCGCTTTCTTCCTATCTTGGACAGACGGTACGGATTGCTTTCAATGCAACAGAAGGTCAGGTGAATGACCCCGAAAGCTACGATCTGCATCTTGATCAGGTACGACTCGACACTGCCTATACCAACGACCTTCAGCTGGCTTCCCTTCTAATCCCGGGAGGGAACTGCGGTGCTCCGGCTTCCTTTAATCCGAAAGTAAGGCTGGTGAATGCGGGGGCATTGCCGCAGCAAAGTGCCGCACTTTCTTACCGGATATCAGGTCAGAATCCAGTATCTGAGGTGTTCACCATTAGTCTTCTGCCCGGTGCCGACACTATTCTTCAGTTTTCAGTTCCGGTTTCACTGCCGCTTCCGGGTAATTACAGCATATCAGCATGGGTTTCCCTGTCGGGTGATGGTAATCCGGGAAATGATTCCACTGCGGCCATTCCGCTTCTGAGGAATGGCCCCGGATTTCAGCCTCAGGGTTTTACCGGTTTTGATGGATCAAATCTGAGCGAAGGCTGGGAGGAATTCAGCGGATCTGCCGCTTTTCTGATACCGGGATCTGCCTGGCAGAACTCCCTTCCTGAGCAAACTGCAGCCCTCGGCTCGGTCAGTGCCAGAATCAATCTCTATACAAATACCAGAAAGGAATGGATTCTGTCACCATCTTTCAATCCCCTTACCGAAAAATCGCTGCGCTACCGCATTGCGCTTACCAACTGGCAGACGGCCTCTCCGGATTCCATGGGCAGCGACGACTCCCTGATTGTAAAAATTTCAACGGATTGCGGTCAGACCTGGCAGAACCTCCGCTACTTTACCCGAACAGATCAGCTTTCCAATCAGTTTATTACCGATGATATTCCGCTCACTTCATACACCGGCCAAACCATCCGTCTTGCCTTTTACGCGACAGACGGAAGCGTTGATGATGTTCCTGATTACGATTTGCATATCGATTCCATCAGGCTTGTCAATCTGGTCCCCGCCGACATTGGAGTTAGCACATTGTTGCTGCCTTCCCTGGAATGCGGCCTGCCCTCCAGCCTGCCGGTGAAAGTAAGGGTTGCCAACTTTGGTACGGCCCCGCAGGCCGGTTTTCAGGTTTCTTATGCCGTTAATAATGGCGCGGTACAGACCGAAACCTTCCCCGGTACACTTAATTCCGGAGCAGAACAGGAATTTCAGTTTTCTGTTCCCGCCGACTTTTCAGCCTCAGGCTCCTATTTGATCAAAGCCTGGACAACGCTCAGCGGTGATCAGGATCCGGTTAATGATACGCTTAGTTCCATTCAGCTGAATACCACTCCCGAATTGCTAAGTCCTGTTAACTTCACATCCTATGACGGCAGCAATCTAAGCCTTGTTTTTCCGGGATGGACCGAAAAATCAGGCAGTTCACCCCTTGGCACAACTTCCTTTTGGAATGCCTCCAATGCCAGCCAGACCAGCAGCCTCGGCAGTACAACGGCCAGGGTCGGACTGTCAGGAAATACCCGCCGGGAATGGATCGTCGGTCCGGGATTCAGACCCGCTCCGCAGAGTGAACTGCGTTTCAGCCTGGCTGTAACCGACCGTAATTTTTCAGTGCCTGATTTTATGGGAAGCGATGATTCTCTCAAGGTTATGATCAGCACCAACTGTGGCCAGACCTGGGTTCTGCTCCGGGCATTTACAGCTCAGAACGCACTCCCCAATACACTGACACCATTTAATGCAGACCTCAGCGCTTATGCCGGGCAGGATTGCCAGGTTGCCTTTGCCGCAACCGATGGTAATACCGATAATCCGGAGGATTATGAAATTCATCTGGATGATGTAAAAACCGGACCATTGACCACTTCTGTGAGTACTTTATCAGGTCAATCCGCATTCATCAGCGTGATTCCCAATCCCTCTGCACCCGGTATCATCCGCCTGCTGCTTTCTGAAGGACAAAAGGAGCCCCGCTTTTTCTCCGTTACAGGAAAAGAGTATTTTCCGGCAAGGTCTGCTGATAATGCAAACAGCTTCGATACCAGTGGCATGCCTCCGGGCTTCTATTATGTCCGGACATCACAGAGCATGGCTTCTTTTGTTCTGAAATAGAGAAGCTCTTTTTTGCTGGTCGAAAAACTGCAGGCTTTTACATGGTCAAAGCCTATTGCCGGACGATGGTTTGGGGAGTTTGATTGGCCTTAATATATTGAATAGCAATTATTAACAAATTTCTGGCCTGGACCCGAGTTTTTCCGCTTTCAATATTGAGAAACCACTTGTATAAAAAGCGTTTCAAAAAACCATTGTCTTTATTTATCTATGCGCCTCGTTTAATCCCGCAAATCCGGATTTCACCGCAAATAACAGTTCGTTCAGCAAGATTATGCACCACGATTTTTCTATGAAACACTTCATTTATTCACTTGGCTTATTCCTTCTTCTGTTTGCAGGAACCGCCTCCGCTCAGGAGTTTCTGAATGAGAATTTTAACGGCGTAACTTCGCCAAATTTCCCAACCGGATGGACGGTAACCAATACCAGTACTACCTCTGGTGCCAATCTGGCTCAGATGGCCTTTCAGACTCAGCTCGTTCCCTTCAACTACGGGGGCTCACAGTTCACGATGAAAGGCGGTGGTTTTGTGTTCAGCAACGGTGATATCGGGGGTTCCGGCTGTTTCCAGAATACGTCCCTTACTTCTCCTGCCTTCAATACGGCTTCAGCCAGCCTGCTATATTTTGAGTTCTTTCAGTTCTACCGCGACTACAGCGCCACACCCACCGATTCTGCGGTAGTGGAAGTGTTCGACGGAACCAACTGGGTTAAAATCCAGAGCCTGGATGTGACTACCGGTACCGGAACAGAACCAGTACTTACTAAAATCAACATCACAGCCTATAAAAATGCCAACATGAAGCTGCGCTTCCGTTCTATGGGGTCATGGCCATGGTTCTGGGCCTTCGACGATGTCAGGGTGTTTTCACCTGTACCTAATGATGTCGGTGTTACAGGCATTGAATCTCCGTTCGGAGACTGTGGTCTGAGCAGCACATCTCAGGTAAAAGTGAAGCTTTTCAATTCCGGTTCTGCTGCCCAGACTTCGGTTCCGGTAAAGTTTAAAATCAATTCAGGAGCAGTGGTTACGGAGACATTTACCGGCAACCTGGCTCCCGGTTCAGAAGCAACATACACATTCACAAGCGTTCAGGATCTTTCTGCTCCAGGTGAATACTTCACCACAGCCTGGACTGCCTTGCCCGGCGACGGAATTGCATCCAATGACTCTACCAAAAATGTCCGTGCGGTAAAAGGCAGTGCCAGTTTCGGCACCATTGACTTTACAGCCTACGACGGGAATAACCTGGAAACCGTTCATCCGGGATGGAAAGAGCAGACCGGAAATCCTCCTGCAGGTAACACCTCCGTCTGGAGGGCTCCTGCCATAGCTCAGGAACAGTATTTTGGTACAAGAACAGCCGCTATAAACCTGTATACAACAGGCAGAAAGGATTGGATAATTTCGCCTTCACTGGTTCCGGGTCCGACTTCCGGTGTGGTTTTCCGCGCTGCTGTGACCAACTGGCTCAACATTGATCCCGATCAGATGGGATCCGATGATTCCCTCATGGTTATGGTCAGCAATAACTGCGGCCAGTCCTGGACGCCCGTGAGAAAATTCGGGAAAGGTTCCGGACTCGTTAACAAGCTCCTGACCTACTCAGTGCCGCTTTCCAATTTTGCCGGACAGGAAATCAAACTTGCCTTTTATGCTACCGATGGTACAGTGGATGATCCGGAAGATTATGATGTTCACATCGACAGCATCCGCATTGCCAACCTTCCGCCGGTTGATCTTGCCGTTGGCGGCATTTATGCGCCAGCATCCGGCTGTAATGTTCAGGATACCGATGTGAAGATTGATGTAACCAACTTCGGGACAGCCAATCAGAGCAATTTTCAGATGTGTCTGAGCATCAATGGAGGTACCCCTGTTTGCCAGAATTTCAATGGAACGCTTGCCGTACAGGCAACAGCCCCATTTACATTCACCAACATTGCTGCCCTGAATACACCGGGTAATTACCAGCTCCGCGCCTGGGCAAAGGCAACAGGAGACGGAAACAATGCCAATGATACCTCTTTTGTCTATTTCTTTCAGAATCTACCTGTTGTTAATAGCTTCCCGTACTTTGAAAGTTTTGAAAACGGAAATGGTGGCTGGATTCCTGGCGGTACATTTCCCTCCTGGGAACTGGGTTCACCTGCCAAAACCAGCATTCAGGGTGCAGCAGCAGGAAGCAAAGCCTATGTAACCGGTGGTTTGGGTTCCGGTACCTACAACAGCGGAGAAAAAAGTTTTGTCCTGAGTCCCTGCATGGATTTCTCAAGTCTTACCAATCCGGTCATCGAAATGAAGGCCTGGTGGGTATCAGAGTTTTCGGAGGATGGTGCATTCCTGCAGTCAAGCATCGACGGAGGAAATACATGGAAAACCGTAGGCCTGTTTAATGATGTTACCAACTGGTATACCGATAATACTGTTTCGGGAATTGTGGGCCTTCTGGAAACCGGGGTTCCTTCCAACAGGCAAAGTGCATGGTCGGGCGGGCTTAATGATAATTTCGGTAGCAATGGCTGGGTGCTTGTTCGCAATAACCTTACCAATCTGGGAGGACAGCCCAATGTTAAACTCCGGATAGCCTTTGGTGCAGGAGCAGTAAACTCCGGAGATGGTTTTGCCTTTGATGCCATCCGCATTTCAGAGCGCCAGCAAAAAGATCTGGCATTTGAGGTTCTGGAAAGACCTCAGGCCATCGGCTGCGGATTAACCGATACTACCCGCTTCCGCATGAAAGTGAAGAATGTGGGTCTGGATACCATCAAGTCTGTAACTTTTTCCTACCGCATTGTAGGCCGTCCGGTTGTAAGCCAGACAGTGAACGTGAACATTCCACCCTTTTCATCATATTCACAGCAGTTTACCTCATCGGAGAGTATGTCTGAAATTACTACCTATGTGATTCAGGCATGGGTAAAAGCTGCCGGTGACGGTTTTGCCGCCAACGACTCCATGCGGATTGCTTCCGTTACCAAGCGGGGTGCCTTTACCGATACCATTCGCTTTGCTTCCTTTACCGGCAACAACCTTCCGATTCTTTATCCGGGCTGGAGTGGTTCTACAGGTAATCCCCTTCCGACCACTACCACTACCCAGTGGCGTCCCAGTCAGGACAACCAGACTGTGTATTATGGAAGGAAGGTTGCCCGTCTCAATATGTCCGGTACTACGGTGAATGACTGGATTCTCTCCCCTGCTTACAAAATCCAGCAGAATGCCTTCCTCAATTTTGATCTTGCCGTTACCGATGGGTTTGACACCATTAATGATCCTCAGGGCGGATTCAATGGCACCGACGACAGGCTCCGTGTAATGGTAAGTACCAATTGCGGTGCATCCTGGACTGAAGTTTTTGCAGTAAAGGCCGGCGATGTGGCCGATAAGACCTTCCGAAAGTTTAAGGCCAGTCTTGCGGCCTATGCCGGGCAGGAAGCCCGCTTTGCTCTTTGGGGAACTACTTTCCCGAACAGCGACCCTAATAATTACGATGTTCTGGTGGATAATCTGTTCATAGAAACGGTTGCACCCAAAGATGCCGGTGTAGCCGCCATTACGGCACCAGCTGTTTCCTGTGGTCTAGGAGCCTCTGTTCCCATCACGGTTACACTGCGCAACTACGGATCAACGCCGGCCGGAAACTTCCCGGTTACCTATAAAGTAAATCAGAATGAACCGGTTACAGAAATCTTCACCGGTACGTTGCCGGTTCAGGGCTCGGCGAGTTTCACTTTTACCCAGGCAGCAGACCTCAGCATCGGCCAGCCATATACCATTCGCGCCTATACCTCGGTAGCACTGGATTCGGTTACTACAAACGATGAAAGCAGCATCAAACTGGCCAAGCTTATCGCTCCGGTAAATCCTCAGCCGCTTCTGGGATACAATGGCACCAATCTCGGTGATATCTGGACCGGCTGGACCGAAGCCAGGGGTTCTAATCAGATCATTACCAACACCAGCTGGACCAGCTCTGCTGCAAGCGGTCAGACCGCCCTTGTCTGTAATATGGGCGCGGCCAACAAACTGGAATGGGTTATTTCTCCGGGCATCCGGGTTAATAACGGCAACTTCCTGCGTTTTAAGGCAGGCCAGTTTTCAGTGGGTGGAACCGGTACAGCCCAGTTTGACATCGATGATTCCATCACCGTTATGGTTTCTACAAACTGCGGTCAGACATGGAAGAAGATTTTTAAAATAGGAAATAACATGGTTCCTGCCATTACCAACAACATGCAGGAGTATTCTGTAAGTCTTGAGGCTTATGCCAACCAGGAAATCCGCATTGGTTTCCGGGCCAGAGATGGAGTCCGCCAGGATTTTGTGTCGGATATTCACATCAATAATGTGGAGATTTCCTCAACGCTTACTCAGGATGGCGGTCCGCTGGAATTTACCTGTAATCCTCCTGTTTCAGGAAATGTTTTCCTGCAGGATTCTACCTATAATGTATTCGTAAAGGTGAGTAATTTCGGAACCCAGCCAATTTCAAATATTCCGGTTGCGGTGAAGTTTTCAAACGGTCCGCTGCTGGAAACTACCTTCACCAACAGCATCGCGCCGGGACAGTCTTTTACCGGACCGGTAGGTTCATTTACTCCTTCTGCTCTCACCCTTAATTCCAGAATACGGGTTTACACCAGCCTTGGCGGTGATCAGGCGGTGGCAAACGATACACTTTTCCTGAACTATACTGTGATTTCCAACCAGACGAGTGATGTGGGTCCTTTTGCTCTCAGTTTCGCACCAGCTCCCGGAGCAAACAACAGTCTGTGCAAGGACAGTACTTATCAGGTTTTTGTGAAAGTAAACAACTATGGTAACCAGCCCGTTTCCAATGTGCCGGTCTTCGTACGCTTTGCAGATAACACACTTTTGAGTGTAAATCCGTCAACTGTCGTTGCTCCTGGCCAGTCTTTTACATTCTCCCTTGGTTCCTATACTGCTCCTTCTGCGCTGCAAAGCGGATTGCAGGCAAAGGTTTACACCGGTCTCAGTGGTGATCAGACGCTTGGAAACGATTCCCTACTGGCTTCCTACTCTATTATTCAGTGTATTAATGCTGTTCAGGAGCAGCTGGAGGCTACCGTCAGAATGTTGCCCAATCCGGCTGCCTCAGCGGTAACCGTAAGCGCAGGTACAACAATGCTGCAGAAGGTCTGGATCTGCGACCTTGCCGGCAGAAAGATGGATATTCCGTTTAATCGTGAAGATGCCGGAAGTTTTCGCCTCGACCTTCGTACGCTTGCATCCGGCCTTTACCAGGTGATGGTGCAAACCTCTGCGGGTGAAGTAAAGAATCTCCGGCTGGTTAAAGAATAGGTACAAACTTGCTTAATTTTTCATGAGGGAAGCCGGAAGGTTTCCCTCATTTTTTGGATAAGGACACCCTACCGGGCTGAAAGCCCCGTAGTCTATCCTGAAGAGGCTGTCTGAAAAGAAAGAACATGCTTTCTGCAGTAGAATAATATTTGGCGCATCTGGTCCCGGCGGGACCAGCTATCGGAAATAATTTTCAGCCATAACACAAAAAGTCCCGCAGGGACGAAATACCGGATAAAATATTCCGTCCCTATGGGACTTAATAAGGTTGATTATGATCATTTACTACCAACATTTTTTCCCAAGGGGAAAAAAATCAATCTGGCCAAATATGGTTTGGCAAGAGTATTCTGGAATAGGCTTTTTAGACAGCCCCAGGGAATGAAAGCAAAGGACAGAATCGGGAAAACTCCCATCGCATCTATCCTTAGTTTTCAACTAAGGATTCAGGGATTATTTGCAGGGGCTTTGCCCCGGAATGCTGTTTATCTGTATTTGATTAAGGCCATGCCCACCGGACAGAAATCACTACTGGGTTTCTGAAGTCTTTAGATGGAAGCCACAGATGGTTTTGAATTGAAGGATGTGTGTGCAGATCTTCCTGATAGCATGAAATATTACCGCCTGTTAAATAGAAGAGCATTGGATTAGTGCAATTTATCTGTGAGGAAATGAAAAAATTTCATTGCGTATTATCCGCGAAATAACATTCCTTATTATGTTTTTTTTAAGGAGCAGGATATGGTATAATTATTGTAAAAGCCTTGAATAATATTGGTTTAATTACACGGAAGGGCCATTTGCTGCATCCTTCACTACGGGCAAACAATCTACCGCATTACCCTCTGTGCGCAATGTTAATCCGATGTTTTGTTAAAAAAACCCGACTAAAAATTTGGATGTAAGTTTTTTCTCTTAACTTTGTCTGAGTTCAACATACCTTATTCTGCTTCTGCTTTACCCATGGCAGTGCTGAGTAAAAAAATATTGAATCGTTAACCATTTGTAAAACAATTACCTGAGACGCCGGATGAAGCACGCTTTACTCCTTTTTTATGTGTTCTTGTTTTCTTCTGTCCTGATGCAGGCACAGAATAAAAAATCCAAAGCAGCTCCTGCTCCGGCGAAAAAAGTGCAGGCTGCTCCTGCCAATTCGAAAGCACAGAAGCCGGCAACCACATCCCCTTCATTTAATTCCCTCACCAATGATATTTCGGGTGAGTCATCCAAAAAGCTTCCTCCATATCGCCCCGGTTTTCTGGCCGATTCTCTGGCCAAGTTCAATACTGTGCTTGAGCCCGGTACTGAAGCACTTAAGAATCCCTACATCATTGTCGCACCATCTTCGTCCGATGCTGAAAGTCATGCCTATTTTCTGAAGCTTGCATCCGATTTGGGTGCAGTTAAAGGAGTGCGCAATACTTTGGTGAAAAATTCCGCAGATGAGGTATTGGCCATTGCCATCAATAATCCCTCCTTCGTAGGCTTGATTAATGAACAGAAGAAATACATCGGTATCAAAACCTATTCTTTTTCTTCTCTCAAAGCTCTTGAAGACAGTAAGGATCCCTGGATTCAATACCTGAACCAGGAAAAATCCCTTGCCAAGGAAATTTCTCTTCAAAATACTGATTACCTTCCCATGACTTCTGAGATTAAGGGAATGAATGACCCCATTGCACCATAACCAATTTCAATTTATCAATTCAAGAATTTCAAGACTATCCTTTATGTTTTCTTTAATCAATGTTCAACAATTAAATGCTGTGAGTATGCGTAAACACTTACCAAAACTCTCTGCAGCGGTTTGGAATCCTTTGAGGAAACCTCCGCTGATGCTCATGACAGCCCTGCTGTCATTGCTCTGCCTGAGCTCTTTTGCCCAGGTTTTGATTTCCCCGACAGGTGCCGGTGGATTTGAACTGGGTTCAACTCCTGCTGCCAATGGATGGACTGCGGTGAATTCTTCTACGGATTCCTGGATTGTAGGTTCTGCTCCTGTTGTAAGCGCTGGAAGCAATTGTGCTTACATCTCATCAACAGCTGGATCAACCAACACCTGGACCTATTCCCAGCTTTCCGTTATTCAGCACATGTACATTGATGTTACCATGCCTGTAGGCGGGTCTATTGGTACCCTTACCTTCAAATGGAAGGCGGGTGGTGAAGGCGGTACTACTTCAGACTGGGATAATATGAAAGTATTCTGGGGCCTTGCTTCCGCCTATACCCCCACGGCCAATACGGCGAATTCAGCGTCTTTCCAGGTCTCAGGAGCCGGTGCTACTTCTGGTATGTACAAACTGAGCTCTGCTTCCTACAATACAGAAACCATTGGATTTGGCGGTACACCCGGACTTACCTACAGACTCTGTTTCAGCTGGAAGTCTGATGGTTTTGATATCGTAAACCCACCTTCTGCCATCGATGAGGTAAGCCTTACAGCTTCTGCTCCTTCAACCTTTACAGCCACTGCACAGGGTGGTCTCTGGTCTTCTCCTGCCACATGGGTGGGCGGTATTGCACCTTCATCTGGTGTAGGGCACTCCATCATCATCCCTTCCGGGTCGGTGGTAACCGTTGATCAGAATATTTCCTATGCCGATTATACCATCAATGGTATTCTCCAGTGGAACGCTACAGCCAATGCCATGAGTGCTTCAGGGAATGTAACCATTGGAGCCTCCGGTAAGTTTTTTCCTTATTCAACAACCAATAGTGGGGCTACGGTTCATTGCCTTGGTAATTTTACCAACAACGGTTATGCCAACCTGAATCCCTCTACCATGAACTTTACCGGTTCAGGTTCCCAGACACTGGGCGGTTCCGGTACTTACCAGGGCAACGGAAGCAGAGCCTTAATCGGAGTGCTTCAAAAACAAAATACCGGTACGCTTACGGTTGGTTTTCCCTGCAACGTAAAATTCCTGAATGCCCTCAATGGCACCATCGCCGGTGGTGGTAACATCGAAATCAACTACTCGAGAGCCTACGCTTTTGGTGATGCATCATTCAATGGAACCGTTTCTCAGGCTATTGTAACCAACATGGGTGCCGGCTATGCGGCTGCTCCTTCGGTGGGTCCTGCCGGTGCTGCACTCTGGGCAGCCACGGCTGCTGTTTCTCTCGGTAATGTTCGCGTGGCCAACGGCCAGGTCTATGTTTGTACTGCAGCCGGTACTACCGGCGCCACAGCGCCCAGCCATACCAGCGGTACTGCTGCTGATGGTTCTGCAACCATGTTATGGGTAGGTGCTGCAGGATCTGTGGGCACACCTTTTGTGCTTTCGGCAATTTCGGGCTTACAGTATTTCTATGGTGATAATCTTTATACCTGTACCGTTGCTGGTACAGCCTTGGCAACTGCTCCGCCAACCCATACATCTGGCATTGCCGTCTCTGGTACCGC
>Ga0068872_10000947_pt1 | contig 23708 bp, 22 predicted proteins | sample NOAtaG_7_FD_66441 | JGI IMG/M metagenome (GOLD analysis project Ga0068872, IMG submission 66441) | Freshwater lake microbial communities from Lake Erie, under a cyanobacterial bloom - NOAA_Erie_Diel1S_2200h metaG | ecosystem: Environmental > Aquatic > Freshwater > Lake | place: USA: Ohio, Lake...
CAACTCATTCTTGATCTTGTTGAATCCTATTTTATGGATAGGGGCTTTCAGGTTCCTGATAACTTATTCATTAAAAATATTGAGAATGTGCAAGGTGATGAACGGGATGTTATTATTTTTTCCGTTGGCTATGCACCAGCGAAAAAAAATCGCGTGATGCTTCAATTTGGTAGCCTCAATACAGAAGGTGGTGTGAATCGGTTGAATGTGGCTGTAACCCGGTCGCGTTACAAAATGATTGTAGTCACCAGTATAGAACCACATCAATTGGAAACCGAAGGAGCTTCAAGTGCTGGTCCACATTTGCTGAGGTCGTGGCTGGAATTTGTAAAAGAACGTTCTATAGCCCCATCTTCTGAATGGCAATCGCCACCTCGTGGAAAAGAGTCCGGTTGGTATCTGAGTGACCGTCTTCTACAAGCTGAAGCACTGTCTGGTCGTATTCAGGCTCCTCCATTTGCCTTTGCTGATTTGGTTACTATCAAGGAGGGAAAACTCAATCGCATTTTACTGACCGATGATGAACGGTACCTAAATGCTCCTTCGCCTAAACTTTACCATTCCTTTTTGCCAGCACTTTTCGCTGAAAAAAACTGGGAATGGGAATTTATCCATTCGAGGTCCTACTGGTTGAATTCAGAAAAGGTAATTACCGAAGTGCTTGTGCCCGGGCATGAAGTTCCTCAGCCTGATGTTACTGAATCAGATGGCCTAGAGTTCGGCAACCCAGATTCGCTTAATTGAGGTTATGGAATTTCCCACTTTGCATTCTTTTCAACTAAATATCCATTTCGTTCGGAAATGAAGTATAGGTTTTTATGAATGAGGGGTATGGTGGGAATGCCCTCCGTTGAAATGATGCCATAAAATTTATTCTTGACCATCCAATGATCTTTTGTTGCTGGTGTCAAAAGTTCAAATCTGGGTTCAATAAGAATTTTTCCTCGAGATGAGATCAAACCAAATTTTCCGCCTGATTTCACCATCATATATTTTGTCCCTTTAAGGGGCACCATTTCTTCATACCCGGGATCTAAAAGGAGCTTTCCGGACCAATCAATGATTCCCCATTTTTTCTCTTTTTTTACCTGAGCCACACTATCTGTAAAATCATGGACATCAGAAAATGAAGGCTGAATGACAATCTGGTCATGGGAATCAATGAATCCCCATTTACCCATCAATTTAATAGCAGCTCTTCCTTCCTGAAATGGCCGGATGGAATCGTATCGGTTCGATATCCGAATTCTGCCACGGGTGTCTTTAAATCCAAATTTTTCATTTTCCTGAAAGCCAATTAATCCTTCTGTCTCCTGAAGGGTTATCGTTACTGAATTTTTAAATGGTTTAGGAAGTGGTCTGCTCGTTTTTGCTTTTTGACTACTTACCTCAGGTGTAATTGGTTTTTTATCGACCAGACAAATTGTTCCATCGACGAGCAGACACCGGCGAACTCCATTGGCCAGCAACTCTTCTATTTGTCCATTGCCAAGATTTCGAAGTTCGTGGGAGCTGATGTAAATGAATGAGCCTGAACGATCCCCTAATGTATGTTGTCCCGGTTGATGGAGAATAAAGTGTGATTCATCTACGAGCGTAATTGGATAGGCTTGAGGGAATACAATCCATTTTTGATTGAGAGTTATCAGGCCTTTTTTTCCAAGGTAGCCAACCGTTACCAACTCACCTTTAATATCATTTATCGAATCGTAGATAGGTGGAATAAGTTCCTTTCCGTATTGATCGGTAAGACCATAACGACCGTAATTGAATACGATGAACTGGTTATTTTTCCTAATAACCTTTTCAAATGGTTGCGAAATCCATCCATCCTCACGCGGTACTCCGATTCGGATCTTGGTTTTGGCCTCCTCATTTTTTTCGTAAATGATTGCATGAGTTCCGTCCCATTCAATTTTTTCATAGACTGGTGGATAGATAAACTTCCCCTGTTCATCCGATAGGCCATAACCGGAATTAAGTTTTCTTACCATGATGGATGAGGCTGATCGAATCGTAGCGTGGTAGGTCTCGGGTTGTGATACTTTCAGGTCTGCAAGAGTTTCTGTAGACCAGCCATTGCGGTAAATTTTTAGCTTCCCATTGGATAACGGACGAACGGAGTCTGCTTCTAGGCTATCCATTTCCTGGTTAAAATCATTAATTAAACTCCATTTGTTAAAACGTAATACTTCGGTAATTGAGTCTGAAGACATTCGAATGGCTTTAAATCTGGCTTTATCAGGAATGGCCTCGCCTTGACGAATGAAATCGGTCATTGGTCCTTCGTGAAATACAATGTCCCCATTGGAAAGTACTTTGGCACTATCCAGGAAAAATCCTGTTTTTGGATATCCCGCCAAGTCGTAAAGGGCTTTATTACCATTAAAATTTTCAACCAACAATAATCTATTTTGCAAACCACGAATGGATTTCCATTCAGCCTTTAAAAGGATTTTTCCTGATAGATCTGAAAAACCAAAGCGACTCTCCGCATTATTACGTTCACCAAAAATTATATGTCCAGCAAAAAATTGAATGTAGTCATAGATAAAGGGGATAATAGTTTTTCCTTGAAGATTAATTACCCCTTCTTTTGTTTCGCCTGAATTTAAAGTTAAAGCAACTTCAATCAAGCCATCCCCGGCATAGCAAAGTCTTCTGTACTTCGCAGGCACTATGATTTCACCCGTTACGGACACTATCCCCCAAAATCCACTTTTTCGGTAACCAATGTGTTTTTCAATAATTTCTGATTTTCCGTCTGACCAACCAAGAAATTCATATTCCGCGGGGACTAGTATTTTACCTTTTTCAGATTGAATTCCGAACTTACTTTCTCGTTGATAAAATTTATAAAGTGTCTGCCCACTAGAATGAAAGCAAATGGCAAGTAGTAAAATGGGTACCAGGCATATTCTGTTTAACGATTCAATTTTTTCTGTAAGAAAATGTGAGTTCATCTTGCAGAATTTCCAAGGATCAGGCTCTCTAGTTCTGACTCACCTGCAATGGATTGCGGATTAATCCAGATGAGTCCATTTTCTTTTCTAAACCAGGTCATTTGACGTTTGGCGTAATTTCGGGAATGTTGTTTAATCTGGCCGATCGCTTCTTCCAGCGAAATTTCTTGGTTTAGATGACGAAACATTTCGGTATAGCCTACGGTATGCAAAGCCCTTAATTGCCGATGCGGATAAAGATCAGTTGCCTCCTGAACCAAACCGGCATCCACCATTTCTTCTACCCGTGTATCAATGCGCTGATAAAGTAAAGGGCGAGGGAGATCCAAACCTATTTTAATTATATCCCAATTCGGAAGGGATCTGCTTGTTTGTTGTAGTTCAGATATTTTCTTTCCACTTGATCTATAAATCTCTACGCAGCGTAGGAGTCGGCGGTGGTTTTGGCGGTCTATTTTCTGAAACCACTCCGGATCTGTTTTTTCTGCTTCTTCTTGAAGCCACGATAGACCGTTGGTTTTGAATTCCTGTTGTAGGTTATTTCGGATCTCTGCAGGTACCTCAGGCAAATCATCCAGTCCTTCGATTAAGGCCCTGATATAAAGCCCTGAGCCACCACAGAGTACAGCTATATCTTTTTTTTCAAAGATTTGATTAAGTGATTCATTGGCTTCCGTGGCATAAATTGAAGCGTTGTAATTCTCGAGGATGGTCCGGTGGCCCACCAAGTGATGTGGTACCTTTTTGAGTTCCTCAGCGGTCGGCTGTGCGGTACCAATTTTCATTTCACGAAATACCTGTCGGGAGTCCGCCGAGACGATCTCCGTATGAAGTAATTGGGCCAGCCGGATGGCAAAGGCAGTTTTTCCTGAACCGGTCGGACCGGCGATGACGACCAGCTTTTTTTTCATCGGTTGGCAAATTTACCCTACAGTCATAACTTTTAAAATTCTAACTTTGAGCCTAAACCTAGGAAGAGGGAATGATAAAATACACTACTACTTTTCTAACCAAACTGGAGGAAATGATTGGGGAGTCGGATTATACGCTTCGATATGAAAAAGGTCAGTTTAAATCCGGCTACTGTGTTTTAAGGGATCAAAATGTAATCATTATAAATAAGTTTTATTCCATTGAAGGTAAGATCAATGCTATCCTCGATATTTTAAAAGGATTGGAAATAGATAAAACAAGGTTTTCTGAAAAAAGCCTTCAGTTATATGAGGAATTGTTCGTCCCTGTTCAAAAATGAGCGTGGGTGAACTGAACTAAACGCCTTTCAGGGTGGAAGTAACCTTTCTTGGTACCGGAACCTCTCAGGGAGTGCCTGTTATTGGCTGCACCTGTGCTGTTTGTGCATCTATGGATTTCCGCGATAAACGTTTGCGGACTTCCATTCATATCCGAAACGGTCAAGATAGTATTGTTGTGGATACTGGCCCCGATTTCAGGCAACAAATGCTTCGGGAGCGAATTGACCGTCTGGATGCTGTTGTTTTCACCCATGCGCATAAGGATCATACCGCTGGATTGGATGACGTACGGTCTTTTAATTTTCTTCAACAATGCGATATGCCGGTCTTCGGTCGACTTGATGTATTGCAACAGATCCGCACTGAGTTTGCCTATGCTTTTGGAGAAAAGAAGTATCCTGGAATTCCTCAATTGTCGTTGAAGGAGATCGACACCGATGCCTTTTCTATTGGGGGCACCACGTTTCTCCCACTTCCGGTTACTCATCTCAAACTCCCTGTTCTAGGTTTCCGAATTGGTGATTTTGCGTACATCACCGATGCTAATTTTATTCCTGAATCCACTTACGATCGGCTGAAGGGAGTTCGTGTCTTGGTTTTAAACGCTTTGCAGAAGGAATCCCATGTTTCTCATTTTAACCTGGATGAGGCCATTGAGGTTGCTAAACGGATAGGAGCAGCTCAAACCTGGTTTACGCATATTAGTCACCGGATGGGCCTGCATACGGCTACGGATAAAGAACTTCACTCCGGAATTCGTCTTGCTTACGATGGCTTAAGGCTTGAGATCTGACGTGCAAAACAGTTATTTTTTCTTTCAACATTTGATTCCAAGGCTTTCGGGTTTGCTCACGGGAAGCACGTTGGTATCTTCTTTCAGTCAGGAAAAAGATGAGTTGGTACTTGAATTCAATAATGGAAAAAAATCCTTTTTCCTGAGGATTATTTTTTCTCCAACGCTCTCAGTGATTGTTTTTCCGGAATCGTTTAAACGCGCCCGAAACAATTCAGCGGATATTTTTCCTGCTGCCGTAATGCGTAAGGTTATGGGTATTCGGCTTATTGAAAATGAGCGGACTTTTCTTATTCAACTTGACAATGGATCTGATCTTGTATTTCGTATGCATGGCCCTTCCGGTAATGTGCTCTGGTTATCGGGGGAGGGGCGCGAGGTATTTCGAAGCTCTTTAAAATCGGATGCAACGGCTACAAACCTAAATTCAGGTCGGGTTATCAACTGGTCGCTAGAATTTTTTACGCAAAATCTTGAATCTATACAAAGTCATTATGTCACCTTTGGTAAGGAAGTTTGGAAGTGGCTGCAATTGAATGGATACGATACCAAGACCATTCAGGGAAAGCATCAATTGATACTTTCCTGTTTGAAGCTTATGGAGAGGTCGGAGTTTTACTTATGTCGAGGAAATGATTCCATGTATTTTTCTCTCTTACCTTTTGGTGTTGCGGAGAGTCTTGGTCAAGATCCGATCGAAGCGATCAATCGCTATTACCATATCGTTGTTCGGGATTCAGCTTTTCTAAACCTAAAGCGGTCGTTGCTTAAACATCAGGCAGCAAAATTAGCCCAGCTGGAATCTACCTTGAAAAAACATCAAAAGCGATTGGAGGTAATTATCAGCGATACTCATTTCAGAGAATGGGCCGATTTGGTTATGGCCAATCTCCACAGGATAGAACCAGGCACAAAAGTTTTAACGGCTGAGCGATTTGTAGAGCCAGGTGTTTATGTAGAAATCAGACTGAAACCAGAGTTGTCGCCGCAAAAGAATGCTGAGGTTTTCTACCGCAAGGCACGAAATCGAGAGGAAGAGGTGGTGCGACTTCGGAAAACTTTGTCTGAGCTATCGCATTCATTGGCTGTAGAGCAAAATCGAAACGAACGCATTCAGGTTGCCGAAAATTTGCCAGCATTGAAAGAGTTTGATGAGGTACTCCGTTCAAATGATGCATCTGTTCAAAAAAAGCGATTGCCCTATCTGCAAGAGGTGTATCTGGATTACCACATCCTGGTTGGTCGCTCTTCTGCCGATAATGATGAGCTCACCTTTCGGGTAGCTTCCAAGGAGGATTTATGGTTACATGCGCGGGATGTTGCTGGTTCGCATGTGATTATCCGACATAAGCCAGGTCAGAATATTCCAAAACCTGTTATTGAGCGGGCGGCTGCTTTAGCTGCCTATCATTCCAAGCGCAAAGGTGAGTCACTCTGTCCTGTGGCCTACACCCGCCGTAAATTTGTCCGGAAACGAAAAGGGGACCCTGCCGGTATGGTGGTTGTGGATCGTGAGCAGGTAATTTTAATTGAGCCTGCTTCGTGACTAACTACCTGGTTTGAAGGTAAAAACCTGTACGTGATTTTTTTTAAAAATCATTAAACGTTCGTCGGTAGCCAGTATGTGATCAGCTGCTGTTGGTAATTCGACTTCATAGCTGGATTCGCGATACATATTTTCAAATCTGATTTTTCCGTTTGAAAGGAAATAAATATCCTCTCCTAAAACGCCAAAGTGATGTGCTCCATTCGTATCTATTTTTCGGACCAACTTTCCCATGCGGTTAACCGTGTAAAGGATACCGCTCGCATCCAATAAATAAATAAAACCCTGGTACGACTTAATCATCATAAAGTTTACCGATGGTGCTGCAATGGGTTCCGATTCCCACTCCACTAATTTTTTATCAGCCTGAATAAATTTCAACGTATTGTCAGAATCCAGAATCCAAAAGTTTGAATTGAGAATTCCTGGGGCAGTTGCTATTGGTTCAATGGCATAGGCCGGATCAATGCGTAGGGGTTCTTCAGCATTTAATAACTTTTGGTCCAGGAGTTCAATGAAATGGGTTCCACCGCTTACCCGATGCAGCCAAAGTCGGAGTGGATTCCAACAATCCAATGATTTTATTTCTGTTGAGGATTCAAATTTTCTTTCCGAAAGAATTTCTCCTTCAGTGGATAGTTTGAGTAAACGATCAGCGCCAAGGACATAACCATTTCCTAATCTGTCAACGCCGATTTGTATCACTTCAGTAGGGAGTGTTACGTCTCGTAATTTTCGGATAGCAGACGGCTGTCCCTGGATAGAAAAAAGTATGACGGAGAAAACGACCGTTACGATCAGACGCATGCTAGGAAAAGGACTTTAAATCAACTCTCGCACCATCAAAGACGGCAAACGGAGAAAAGTGTACCCACTCACCTAAATTGATGTAGCGGCTCGAAGGACCCGCCTCCAGATCCAGAGGCAAATGCCGGTGTCCAAAAATGTAGTAATCGTGATGCATTTGTGCTTCGATTTCCCGACACCAGGAAAGTAAAAACTCGCGTTCTTCTCCTTTAAATTTTTCCTCTAGTTTCATATTGCTCAGACGACTGCTCTTACTCCATTTCTGAGCAAGGGAAATTCCGATATCCGGATGTAACCAACGGAATGCCCAACGTGCAACCGGTGATTTGAATATTTTTTTGAGGTATTTATAGGTTTGGTCACCCGGACCAAGGCCATCGCCGTGTCCGATCAGCAAGCGTTTACCATTGCAAAGTAATACTACTGGATCTTCCATAATGGTTGCTCCAAATTCTTCACGGAAGTATCCGCGCATCCACATATCGTGATTTCCAGGGAAAATATAAATCGGTAAGCCGGAATCGGAAAGGCTGGCTAATCGACCCTGTAGGCGAATAAAACCTTTAGGAATTGCGCGTTCATATTCGAACCAGAAATCAAAAATATCACCCATTAAGAAAATTGCAGCGGCGTCATGCTCAATTGTGTTCAGCCATTGGATGATTTTTTTTTCTCTTTCCTGACTGATCGCTGCATTAGGAACTCCCAGATGAAAGTCGGAGGCGAAGTAAAACTTTTTGCCTTCCGGTAATGCTATGGGTAACTCGAGCATGATCAAAATTACAAAGAAGTTTTTTTAAAGGGCAGAAACAAAAAAGGCTGTCGGTTCAGGACAGCCTTTTTAAGGTCGAATTATACCGGAAGGGGCTCCGGTTCAGACGATGCCGGTTCTTCACCTTTTTGCTCAGTCTCTGGAGCCGGTGTTCCGTTGGTAAACTTTTGATAGGTTGTTTGCGTAGCAAAAGGACGCTTTCCAATGAGTCTTTCCAGGTCGTTTTGAAACAGGATCTCTTTTTCCAATAATTCTTTTGCGATGATCTCCAGATCCTGACGACGTTCTTGAAGCAGAGCTTTCGTCCGGTTATAGCAGTAATCTATCAACTTCTTAACCTCCGTATCGATTCGTTCGGCAGTGGCATCGGAATACGGTTTTTGAAAGTTATATTCCGATTGCTTGGAGTCGTAGAATGAGATATTTCCAATTTCCTTATTCATGCCATAAACAGTGACAATGCTGTAGGCCATCTTGGTAATTCTTTCCAGGTCACTTAAGGCGCCTGTTGAAATGCGTCCGAAGACAATATCCTCGGCCACACGACCACCAAAGGCCATGCACATCTCATCTTGCAGTTGTTCGGTTTGATACAGGAATTGTTCCTTTGGCAGGTATTGGGCATATCCCAATGCAGCTACCCCGCGAGGCACAATACTTACCTTAACCAGTGGATCAGCGTGCTCCAAATACCAACCAGCTACGGCGTGTCCTGCTTCGTGGTAGGCAACAATCTTCTTTTCCTCAGGGGATATGATTTTATTTTTCTTTTCAAGTCCTCCAATGACGCGATCAATGGCATCATTGAAATCTTTCATGTCTACTTCTTTTTTATCCTTACGGGCGGCAATCAGTGCAGCTTCATTACACACATTGGCAATCTCAGCGCCGGCAAAACCCGGTGTTTGTGCGGCTAGCTTTCGCACATCCACTTCAGTTGACAACTTAATAGGCTTAAGATGTACTTTGAAAATATGTTCGCGACCAACGATATCCGGTTTATCAATACTGATCTGACGGTCGAAGCGTCCCGGACGGAGTAAGGCTGAGTCCAATACATCCGGTCTGTTGGTTGCCGCGAGAATGATTACGCCGCTGTCGGTGGCAAATCCATCCATCTCAACCAGCAAGGAGTTCAGCGTGTTTTCGCGCTCGTCGTTTGCGCCGGGCATTTGCCCTCTTCCACGTGATCTTCCGATGGCATCAATTTCATCGATGAAGATTATGCATGGCGCTTTTTCTTTCGCCTGCTTGAAAAGATCTCGTACGCGTGCTGCGCCGACACCCACGAACATTTCTACAAAGTCAGATCCTGACAAAGAAAAGAAAGGTACACCTGCTTCTCCGGCCACGGCTTTTGCCAATAGTGTTTTACCGGTTCCAGGAGGACCAACCAATAAAGCTCCTTTCGGTATTTTACCTCCGAGCGCAGTGAACTTACCGGGCGTCTTTAAAAACTCAACGATCTCTTTTACCTCTTCTTTTGCCTCATCAAGACCAGCAACGTCTGCAAAAGTGATTTTAACTTTATTTTCCGCATCAAATAATGCAGCACGTGATTTACCAATATTAAAAATCTGTCCGCCCGGACCACCGCCTCCAGTCATTCGGCGCATTAACATCCAAAAGCCCATGACTAATAAAACCAGAAATCCCATATTCCATATGAATCCAGTGACATCACTTCTGGTTTCTGATTTAAGCTGGACACGTTCGTTACGGTCAAGTTTTTCAGAAAGGGTTTTGTAGTCCCTGTCAAACTGATCAATAGAACGGATATTCAAGAAATAATGTGGTCCGCCAGGATTGATTCCCCATTGAAACTTTTTTTCTAATTCAGCGCGGTACTTGGTATTCTTTAGGGCTTCCTCGGTGAGAGTAACTTCTACCAATTCCAGATTTTTAATCAGGGTAACCTTTTTTACATCATGGCTAAGGACCATGTCCTCAAAGGTTCGGTCATCGATTTCAACAGGTTCTCCTGCTCCTTTAAAAAAGGTGACACCAAAAATGATTCCAATCAATCCCAGGATAATCCACATTTGCATGTTGTTCCTGGGGGCCTTTGGTTGATTGATCTTGTTCTTACTTTTATTTTGTTCTGACATTTTCTTTTCCTGTTTAGGGGTTTAATTACTCTGCGATCTCTGTTATCTGAGCGTCACCCCAAAGTTTTTCTAGTGAAAAATAGTTTCTCTTGTCCTTCCTGAAGATGTGCGCGACTACATTTATATAATCGATTAACATCCACTCTTTATTTTGTTTTCCTTCACGATGCCATGGATCTTCACCAAGTTCCTTTGAGACCTCCTCTTCAATGGAGTCAGCGATAGCAGCCAGCTGTTTGTCTGACGTTCCTGAGCATATAACAAAAAAATCAGCCACAGCGTTCTTTACTTCCCGCATATCCATCACCACGATGTCCTGGGCTTTCTTTTCCTGCATTCCGTTAACGATGGCTTTGGTCAGTTTTTCTGCTTCTGAGGTCCTTCGTTTTTTGCCCATGAAAGGTGGTTTGGCTTAATGTGCTAAGTTTAGGGCGCAAAACTACTGAAAATCCCTTGTATAACTCTCCGCAGGAAACCCGCTTATTTGGTAAAAAGCTAGTGTTTTTCCCTGAGTGTTCTTCAACGAATTCTGAGGCGTTTAGGTTCACGGAAAGTCAGGGAATTATCCATGGAGCGGTTGTTATCTGTGATAACCAGTATGCTGGACGAGGTCAGGCCGGAAATACCTGGCTTTCTGCCCCTGGAGAAAACCTGACCTTCTCCTTAATCCTGGAGGACCCCATTAGCCCGGACCGCCAGTTTTTCCTTACTATTTTCCTAACTGTCGCCTTGGCCAAAACCCTCAGCCATATCTCCGGAACAGCTGTTCAAGTTAAATGGCCTAATGATTTGATTGTCAATGGTAAAAAAATAGGAGGTATTCTTATTGAAAATGCAGTTCAAGGAAGCAGAATTCGTTATTCTGTTTTAGGAATAGGATTGAATATCAATCAGACTTCGTTTGGGGAATTGCCCGCTACCTCACTCGCGTTACTAACTGCTAAGTCTTTTAACCTGCAAGAAATTTTCGACACACTCCTCGTTTCGATTGAACATGAATTTGAGCGAATGAAGTCTGGTCTGCACCTTCAGTTGAAGGAGGAATGGTTGAAGCTCCTCTATCTTCGAGGCATTTCCCATTCTTTTAAAACACCAGAAGGATCATTCCAGGGTGTTGTTGAAGGGATTGATGATCATGGTCGGCTTATTGTGGCAGATGGACAAGAGTTCAGAGTATTTAATTTTAAAGAAATAATTTTTTAATCGTGGATTTTAACAAACCAGCACCCATCATCATTGCTTGTCCCAACCGAATGTCGGAATATCTTGCCGAAGAAGTTCGGGACCTTGGCTACGAACCAAATCGGGTTTTTAAGACGGGAGTAGAAGTTAATGGAACGCTAAAGGATTGTATTCGTTTTAATTTAAACCTGAGGTGTGCGACTCAGGTTCGTTATTCCCTTCGTGCCTTTCGGGCTAACAATCCTGATGAGGTGTATCGCGAAGTAAACAAAATGCCATGGGAAGAAATTATTCCATTAAAGGGTTCCTTCTCCGTCAGTAACAGTGCGGATCATTTTACGCTCAACAACACGATGTTTATTAATGTCCGTGTAAAGGATGCTATTGTTGATCGTTTCCGTGACAAGCTTGGCCAAAGACCGGATTCAGGAAAAGATTCCGGTGGTGTTGCTGTTCATTTGCATTGGAAGGAAGATCATGCAGAAGTATTTCTGGATACCTCCGGAGAAGTTATTTCCCGTCATGGTTACCGCCGAATTCCTGGTAAAGCACCCATGCAGGAAAGTCTTGCCGCGGCACTGATTCGTGCCACCGTTTGGGATCGAGCTACACCTTTTATAAATCCTATGTGTGGTTCGGGTACGCTGGCCATTGAGGCAGCTTTGTTGGCAACGGGTCGTAAACCTGGTCTGTTAAAGAGAGACTATTCCTTTTGTCATCTTCAGGATTTCATTCCTAGTGATTTGGATTTCTATCGTAATGAAGTGGAACGCGACGTCCAAAATCCAACAGGTGCTTTTAAAATTATTGCTTCCGATATTCGGAGCAGCGCGGTTGAAGATGCACGCGAAAATGCACGCTTTGCAGGCGTCGAAGACCTCATTGAATTCCATTGTTGTGATTACCGTGAAACGCCTTTGCCTCCATCACCAGGAGTGGTGGTGTTGAATCCGGAATACGGGGAACGTATGGGTGAGCTCGAACAACTGAAGCAAGTCTATGGCGAGATCGGAGACTTTTTTAAACAAAAGTGCGGCGGCTACTTTGGCTACGTGTTCACTGGTAACTTGGAACTTTCTAAGTCTGTCGGTTTAAAGCCTAAACGTCGCATAGAATTTTACTCGGCTCAACTGGATTGTCGATTTTTGGAATTCGAGTTGTATTCGGGTACCCGCCGTATACCGAAACCTATGGAGGGCTTGTCCTGAACGAGTTATTCAGGCCCATTTACCGTTCAAAACCACTTTTTTGGCTTCTGCCAAATTGTAGCCCTGATACCGGCTGACAGAAGTGCGGCATTCCTATATTTAGCCGTTCAAAACCAAATGCTATGTCTAAATTTTTAACCCTTATTACCCTTTGCTTCCTCATCCTGACACAGGCTGTGGCTCAGCAATTGAATATGGATAAGCTCAAGGGCATCAAGCCCAGGAGCATCGGCCCAGCCGGTATGAGTGGTAGAATCACTGCCATCGATGCTGTGGTATCCAACCGAAACATCATCTACGCCGGATCAGCATCCGGAGGATTGTGGAAAACAACCAATACAGGAATTACCTGGGAACCAATTTTCGATAAAGAGACAATCCTATCTATCGGAGCAGTAGCCATTCAACAGGACAACCCTTCTGTGGTTTGGGTAGGTACTGGTGAGGGTAATCCCCGGAATAGTCTCAACAGCGGTGGAGGTATTTATAAATCACTTGATGCCGGTAAAACCTGGAAGAAGGTTGGCTTGGAAAAAACACGAAACATACACCGCATACTGATTGACCCCAAAAATCCAAATACGGTTTATGTAGGTTCCATTGGTTCTCCCTGGTATGATCACCAAGACAGGGGTGTTTACAAAACCACCGATGGAGGTCAAACCTGGGAACGCATTCTGTACGTGAACGAGCGTACCGGCACGGGCGAAATGGTGATGGATCCCAACAATCCCAATAAACTATATGTTTCGATGTGGGAGCATCGTAGACAGCCATGGACATTCACATCTGGCGGACCTTCCTCTGGTCTTTATGTGACTCACGACGGAGGTAAAAACTGGAAAAAGCTCGGTGCCAAAGAGGGTCTTCCTGAAGGTGATCTGGGTCGGATGGGCCTGGCTATTGCACGGAGTAAGTCAGAAGTCGTTTATGCCCTTATTGAGTCAAAAAAGAATGCTCTTTACCGTTCTATCGACGGTGGCTTTAAGTGGGAGATGGTTAACGATAAGGCAAACGAAATTGGTGACCGACCATTCTATTATTATGAGATTTATGTTGATCCTAAAAATGAAAATAGGGTGTATTCCATTTTCTCTGGTTTAAACATCAGTGAAGATGGCGGAAAATCTTTCCGTACACTGCTATCACCCATGGCTGGAGTTCATCCAGACCACCATGCCTGGTGGATAGACCCGAATGATCCCAATTTCCTTATTAATGGTAATGATGGAGGCCTGAATATTTCTCAGGACATGGGTAGGTCCTGGCGATTTGCAGAAAATATTCCGGTTGGTCAGTTTTATCACGTTAACGTTGACATGAACCACCCCTATAATGTTTATGGTGGCATGCAGGATAACGGTACTTGGGTTGGCCCGGCTTATGTTTGGCGTAACAGCGGCATTCGAAATTCCTATTGGCAGGAAGTTTACTTTGGTGACGGCTTTGATGCTGCACCAGACCCTGACAATAGCCGGTATGGATACGCCATGTCACAGGGTGGTAATTTAGGACGTTACGATATCCAGACAGGATTTGTAAAAAATATCAGACCTACCCACCCTGATCCAGAGATGAAATTACGTTTCAACTGGAACGCTGCTTTTGCTCAGGATCCATTTAATGCTTCCATTATTTACTATGGTAGTCAGTTTCTGCACCGCAGCTCTGATAAAGGAAGCACATGGGATATTATTTCGAGCGATCTGACAACGAACGATCCGGCCAAACAACGTCAGTTTGAAAGCGGAGGCCTCACGATGGATGCTACAGGTGCTGAAAACCACTGCACTCTTCTAACGATTGCCCCTAGTCCTAAAAAACAAGGCGTGATCTGGACAGGTAGTGATGATGGACAGGTTCAAGTCACAGAAGATGGCGGAAAAACGTGGAGAAATGTAACCGCTAAAATTACCGGCATGCCGAAAAATGCGTGGGTGCCGCAGATCCAGGCTTCAACACACAATCCTGGAGAGGCCTTTGTGGTAGTAAACAATTATCGTCAAGGTGATTACAAGCCCTATTTCTTCCGGACCCGTGATTACGGCGCAACCTGGGAGAGTTTGGCCGGTGTTGCTCAGATTGGTGACAGTAATTATGTTTTGGCCAGCGTTCAGGATCCAATTGAACCTAAGTTGCTCTTTCTCGGTACCGAGAATGGCTTATTTGTAAGTATCGATGATGGTAAAAACTGGACTCGTTGGACCAATGATTATCCGGCTGGTGTACCAACAATGGATCTGGTCATTCATCCTAGGGAACATGATCTGGTTATCGGAACATTTGGTCGTGCCTTTTACATCATGGATGATATTCGTCCTTTGCGCGCCTTAGCTAAGTCTGGTGATGGACTTCTGAACAAAACCGTTCACCTGTTCACACCACCGGATGCCTATGCGGCAACCATTCAGCAGCCGGAAGGACCTCGCTTCGATGCTGACGCGATCTATAACGGAGAAAATCGTCAAAGCGGCGCTATGATTTCTTATGTGGTCAATAAGCCGACAGATGCTACCGAGGAGAAAAAATCAGAAGTTGCAGCTAAGCCTGTAGGTAAGGGTGCAAAGGTTGCCGAAGCCCCCGCCATAAAGGAGGCGCCTAAGGGGCCTAAGCCTAAGACGGATTCTGTGCGACTGGAGGTTTTTGATGCACAAAACCGACTGATCCGTACAATCAATCAGAAAGTTCCGGAAGAAAATGGTGTTCATCGCATGTATTGGAATTTGACTGAACGCGGAGTTCGCCCTCCGGCACGTCCCGGTGCTATGGGTGGTCGCAGAGGATTTTTCGGAGAACCATCTGGTCCTGTGGTGAAACCCGGCACCTATAAACTTCGAATTTCCTTTGGTGGTCAGAAGGACTCTACTTCTATTCAGGTTTTTGCTGATCCACGGTTGAATAGAGATCCTAAAGTGGAGCAGGATCGTTATGATCTTCAAAAGGCTGCTATGAAATTAACCGAATCCATGGGAATAGCTTCACGCAGACTGAATGAAAGCTCTGCTATTGTAGATGAATTTGATAAAAAGATCAAGGAGACAAAGCGCGCTGATCTTAAAGATGCCGGACAACAGACTAAAGCCATGCGTGATAGCCTTAACGTGTTGATGGACCTTGTTTATGGAAAAGAGGATAAGCGTCAAGGTATTACCATGTCAGAGACAAGAACAGCCATGGATTATGTCTACACGGCAAGCAGTTACATTGGCCGGGCACTTGACCCGGTTAATGACACGGACAAACGCGTCATGCAACATGCATCCGATAAGGTAAATGGGGTACTCAAGCGCGTTGATGGATTCTTTACTGGTCCCTGGAAACAATACCGCGAAATGATGGAAAAAACCAATCTATCCCCGTTCAAGGATTATCCACCGCTTATTAAAAATTGATTTCTAATGAAAACCTCCGGCACAACCGGAGGTTTTTTATTTTGCATCGATTATGTTATCGATCCAAGATCTTTCGTTCAGCTGGCCGATGAAGCCTGTGGTGCACTTTCCTGACTTTCAGGTGGCACCGGGAAAGATTAAATTGATTTTGGGCGGTTCCGGTACCGGAAAAACGACGCTACTTCATCTGATTGGAGGCTTATTGCGTCCAGCTACCGGTACGGTCAAACTGCAGGGTATTGAATTGACTAAGCTTGGTTCTGCAGATTTGGATAAAATCAGGGGAACTAAAATGGGCTACATTTTTCAACAGCATTTTCTCATCAAATCACTAACCGTTCGACAGAATCTCTTGATGCCTGTATGGCTTGGTAGTCTAAGCCAGGATCAGGGTTTAGTTGATTCTATATTGGAAAAGCTAGGGCTGCAGGAAAAGACAAATTCGCTTGTTGGCGAACTTAGCTACGGACAGCAACAACGTGTTGCTATCGGTCGCGCTTTGGTACATCGTCCTGCACTGATTATAGCCGATGAACCAACCAGTGCACTGGATGATGATAATTGCTATCGCGTCATGGATTTACTCAGCAGTCTATGCAAGGAGCACAACGCAGCCTTACTGATTGCGACGCACGACCACCGTTTAAAAACAATCACGGATGATCATTTGATGTTATGAACAATCTGAAATTTGTTTGGGCATCTATTCGACAGCAGCGTCTGCAATCTTTGCTCACAGTAGTTTTATTTACAGTAAGCGTAGGAATTTCAATTGCTGTTGTATCCTTTACTGAACAGGTTGGTAACCGATTAGAGCAGTCGACCTCCGGAATTGATCTTGTGGTTGGCGCCAAAGGCAGTCCTCTGCAAATAATTTTATGTAGCGTATTTCATGCCGATTATCCGACAGGTAATATTCCTCTGCATGAAGCTGAACGTATTTCCCGTCATCGGCTGGTTAAAGACGCCTTACCGCTCGCTCTAGGTGATGCTTATGAAGGCTTTCGTATTGTAGGCAGTAACCAAAAATTCAGGGATTGGTATGGTTGTAAAGTCCAGGAAGGTCAGTGGTGGCAGCAGGATCTTGAGGTGGTTCTTGGTTCCCGTGTTGCAGAACGGACTGGTTTAAAAATTGGCGATTCCTTGGCCAGTGCGCACGGATTGACAGAAGCCAATGACGATCATAAGGATGCGGTGTACCGAGTTGTGGGCATTCTTAAGTCTTCAGGTGGAATAACCGACGACTTGATCCTTACTTCAGTATCGAGTTTATGGAAAGTTCATCACCTTGAACGTAAAGCGGTTACAGTGCCTTCCAAATTGGTCCCTCAGGCAGATGCTTCCGACAGTACGGCGGAGATAACTTCTTTACTGCTCCGTTTTAGAAATCCACTGGCTGCGTTACAGTTACCACGTATCATTAATCAGGGAACTTCCATGCAGGCCGCTTCACCTGCATTTGAGTCCTCGCGGCTTCAGAATATTATTGGAGTGGGAACAGAGGTGCTTTCCGTTTTCGCCTGGCTGGTACTTGGACTTTCCGGATTCAGTATATTTATTTCGCTGCTTTCTGGAATGAAGGTACGACAATTTGATTTGGCTGTGATGCGTGTGATGGGTGCTAGTCGGATTCGCATATTTTCTGTTATTATTTTGGAAGGCTTCCTATTAGCATTGCTTGGTGCCACACTTGGACTTTTAGCTGGCCATTCCGCATTGTCGGGGATTTGGTTTAATGAGGCTATTTCCCGGAATGGTATCTCAGCCTTATTTTTTAGTTCTACGGAATGGTATATTTTCTGTCTGGCTATTCTCGTTGGAATTTTTGGTTCATTGCTGCCAGCCATACGGGCTGCGAAGGCCGATGTACATTCCATATTAACACGATAACTTTACCTTAGATTTTACACTATGATGCTCCGCCTTCTTCTTTTCATTGTCCTGATCCCAGGGATTAGTAAAGCTCAAACAGATTATTGGGCTGTTTTCTCCAAAACCCGTTTTGAAGTTAAGTACAGTGAAAAAGCTCAGGAATATCTCAACTTTCCTGTTTTTCCTTCAGAGGTTAAAGCGCTGGAAGGTAAAGTGATTTCTGTTGAGGGCTATTACCTTCCTGTCGATGTGGTTGGTGAGGCTTATGTAATTATTTCCAAGTACCCTTACAGTCAATGTTTTTTTTGCGGTGGCGCAGGACCAGAAACCATTGCAGAGGTCAGCTTTAAAACCAAGCCCCCCAAATTTACAGCTGATCAATACATTCGGGTAAAAGGAAAATTAAAACTGAATCTCGACGATATCGATCGGACCAATTTTATTCTTCAGGAGGCTGAGTTAATTCAAAAATAAACTCCTAAGGATTACCCCAGTTCGCTGGATCTTTTCTCCATTGAGCGACAAACTCCATTTGTCCTGCATCCATATACTTCAATCGAACAGCCTCTTGCAACAAGTGACTGAAATCAGAGAGGCATACCAAAGGAATGCGGGCAGCTTCAAAATTATTTGAAGCAGTTTCAAATCCATAGGTAAAGATGGCCACCATACCGATAACCTGAAATCCGGCATCGCGTAAAGCCTCAGCGGCCTTGATGGAGCTGCCGCCTGTTGAAACCAAATCTTCGATCAGGACTACCTTCTGATTTTTAACAATTTTTCCTTCAATCAGATTTTGCATTCCGTGATCTTTCGGCTTGGGCCGCACATACAAAAAAGGAAGATCAAGGCTTTCCGCTACCAGTGCGCCTTGGGCAATGCCGGCCGTTGCCACTCCGGCGATGCTTTCGACATCGGGAAAGTGATTCTTTATAGCTTCCACAAGAGCTTTTTTGATGTAAGTGCGCTTTTCCGGATAGGACAGAGCCAGACGATTGTCGCAGTACACCGGGGATTTCCAGCCAGAGCTCCAGGTGAAGGGTTCAGACGGGCTAAGTTTGATGGCACTGATTTCCAAAAGTAAAGCGGAGACCGGCGCTGCGGAGGAGTTAAAAATCGTTGTCATTTGGCTACCAAGTTATAAAATCGAAAGATTTGATTTGTCTGTATGCAATTATTTTATGTTTTTGCATGACCCAGAACCTACCGAACTCGAAATGAATTTATTTATTAACGACATCCCGGTTACTATTTTGAAATCGGGAAAAAAACCGGCCTTCGGGGATGTCAATCATGTTCTTGATGCAAGTGCTGAAAAAATAATTAAGGCTGCACTCATCAATCACGTTTGGATAAAAAACGTTTCGGTTGCAGATATGGAGGTCATCCTGGATCACCTCGATTCTGGTGTTCCCCTTCAACTCATTTCACTCGTTGTTTCTGTAAAGGATATCAAGTCTATAAAAGATTTTCTTCGCCGCCGTTTTAAGGTTATTGATGCGGCTGGGGGTATCGTCGCTAAACGCGGTCGATTGTTGATGATTTTCCGGATGAAGAAATGGGATTTACCTAAGGGAAAGCGCGATCCCGGAGAATCCAGCCGGCAAACCGCCGTACGTGAAGTAAATGAGGAGTGTGGAGTAGATGTTAAACTTGGAAAGCGAATCGTCACCACCTGGCATACGTACACCATGAATAAAAATAAAATGCTGAAGCGTACGCGTTGGTATGCGATGCAGTTGGAGGACGATTCAAAAATGAAGCCCGCAACTCAGGAAGATATTGAAGAAATCCGCTGGATGACACGCAAGGAAGTATACCACGCTTTGGAAAATTCCTACAACTCGATTCGATTCGTCTTTAGCCGTTATTACGCGTGGCTAGACGAAAAATCCTGATTTGAAAATTAAAGGGTGTACGGCAGCATGGCCGAAACGTCGCCACCGTAGCGGTGGACCTCCCGGATGATGCTGGAGCTGATTGAAGCATAGGCAGGGGAGGTAATCAGAAAAATAGACTCCAGCTCGGGATGCAATAATTTGTTCACCTGGGCGATACTGTTTTCGTATTCAAAATCTGTCGTGTTTCGGAGACCACGGAGCAGAAATCGTGCTCCATTTTCTCTGGCAAATTCTGCAGTAAGTTTTGAGTACGTTTTTACGGAAATAGCTGGATAATCTTTAAAGGTTGATGCGATACGATCTTCCATCAATTTGATTTCAAAATACCGCTGGCTTTTGGCGCTGTTGTATCCGATGGCTATGATGATCTCGTCAAAAATCTTTAAACCTCGCAAGACAATATCCTCATGTCCTTTTGTAAAAGGGTCAAATGAGCCGGGAAACAACGCAATTCGTTTCATGGTTCACTTCAGCGGGTAAGTTGGAGAGCAAAGATATCAAAGAACTGATGGTCCTGGATTTCGTCAAACGCAGGACTCCAGGAGCTGCCCAGTGGCCGGCCACCTAATTCCAGGGTCCGGATGTAGCGTTTTAATTCCTGAAAATGCGGAGAATCTTTTCCTACAAAACCATGAAGGGTCACTGGAGTAGTAAGTTGATTCAGTCCCAACTGATTCATGACCAACATCAGGTAACGGGTATAGTCCGAAAACTGCTTGATCTGAAATTGATTGTAATAATTAAGATTTGATCCTTCCATTGCAATCAAATGAAACCGAAAGCGATCTACAAAAGCATAAATGTGCGCGTTTCCACGGTGGACCGAAGATGCCCCAGCCAGCAAGGCTGTAGCATGATGGACAAATCGGACTTCTTTTTTCCGATAATAGTTGCCTAACCAGGAGTTTAAATTTTCTGGAATGGAAAATACAGTGGTTACCTCAGAAGAAACTGATTTATTCCAAAGAATGGATGCGTCGGGTTCTAATGAAGTATTCAGTTCCAGAAGTTCTCTGGCTGTAGACGCATCAAATAGGATGGAAGGAACTTGCGCAAAAGCTGGATTCTTTATTCCAATGGTAACATCATTCCAGAAACCTGCCTGAAGAAGATGGTGAGAATCAAACAAGTGCCGTAAAATGACGGAATAAGTTTCTTCAGCTGAGGGATCGGGGAAAACATGATCTTCCAAAACCACAAATTTTCCAGACCTGGAATCTGCAACAGCTAGCTGAAGATCCCTTGATCCCGCAAGTATGTAGAGATTGTAAAGGTCCAGCTGTTCCTCATCAAAAAGATCATCTTTGATCCTTCTGACAAGTTTATGGCTGGTCTTGATTTCCAAATGAACGGGATTACTCCCAGTTACCAACTGTGGAGGCGTCGAGTCTTGAGCCGAAACGGATCGGTTTCTTGGTCTTAATCTCGTTGGATTCCTTACGCTCAGGATTTACTGGCTTAGGATCGCGGACTTCAATGACATCAACCAAAAGGCCGTTCTTATTAACTTTTCCAACGAAAATATCGATCATAAGTCCTGGCTGGTAAGGAACTTCACCAATCTTACGGATATCGACATTTGGATCGAACTGGTAGTTCCAGAAGTTGATGAGGTTGGTACCTTTTTCAACATTTTCTCCTGGCATCAACTCAGCAATGGATTCAATGGTTCCGTTTTCAATGAAGATTGGTTCAATGGTTCTTTCCAAAGTCTTCATGATATAGGATTTCATGCCTTTTAGGACTTTATCACCAACTGCAACATGGAATTTTTCAAAAACGCCATCTTCTGAAGCATTCATGGTATAGTTCTTTTTGAAGATGCGGTCCTTTGCTGAGATAAATTTCACTGTATCTATGTGAAGAATAACCTCCTCACCACCGTAAGATTTTTGTTTGATCTCTTCTCTACGATTTAAAATCGGTACCCGACCATTTTCAATAAAATCGGCGAGTGAATCCCAGTTTGCAGTGTAACGACCATTTTGTTCCTGAAATACAATTTCAGCTTCGCGGATCAATTTAAATCGTTCGATCAGCTGTTGCTCTTGTTGCTGGATTTGGGCACGTTGCTCAACTACAGAGTCGATTCCGTTGTAAAGCAGATAAAACAGTACCGCACTGGCAAGGAAGAATACTACGGTAAGGATTTTGTTCAGGCTCATTTGATCAAATTTTAGGATGCAATTATAAATATTTATGCCCGTTTTCAATATAAAAACCCGATGTTTTACACATTAGGTAAACTCAAAAAAACCTGAACACGAGGAAATTTCTGAGGGGTGGTTCAATTTTGAAAACAAGGGATGAAGTTGGTTTTCAGGTATTTGACGGATTTGTTCCCATGAAAGGAATTGTAAGTCGCTGATTATTTGATTTTTACCTCTTTCAGGATCAACTCCAGGCCGCGGATCGCCCAGAAATGAGGTAATCCTGAGGATGAGCTCAATGGCATGAAGAGGGGGCTTAATTACCCCGCAGGTAAAGGCTAGACCTCCAACGTCAACCTTAATTCCACATTCCTCGAAAAATTCTCTCTGTAACGTCTCTGAGGCTGAATGACCAAATTCAAGGCCTCCGCCTGGAAGAGACCAAAAATCGTGTCCGTATAAACCTTTGTGGTTAATCATTAGAATCCTGTCACCTTCCTGCAGGAGGCCACAAACGCGAACCCGAACCCGGTTGCCCAGACTACGAGCGATTTCAGGATTAATTGGCACGATTGGTGTTACTTTTGATGAAACTTCTGAAATTTGGCTTCCATTGAAAACAAAACTAACCAACATTATGAATAAGCTGTTTTTCTTCCTTTTCCTCATGTTTGCGGGTGTAACAGCCTTTGCACAATCCGGACCCGTATTGGTTTGGGATAAAGCCTCTCACGATTTTGGTGAAATCAGCGAGGGCACACAGGTTTCGCACACCTTTAAGTTCACCAACAAGGGAAATGAGCCACTCATTTTAACACGGGTACAGCCTTCCTGCGGATGTACGGTTCCAAATAACTGGCCTAAAGATCCTATTATGCCTGGTGGTTCAGGAGAGATTTCAGTTTCCTTTAACAGCATCGGAAGGGTAGGAGCCAATACCAAAGTGGTTCAAGTATTTTCAAATGCCTCAAACGAAGGCGCTAAGCAGTTTTCGTTTACGGCAAAAGTGGTGGCCAAGCAGCCCGCAAATTGATAGCCCAACTTATCTCAATAGCACAGGCCGGTTATCCGGCCTGTTTTTTTAGCACCAGCCCGTATCGTGGGGAGAATAAAGTGGCAAGTAAAAAAAGTAGTCCGCATACCGATGCAATAGCCCCGGCAATAGACCCGTCCAAATAGACAGCCAGGTAGTATCCCAAAACGGACGCGAGCGTTCCGATTACAGAAGACCAGATCAACATGAATTTAAAATCGTCTGTAAGCAGATAGGCCGTTGCGGCAGGAGCCACCATGAGCGCGACAACCAGAATGGCACCAACGGATTCAAAGGAAGCGACGGTTGTAACCGACACAGCTCCCATCAGAAGATAGTGCCACCATGCCGTGGAAATTCCAATGGCAGCAGCAAAGGCAGGATCGAATGTGGTTAGAAAAAGCTTGCGGTAATTGATGGCAATGAAGGTGATTACAAATAAGACAATAACACCACTAACCAATAGGGCTTTTGGGCCAATCACATTTCCATGTTCATCAAAAACCAAGTCCAGTGGCACATAGGCAATCTCGCCGTAAAGCACGCAATCCTGATCTAGATCCACTTTTCCTGCAAAAGCTGAAATAAGAATAACGCCGATAGCAAATAACCAGGTGAATGTAACACCAATGGCGGCATCGCTTTGGAGTCGTGCCTTGCGGTGAAAGAACTCAATGAAAAAGGTGGTGATCAGTCCAATGACTACCGATCCGATCAGCATGGCTGTA
>Ga0068872_10000948_pt1 | contig 23698 bp, 17 predicted proteins | sample NOAtaG_7_FD_66441 | JGI IMG/M metagenome (GOLD analysis project Ga0068872, IMG submission 66441) | Freshwater lake microbial communities from Lake Erie, under a cyanobacterial bloom - NOAA_Erie_Diel1S_2200h metaG | ecosystem: Environmental > Aquatic > Freshwater > Lake | place: USA: Ohio, Lake...
AGAATTAAAAGCTAAAGGTTATGATTTGATTGCTCAGTTAGAAGCTGTACAAAAGCAACTAGCTGAAGTAAATCAGCAAATTCAAGAAGAACATAATAGACTTGTTCTTCAAAGCCAGACTACTAATGTAGAGCTAGACCAGTAGCTCTATTAACTCTAACTAAATATTTTAGCCATGAAAAATCTTGTTTACTTAATTGTATTTCTTGCGTTTGTAGCTTGTAAAAAAGAAGCTACATCTATTGAACCTAAAGTTGTTCCAGCTAGTGGCGGTCAGGATGTTATGCCTACAGATGGTACAGAAGTAATGCGAGTTGATTCTAAAGCTGTAGAGTTTACCTCAGTTGAAAAAAGAGGAGGGAATGGGAATGGTAATGGAAATACACCCCCACCACTGCCAGAGTATCAAAAGATTGATATGCCTGCTACTGATTGGAAAGTAACTTGGGATACATCTTGGTGCGGATGGTTAGTAATGAGGTGGGAAAACCAAATTAGACCAGCTAGTACTGCTGATCTAGAAGTTAGTCCTTACAGAATTGTAGTAACCCCTAGGGATTGCCCTTATTCTGCTGATTGCCTTACTAACTTATTCTACATGCGTTATGGTACCAGCTGCATGATGAAGGCTAGCAGTGTTTATGATATGCAAGTAGCATATACCATAAATGATAAAATAAATAGAGTACTTTATTATTATTATAGTACGCCTGTTAGAGTATATACAGGTGTAATGCTTTGTCAGTAAATAATTATGGCTAAACAGATTAAAAGCGGCTCGTCTAAATACCAAAAAAGAGCTAAAGTTAGACGTCCTGGAGTACATAGTAAAAAGAAAAATAGCACTCTAAAAAGCTCTAAAAACTATCGAAAGAAGTATAGTAGACAGGGTAGGAAATAAAAATGCTATAGGAGAGATACAAAATTTTAGTCTATCTATTGTTTAATAGATTTGACTTAAATTAACTTTGTATCTTGTTTATACGTGTAGTTGTAAAGAAGATAAGACATAAACATGAAAATAGAGGAAACCAAACTTGATTTGTCAGTACTTGACAAGATCACCATTCCTGAAGTGGAAGATTTGACTCACTTTGAAACTAAAGTAGAGTCAGAGCAAAAAGAGGAGCTTGAAGAAGCTGCCTTAGAAGAAGTAGAAGGTATTGATCAATTCAATACTGGGCAAGCACAAGAAGAGGAAGAGGAATCTGAATCTTTTAGTAGTTCTGAAAATACTGAAGAAGACCAAGACTCTCTCAAAGAGATTGCAAAGTGGGCCCATGATTTGGGCATCTTTGACTATGATGAGAAAGACTTTCAATCTTCTGAAGAGTATTTTAAAGAGAAGTTCTTTGAAAAGGTAAAAAAAGAAGCACTTGAAACTTTACCTGATGAGATTAAGTACTTGGCAGATGGATACATGAAAGGTATTCCTTTGTCAGAACTTATTAACTCAAAAGCTCGTGAAGAGTCTTACGCTAATCTCACAGATGATGAGCTTAAAGAAGATGAGACTTTGCAAGAGGAACTTGTAGGCCAATGGTTGGCTTTACAAGACCACGACCAAGACGAGATTAAAGAAAAGCTTGAGTCTTATAAGGATGGCTTGCTACTTGAAAAAGAAGCTAAAGTTGCACTTAAGAAGCTTAAAAAGTATGAGAGTTCTTACCAACAACAACTTGCTGCTGAGGCACAACAGCAACAGATGCTTGCTCAAAGACAATATGAGCAGCAGATGGATCAGCTTAAGAAAGACATAGAGTCAGCTGAAAGTTTCATCCCTGGTATCCAATTACAGAAGACTGATAAAGAAAGACTGTTTTCTGCAATTACTAGAAGAGACAGGGAAGGTAAGACTGAACTTGAGCGTAAGATGTCTACTAAAGATATGCAATTGGCAGTAGCTCAATTCGTGCTTCAATTAGAGGGTAAACTAGATGCAGTTGAAAGAAAGGCTTACACAAAAGCTGCTCAAAAGACTAAAACTGTAGTTAACAGTTACCCTGATGAAAGTAATAAAAATAAGAAGATTGATATTAGCGTCGTGCGTAAAGCTATAGATCAGTCTAAAAAACAGTATAAATTCTAATCTAATTCTAATTTTAAAATGAGCGCAACACAAAAACTTAATTCTTTGCAGGTAAGTTATGCCAAATCGTGGGCAGGACTTACCACTGAGAACCACCTATACGCTATTTACCAAAATGACGTACAGCTGGCTTCTGACATTGTAACGGAGGTATTCAACCGTATGGGTTACATCGGTCTGGATTCTTTCCTTTCTAAGTACCCCACTAAACTCTTTGACCATGATGGAGAGTACAAGTGGATGCTTAAAGGTGATAGCCGTCGTGCTATTCCTATCGCAGTAACTTACTCTGCTACTGCAACTCCTGGCATTAACAAAACTACGTTTGAAATTACTCTTACTGAGAAATTTTTCGTAGCTTCTGATTATGTGTCTTTCGATGATGTAGATCATGGTGTACGTATTGAGGATGATGGTCGTCCTGACGGAACTAACTGGGTTTACACCGTACGTCACATGCGTTCAGACTCTGCTTATTTTATTCCTCTTGAACTTTTGAAAGCTGGTCGTAAAGTAGCTAAGCTGTACAATTCAGTAACTAACACTCTGAATGATCAGTATGGTGAGACTCAGTTCAGCTCAATGTTTGAGATGCGTAACCAGTTCTCTACCTTGTCAAAGAAGTATGTAGTACCTGGTAACATGCAGGATCGTCCTTTACTTATCAAGATGACTGGTTCTGAAGGTAAGTCTGTGACTGTATGGACCAAATGGCAAGAGATGGAATTCAACTTCCAGTGGCAGAAAGAGAAGGCTAACCAACTTATGTATTCTACTTTAAACCAGAATACTGATGGTACCTTTACTCAGAAGGCTCCTAATGGTTTCCCCATTAAGCAAGGTGCTGGTCTGCGTGAGCAAATCTCTCCGACCTATAAGTTCTACTACAACACCTTGACCTTGGATTACCTGTTGGAAGTTATGACCAACTTGTCTATCAACATTTTACCTGAAGATGAGCGTGAGTTCTTGATTCTTACAGGTGAAAGAGGAATGATTATGTTCCATAAGCTTGTAGAAGATAAGATTGGTATCCTTATTCCTCTTGGTGATACTGAGCGTATCAAAGGCTCAGGTCAGAACAAAGGACTTGGAGGCCAGTACAAGCAATTCATGGGACCACAGGGTATCAAGATTACTGTAGCCCACATGCCTCAGTATGATGATCCAGTATTGCACCGTATGGAAGCACCAGATGGTGGATACACTGAAAACTATCGTATGACTATCTTCAATATTGGTACTACTAATGGTGAGCCTAACATTCAGAAAGTTGCTCCTAAAGGTCGTGCTGAAGTGAAGTGGTATGTACCTGGTTCTACTACTCCTTTTGGTCCGCAGAATGGTGGTATGGGCGCATCTCCTGTAGATGGCTATGAAATGTACTGCCAGACTACTCAAGGTATTATGTTGAAAAACCCCTTGAGTGCTGCTGAACTTATCATGGATGTAACTTATTAATACGTTCTAGTAGTTCGTTATAAACTATAAACTTTAAAGTGATGGAGAAAAGTGCAGTTGAAAGTAAAGTAAAAGAACAAGTCAAAGTGTCAAATCCTCTCGCTAATATAAACGGTAAATGGTCAGTGAAGCCTTGCAGAAAGTCTTGGCTTCACACCATTAACCCTAACCATGATGGTAACACTATTTTTAGTGGTGCTCAAATCTGGATTGTAGCTGCGAGAAGTGCTTCAAATCCTGATGTTGTAATTACAGGGCTAAGTGAAGAAGAACGTGAAGCTTTTGAAAAAGAGATGTTTCTTCAAGCTGGTGCCTTGTCACCTTACAACCTTAAGTTTTGGGCAGACAAAAAGAATGCTATCAAGATTCCCAAGGATGGTTTGACACTTGATTGTGACAATAACGTAAAGCATAAACTTTGGTTTAAGATTCTCTCAGCCTCTAAGCGTGTAGCTAAGGGCAAAGAAGATTTAGCTGTAAACTCTATAGCTGATGTTCTTCTTTCTTCGGTTGAGCAAGAAGCTAAGTTTGATTCTGAAAAGATCAATACTAAGACTAAGGCTTATGTCAAGTTCAGCGGAATGAGCTTGCAGGATAAGATTAACTATCTTAAAGTATTTAATGAGGGTGCTTCTAAGGTAGACGCTATTACTAAACCTGATCTTATTGAGCAGACTTTAGGTAATATCGTAGAAAATGATCCTCAAGAATTCCTAGACACGTTTGATAATCCTTACTTTAAAGATTATGTTCTTCTTGAAGACCTTTTGAGCAAAAACATTATTTCTCGTAAAGGTGGAAAATTCTTTATCACAGGAGGTATAGAGATTGGCATTAGCAAAATGCAAGTCATTACAAACCTTCGTGCTGATGATTTTCAAGAAACAAAGATTGGTTTAATCGCTAAACTTAATGCTACGAAATGATAATGCCCGTTGCAGATATGCATCAACAGTTCCTGCATTGGTATGACAAGCAGAGTAATTTCTCTGCTCCTGAAGTCACACCAGAGGAGGTTGATCTTTATCTAAACAACGCACAATATCAGTTTATTAAAATACTTACTGAACAGGGACTGGAAAAATCACAGGAGTGGCTGGATTATCTGAAGAACATAACTACAGCATATTCAGTCGCTCCTTTACCAGTTGTTGCTACTAACAAGCCGAATGGGAGATATGTAACTATTCCTAATGTTAGTCCAAATCAGCTGTACAGATTAGCTTTGCTTGAAGAAGCAAGTATAACTTACACAGATTGTGGGGCAAGTGTTACAGCAAGAGTTCCAGTTATTCCAATGACTAGGGATGAATATAATAAAGTAGTTAATAACCCTTTCAAGAAGCCTTGGAAAGAAGAAATTATAAGACTTGTCTCGGATAGTAACAGATTTGAATTAATCAGTTTTCCAGGCAGTGTTATAAACACATATTACTTAGATTATCTAAGAGAGCCTGCTAAGATTACTTACGGTACGCAATACTCTGTTCAAGTTGCTAATGTAGATTGTGAACTAGAGTCTAAAGCTGCTACTAAAGTTGTAGAAATAGCAGTACAACTAGCTCTTAAAACAGTAGGTGATCCAAGGCTTCAATTAGAACAACTTGATCCTATAATTAAAACAATTTAAACCATGCCACTCTTAAATAAAATCAAAATTTATTCTGGGCGTGTAGCCCAAGGCAAAAGACCTGTTGGTAATAATCAACAGGGACGTGCGTCTGATATTAATCCTATTATTGAGTGGGTTAATCAGCGTTCAGATGTTAATACTGCTGCTAATGCAGTAACAGGTAGTGGAACTGCTGCTACAATTAATACAATCAGTGGTACTATTACTACTTCTTCTCTTAGTACTGCTGCAGTTACTTCTGTAACTTACACAGTTACTAACTCTGCTTGCACTGCAAATAGTACAGTTTTAGTAACTATTGCTGGAGGAACTAATAGTACTGGTGTTCCAGTAATTTTGCGTGCTACTGCTGCTGCAGGTAGTTTTACAATTGTGTTCCGTAATATTGATGCAGCTGTTGCTTTAAACGGAACTCTTATCTTTAAATATATTATCCTTTAATTAACCTTTTAAAAATTAAATAAAATGAGCGTATTAAGTGTTCAAAATATTCAAGAGACTTTTGTAGGAAAGAGCCTTTCTCGTACAGCAAGTCTTCAAATTACTAGTCCTGGAACGACTGGTTACATTGCTGATGGAGAAGTAGCTATTCTTACTTCTACTGGAGCTATTGCTACTAACACAGCTACTTATGCTAACTCACCTTTCATCCAAATTGTAGAGCGTGTTGGTAATGAGTTAGTATTTTCTTCTAAAATTTTTGGTAATAGAGTAACTGCTTATCGTGGTAGAGCTGGTGCTCAAGGTCAAGAGCAGATTTACCATATTGGTTACAATGGTTCTGCTGGTAGTCTTGACATTACTTCAGGTCTGGATTTTCAATTGACTGTAATTGAGAATCAGGATGATATGATGTGGGCTGAACAAAAGAAAAAGAATGTAGTAAACGTACCTAACAATTTGGTTACTACTCAACTTGATCTTGCTAAGGCTATTGTTAAGAACCAGATGAAAAAATATATTACTGATGGTTCTTCTATTACTGCTTGCATGTTAAATAATGCAGCTGCTGGCGCAGTAACTACACAAGGTACTACTTTAGGTGTTACACATGGATCTAATTTAATTGTTTATGGCGCAGCACCTGCTGTAAGTACTGTAGGTACATTACTTCGTATTGGTGTTACTGGTAGTACTTATCAAGTAACAGATCCTGTTTACACTATTGCTGGTGCTGGTCCTGTTGCTAATTCTTTCTATTTAGACCAACCTTATGCTGGTCCTACTAATGCTTTATTAGCAGCTACAGCACATGGTTATATTGCTACTCCTGGAGCTTCTTATGGCGTACGTTTTACTGGTAAATCACTTCCTTTCCGTCGTGATTTCTTCAAGTTTAAGCGTGTAGCTTTTACTCTTCAGATGAGTGGTTATGGAGCTACCCCTTTGACTAAGACTCAAGAAGCTCTTTATGGTTATGGAGATGGTCGTCTGGTACTTGAAGAAGAATCATTTAGCAAAGGATTTGAAGGAGCACTCAACCGTATGACTGTTCCCCTGCCTTTAGCTAATGAGATTTTTATGGCTGATGGTTCTACTTCTACTAGTGTCAGTACTGCATTTGGAGATGCTTTCACAACAGCTGCTGCACTTTATGATGCTATTACTATTGAATTTTTCAGTCAAGATCAAGCTACTGTAGTTGCTGTACCTACTATGCCACAGCTTATTAAATTCTTTGGATTTGACGGTGCTGGACAAAATGCTGCTGCTACTAACGGTGTTCAAGTAGTTTTAAATGCTTGGATGGCTACTGTACCTGGTGCATTTGCCAACCTTTCAGTAATGTAATTTTTTAGTGATTTTTTAATTTTCTGTAATTGTTTGAAGAGAAAGAGGGGTGGGGATTTCCTCACCCCTTTTCTCAAAATAAAGTATAATAATTAACTGATGCCTGTAATAAACACTAATCTAGTCTTAGGAGTACATTTATGTCAATCTAGTAATTGTAAGATAATTACTCTTACTGAAACTACTGGTGCTTACAATGTCAGTAATAATCCAGGAGGTTGGGGAGCTCCTAACCCAGAAACTAATTCCTTGGATTCCTTACAGGTAATTATAACTACTCCTGCTAATACTCCCTATACTTTTACTACTATAGCGGGGTGGCCTGATGTTACAGGTAATGTAGAAGCAAATTTTTCAATAGGTAGTAATGGAGCTATTCAAAATAACCCTAATGGTACTACTGCTTTTTCAGATGGTATTTATACTGTTCAATATACTGTTAATGGTACCATAGCTCCTAATACTTATACAGCTACTACTACTCAACAGTTCCTTTTAACTTGTCAAATTAGATGCTGCATTGATAAAATGTTTCATCTTGCTTCTCAGTCTGATTGTACAGATTGTAAGAATGAAAAATTAAGTAATGCTCTTGAAGCAGAAGCTTTTCTTAAAGCTGCTGAATATGCTGCAGCATGCGGCAAAATAGAAATGGCTAAGAAACACCTTGCCAAAGCTCAATGGATTTGTAACACTAAAAACTGCCTTAACTGCTAATGAGTACAAATAATTGCTGTGGAGATTCAGCCGTACAATCCATAAATACATTTATTCCTGGTCCAGCAGGTAGCTCATATTATGTATACGTAGCTTATGCTACTACTGTAAGTAACGTAGGTCAAGGTAATAGCTCTGCTCAAAGCGGCTTTCAACTTACTCAGCCTACATCTACTTCTGCATACTTTGCTATTCTTACAAGTCCTACTATTGTAAACAATGGTAGTCCTACAGCTGTAAACTTTCAAGGATTATGGGCACCTTTTGGAGGAGTTACAGTAAGTGGTATTAACTTAGAGCAGGCACAAGTTCTAGTAGCTAATGGTCCTTTTAACACTGTTAACTTCCAAGGTACTGGATTATCTGGAGTAACTGTTGTAAATGATGCGTTAAATCAAGCTACTGTAGAAATTACTACAGCTGCTTTTATCAAAACATACTATTCACAAATAAAGACTTTAGCTACTAATGGTCAATTAAAACCAGGCTCAAGCTATTGGATTGTGGATGTAGGTGATGGAGAAGGTGCAGGAACTAATAATGCATATAAAGCAGAGTGTGAAGCAAACTATTACGATTTTGCTACACCTAACTTTACAAACTATGCTCATAATGCAGGTATTGTAGTAAGAGCTCTTACACCTAATAAATTAGCAGCGCACGCAATTTATTTAGCAAGAGTACCTAACCCTATAAATACTTCTTTTTTCCAAGCTGGTAAAAGTTATGCCGTTGATACTAGGATTGTAAGTTACAATCAAGTATTTCAATTTACGGCAGGTGGAGTCTTAAATACTGAGCCTGCAGATACTCCAGCTACTTGTACTTATGTACCTAGACAAAATAATAATTATTACGTTTTAGATCCTCAGCTTTGTATTTATGAGCTTGAAAGTGGTACTAGTCCTTATGGTATAGTAAGGGCTCGTTGGGATTCTAAAGGTAATTATGTACGTAACTTAAATCCTAGTTCTACAGGAACTAATGGAAATGAGTTTATGAAAAATGTCTTTAGATGGGGTACAACAGGTATTGTAAGTAACACAATTAACTTCTGGGATGATAGTAACAGAAGACCTGCAAATGATTCTAAACGTAGTCCTGCTTTTCAAGACCAGCTTATAAACTATTGCAACATTGCTAACTTTAGATCTAATAAAATAGATTTAGATTTAGGAGCATCTGATGAAAGTACAAAAACAGGTACTAGGTTTTTTAATATTTACATAGACTCTAAGTCAGATATTCACGGTAATACTTTTAACAATGCTACTATTACTAATATAAATGATTTAACACTTCCTGCTACTAACATACAGAACAATGTAATAGAAAATTCAATAGTAGCTAATACTAATATAAACTCTTTTTTAAATAATAGTATTACAGACAACTCTGTAATAGGAGATTTATATTTTATTAACAGCACTCTTAATTTATTACCTAACGCTACTTTTACTTCTATTCCTACTTCAGGTATATTAAATAACTTAGGAAGTAAAACTTGGGCAGCAAATGGTAATAGTACAACTACTATTACTGTAGCAGGTAGTAATGTAACTATAAATTTTGGAGGTACTGTAGCTAATGCAGCTGTAGGAGATATTGTACATATTCTTTCAGCTCCAGCAGGTAGTAACTTAGCAGTAGGATATTATACTATTACTGCTGCTTCTGCTGGTAGTCCTTACACAAGTATAACTTTTGTAGCATCTGGAGTAACTACTACTACTGGTGCAGTATCAGCTAATTTTTACGCTCCTGCTATATCTACATCTTTTGCTACTTTTTCCAATAATCTCTTAAGTAATACTATTGTAAGAGGGTTAAATAAACAGATAGGTACAGGATGTATTTTTAGCGGTAATACTATTACTAATTCAATCTTAGAAAATTATGCAGCTCATACTCCTACTATAACAGGAGTATTTGATGCTAATAGTTTTTATAGTGACCCAGGAGAAGAGTTTGGAAAGACTAATGGTACTATAGGATTTTCTAATAATAATATTAAATACTCTTTATTCTTAAACAATAAAATAGTAAATACTAGTGGAGCAGCATTTTATAATAACATTATAGAAGGCGCTACTTTTAAGAATAATAATAATATTGCAGCTCCTAACATAGGATTAGAAGGTGCTTTTTACAGTAACTCTATTATTTCTTCAAAAGGACAATATCCTTTAGACGGATTTACTAACTACAGATCTGCTGTAAGTCCTATACAATTTACTAATAACTCTTTTTATAATGGAAGTTTCTTTAGGTTTAACAGCATAGAGAATCAGACTATTATAACAGGTGTTAGCTTAAATACTGGCAGTAATGTAGCAGACTGTAAATTTTTAGGTCAGGAATATCAAACATTTACAGGAGAGTTAACTGCGGCTTCTTACACACCAGGACTATTTCAAACAGTTCTTCAAGCTAATGTACAGTTTAGGAGTGTTACATTTGAAGGTAGAAGTCCTGCACTAGGTGCTATAACTCTTGCAAATGTAGATGAGGCTAAACAGATTACTGGAGCTGGTGGAGGAAATGAAAGTACTGTAATAGGCTCTACATACTTTGAAAATTTCAATTTAAAAGATGTAAGGCTTTTACCTAAAGCTGCTCCTTATAATGTCCTTAAGCCTTTCTTATTTCAAGGTAATCCTAATCCTATTAGAAATATTACTTATGCAGAAGGAAGTGCTGTAAATAGTGTTGTAGGCGGTATTACTTTTAAAACTACTACATATACTCTTACTATTACTACACATCTTCCACATCTTATCAATCAAGCATTTGTAGGATCTACTGTAGCCTTATCTGTAGGATCTTTTACTTCTAATTTTGTAAGAACTGATGCCATAGCTATTGCACAATATCAGACTTTTAGTACTTCTGGATCTTCAGGAGGATTTTTAACTAGAGGTACTGTAACTAATATAATAGATGAATATACGTTTGTAGCTACAATTACAGGGCAAATTTATTTAGGAGCTCTTTTATTACATAGTAGTAACAACGTATTAGATATTGATGGTACTGCTGCCCCAGGTCCTGGACTAGTAGGTACATATAATGATGCTAATGATCCGTCAGGAAATGTTAGGTTTCCTTTTGTATGGTATAGCAACTATGGAAAAGTAAAGCAAACCTTTGTTACTACTAACAACTTTGCTGTAATTGAGCCTAACTCTTTTGATGCAGTAGCTAGGATTTCTATGGCTCCTACTATTCCTGTTCCTAACATTCCAGGGCAAGCTTCTAATACTAATAGATTGTATGCAGCTTGGAAAAACTATGCTACCAGTACAGGTACAGTTAGGTTATACGACTCATCAGTAGATGGAGGTACACTAACTTTACCTCATTATATTGATTCTATATCAAGTACTATAGTATTAGGTACACACCAAACAGCTGCTACATATCAAGTAAGTAGAATTGTAGATATGCCTAACTTATTACCTGTAAGATTTGTAGCAGGTCCAGGTTGTACTGTTCAATTTAATCTTACTCCAGCCGCAAGTATTACAGCTAATAGTATTATAAAAGATAGTGCAGCGGCTAGTTACACTATTACTAGTAGAGTTGTTGCTACAGATAAGTTAATCTATGATGAGCTTATTCTTATGAGAGATGGAGACTTCATCAAGGTTATCAGTAAAATTATCAATCAATAATGGCTAGAACGGCAGAAAATTTCTTAGATGTTATTATGCGGGCTCAATGCTGCGCTGCAGACATGGCTTATAAGGCTTTGAAAGAAGAAATGTTTTTAAAGCCTGATAGAATAAAAACTTTTAATAACGTCAGATATGTACAAGTATTACTTAGAATCTTAAATAGATATTATGATACAGTATATACACTAAATGATACACCTTGTATCACAGAAACAAATATTGAAGATATTATCCAAGAAGTGTTTGAGTTGTGTGACCTCTGCGGATGTTGCACAGACCCTGCGGCAATCAAGAAAGATATAATTTGAAACTAACATTAAAAACACTTAAACACACTATGTCTACAGCAATTGACACTCAAAGTGTCCAGGGTACAATTCTTAGTCTTATGTTACTTGGTATAGCCAAGTTTTTTGAAGCTATAAGCGTAGTAACCTTTTTACAAGGTTCTGCTTATTTCTTTACAGTTGTAGTAGCTATAGACACTCTTACTGGTAATACTATTCAAAAATGGATAGTAAAGAAATGTAAATGTTATGCAAATAAGTCAAAAGGGTCTGGATCTAGTAAAGCGCTTTGAGGGATTCAGAGCTAAGCCATACTTATGCCCCGCAGGAGTGCCTACTATAGGATATGGTTCTACTTATTACGAAAATGGAGTAAAAGTAAAACTTACCGACAGGTCAATAAGTGAAGAATGGGCCGAAGAACTTTTAAGAAGAAACATGGTACATTATGAACGTGGCGTAGATGCTATGACTAAGGACCATGTGAATCAGAATCAATTTGATGCTTTAGTAAGCTTTGCGTATAATGTGGGTCTTGTAAACTATAAGAACTCTACATTACTCAAAAGAATTAATGCTAATCCTAATGATCCAGATATTGAAAAGCAATTTATGAGATGGGTAAGAGCAGGGGGCAAAGTAATCAAGGGTCTGATAACAAGGAGACAGGCAGAAGCAACTCTGTATTTCTCATAATCTTGGAGTGGTTCAGACAATCCTTTGAGTATAGAGGTAAGGCTTCTGCAAGGAAACTTACCGTCTTTATAGCCTTCATTCTTTTAGTAACAGCTTTTGTAGATCATCTGTATACTACACAAACCATACAGGTAGAACTACTGGTAATATTCAGTGTAATAGTGCTTCTTGGACTGGGGTTCCTGACAGCCGAGAATCTAGTACAGATAGTCAGGGGAAGATTTAACCAAAAGTCAATGTATTCAAGCTATGATGAAGACAATTATATCTATCCTACTCGTGTGGACAATCCTGAAGATAGTCCTGAACCTTAGTTACTTAGAGACTCTTAAAGTTACTATTGATAGTGTAAGAGTAGCTATTATGGACTTCTTCTCAAAAGTTTCAAATAGAAAGAAATTTTAATAGCCTGAAAAACAATAATTTACAGAACGGGCTATAATATACGAAATTCTTTTTATATTTGAAAAAAAACTTTAATGATACAAAACGACCAAATAAGGCAGTATATAAGGGAAAACCCTCATGCTTCTACACGGGATGTAGCTCAGCATTTTGGTGTTTCCTTTGATCGTGCCAGAGGGATTAAAAGAAGACTTGAGGATAATTCTACTGAAGGTCAACAAGTTGAAACCCCTGAAGGTTACAAAGGAGTTTTTACAAAAGGTAAAGTTTGGCAGTTACATGATGGCTCTTGGCGAGAGTCTTTACAGTTTGAAGTAGATTGGTTAGAAAAGTGGGACAAGTTTAAAGAAGGATTTCTTAAAGACTTGACTATGCTTGGGGCATTATCTACTCCTATAAAATCTAAATCTTCTAAACCAGGTGAAGTATGTTTGGAAATAAGTTTACCTGACGCACACTTTGGTAAAGGAGATATAGACACTACTGTAACAAACTTTATAAATACAGTCTTTGTTCTACTTGAAAAAGCTGAAAAGTTTGGAGTGGATAAGATACTCTTACCCATTGGGAATGATGGGTTAAACTCAGAGGGTAAGAGGAAGACCACTACAGGTGGAACACCACAAGAAGATTCTGTAGATTGGCAGGAATCTTTCAGACATTACTGGACTACTATTGCTGCAGTAGTTAAAGTACTTAGTGACAAGTATCCAGTAGATGTAATGATAGTCCCTGGTAACCATGACATGGAACGTATGTTTTATATAGGAGAAGTGCTTGGAGCATTTTTCCGTTCTAATAATAATGTCAAAGTAAATAACTCAGGAGATTACAGAAAGTATTATCAGTATGGAGTAAATATGTTAATGTTCACGCACGGGGACAAAGAAAAAACTGCTACTCTACCTCTTATAATGGCTACTGAACAACCTGAGATGTTTGCCCAAACAAAGTTTAGGGAAGCTCACCTTGGTCACTTTCATAAGGAGATGCTGAACGAATACTGTGGTGTAAAGACTAGGTTCTTACCTAGCATTTGTCCTACAGATGATTGGCATAAGATGATGGGCTACAGCCATCTTCGTGCAGCACAGGCTTACATATGGAACAAGGAATATGGTCTAGAAGGTTATTTTCAAGTCAATATCCATGAAAAACAAGAAGCCAAACACTAAAGGATGGGTAGAGGGTGACCCAGAAGAAGAGGATGAACTCTATGAAAATGATAATATTCAAATAGAACTTCCACAAATCCCTCAATTAAAAAACAAAGCAAGGAAGCAAGTAAAAAAGTTTAAATTAAATGGCAACTCAGAGGGAACTGATCTACGCAGTAAAAAGCATTCTAAGGGGAGGACTTATTACAGATGATGATAAGATTTCTGATAGGCTTGTAGCATTTTTAATAGATGGTGCTCGTGCTGCATTACTTAGACAACAAGTAAATAAAGGTCAAAGCCTATCTGAAAATAACATACAGCATATCAAATGTATGCCTTTAGAATCTGTAGATACTTCTTTAGATCCTAACTTTAATCTGGATTGCAAGGTTTATAAAACACAACAGACTATTCCTAAACCTATTGAGGGTAAGAATAAAGACTTGCTTACAGCTATATCTCCACCTGAAATGGGAGGTATGGGTTATGAGTTTATTTCTTACGCTAGATTACCATACGCTAGGTCTACTAGATTTAAAAGACCTTTAGCTGTACTTTTTAATAGTTATATTTATTTAGTAGATGCCCCTTATACAGAAGTAATTAGTATAGCAGGGGTATTTGAGAATCCTAATGACTTAGCTAATTATGATGATTGTGCTGGAGGAGTATGCTTCAGTTGGGATAGTAACTATCCTATGTCTTCACACTTAGTTGATCCATGTATTAAAATGGTTGTAGAAGAACTTACTCTTAGCTTGAAGGTACAACAGGATAAAACTAATAGTGCTAATCAAGGTATGGAAACTCAAAGTAAAACACAAGAGGGAGGACAATGAGCAGACTTGCAAAAAGAGGTAAGGGTAAATATAAAGTAGACAGAAGTCTAAGAGATGCTTACACTTTATACTTAAAGAAGTTTGACTTTCCAGCTCAGGGTAGTAAATACTCTGGAGCTACTCCTATGGACTTAGCATTAGACTTTGATCAATATAAGAAAGTAGTAGATGCATGCTTTGAATATATGATGCAGCAAATACTATATAAATCTAAGTCTGTAACTCTACCTTATAAATTAGGAGAGTTTAGAATTCAGAAGAAGAAGATGGATATTGGGTTTCTGAATGAAAATAAGAATTTAAAGGTAGATTGGGGACACTATCAAAAGACAGGCAAGATTATAAAGCACCTGAATGAAGACAGGGATAACTGCAGATATAAATTTTACTGGCTGTGTAAGAAAGGTCCAAGTGGCAAGTCATACTATAAGTTTGAACCTCTACGTGAAAGGAAGAGAGAACTTGCCAAGATTATAAAGACAACTAACATAGACTATTTTGAATAATGCAGATAGCCAAGTACACCTCCAGTAAGGAGACTATAAATAACTTTTTTAGAAATACTGCCTATAATGACTTGTTCAATTATGGGGATGCTGCATATTGGACATATGAAGCTATGGAACTCATAGGTCATCCTTTGCAGTATATTCCTAAAGTAATAGGACATAAAGAAGATCCTATGTATGATCTAGGTAGTACTAATGTAGGTACTATAACTCCTCCTTCACAAGTACATCCTGCTACTCCTCATACACATCTTACTACTTATACAGCTAGTACTAATCTAGGCCACTATAGAGTAAAGCTTCCTGCTGATTTTCATAAGCTTATTGCAGTAGCAGTAGATGGAGTTCTTGCATTACCTACCCAGAATATGTTTCATCATTTACTTGATGGTTCATGCTGTGGGTATGATACAGATGCTATGCCTACGGAGAATTTCTATGATAACTTTGGAAATACTTTTTCTCCTCAAGCTTTACCTCTTAATACTAGGATTGTATCTAATCCTCCTCAATTTAGTCTAAACAATAACTACATAACCTTTGATATTAAAGAAGGTAAAGTATGTATGGCTTATTGGGCTTTTCCTTTAGATGAAGAGGGCTATCCTCTTGTACCAGATGATGTGAAGTACAAAAGAGCTATAGCTTCTTATATACAAATGAGAATGGATTACATCTTATGGAGACAAGAGATGTTATCTGATAAAGTATTTCTTAAGTCTGAAGAAGACTGGAAATGGAATGTAGCTTCTGCAAGCTCACATCTTAAGATGCCTGATATAACTCAAATGGAAAGCTTAAGAAGACAGCTTACTAAAATGATTGTACGTACGGAAGATTTCCGCACAGCCTTTAGTGGTATGAATACTCGTGGACATAGAGGTAGATATTAATGGAAGAGATTAAAGATTTAGGTGGGTTAGTAAACAAGGATCTAGCATTTAGCAAGCTTCCGCAAGGGTCTGTGTTTGATTCTGTAAATTTTCGTATTACTACAGAAGATGGTAATTCTTCGGCTGCTAGAGAAAATATAAAAGGTAACTTGCCTATAGCTAGTCTGCAAGCAAGTCCTTGTGTAAAAACTATTTATCTAAATAAACAGAATCTTGAGAAGTACCTGGTTATAGGAGATCAGTATACTATAATCTTTTCTATTAATAATAACCCTAGCGGTAACTTCTTATTTACATATTCTACAGTAGATACTTTACTGACAGACTTAAACAATTATATTAATACTAATTCTGTTTTTACTAATCTTGCTGTAACTACTAGTTACTCTATTGCAGCCAGTACTATCACTCTTTTTGTACCTAATTGTGAAAGTATTGATATTTACTCTATTACGTCTAGTAATAACAGTCCTTATTACTTAGCTTATGATGTAGCTGATCCTGAGGCAGAGAATATTCAAGTATCTGCTGGATTAACATGGAACGATATTTACGATTATTACAATGGAGTATGGTCAGGAGTAAATAATAATCAATGGCAAGTAGATAGTAACTTTAATCCTACTACTTCTCCAGGAGGTGCTAACAATCTTTTAGAGATGGGAGTAGGAGTGTATAATGGTAGTACACTTATATCTCCTCAGACTACAAGAATCAGGTATGAAGTAAATACTGGATCAGGTGCTCCTAGAAAAGTACTTTTTGTTTGTCCTGTAAATAACGGTGTAAGTTTATTCAATGCCCAAGATTATCCTGCAGGACCTTACACAGTAGATTTAAAATACTTTGTAGCTAATATAGTTAATTGCTCTGCAGTAATAAAAGTATATGGACATTTTGGTAACAACATTACAGCTCCTGCAGATGTTCTTACAGGCTTAAATAGTTACAACAATGAGAAAGTTGTAAAAATGTATGAAGGCACTATTAATATAAATAGTGCAAATAGTGCCAGTATTGTAAACACCACTTTTTCTTTTAGTGCACCTCCAGCACAATTAAATGGGGATGTCCCTGATTATTTTGCAGTATATCTGGATATTCAATCTGGCAATGCTGGTGCTCAATATACTTTTCAATTTTACTTAGATAGTCTAAGAATTTCAGGTCCTTTCATAGGTAATAATGCATCTCTTATTACTATTCAAAATACAAGTGTTGGTAGTATAGCAGGTAACATTATAGGATGGACTGCTTTAAGAGATGATATATATCTGTTTACTACAGATGGTATATATGATCCTGATGATCCTACGACATGGGGTGGTTCTACACCTCCTGTCACAAATGGACAGATATGGAAGTTTAGTTATGATAAAGCAGGGGATTATGCAGATTCTGCAAATTACCAGCTTACCCTAGTATATAATAATCAACTCAACTTTACAACATCCAGGCCTATTGCTAATCCTGGAATGATTGAGTCAAGGTATGAAAGTCCAAGTATTCAAAAGATATACTGGACAGACAATTACAATGTACCTAGACAAATAAATGTAGCAGATCCTAACGTAGCATCTCTTACTGTAGAAGACTTGAATCTACAGCCTGCACTATCTATGGATTTACCAGTTGTCACAAGAGTGATAGATGGTGGAGGTTTGCTTGTAGGTGTTTATCAAGTTGCATATAGGTTAAAGAATATAAATGGAGCAGAGACTAGATTCAGTAGAACTAGTAATCTTATTCCTATTATTGAAGCTGCTGAAAATAATGCAGATGCTAAAACTTACTTTCCTACTGCAGATGTAAGAGACAATGCAGGTAAGAGCATTAAAGTAAGAGTTGAGAATGTAGACATTAGTTACAATACTGTAGAATTTGCTATTCTATATTATTTTGATGCTACAAGTGTTCCAGAAATTTACATAGTAAAAGAAGCTTTCATACCTTCATCAGGTATTGTAGAAACTGTAATTACTGGAACAGAAACTCAAATACCTATTACTGTAGATGAGTTTACAGGATTTAATACTGCTATTAAAAGAGCTAAAACTCTTGCTGCTAAGAAGCAAACCTTGTTTCTAGGTAATGTTACTATTGCAGATCAAGAAGTTCCTTTTGATTCTCGTGCATATAGATTTCCTATAAACAGCAACATTACTTATATCCAAGATGTATCTAATGGAGCATTCTATAGTGTAACTCGTGATCCTGCTACTAATAATTTTTATTACGAAGGTAACCCTGCAGATCAAGTTCCTGAGACACATGGATGTATTCAGCAGTATGTATACCAAGGTCCAGAAGTAGATTCTAATTATTTGTACTTACCAGGTACTAACATTTTAGGAGGTAAAGGTCCTAATGTATCTTATGAGTTTTACACTGGCACCTTTAAACTAGATAATAAAAATGATGGTGTTTTAACTGATCCTGGTGCATCTGGGCCTCACATGACACCAGACACTAATGTCTTAATTTCATTTAATAGTCTAGATAGAAGTTATACTGCTGAAGGTACATCTCTTTCTAGCAATGCTTCTCCTTATGTATATGATATATATGTAGGATATAGGCGTGATGAAATGTATAGATTCGGCTTAGTCTTTTTTGATGAGCTAGATAATCCTACATACGTAAACTGGATTGCAGATATACGTATGCCACATATTTGGATGCCTGGTACTACTAAAGGAGCCATGTATCCAAACTCTCCTAGAACTAAAATAGACTCTAGCTTTAACTCTACATTTAGTTCAGACATTAGTTTTTACGACACTACTCTAGATGATTTATGGGCTAAACCTTTAGGAGTAAAGTTTACTATTGACTTTAGTTCTGTAGCATCTAAATATAAAAAAGCAGCTATTGTAAGAACGCCTCTTACAGTAAATGATAGGCATATCTTAGGTCAAGGATTATTCCTACCTACATTTAAATCTGATGGTGTAGGTGGTCAATACAACGACTCTAACTCAGTATTTACTTGTAATGCTGCTAAAGGTAACTATGCTTATAATCCAAACAACGATATGTGGTTTGATTGTTGGACCATGCATAGTCCTGAATTTTTATTTACAGACTTTCCTGGATTTACAGGTAATGATTCTATAGATGTTTTAGGCTTATTATATAAGTCTGATATATCTTACTTAATGGGAGAAATTAGTACAGGATTTGTAGCTTTAGATAGAAAGTCTTTTTCTAATAACGAGGCTAATAAAAAGTGGACTGCCTTTATAAATAAGAACTATGAATTAAATGAGTCTTCTGTTACTCCATCTAGTATAAAGAATACAGCTACTGCTAACCCTTACCCTTTAGTAAATGCTAGAGTCATTGATAGGGCTGGTACTAATGGTAGATTTTATAATGCTAACATTACTACTACTACTGCATCAGGTGGGTTTAGTACTGCTCGTAAAGTATATAACTGTACGCCTAAAAATTTAAACACTAGTGGTGGTGGATTATCATATCCTTCTCCAGTAGGATACTCTTACGGAAGTAAATCTCTTTTTGTACAAATGCAGGCACAGCCTGCTGCTAACTGGAATGTAACTCCTTTTGGTAATGAGTTTTATCAGTTAGATGGTTGGAATACTAATACATCTCTTGAGTTTTATCATTACACAGCTAACTACAAAAAAGCTCTTGCTGCTCCTTTTGGAGGACAAGATTATTTTGCTAGATCTAATTCTGAGTACATACCGTGTAATAATCTGATAGATATTAGTAATAAGACTGCTCCTATACAAACAATAGTATTTGGAGGAGATACTAAGATTGCAGTATTTGACCATGCTATTCAGCACTTTGATAGAGCAGAGGCTGTAGCTATGGGAAGTAATCAAGAGACTGATATGTATTACAGTCAAGTGTATTTCCCAGTAGAAACAAGTGTAGGAGTAGATTACCGTAGGACTAATGGTAATGTACCTTTTGGTTCACCTGGTACACAAGTTCCTAATAAAACTAACTATCTCATATTAGCATATGGATATGCAAATTCCCAATGGGATACAAGAGAAAGTCTTGAAAATGGTGAGTACTTTGAAGTAGATCCTGTATTTAATCATACAGATAAAAGTGTATATAGATACTTCCCTAAACCTGCTTTAATAGATCCTTCTTTAGTATATGACTGTAGGGTATGGAGGTCAGAGAAAAAGATTGATGGAGAGCTTACTGAGTCTTGGAGTGTATTCAAGCCTAGTTCTTTCTTGGATGTAGAGTCAGCATATGGTCCTTTAAATAACCTTGTAGTTTTCCAAGATAAGCTTTTCTTCATTCAAGATAGAGGCTTTGGAGTATTACAAGTAGCAGAGCAAAAGCTTATTACAGATCAAGCAGGTAATGCTGATTTGGTTCTTGGTAGTTCAGGTATCCTTGAGAGATATGATTATATCTCTACTAAGACTGGTACTAAGCATCAGTTTAGTATGTACGCTTCAGACTATAGTCTTGTATGGTTTGACACTTTGGCTAGAAAGATGTACAGGTATAAGCCTGGAGCATTAGAGCCTTTAACAGATGTAAAAGGATATAGCGGTATTATATATAACAAGACTCATGGTCCTATCCAGACTATAGATAATCCTTACAGAATGGTAGATGACCCCATTCAAGGTATTGTTTGGAGGCCTTATGGAATTCATAGTACTTATGATTTTAAGCATCATGAGTTTTACATGACTTTCTTAAATCCTTTAAATCCATTAGATAACCAAGCTAGTGACTATACTACATTAGTATATAGTGATTTGTTTGATGGGTTTGTAGGAGAGTTTACGCATTATCCTAAAGTGTATATAAATGATAAGGTCAATATATTCTCACCTTACCTTACTGTAGGTAGTACACTTGATACCATCTTTATACATAACTATGGTGATTATGGTAGATTTTATAATGCTCAGATTCCTGATTACTCAAGTGTCTCTTTTGTAGTTAATAGTAATCCTACTTTAGAAAAGACTTTTACTAATCTTGAAGTAGTTGCAGAAGGATACTCTAAAAATACTGTAGGGGTAAATTTGAATCCTCATAAGTATGACTCTTTAGCAGCAATAGATTATTATAATTTCTTTGAAGACATGCGTGTATTTGATAATTATCAAAACACTGACTGGATTCCTTTGAGTATATTATCAAGAAGACATAAGACTATCTGGAATATCAAAGTTCCTTCTGATAGAGTAATAGATGTAACTAATAATATATTTGATCCTGCTAACCTAGCTGCTGTACGTCCTAGTATTACTAGACGTATGAAGGATAAATGGTTTGTAGTAGAGATGAAATATAACAACACTCCTAACAATAAGTTTGTAGTGCACACTGCAAAAGCAATTTACTCAGCTAACTCAAGGTAATGGCTAAGAAAAGTAAACTTACTCAAGTATCGCCTACCCCACATAGGCCTTTGTTTTTACCTAAAAATTTACCCCCAGGCTATTCTAATTGGCAGGAGTGGTATAGTCAAAATCCTAATCCTCCTACTTTGCCTGTAAAATCTACTTCTCCTAAAGCTGGAGAAGAGATAGATATGAATAGAATATATCACAGGCAAACTGGTAAAGAAACTGGTATGTTTAATCCTTTAGTTGTAAAAGGATTAACTAAATCTGCTAAAGGTGCTTTAGGTATGGCACAAGCAATGCCTGCAGCATTAGCAGAATATAAAAAGAAATTTAAAGAAGATATTGATGTAACTATTCCCGAAAATTCAGTAAAGTTTCAAAAATGGATGATGGGGGATCTTATGGGAAGAAACTGGATCAATCATTCTAGTAATGAGTCAGATACTGTTAAAGTAGCTAAAGCTTTAGCAGCCTATAACTATGGACCTACAAACGTAATTAATACTTTAAATAAGGCTAAACAAAAAGGTATTGATATTTATTCTAATAAATTAGAATGGTTAAAAGAGTTACCTGAAGAAACTTCTGACTATGTTAATAAGATTTTATTAGCTAAAGATCCTAAGTTTGAAAAAGAATATGCAGAAGTAAAAGATAAGTATTGGGATTTATATAGTCCTAATGTTCCTATTAAAGAAGATGGAGGTCCTATTTATAATACAGGAATAAGTTCTGTATCTACTCAAAAGACTTTTCAAGATAATAATAATTACGCAAATACTTTTGAGTCGTCTATAGCTGATAATGATGGGTTTAGACAATACTACAAACAGACTACTCCTGGTTCTTTAATTCATTATGCTGGAGATCCTGCTACTGGTGAACAAGTCTCTGTTAATAATCAACTTATTACAGATCCATTCTTAAAGAACTTTTTATATACTAAAGCTGGGTATCAGACAGGAATGAAAAAAGATGGAGGTCCAGTATATAACTGGATCCCACCTAACTATCCTAGAGTAGGCGCACGTAATAAGCAAGGTGGTTGGCTAGAGAAGTATGCTAATGGAGATAAGGTAGGAAAGTATGCTCGTAAAGGAGAAACTTATAATGAAAAAAGAGCTGCTGAACTTGGGTATACTCCAGATGCAATAGGTCATTTACCTTCAGTAGATTATGAAACTAGCAATTGGCTTAAATCTGCACAGCATTCTACAGCTTGGAAAGAACATTTATACGGGTATCTTTTAAACCCAGCTGTAAGTACAGGATACAATTTAGGATTTGACTTTGGAGGATATTTTGGAAAGAATCAGTTAAAGTACTACCCTAAAAAAGAAGATGGAGGTACAATAGAAGACCAAAGGATTCCTACTCCTACTACTCCTTCTTTTTATCCTGATTATCCTGATAGGACTTTGACTAACTATCAGATGGGTACTCCTAAAGCACCTATGTATGGACCAGGAGGTGGAGTAAATACATTAGAAGGTAATATGATTGCTAATGTATTAATGAATAGAAATAGAGATAAAGATTTTGTTCAAAGAGCTTATGCTGTAGGAAAGAATCCTAATTCTCCTATGTTTAATTTATTTGACCCTGAAGAGTTTGGTTCTAAAATGAGTCATAAAATGGCATGGGGAGAAGATGATAAAGGGCAAGCTTATATGTTTCCTACTGTAATGAATTCTAAAGATGAGGCAATAAAAGTTCCTAATCAATACGCAGACTACATATCTTCTCAAGGTTATAAAAATGCTACAGGTATTCCTGCGTATGCACATGGAGCTACTGTATGGAATAAAAGATTAGCAGATGAACAAATGTCTGCTGCTTATGTAGTAGGTCCAGATACTAAGGGTACTCAAGTAAAAAATACATATCCTGATAGAATGTCAGGAGCTGAAAATCCTACAAATTATAAAATAGGTGATGTAATACCTACAGGTATGGATTATAAAAGTCCTGCTGCAGGTACATATGATTATAATAAAGATGTACAACCTTATTATACAATGAGGGTACATGCGCCTGATACTAGGCGTATGGCTTATGGTGGTTATGTACCTGCTTATAAGTCTGGAGGATTTTTACGTCAAGCTGGGGAGTTTGCATTTGGTGCTTTAGAAGGAACTCTTGATACAGTAACAGGAGGAATGACAGACTCTCTTA